>Ga0065705_10001917_pt1 | contig 28077 bp, 21 predicted proteins | sample SwibulcommuniRL2_FD_59092 | JGI IMG/M metagenome (GOLD analysis project Ga0065705, IMG submission 59092) | Bulk soil microbial communities from switchgrass field near Rose Lake, East Lansing, Michigan, USA - RL2 Bulk Soil v2 (version 2) | ecosystem: Environmental > Terrestrial > Soil >...
TCTGGATCAGGTAATTCGGGTCGAGCGCGGCACGCTCCTCTCAGTCCCGCATCGTGGGACACCCCGTTGAATTGTTAGTTATAAATATACTCTAATTTTGTCAGATGTCAATCACACCAAAAAAACGCCGACGGGGATGGCGGCGGCAGCGTTACCTCACGCGGCGGCGCCATTCTTCCTTCATCTGCAATTCGCGCGGGCTCAAGCCGGATTCGAGTGCGAGGAAATCGGTGAGTAGACGGTTGAACCTGATGGTCTCATCGATCATCGGGAAATGCCCGGAACCTTCCAATTCAATTTGGTGCGTCATGGTGGAAAGCGAGAATTCATCCTCTGGCGTCGTGATGCCCGGGTCTTTGTCACCATAGACAAGTAGAGCTGGAATATTCAGGGCGCGGAAGGTGCTGAAAATTTTGTTGGCTTGCAAACCAACCATCGAGGCGGCAATGGCTTGCGGATCTGCCTTACCCGCGTCGACCAGTGCGGTGTTCGCCTCCGGGGTACGGCTGGACAGCCATTCGGTCAATTCGGATGGCGGCGCTGTCCGCAGCCGGGTATGGACAGCTTCATAATCCAGGGGGCAGCTCACTGCCATCAAGCGGTCCACGCTTTGTGGGAAACGAGTCGCAAACGACATGCCGACCAGCGCTCCCAAACCATGACCGACCAGCGCAATCTTGCCTATTCCCATTTCGATCAGGAAGCGGTCGATGAGCGATACCTGCTGCTCAATGGAGTAATTCAAAGCATTGTGAGCGGTATCCCCAAAGCCCCACAGATCCAGCGCATAAGCGCGGAAGGAGGTTGAGGCGACCTGCATGGAGGCGATCCAATACCGCCACGAGCCGACCCAGCCGTGCAGGAAGATGACGGGACGACCACGTCCCAGCACCTCGTAGTGCACAATGGAGCTATCGAGAAGAATTGCGCTCAAGGGTTATTTTCCAAATTTCGCCAAAATAGTTTTCACATGTGACGTCAACTGATCCGGGGCAAAAGGCTTTAGTAAATATTCCTCTGCACCGGCATCGAGTCCCTGCTGAATCTCAGTCTCCTGTCCTTTTGCAGAAAGAAAAACGATCGGAATATCCTTCAGGTCCGGGTTCAACTTCATGATCCGGCAGGCTTCATAACCTGTCATGCGAGGCATACGAACATCCATGAGGATGAGATCGGGGTTCACGTTGGGAGCCATTTCCACAGCCTCCTCGCCGTTGGCAGCCGCGAACACTTCGTACCCGGCAAAGCGCAGGGTAAAAGCGACCAGGTCTCGAATATCTCGTTCATCTTCCGCGATCAATATCTTTGCCATTCATTCCTCATTGTGATTCATAGACAGGCAATGTAAAGGAGAATGTGCTGCCCTCTCCCGGCACCCCTGTACTTCTCATCCAGATGCGACCTTTGTGCATTTCCACAATTTGTTTAACGATGGAGAGACCCAAACCGGTTCCCGGGGTCGCCAGTACAAGCGGATGTTCGCCGCGGTAGAACCGCTCAAATACGCGGTCCTGGTCCTCCAGACCGATTCCCACACCATTATCCTTCACGTCCACCTGCACCTCATGCCCGCCGTTCAGCGGCTGGATCTGTACAAGGATGGTTCCGTTTTCCGGAGTGTAGTGGTAGGCGTTGTCCACGAGGTTGCTCATGATCTGACGGACACGTTCGATATCGCCGTAGACGCGCGGCAGCTTCTTCGGCGCGTCGAGGGACAGTGCCATCGGTTTATTCTCCTCCTGCGAGCGACGAAGCACATCTCCAATCACATCTTCGGCTACTTCGCGCAGGTCCAGTGCCTGGGGCGAAAGAGTGACGCGACCCGATTCGATCCGCGAGACATCCAGCAAGTCATTGACCAGGATATTGAGGCGCTCGGTGTTGTTCTTGACGATGTTCAGGAAGTGGGTTTGGTTCTCGTTCAACGCGCCGGCCGCACCCATCAGTAGAACATCCACATAGCCACGGATGGAGGTCATCGGTGTACGCAACTCGTGGCTGACCGTTGCGACAAACTCAGATTTGAGTCGGTCAACTTCCACCTCATGGGTGATATCGCGGAATATGGAAACCGTGCCCAGAAAATCATTCTGCAGGATCACCGGCGCAAGATGTACCAGGATAATTCGACCGTTCTCGAGATCGATTTGTTCCGCGTACGTGTCACCGCGCTGGTAGCCACCGGGAGAATCTGACCAGTCACGGATGGTCTGCATCCATGTCCCGGCAGATTTTCCGAAGAGCCCACCGAACACATCCAACGATTGACCAACGACGCGTCCCGACTCGAGGCTAAGGATATTTTCGGCAGACTGGTTGATAAATGAAATACGATTATTCCCGCCGGTGACCAGCACGCCATCTGCCACGGCTTCGAGGATCGCTTGCGATCGACTTGCATCTTCCTGCTCGCGGCGCAGCATGCTACCCAGGCGCTCTGCCTGGTCACGGATGAGTTCATACAAATGAGCGTTATTGATCGCCACGGCAACCTGGCCCGCAATGGCTTTGACCAGGCTCAACAGCTCGGCGCTGAAATAATTCGGTTTACGATGGAAGACCATCATCGCACCGATCACGTCCTCGGCAACCAGCAATGGCATGGCAATCGCGCTCCGATGCTCACGCGACGAGACCGACGTGCGAACCCAACGAGGATCGTTGAGCAGGTCGTCGATCAATGCCGGTTCGCGTTGTCCGACCACCCAGCCTGCCAGGCCCTCCCCGATCTTCAGCCTGAAGCCGCGCCCGGCTTCGGTGACGCGATCCGTCAGGTAGCCATAGCCGGCGCGGTAATGGAGCAGATTATCCTCTGCATTGAGCAGCATTATGGTTCCCTGCTCTGCGCCGATGGCGTCGTTGAGCAATGCCAGTGTTCGGTTCAAGGCGCGGTCCAGATCGAGGCTGGAAGAGACTTCGGTAAGAATATGCAGCAGCGTTTCGGTGTTCTGCTGTTCACGCTGCAACTGGGCTGTACGTTCGATAACTCTGATTTCGAGCTCGCGCGCCAGGCGTTCGGTCTCGTTGAAGAGACGACCATTTTGGATGGCGACCGCAGCCTGGTTGGCGAGCGTACTCAGGATTTGCAGATCATCTTCCGAATACACGCCTGCCTGGTAACTTTGCGCGGAAAGCATGCCAACGGTCCTGCCGCCGAGGGTCATCGGCACAGCCAGGATCGACAACGGTGAGTTTGACTTGCCGTACGTTACGCCTCCCACATCCTCCACAAGATCAGAACCGTGGAGCAATAGAGGCTCGCCACTCGTGATCACGCGCCCACTGAGCCCCTGTTCACGCGGGATTCGTGTGACCGGCGCACGGCGATCGTCATCCACGAGGTAGACACCTTCGATCTCATCGGTCTGCTCGTCCAGCAGGCTGATCACAAAGGATTCAACCGGCATCAGGCGTTCTGCGGCTCGATGGACTGCCACATAGATTTGTTCCGGATCGAGGTTTGCGCCCACTTGATAGCTCGCCTGATTGAGAATGGAGAATCGCTCTGCGGTAGACAGCGTGGATTGGTACAGCCGCGCATTTTCCAGGCCGATGGATGCCTGGTTGGTCAAGGTACGAGCCAGTTCGATCTCCGTCAGGCTGAAGCGAATCGCCTCGCTCTGCTGGACAAAGATGAGCGCCCGAAGATTGGCTCCGCTCACGAGCGGCAAAATGAGGAGTGACCTCGTCCCCTCTCCCAGGAATTTGCCGAGCGGTGTGAGATCCGGTTCCGCGGTAACTGCATCTGTGGTAAACACGCCCAGCGACTCTCGCAATCGATGGAAGATGGGGGCATCGGGCAGGTTTTGAGGAAGCTTGGCATCGGTCCTCGGCAGTGCATATTTCCAGATCGCATTGCCGCGATCAAACAGGACCACAGAGACACTGGGCGCATTCAACGCATCCAGCAATTCCTGGGCTGTGAGCTGCAGAATCTTGCCTTCATCCAATAGCCCGCTTAAGGCAGACGAGAACCGGTTGAGGAGCGCCAGACGCTGCGAGCGTTCATCCAATTCGCTGGCGCGGCTGAGGCTGACTTCAAATAGACGAGCATTCTCCAGCGCAATGGCAGCCTGGCTGGCAAATGTGGTGCCGACCTGCATATGTTCGCGATTGTAATAATGCGATTGCCACTTCTCCAAAGCCAGCACACCGATCACTTCACTTTGGGAGATCAACGGGATACCCAGCCATGAAAGCCGCGGCGCTTCGAGCGGAGGGAAGCGCGGGTCGTGCCGCACATCCCCAACCTGGATGCCCTGCCCCGTACGGATCATTTCCTTGAAAAGGGCGCTGTCCTCCACGGCAATCGTGAGACCCAGGCGGCGTTCCGTATCAGGAAAACCGTCGGCGGCAGCAACCGTCAGGCGTTCTCGTTCACGCAGCCAAAGCGTTGCCGTATCGTACGCAATCACGGGCGCCAATTGATGGAGCAATGACTCCACCAACTCGCCGCTTTGCAGGTTGGCGGTGAGCGTGGTCGCGGCGGTGGTCAAAGCCTCCAACTGCAGGGCACGTTCCTGGGTTGTTTGTACCAGCCGGACATTCTGCAGCGAAAGCCCCACCTGCTGCGAGAGGGAAAGCAGCAGCGTTTCGTCCTCAATAGTAAATGCGCCCGGCGTGTTGAAGTTATCGAGCACCAGGACACCCACCGACAAATCTCCAGACTGGATGGGGATCAACAAACTGGATATAGGCAGGCGTCCACCCGTCGCCTGTCGGTAGAGCAGCAAACCTTCGGTGGAGAACATGTAATCGCGCGTAAACTGCACTTCGTCCACGCGCAACGGTTTCTTTAACTCAAATACGCGCCCGGGCAGCGATTCGCCGGCGCTGTACTCGATGCGCTTCATGGTTTCATTGTCCGCATAACCCGAAACGGCGCGCGGGAATAATTGTCCGGCGTGTTCCTCCCAGATCAGCACGGCACCGGCATGGGCAGCAGGCAGCGCACGCCTCGCACTCTCGAGCAACGCCCGCACGATATGATCTGAATCGAGGCCGCGCAACTGGCGGCTGAAATCAAGCAACAGGTTCACTTCCTGCAGGCGGCGGCGGGTTTCATTGAGCAGGGAAATGTTCTGCAGGATCACCGACGTCTGTCGGGCGATCTGATGATAGACCTGCAGATCCTCGTCGGTAAATGGAGGCAGCGGCTCCGGGCTGACAGCCAGCATGGCGGCGATCGTTCGCTTATCGATCTTGATCGGCAGGCAGATGAGCGATTTGGCGCGCAGCGCGCTCAACAGAGGCGTCTCGCGCCACTCGAGATTCTCGTCCAGGTTCGCGATCAGAATCGCTTCGCCGCTCTGCAACGAAGCCCGCAGCGGATTCCGTTGCCCAAACAATGCCTCCGGGCTCGTGGCGCGCGGGATATTCCCGAGCACGTGCACCAGCCGTGGACCTTCACCCGTCATCTCGGCGACCATCGCCACCGACATGCTCAATTGTGTGAGCGTTTCGCGCCCCAGCGCCTGCAGGGCTGAAGAGGCATCCAACTGGCGGCTGACCGATTCCGTAATGGCAAGCCCGGCGCGCACACGTTGGGTCCGCTGATCGAGGTTCAGTATCGCGATCGTCTGGTCCAGATCCTTGCGCAGCAGGATGGGAAGATCATTTTGGGTGAGGCTGATCAGACGCTGCTGGCGCTCCAAACCGGCTGATAAGGAATCAGCCCGCGTCCGCAGTTCTGTGAATCGCGAATGATTGGAGATGGCAAGAGATGCCTGTGCAGCAAAAACCTCCAGGGAATCGATCGTCGCCAGGTCGGGGCGCAGACCATCGCGCGGTGCATCAACGCTGAGTAAGCCCAATGGGCTGCCCAGGCCGTCTACCAGCGGTACTATCAGGAAATCATCCCCATCCCATGCTGTGGCTGATTTATTCGATTTGTCGATCGATTCCAATGTGACCATGTGCACGTCGGAAGGGATAATCGGCGCATTGTCCACCGGAATGAAATAGGACCGACTGATCTTGAATTCCGGCTTCAACATTTGCTGAATGCTGGAAAGCGGTTGCTTGCGGGACAGCAATTCGGCGAGCGTTTCGGGCGGAAAGCCAACGCCCGTGACACGCCGCAACAATCCTGTTTCAGGCTCATAGATGCTCATCAGCACCGCCTGGAAAGGTGTCGACTCTCGGATGCTATTGGCAATGCTGCGGAGTAACTGTTCGAGCGGCAGTTCAAAGTTCAGCCCATAGCTGACTTCCGTCAGCCGGGTCATTGTATCGGCGCGTCGGCGCAGGAGTTCGGTACGCTGCCGCTGTTCCTGGAAGCGTCGAACATTCCCAAGAGCGACAGCAGCCTGCGAAGCTAAGGTCTCTGTAACATCCAGCGAAGCCTGATCGAAAAAGCCAGCCTCTGAGGAATGCAGATGGATCAACCCGGCAGTTTTCCCCTGGGCAAGTATTGGGACAATAAGTGCAGACCGAACTCCATCATGGGCTGCATGGGTTTCACCGAGAGAATAATCGGTAACCAGGTGCGATACACCGCTTGTAATTACCTTCTGATCCAGCGGCGAGAAATTTTCAGGGAGAGAACAGCCGAGGGAAAGAGAAACTGTTGGCGGTGAGGTTGGCGAGTCCATATCAAAAAGCAGGATTGCCGCACACTCTGCCAGCGTGGCACGGATTGTCTCATCGCGCACAACTTCCAGCAGGGATTTCAGGTCACTCATTGAGTTGAGCTCGCGGCTGACGCGAGCGATGGATGTCAGTTGTTCCACCCGGCGGCGGAGACTCGCGTCTGTTTCGGTGGCACGCGTCGCATCTTCGATAGCAGCCGCGAGTTGACCCGCAGCAGTAGTTGCGATCTGCAGGTCAGAGCTGTTGAAATACTCAGTCTTGCGGCTGCCTAGCATCAGTTCGCCGAGGCTGCGCTCATGTACGATCAGTGGAACTACGATTGCAGATTCCACCTGCAGCACGGTAACCAGGGGCCTATAAACAGGCAGGATGCGACGATCTGCGCTCAACTTGCCAGAGAGGTAAGGCTTTTGGCTGCCCGAGACTGTATAACGATACTGGGGTTCTTCTACGTGAAGCCGCGCCAGGAGGTCTACCGCATCCGGTGAGGCGCCATAGACCGACTCTCGATGCAGGCGTAGTTCGCCGATTTGCTCATCCAAAAGGAAAACGGCACCGAGATCGCTTTGGAAGAGGTTGGCGAGTTCCTTCGTAGAATAACAAAGCGTTTCGCTCAGGGTTGCGTTGGAAACCGCCAGGCTTGCGATACGTCGCAATGCTTCCGCCCGTAACGCCTGCTGCCGTGATTTCTCCACGATAAATGAGCTCTCGATAATTCCCGTTGCCTGATCTGCAACCGTTTTGAGTAAACGCAATTCTGTTTCCGAAAAATCAGAGGGTGCGTTTTGATGGTTGGAGAGTTGCAGGTAGCCGACCAGATGATCGCTCGATATGAGTGGCATAAGGACCGACTCGCGCAGACTGGCGGCTTGTGCCAGGTCCTGCAAACCCAGCTCCTGCCAGGATCCGTCGTCGGCGGCGTTGTGGGTAATGATGGGCTTTCGGTCGAGCAGGATATTCTCAGCAGCGCTGTCTACCGCGATTGTCGTGCGGTAAATCTCGACGATATGCGGTGGAAGACCCTGGAAGGGAATCTGGCCCTCCAGCGTCCTCTTATTCTCATCGTACAGAAGGAAACCCAGCACATCGACGGGAAAGAGCGTGGAGAGAGTTTCGATCAGGCGCCGGATCAACGCTTCGTAATCCTGAACCGGTCCGAATGCCTGGGCAAGATTTGCCAATCCGCCAAGTTCAGCGGAACGGTTTTGCTCGCCCGCATATAACAAGGCATTCCGTATGCTGTATGCGGATTGAGCGGTGATCAACTGAAGCAGGTCAAGGTCGGGCTGTCCCAGAACACCCGGGGAGAGATGCCCCACCTCCAGGCTGCCCACGAGTTGATTCCCGGCGATCAGCGGCAACCCCAAATAGGATTGAACCGGCGAATTGGACTTCAATTCGGGAAGGGAAAGATCCTCCACTCGCGTATCCGGGACCAACAGCGGCCGCCGTCGCGTCTTCAATACATCGGTCAAACTGCCAAACTGGGAATGCTCCGGGTTCACCACGCGCGCCGTGCCGGAGGATTCCAACATATAGGGAGTAAACGTCTGCTTCGACTCGTCAAAAACCTTTACTTCGATCACGTCCGCCGGGACAAGTTGTGACACATTGAGCAGCAGTGCATAAAGTGTCGATTCGAGATCCAGGCTGGCGGATACATTCCTGCTGAACTCTGAGACGATCTGCAGAACGGACGAGCTGGTTCCCGCCTCACTGAGATTGCTCGAGAATTCCACGCTGCGCATGATGACGAGCATCATCGGATAGGGACCCGGAACCTGATATGAGGTGGCTTCGACCAATCGCCCGCCGATCGAGAGTCTTTTTTGTCCCTGCTCGGCAAACAGATTCAGCAACTCTTCCGCCGGGCGCGCCCGTCGGACCAAACGCTCGAGATCGATCGGTTCATCAGGATGCAGACCAAACCAGTCACGCGCCAGCCCATTCATGGACTCGACACGTCCACCCGCCTGGACGATCAAGATGGCTTCATTTGTATGAGAAGGATCTGGGAGAACGAACGAAGGAACTGTCTCAGCAGCACTGGCACCCGAATGTGGGAGGCGTTGCCACCAAACCACAATCAGCACTGGAACGATCATCGCCAGTGAAAGTATTACCAACCCAAGGCCTATGCCCAGCCCTGCTGACATTATCGAATATCACCTTATCCGCCAGTCGCGGCATCCTGGCGGCGAGCCTCAGCCGCGAGTTCAGTAATCTCGCGAATATCGGCAAATGTATGCGCACTGGGCGATACCACGCCTACAGACATGGTCATGAACGGGATCTTGACCGTTGTATCATCCGTGTTGGGAGCGTTCACAAAGCCCTGTTGGCGGTCGATGAAGTTGTAGTGGGTCAAAACCTCCTGGTCAAACCTTTCCTTGAGGCGCGCCTTGATCCCGTCAGCTTTTGATTCGTTCGTGATAATGATGAAGTTATCGCCGCCGGCGTGACCGATAAAGTCGGATGTGGTCCCAAGCTCATCGACCACCTCACCGATCATCATCGCCGTAAAGCGCAGTACATCATCGCCTGCCACAAACCCATACACATCCTTGAACGAATCGAAGTGGTTGACACGCGCATCGAGCAGGGCCCAGCCTTTTTCCCGGATGATGCGACGCAATTGTTCCTCGATCAGGCGCCCGGCCGGAAGCCCTGAGCGGGGATCGGTCAGACTCTCGCGTTCCGAACGCCGGATGGCGCCCTGGACGCGCAGTTTGAGTTCCTCGATATCGAACGGCTTGGTGATGTAATCATCCGCACCTAATTCGAGTCCCTGCAATTTATCGCTGCGTTCATCCTTTTGCGTGAGGAAGATCACAGGAATGTGACTGGTTCTCATGCTGGTACGCAGGTTACGACATACCTCATACCCGTCAATATCGGGCAGCATGATATCAAGCACGATCAGATGAGGCAGGACATGTTTGGTTTTCTCCAACGCATCTGAACCGCGCACTGCGACATCGACATCGAAATCCATGCCGCTGAAGTAGATCTTCAGCATGTTTCCAATGTCGATATCGTCTTCCACGACCAACAGGCGGGCTTTTCCCATAAGCAGCCTCCAAAGTTACATTTGCGCCACACGCATTTTTCGTGAGTGAATGGCATTGCGGCGCACCGTTTCAATTTGCTGCGGTGTGACCTCACGCTCGAACGAACGAAACCCGCTCAAGCGGAAACCGTGTCTCTTGGCAATTTCATCGATCTCCTGCACGCGCTCGCGTGTAAGATGTTTGCCCAGCGTATAATCTTCAAAACGTCCTTCCAACGCCAGGGCAATTGTCTCCGCCATACAGGCATATGCCTTGCCGGGCGGAAAGCCAAAGTTAAAGTGGAAATTAACGGGGCCTGGCACATCCACCATTCCACCGTCAATCACTAATATATCATCTCTCGCTGCCGCCACCATTGCAGAAACATCACGGGGGCGGGCAACGTCACACACCACACTTCCCGGCTGCAAGTGTTCCGGGCGGATCACGTCATGGATGGCGCTAGTAACCGTCAGGATAAGCTGCGCCTCCGCCAGAACGTTCATTTTCGTACTGACGAGCAACTCGGCTCGCGCCCGGGGCTGCAGCCGATCGCGCAGTTCTTCGAGCGCTTCTTCCCTGCGACCGATCAAATAAAGCCGTTCAACATCGTCCGCCAGCATTTCGGTACACACCTGTCCAATGGCACCGGTTGCCCCGACCACCGCGGCAGTCGCCAGGTCGAGCGGAATTTCCATCACCCGTGCCGCCTGCCGGATGGCATCCACAGCCATGGAAACGGTAAACGAATCACCGGTGGTCACAGGCACATCGAGCGCCTTCGCAATTGTAATACCTGCGTCGCCAACAACGGAAGTGAATGCGCCCAACCCCAGGATATTCGCACCCAGTTTCTCGGCAAGCCTACCCGTTTGAATGATCTTTCGATATACCATCCGCTCGGGGAGTTCCATCATCCGCCGCGGCGTATACGGGCAGGCAATGAACCAGCCTCTGATCTCCCTGCCCGTTGCCTGCGAGGTGATGCCTTCGATCTCGGAAATATACACGGGCGGAAAAAACGTGGAGAAGAAATCGATCTGTCTCTCATTCAGTATACGCCCAAGGAACGGAAATTTCCGGCTGACATCCCGTTTTGGATCGATGGGATGGATGATAAATGCAAATGTATCCACAGGCTACCATGATTCCAATTGACTCTCGCCAGGGCGAGGATATAAACGCCTGTGCAATCCCGCCGACTTGAGCATGTGATGATCGCTGTCTTCGTAGCGGACGTCGCGATCGATGACGCGGCGCTCCTTCGAGGCCGCAAGGACCACATCCGATTCGATGGTGCGCGCCGGGTAGACGATCATTCCCGAACCCAGGCGGCAGTTGTGCCCGACCGCGCTACCGATCACAGGGCGATTAGACATGTTCAGCTTGCCATTCCCATCCAGGGCGCGGATCGGTGCGGGAATCAGGTTGTAATCTGTAAACGTGGAACCGGCACCGATAAAAGTATTGCGTCCGATCACGCACATCTGCAGACAGGTATTTTGGGCGATCATGCTGTTTTCCATCACAGTTGTCATGAACAACGCCGCACGGAATGGCAGGAATGCTCCATCCCCCACCACCGACAACATCAATTGAACATCCTGCGAGACATTGACGTTGTTTCCGATGGTGCAGTTTTCTATCACCGCGCCGGCGTTGATCGTCACATTGTCACCGATCGTTGTCGGTCCATGGATTCTGGCGTGAGGATCGATAACGCAATTCTTTCCAATCTTGACGAGTTCCGAACACTCAAGGATCTGTTTCCCCTCGTAAATCGCCTTTCCCAAAATCCGCAGCTTGAAAGCCAGGTCTTCATTGAGTCGTTTTTCGAAGCGGGCGCCGCGCGAGAACAAGCCGAAGACCACATCCGTGATGAAAATGTGCACCCAGGAATCGATCGCGATCAATGTTCGCAGGGGAACTTGGAACAGGAGGTCACCGCTTTGGTCAGCCATATAGGTCGGCACGTGGTAGTAGCCGATCTCACGCGCCTGCAGATCGATCACCAGCGGCTGCACGTCTGCCACGGGTCCATTGGGGTAATACCACAGGTCCGCCAGGTAGAGTTCTCCGGCAGGCGTATACGATGTGGAAAGCGGAAGCGCATGTTCCCGGAACGCGGGATCATCTGCGGAGAATGCGGCGCGGCAGGGCTTCTTATTCCGGCGCGCTAAAGTAATAAACGTGCGGAAATACTCCTCGTCGAAGAATAAATTATCGCGATAGACGAGTGTTTCACCCTTCTCTACGGGGAAGCGTTGACCGGGTTTGAGTTCCAGTTCACGGGTAATATAAGGAGCCAGAACGTTTCGCTGATGCAGCCAGAGGGGATGATTTTGAATCCGTAAATCCCGCGCGGGTTCATTAAACGGTGTGATGGGATAAGGCGCGTTGAGAATAACCTTGAGCATATCTATGCGTAATTATTCCACAAAAATGAGAAAACAGGGACGTAACATTCCAGCCCGTACCGTCCACAAAATTGTTGGGCAATGAGATTTCTTAGAACATTGGGGTTTCGTCGATGACGATAGTGCAGGTTTCGTCACCGGCGGCAATGCAGGTCTTTTCCTCTACATTAAATACCTTGCCGCCGCTTAACCAGTATAGCGCCTCCTGCAGCAATCCCACCGCCAGATGGCAGACCGGGTCCGCCGCCTTGCGCTCCCAACACAAGGGACAGCGCTCGATATGCCAGAGTATTTTGCCATCATCCCTTTCGATCCGCACACGCTGGTCAGTAAACCGGTTGAAGAGTTCTGCAAATGCAGTCGCACCTGCCGATAGTTTCGCCGGCAGTGGCAGGAGCCGGAACGCCATCTCCGTGAGTCCCATCTGAGTACCGTAGTGACGGACTCCATAATTGAAACAAGCGCGCCCAACGCGGACAGCAAGCCCACGCCCTCCATGCGGACCGTAGGCATGTTCGAGCATCTCCGTCAGATTTTTGACCGTGGAGAAGGCAAAATTAAGTTCATTGTTATCCGGAGGATAATTGTTGATCAGGGAGGAAAGCGTACCCAGATTCAAAATGGCATTGACACCATTTTGTCCCATGACCTCCTCCATGGACAGTAATATGATCCGCCCCATACGATTTGGGTAGTTATATTCGCTGGTTGATATCATAGCGTAACCGAGGGAGTTGGGGAAAAGGTTGCAGAGGGTTGGGGAACTTTGAGGGAGTCATCACGGTCGAGGAAGCTCTTGAGGCGTTCGGCAAATTGCTGCGGCTCCTCCAGCATTGGGAAATGTCCAGCCAACGGGAAACGCTCGATGTAGGCGTGAGGGATTCCCTTTTGCATGGGCTGCCACTGATTCGGGTGGACTACCTTATCCCGGTCACCATACATGCCCATTGCCGGGACTTTGATCTGATCGAGCAGCGGACGCAGGTCGGTCCGGCGCAGCGAAGCGATCGAAAGCAGGAAGGATTCGAGGGTGGTGCGTGAAAGGTCGCGGTCCATCATATCGGGAAAACGCGGGTCTGAACAGATGACAGGAGCGTAATAATACTTCATCCAGGCACGGAACGGACCCATTAAATTAAAGAGGAAAAATGCAGTCGGACGATAGCCGGCCAGCTTAAGCAGGGGAGCCAGGGATGAACCGACGATCGGGGAACCCACCACGACTACTTTGCTAACTCGCTCCGGATAACGGATGGCAACCGAAAGGCTGACTGTGCCGCCCATGCTGTGACCAACCAGCGGAGCATTCATAATGCCCAGCTGTTCCATAAATTGATTTACGAGGCTGACAAAATCCTGAACGGCGTAGGTCTCGCGTTTCTTGCCCGATTCGCCGAAACCCCAGAAATCCATGGCATAGGTTCGGTAATAACGGCCGAGATACCCCATCGTCTCCTGCCACAAACCCCAAGAACCCAGCCATCCGTGTAGAAGGATGACGGGCCTGCCGCGTCCGTAGACTTCGTAATGAACGATTCCCTGGTCAGTAGTAATTGATGACACGTCTTCCGATATCGGGTGTTTCTAGCCTCCCGACTCCATTTCCGCAAGGATACTATACAACAATTCTAACAGGACGGATTTCACACTGTCCTTGTCTGTCGCGACACATGGAAGGAACTTGACTTTGCCATCGAGTCGCAGCGCATGGCGCATATCTTCGAGATCCCAGGCATCTTCCTTATCCTGTTTGTTGGCGGCGACCACATACGGTGTCGGCGCATAGGCGCGGAAGGTTTCGAGGATCGAGCGAGCTTCACGGAAAGTCTCCGGGCGGGTACTGTCGACCATGACAATGAATCCCAGCATGCCCTCGGAAAGGATTTCCCACATAAAATCGAAGCGTTTCTGCCCGGGTGTTCCAAACAAATACAAAACAAGGTCTTCATCCACTGTGATGCGACCAAAGTCCATCGCAACGGTGGTTGCTTCCTTAACAGAACGCTCTGCCGCGTTGGAAATCTTGCGTTCGGTTGAGACCACGTCAATTTCGCTGACCGACTGGATGAATTCCGTCTTGCCAGCGCTGAATGGACCTGTGACCACCATTTTGACAGTTTGCATAAGTACTTCCTTCGCGTCAATGACTACAGCGTTCGAATACGCCCGATCAATTTATTAACCAATGATTTCTGTTCTTCTTTGTTCTGCGTTGGGAATGTCTTCGGGCTTTGCGGGATCAGCATACCCTCCGGTCGAACAATTTCCACCAGACCCGCCTGCAATAATCCATACACGATGCGACGGATCTCATGATCGTTCATTTTGTTCGTATGGGCGATCTGCTTCATCGTGTTCTTGGGATTTATATAAGAAACAACCCGCCATTCTTCCACACTCAGATTCACATTCTTCAGCGGGCGATCGGTAAACTTCAGCGCCATATCGAGGCTGGGAATTTCGTCCTGCAGTTGCTCCCACTCGCGCAGTTGGCGTGACCCCTCGATAATGATGTTTTCGAGATCCAGGCGTACATTGATGCGGTCATCGGGGGGCAGCATTTCGCTTTCAAAACGGAAAAAACCTTCGACCCAGGTAAAGAGGCGGCGAATGACTTCGGTGAAGTAGCCCTGCAGGTTGACAAGGATTTCCTGCTGTGAAAGATAACCGGCGTTGATCAACAGCAATCCCAATTCCTTATCGCTGATCTTGCCCGTGCGTTCAACGATAGCGCGGTATTGATTGACTGTCAGCTTATTGGCTTTATGTAATACGGCGGCGAGACTGCCATCATCCTGACCCACGCGGGCGTAGGCAAGCTTTCCTTCGCGAAATGAAACGAATGCCTGTTCGCTCGGACCATCCACAACGAGTGTGCCGGTCTTTTGAGCAAGATTTATTAGGTTGAGAAGTTGCGTAATCGTAAAATCACGTAGATTGCCGCGCAGGGCCATGGTTACCTCAAGAAATCCCCCGCTTGGGAGACTGAAAAAAGATTATACATGCAAGGGATACATGCGTCAAACCAAGCCCCTGTAACTGAAAAGTAGCTGGAAGGTAAGCGGATTCGCTGATACACTCATGCCGCAATAGCATGAGATGCTGAGTTGCCTCTCATTGTGTCCAAGGCAAGTCTGCTAAGTATCTTCCAACTTCACAGAGCTGCAGTGCTACTATGCGACCAAACGATAATCTTGGAGCAAGCATGCGACAACTAATCCCGGTGTTTTTCGCGATTATGAGCCTTTTCAGCGCTTTTTCGACACGCGCTGCTCATGCAAACCCTGTGCCGCAAGACCAGTTGGTCCTGCAGGCAACGCCCGCATCCGTGCCGACATCGACGCCTGAGGCCACCGTCTCAACCCAGACAGGTCCGCCGCTGTCGTTAACTCTCATCCTGCTGGGAATGTGTTGTGTCTTTGTTTTGGTCATTGGCGTTGTAGTGCTTGGATTTATTGCCCGCAATCCGAAGAAGAAAGAAGAGGACAATTCCAGGTAGGGAAAGGCGGCTGCCTTTCCCTACAGTGATTAACGTCGCGCTTCCACCGCAAACTCAACGCGCGCGATCGTTCCCCCAAGGCTTGAGATCAGAAACTCGAACGGGATGCTTCCGCCTGCGGCAAGACCGTCCGCCCATTCCCATCGGCGGACTCCGACGACTCGTCCCGACTCGTCATAAGCTGTGCCCGCCACCCAGACTTGACTCGCCGGCACCTGGCTGTGCGAAAGCACCATCCCGCTGAGGCGCGCGCTGTGCCCGCCGGCGTTGACCTGCACAAGAGTATTGCTGCTCGTCGCGGGCACATATCGTTCATCGTTCGGTAACAAACGGATCGCGGTCAACACCTGGACCTGCGGTTTCGCATCGTATGGTATTTCAGGCGGGAAAAACACCGCGAGGGGCATAGCCGTATTCGGCGGAAGGATATCCAAAGGCAGCAGAGCGGTCTGACTTGCGAGCGTCGCCTCGTTAGCGTCGATCAGCGTCACTTGTGCGCTGATATTTTCCATGAAATCAGAAAAATCATTATGTACCAGGACAAAGCACCACATCCCTTTGTCGGCGGTTGGGTAACATTTGATTTGCTGAACGGTGAACGGTACAGGTGTCGGTGTCGGCTCGCCGGAGGGATTGGCTGGATCGCTCGGGATTTTGATCACCAGTCCGATCGACATGGCATTCGGCGAGATCTCCGGGTTCGCAGCTTGCAGGTCATTCATCGAAACGCCGAATTTCAAGGCAATGCTGCTGATCGTGTCACCGGCCTGGATGGTGTAGGTGAAAGGCGTAGGGCTGGGCAGAGGCGTCTCCGCGGCGACCAGGCTTTCGGGAGTTTCAGACGGACTCTGGGTCGAGGTGGCGAACCGGATCAGATCACCTGGTTGAGGCTTGGAAGGAGTCGGTTGAGCAGCGCAGGCAATCAACAAAAAGAGGAAAGAGGAAAGAAAGAGAATGGAATATAGGCGGGGATGCATGAGTCGATTATGAAAACAATGTGATTTCAGGATTTCCCACCGCTGATCGAAATCACAAAATGGACTTCACTGGATTCCTGGAGTCTTTCGCGAAGTTTCAACGTGCTGGTATGCCCATCCACGACAATGGCGATGGATGGGCGCAATCGATCGCCATCACAAAGGCGTTCTTTGAGGCCGGGATAAAGCTGGTCCAGATTATCGATCACATCCCGAATCGTATCACCCTTCACGGAAAGAGACCGTTGCCCATCTGTAAGATCGCGCAGCAACGAGGGTATCCCAACGACGGGCAAATGACTATTCCTTCTGGCGATCCAGCTCTGCAACGATCCGCGCCGGATTCATCGGTAACGTGGTCATGCGTACTCCCACGGCATGATAAATGGCATTCGCCAACGCAGCGGGCGGTGGAACAATGGGCACTTCTCCCACGCCGCGCACGCCGTAAGGATGTCCGGGGTTGGGGACTTCAACGATCACCGTTTCGATCATCGGTAGATCCAGAGTGACCGGCATACGATAATCCAGCAAACTCGCATTGACCAATCGCCCCTGGTCATCATACATATATTCCTCGTTCAGTGCCCAACCCACGCCTTGTGCCACACCACCTTGCATCTGGCTCGCCACATAATCCGGATAGATCGCCTTGCCCGCATCTTGAACAGCGGTGTAGCGAAGGATTTGTACTTTGCCGGTTTCGGGATCCACCTCCACGTCAACGATGTGGGTGGCAAATGTGGGACCAGAGTGCTCCGGGCGTACTGCCGCGCTGGCGACCACGGGACCACCGGTTTCATCCAGGCGGGCAGCCAGTTGAGCAAAGGTCATCTGTTTCTGCTCAAATAAGAATGCACCATGCTCAAATCGGATCTTATCTGACTCGGTTTCCCAAATCAGTGCGGCACGTTCGAGTAGTTTCTCCTTTAGTAATTTACTGACTTCGTAGGCAGCCCAACCCGTGGAAAACGTTGTTCGGCTCCCGTACGTGCCTTCGGTGTATCCTACCGAGTCCGTATCCACAACTACAGGGCGAATCGACTCAGCAGGAATGCCAAGTCCTTCGGCAAGTTGCATTGCCACTGACGTACGCGTGCCGCCAATGTCCACCGAACCCGTGATCAGGCTGACCGTGCCATCGCTGTTGACGCTCGCCGAGGCGCTGGACTTGCCTCCATAGTTGTACCAAAAGCCGGATGCAACGCCACGTCCCCGATGGGGACGATTTGGACCTGTGAGCGGAGCGCAATAATGTGGAGAGTTCTGCGCGGCTTCCAACGTCTCCAGGAAACCAATCCGCGCAAAAACAGGACCGTCGACGCGGCGATCCCCTTCCCTGGCGCCGTTCAACAAACGGAACTCGATCGGATCCATATCAAGTTTTTCGCACAATTCGTCGATCACAGTTTCACATGCAAACGCGGCGTTGGAGCCACCGGGTGCACGGTATGCCGCCGTTCGAGGCTTGTTGACCAAAACATCATAGCCATCCACCAGCGCATTCTCGATGCGATACGGCGCAAACATCACACCCATCCCTCCACCCACCGGCGAACCAGGATACGTGCCTGCTTCGTAGGCGAGCAGCGCCTGGACTGCCGTAATTTTGCCATCGCGATTTGCGCCCATTTTTACTTTGATGTAAGAACCGGAAGTGGGCCCAGTAGCTGCAAGCACATCGCTGCGAGTCATCGTCATCTTGACCGGGCGATATCCGCTCTTGCGTGAGAGCAGCACCACGACCGGTTCGAGATAGACTCCGACCTTGCCACCGAACCCGCCACCGATTTCCATGGGGACCACGCGGATCTTTGAAACCGGAATTTCCAGAATCTCCGCAGTTTGTTCGCGCACGCCGAACGATCCCTGCGTGCTGCACCAAATGGTGATCTGTCCATCCGGGTTATATTGCGCAGTGGCATTTTGCGGTTCGATGTATCCCTGGTGCACCATGGAGGTGAAGAACTCGCGCTCGATTACCACGGTTGCATCCAGAAATCCTTTTTCAATGTCACCGACCTGTTCCTGATAATGCGCGGCGATGTTACTGGGACGCTCACCCTTTTTGCCCGACTCATCTGTCCGTATATCGTCCAGCAAGATCGGAGAGTCTTCCTGCATCGCTTTGCGTACATCCAGCACAGGAGGCAGAACTTCATATTCCACTTCGATCAACGCCGCAGCCTCTTCCGCCACATGGAGGTTGATCGCGGCAACAGCCGCGATCGCATGACCATAATACAACACCTTATCTCTTGCCAGAACATTATTGCTCTGATGGCGAAGGTTAATCGTGCCTTCGCCCAGGTCCGCGATTTTGCTCTCTACATCGGGCAGATCTGTGGCTGTGACCACCGCTTTTACACCGGGATACGCTTCGGCTTTGCTCGTATCAATCGACAATATGCGGGCGTGTGCCTGTGGGCTGCGCAACATTGCGCCGTATAACATGCCAGGCAGACGAATGTCTGCACCGTATTGTGCGCGCCCCGTGACTTTATCCGTCCCGTCGTGACGGAGCGGGTTTTTCCCGATCACGGTATAGTCATCTTTTTTTTCATCAACCGCTAAAGGGGTCATAAGGTCTTCTCCTGAACTTGAGACGCGTCCATCACCGCGCGCACGATACGATCATAGCCTGTGCAGCGACATAGATTCCCTGCAAGCCATTCCCGAATTTCAGATTCGCTTGGGTTCGGATTCTGGTCCAGCAAAGCCTTGGATGCTACGATAAATCCCGGAGTACAGAAACCACATTGCAGAGCGGCGTGCGCGATAAACTTTTCCTGAAGAGGATGCAATCCCTGCGCCGTCGCGATCCCTTCGATGGTCGTCACGCGCCGCCCGTCGATTTCCACCGCCAGGACCAGGCATGAATTTACCAAAGCACCGTCCAAAATAACATTGCACGCACCACAATTCCCGTTATTGCAGCCTTCCTTGGCGCCGGTCAATCCCAGAGTCTCGCGCAACACTTCAAGCAGACTCTGGCGCGACTCGCACAGGAACTCAACATCTTCGCCATTGATGGTGGCTTGTACTCGAACTTTCTTGTTCATGAGTTCCTCGCCCTTTCGATTGCCTTCTCCAGCGCGCGCCGCGTAAGCACGGTGCAGAGACGTCTTCGATGTTCAGCCGTGCCGCGCAAATCGGAAATAGGACGTGCTGCGGCTTGTGCGATCCTTGCCGCTTCGCGAATTCTCTCGTCGCTGATTTCTTTCCCGGATAGGAACGTCCCTGCTTCTTCCACGAACAACGGAGTCGCCGCGACCGCCCCCAGTGCGACCCTGGCTGACAGGATTTTCTGCTTCGCCGGATCCAGGATCACCGAGGCTCCCGCGCCGACGACTGCAATATCCATTTCATTGCGCGGAATGAAACGAAGATAATGCGCTCCGAAATTTTCCCTGGGCGGTGGAACAGTCACAGCAACCAACAATTCCCCTGGCTGCAACGCATTCTTCCCGGGCGCAAGACAAAACTCCTCAACAGGCACAGTACGTGTCCGGTTAGCACTTGCAACGATGCAATTTGCTTGATGGACAATCAGTGCTGGAATCGAATCCGCCGCGGGTGAGGCGTTGCAAAGATTCCCTCCCACACTGGCCCGATATTGGATCTGCACCCCGCCAATCAAATGAATGGCATCCACCAAACCCGGGTAATGTTCAGAAACGGTTTTGTTATGACAAATCTCGAAACAGGCAGTCGCAGCTCCGATCCATAACCCCACCTGTGAATCATAACGGATGGTTGTCAGTTCAGCGATATTCTTTACATCGATCAGTAAATCGGCATTGCGGCGATGCTCTCGTAACTGTACCAGTAGATCCGTACCGCCGACTAGAATGCGCGCCTTTCCATTGCTGGATGCCAGTAAACCGACAACTTCCCCGACACTGCCCGCCGATATGTAATCCAGGGCTTGCATGAACACCTCCCGATCGACAAATCCACACCGAACCAAAAAGCTTCGCCCATTATAATTCAGATGAAATCAAAACAAGCGTAAACGGAGGAAGCATGGAGTATCGTCATCTGGGAAAGACAGGGATTCGAGTCAGTGAGTTGTCGTTGGGGTCCTGGATCACATTCAAGAATCAGGTGGACGTGGATGCAGCGGCAGAAATCATGGCGACTGCGTACGATTTGGGCGTCAATTTTTTCGATAACGCGGAAGCATATGCAGATGGAAAATCAGAAGAAGTGATGGGCTCAGCGCTGAAGAAGTTGGGCTGGCGCAGAGGCAGTTATCTGGTCACAACGAAACTCTATTGGGGGCTCTATAAGGGTGTCAACGAAAAGAACACACTCAATCGTAAACGACTGATTGAAGGCATCAACGGGTCACTGGAACGCCTGGACCTGGACTACGTGGATGTTTTGTACTGTCATCGCCCCGATAAGACTACGCCCATCGAAGAGACGGTCTGGGCAATGCACAATATCATTGAATGGGGCAAAGCAATGTATTGGGGCACGTCCGAGTGGTCGGCGGCGGAGATTGTGGAGGCGATTGCCATCGCAGAGAAACATCATTTGCACAAACCTGTGACAGAGCAACCCGTGTATAACTTGTTCGAGCGCAAACGATTTTCAGATGAATACGTCCGCTTCTATAGAGACTACGGCTATGGTGCGACGACGTTTAGCCCGCTGGAATCAGGGTTGCTCAGCGGCAAGTACAACGCGGGCATTCCGAAGGAGAGCCGCGCCAGTAGAGAGGATTGGTTGGTCGAAAGCGTCACAGACAGGGAAAAAATTGGAAAGGTTCAGGCGCTGGAGCCGATTGCCAGGGAACTGGATTGCACGCTCTCCCAACTGGCGCTTGCCTGGTGTCTGAAGAATCCCTGTGTCAGCAGCGTCATCACCGGCGCCAGCCGCGTGGAACAGGTCCATGAGAATATGAAGGCAAGTGAGGTTGCGCCAAAACTTGCCCCTGAAATCCTGCAAAGAATCGACCAAATCTTTGTCACAAAACAGGACGAAGAAGAGGATTAGACAGTTCAACAAGAGCAGGTCACGCAAATGCGATGGACTGGCAAACGCGTGACCTGTTTGGTTTAACCGTATCGGCCTCCAAATCTATCAAAAGTCTCTTTTCAACTTATGTTTGGGGCTGTTTTTTGAGGAAAAACCTAAGAAAACTGTCTGTCCTCAATAGGACAAATTTGGGGAATTTACATGACATTCATCTAACTCCCTTCTCAGTGACCATTAATCTGGACATGTACAATAAGGAAACATTCAAGTTCGCGTTAATTTTGCCATTCCGCATCGGAGGAAGAAATGCAATTCAACAAGTTCGTCATCGGCGGCATTCTCATACTAGGAGCTGTCGTCTTTTTAATTTGGTCGTCCACTGCCGCAACCCAGGAATACTTCCTGACGGTCGATGAACTCAACGCAAAGGGGTCTTCGATCGTGGATAAGAACCTGCGCGTCTCCGGTGCGGTGATCGGCGACACGATTCAGTACGACGCTCAATCGCTGACCCTGACCTTCGACGTTGCCCACGTCACAGGCGATAATGCCGCCCTCGAAACGGAAGGCGGACTGGCAGTGGCATTGCACGAAGCGGTGATCGACCCATCCCGCTCCCGAATCAAGGTTGTATACATTGGACCGAAGCCTGATCTCCTGCGCAATGAGGCACAGGCAATCATGACCGGTCACCTCGGTGAGGACGGCGTGTTTTATGCCGAGGAGTTGCTCCTCAAATGCCCCACTAGATACGAAGAGGCTGTGCCCGAGCAGGCTGGCTAAGGAACGTAAAACCCTAAAGGTCAGTTGTCACCTTTAGGGTTTTTATTCCAGGGCACACCCAAATCAGCCTCGTGAGGGTTCTTATACTTACCAGCCAGCGAACGTAGATCAACCTTCGCAGGGCTCTGCCCAAGGAGAATTACATGATAGCAAACTTTGGTTTTGGCGTCTTAGTGGTTTCATGGGTCGTTACGCTTTATAGTGTTTTTGCCGCTTCTTTTTCAAACACTAAGGGACTTGCAGTTCTCGTCCGCAATCTAGGAGGGCGAAGTAAATTGCTCGGGGTTTCAGAGATGCCTCGTAGCAGACTCGCAGATTGGCTTGAAAAAAGAAGTGATCCCCAAAATGCCGCAGCGATGGTTGAAAGCGCCCGTCGTGCCATGTTACTGACCTGGCCGCTGCTCACTTTGACGGCTGGAATTTTGATTTATCTTCTCACCCACAATCATTACGAAGTAAAGTTCGTTTATGAAGTGACAAGTCGCAGCATGCCGACCTATCTCAAGATCACTGCCTGGTGGGGTGGACAATCCGGTTCTTTGCTGTTCTGGTCCTGGCTGATGTCCGCATTTGCGTCGCTGGTCACACTCCGCAAATGGGACCGCGACCGTGAGTTCCTGCCCTGGGTGATCGTCGTGGCATGTATCACAATCGCGTTCTTCGTCGGCATGAACATCTTCTTCGAAAATCCGTTCGCACAATTCTATGAAACATTTAATGGTGTGGATGCGTACACCTTCCAGCCGGCGAACAGCACTCTTGTCACTCCGGCAGATGGACGTGGATTGAACCCACTCCTGCGTCATCCGGGCATGGTTATTCATCCGCCTATGCTGTATCTTGGCTTTGTTTCATTTGTCATTCCGTATGCCTTCGCCATCGCGGCGTTAATCACGGGTCGCACCGACGATCGCTGGATCCGCCTGACACGGCGTTGGGCATTATGGGCATGGCTGTTCCTCTCCTTTGGTCTGGTGCTCGGAAGCCGCTGGGCATACGATGTACTTGGCTGGGGCGGCTTTTGGGGATGGGACCCGGTCGAGATCGCGGCGTTCATGCCGTGGCTGACCGGCACCGCATTCCTGCATTCGGTCATGATCCAGGAGAAGCGGGGTATGCTGAAACACTGGAACATGCTGTTGATCATCCTGACGTATTCCCTGGTCATCTTCGGCACGTTCCTGACCCGCTCGGGCGTGCTTTCCTCGGTGCATGCCTTCGCACAGAGCGCGATCGGTCCATTCTTCTTTGGGTTCATCGGTTTGTCATTGATTACTTCCGTGGCATTGATCTTCTATCGGTGGAGCGATTTGAGGTCGGAAACGCAGATGACATCCATGCTTTCTCGTGAAGCGCTGTTCCTGCTCAACAATCTTTTGTTCATGAGCATTTTGGTTGTCTGTTTCTGGGGCGTGATCTACCCGCTTATCTCTGAACTCTTCACCGGCGCCAAAGTGACGGTGGGTCCGCCGTTCTATGAACGCGCTACTGCTCCCATCTTCGCCTCGCTGATGTTCCTGATGGGCGTGGCTCCCCTCTCCGCCTGGGGACATTCCACGGTCAAGACGCTGGGACGCGCCATGTGGAAATCAATCCTCGGCGCGGCTGCGATCACAGTTTTGATCTATCTGACCTATACTCATAACATTGGCGCGCTGATTGGGTTCTTCATCGTCGCACTGGTCATCCTTGTGACGATTTATGAATATCTGCGCGGAGCTGTCGCACGTCAACGAAGCCAGAGTGAGAACATATTCAGCGCCCTCTGGACTTTGACCGGGCGCAATCGCCGACGTTATGGTGGATATATTATCCATATCAGCATGATGTTGATGGCAATCGGCATTATCGGCATAGAGGTGTTCCAGACGGAAACCCAGGGCACACTGGCTCAGGGTCAATCATTGAACATTGCCGGTTATGAAGTCCGCTTTAAGGAGATCGCATCCTGGGACAACCAGCCTGCGGGCGTGAACTACACACGCTCCGTAGTGGACATATACAAGGATGGCAAGTATCTCGGTCAACTCACCCCGCGCATCGATTATTACTTCGACTCACAACAGACAATGACCATTCCTGGTAATCGCTCGACCTTTAAGGACGATCTGTACATTCTGCTCGTGGACTGGGAACCTGTTACTTCCACGGGAGCCACATTCAAGGTATATGTCAATCCATTGGTCAACTGGTTATGGCTGGGAAGTCTGTTGTTCCTCGCCGGCGTCATTATCGCTGCCTGGCCCGACAAGGAAGTGGAAGGTGTTGCTGTCAAAGTGAGGGCACGCGCTCAACAGCCATCTGGCAGCGCGGCGGATTAGGAAAATGCAGGTAAACAAGTACACAGGTAAACCAGGGTTCACGATGCAGGCTCGGATCACCTTCCACTTTTTACTTTTCACACTCTTCGTCGCAGGGCTTTGGGTGACTCCTGTCTACGCCCAGGAACCAACGCCCAGTGATGATGATGTCAACCGCATCGCCAAGCAGTTATATTGTCCGGTTTGCGAGAGCACGCCATTGGACGTTTGTCCAACCGAGGCATGTCGTCAGTGGCGCGACCTGATCCGCACGATGCTCACGGAAGGCAAAAGCGAGGCTGAGATCAAGCAATATTTCGTGGCGCAGTATGGGGACCGCGTTCTCGCCGAGCCACCGAATCGACTTGCATCGTATCTGATACCTGCTATTGCGATCCTATTGGGCGCACTCTTTCTGGCGCGCGGCTTCCAGATGTGGATCAAGCCATCCACGGCGGAAGCCGCGGCAACTTCTGCAGAGCCGCAGCAGCCGGTTGATCCATATATCGCAAGAATTGAAGAAGAATTGAAAAAACAGAAGTAGGGTTGTAGTGGCGGGCAGCGCGCGACACTTGCGCCTGCGCGCACGATTTGCTAAGCAAATCGAGGTGAGCACGCAAGGCGAGCTTGCCCCTACATATACCTACATAAGGGAAAATACATGACAGAAACATCCATCACCGCCCCACGCCGCGGTGTGCCGCTTTGGGCACAGGTCGTCATCTGGGCATTCTTGGTAGGCTTGCTCGCCATCGTTGCCATGGGACTGCGGCGCGCCCAACAGGGCACAGTTCAACCGGGGCAGAAAATCGAAAGTTTTAAATTGCCGCTCTACAGCGGTTATCAAATTGACGGAAAAAGTGAGATCAATCTCGAAGACCTGCGCGGCAAGGTAGTTGTGATCAATTTTTGGGCTTCGTGGTGCAAACCCTGCGAACAGGAAGCCGCGGAATTACAGCAAGCCTGGGAAGAATATGAATCCTCCGGTCAGGTCGTCTTTCTGGGCGTGGACTACGTGGACACGGAACCCGAAGCCCGCATCTATATGAAGAAATTCGGCATCACCTTTGCCAATGGTCCGGACCTTGCGACGCACATTTCACAATATTTCCGCATCAAAGGCGTGCCTGAAACATACTTTGTGGATAAGACCGGTGTCCTGCAATATGTGCAGGTGGGACCCTTTACATCCCTGGACCAAATCCGCGCCCAGATCGATCCGCTGCTCAAGTAGAGGGATTCATGCAAATCACTGCAATCTTCTTCACACTCGCCATACTCATTCTCGTTGCAATCTATCTCTACGCGCCATTTATGGAACGCCGCGCCCGCAGTGTCACTGAGGAGGAGCATGAACTCTCCGCGCTGATGGCGGAACGCGACCGGGTCATCAACTCCCTGCAGGAACTGGATTTCGATTTCAAACTTGGAAAAATTCCCGATGAGGATTATCCAACACAACGCGCATCTCTCCTGCAAAAGGGCGCGGATATCCTGCGACAGATCGACACGATTGCCCCACAAGCCACAGCAGCGCAGGATGTGGATGCCCGCATCGAAAAGGCGATCGCTGCCCGCCGCGCCGACGCCTCAGTCGTCCAGCAGGAAATCAGCGATGACGATGTCGAGTCCATGATCTCGGCGCGACGCAAAACGCGCAGGGACAAATCGTCAGGTTTTTGTCCGAAATGTGGAAAGCCCGTGATGGCATCCGACCGCTTCTGCCCTTCCTGTGGAAAATCCTTATCGTAAATCCTGTCATCGCGATTCGATCGCATGGCATAAAAGGTACTTCATGAAATTTCGTCGCCTCACCTTGCTAGTCTTATTAACCTTTCTCGTCAGCGCCTGCAACTTTACGCTTGCCGAAGATGTCACGCCTCCGCCTAATTACATCGCACCTACTCCGGCGCCAACCCTTGTGTTGGTTCCGCCCCAAACACCCAACATCGAAAGCGGCAAGGCAATCTTTGCCGTGAAATGTGCGGGTTGTCACGGCGAGACCGGTCTGGGTGATGGCGAGCAGGGCATCCAACTGGGTGTCACGGTCCCTGCTTTTGGATTGCCGGAGATCGCACGCCCGGCGATCCTTGCGGACTGGTATACGGTTGTGACCCGCGGCAGGATGGATAGGCTTATGCCTCCGTTCGCAAGTCTCAACGACCAGGAACGCTGGGATGTGGTGGCTTACGCAATGAGTCTGCACACCACCGATGATCAAATTGCGAAGGGCAGGGAGATCTTCGAAACCCAATGTGCAGATTGCTCCACGGACTTTTTCAAAGACCAGGACAAGATGTCCAAGTTGAGCGAAGTGGACCTGGCGCGCCTTGTAAAGCAGGGCAACGATTCCATCCCGGCGTTCGGCGCGAATTTGAGCGATGACGATCTGTGGGCAGCCGCGGCTTACCTGCGCTCTCTCTCCTTCGACACGACTGCTGCAGTAGCACAGGCTCCCGTCGCCACCGCAACCCCGGAAGTTGCTTCCGTGACTGAGGCTCCGACATCCGCTGAATCCGGAACGCCGTCAGCGGAAGAAACGCCGGTCGGCACCGAACAGGTCGCGGCTTCGAATGAACCGACCGTTGTCGTGAAGGAGGGATTTGGGTCCGTCTCTGGAACGATTGACAATCAATCCGACAGCGACCTTCCAGCAGATCTAAAAATCACCTTGCGCGGTTACGAGCACAGCACCGATCCGAACGCAGGTCCACAGGAAGTGTTCTCCCAGGAAGGCATTGTGAACTCGGATGGAAGCTATTCCTTCGTCAATATCGAGATGCCTGAGAACCGTATCTTCATTTCAGAAATTGAAGTGCAGGGCATCAAGCTGCAATCTGGTTTTGCGATTGCGGAAGCTGGAACATCAACCTTGACCCTTCCTCCGCTCACCATTTTTGGAATGACAGATGACACTTCATTGCTGGTCATGGATGAAGTACGTGTATTTTTGGAATACGGCGACACAGATATCCAGGTATACGGCGTCTACTCCTTCCACAACTCCAGCAACAAGACGATCCTGGTGAAGTTGCAGGATGGCTCTGAAATTCCGTTCATCAAGAATCCGAACGGCACAACTCCTCAAGGCTACGAGGCTTTGCAGGATAGCCAGCCATTCATGCACACCGATCAGGGACTGGCGATTCCGCCCAGTGAAAATCCATATGGAATGATCTCCTTCACATCAGTCCCCAAACAGGAAAAATTCGATATCGTCCAACCCTTTGTCCTGCCTGTCGTGAACCTGACGGTCTTCCTGCCAGAAGGTGTGAAAGCCGAAAGCCAGTCTTTGACCGATGAAGGACTGCAGAACATCCAGAATTTCAACTTCCAGGTATACACCACGACAAACATCCCTGCCGGAGCGACCATCCAATTTACGGTATCGGGTGCACCCAAGGAAGGCACGGCTGCGACTGCAGCGGCAGAAACTACGACAGGTACGAACAAGAATATTCTGTATGGCGCAGG
>Ga0065705_10104248_pt1 | contig 28065 bp, 40 predicted proteins | sample SwibulcommuniRL2_FD_59092 | JGI IMG/M metagenome (GOLD analysis project Ga0065705, IMG submission 59092) | Bulk soil microbial communities from switchgrass field near Rose Lake, East Lansing, Michigan, USA - RL2 Bulk Soil v2 (version 2) | ecosystem: Environmental > Terrestrial > Soil >...
CCAGCAACGAAACCGCCTCAGAGTGGGCCGGCAGTAAGTCCATGGACGAGAGCCTCCACAATTTGCAGTACGGCTGGGAGGAAGTCGCCGAAGCCATCTACCTCGAAGACGCAGCCCTAGCCGTAGGCCGCGAGATAGAACCCGAGTTTGTCCCCATCGCCGACACCTCTGGCGGAGCGGTGGACATCGGGAACTACCTGACAGGTGTGCCGGAGTGCATGGTGAACTTCGACACCAAGCCCCGAAACAAGAAAACCGTTTCAATCCTCTTCAACGTCTGCAACAGCGCTTCGAGAACCAAGAAGTCCATCATCCAGCGCGGTCACATCGTCACCTGCATCTGCGACTACCTCGAACGCTCCGGCTACCGCGTCAGAATCGACGTAGCCGACACCGCCTACGTTGCATGGGGTAGCGGTAGGGATAAAACCCACTTCACGCTAGCCTTCTGCGCTAAAGACTACAACCAAGGGCTAGACTTCGGTCGCATCGGCTTCATGCTTGGAAGCCCCGCCATGCTCCGTAGAATCTTCTTCGGCGTCGAAGCCTCCTCAGCCCTCTGGGGTAAGCATTACCAAGAGAGCTTTGGATGGGTCGCCCCGGTACACCCCCAAGTCGGGAACTTCTACGACTACATCTTCGATTACAACACCCCGCTAAACGAGCAGTCCGCCACCCAGTGTATCGAATACATCGTCACCGGCAAGGCCACTCAGGTCGATATCACAGGGAGCTTCTATGACTAAACTACCTAAGTGGTTGACCGAAGGCAACACAACTCGGGGGGAGAGTGACAACATAGCGGGCAACAAGCCGCCCCCTCCATCCCCTCCCCCGAGGAGTGGCACATCGGAGCAGGAAAGTCAAGGCAAGGGCGGCGGGAAGAAGCCACCTAGAATTTACGTTCTTCTAATGGAAACTCGACGCCAACTTAACGAATACGCCAAAGTGGAGGTAGCCAGTGCCTCTGGGATTTAAGTTAACTGTCACGGGACACGGAAACATCAGCACCACGGTCGAAGTCAGCATCGAAGAAGACCAGATACCTCAGGGCGTCTGTATCATGCGAGTAAACACGTCTGGCGACCCCGTGAAGAACGTTCCGGCTTCTGACCAGACGAAGGAGGTTAGTTGGTCTACTATGGCATTCTGGGTAGCAGACCTGATGGTGTCTGTTCTAAGCGGATTCAAGACTCAGGGCGAGTACGACGCCACGCCCCCGCGCGCGTAGGGGTGCCACGCCCTTTCAGGGAATTGGCCCCGCCCAAAGCCGGTCCGTCAAAGGACCGGCGGTTCACTAAAGGGCTGCACCCCCCTGATTTTGCATTTTTCAAGTTTAGTTTAATCCGCAAAATGACTCCCCGTTGCAAAGTTTTGACATTTCCGTACGCCCGCGCGCGAAAGGTAGCCCATGAACTTAACAACGGCTAAACTTCTCAGCCGTATAAAGGACGAGAAGTTTCAGGAAGATGTTAAGCACATTGTAGATGAATTGGAGACTAAGTTCGGCTCCCCTAGCGACATATATCCGACTGACGACTCAGTTAGAATCTACTGGCGGCAGATGGGATTTTGTAGCAAGAACAGATACATCCTTCAGTTGTACGTGAGAAAGGTACCAGAGATTGAGCCCGTTATACCCTACGGAACCCCTAAGCGACCTATTCAAGATAGTACCCCCTCCGTATCTGGTGGAGGGCCTAATCAGGAAGAACACCCTGACCCTCTTCTCTAGCGAGCCACATACTGGCAAGACCATGCTTATGCTTTATCTGGCAATGTGCATGGAGCATAAGATTAAGGTCCTAGACACCTTCGATGTGAACATCAACACCAGTAGCGTGTTCATCGGCGTAGATAGCCCCAAGTGGGACATTGCCGTGCAGGCCCAGAAAATCAAGAAGGGCCTTGGGTTAACGGACGCCCAGACCGCCATGATGGACTCTCGTATCCTCCCCCGAGGAGTGCGTCCTAAGCCCGATATCATGCACCCGGACTTCGTGGACTGGCTGAAAGAGCTTGCAGACACTTATCATACGGACACGATTTTCATTGATACTATCCGCCGTGTGCATCATCGAAACGAGAACGATAGCGGTGAGATGTCAGAGGTCATGGAGAGATTGGAGAGCTTCGTAGATGAGGGACGCGCTACTATCATTATGTCTACGCATACTTCAAAGCCAACAGGTGTGGAGCGAAGCTCTCTGTATAGCGTTCGAGGTTCTAGTGTCATTGCCGGGTCTGCTGACTTCCACTATAGCCTTGGCCTTAATCGAAAAGGACAGATTGTCTTTGACGGGACCTCGAAGAGACGCGGTGAGAACCGCGCTAAGGGTGCAATGCTACTGGAGTTTGAGGAGAAGGATGGCGGTATTAAGATTAAAGTCCTTGATACGGGAGAAGCCAACCCCGTCGAGGAGCGAGTCCTAAAAGAGCTAGCAACCGGACCGCAGTCCGCCATCTACTTGAAAGAGAATACCGGGGGAAGCTATTGGGCTGTACAGCGCGCCCTAAAGGCCCTCCATAACGCAGGTAAAGTCGTAAAGGTAGAGCGTGGTATTTGGAGTTTAGCCTAATCCTATTAGTCTGGCTGTTTTTGGAGGTCTTGTGTGCGCGCAAGCATAAGTGACGTATTGATGTTCAGGAAGTGCCCTAAGCTCTGGTGGCTCAGCCGTAAGTGGGACCCCGGAATCAAGTCTAACGCCCTTTCGACCGGCATAGCCATACACAAGGAGTTTCAGAACTACTTCGAGGGCAAGAACCACACCATGTTGACCCCCGCCGAGGGCTTCCAAGACTTCCATAGGCAGATGAAGGCATACGAGACTCTCGAAGTAGAGAGCGCCTACGAGATAGACTTCCGGGGACATACAATCCTTTGTAGGCCGGATGCCGTGATTAAAGGGGTAGGCGGAGGAAGCCTGTGGAGCCTACAGATTAAGACCTCCGCCCGACATTTAAGTGCCCACGCCCTTTCAGTCCAGTGGAGCCCCCATGAAGCCCTTTACAAGACCGCCATCAGCCTTAAGTACAGCGCGCCCGTAGCCGGTACGTTTCTAGTCCAGTACATCAAGACCCAGACCCCTAAGATATTTACTCAGGTCTTCACGCTACCAGATTATCAACGCGAGCAGATTCTCAGGTCGGTCGAGCAAACCCTTACCGATATGGAACGCTATGAAACGGAAGAAGACGAAGCCCCAATGCACACCAACTCGTGCTACGACTGGACAACCGGCGCAGGCTGCCCCTTTATCACAGTCTGTCACCACGGCGCCCAGCCAGAGGACTTTTACGGACCAGCAGTTAATAGATACCCTGAGTTCCCCGGAGGACGTGGAATTGCAAATCCTGCGGTGCCGAGCATCCATCAGGGATTCGATAAGCTCGATACGTTCGATGATGTTGCTTAAGGCTCAGCTTTACAGTAAGAAGATAGCCCTCGAAGTCGCCCGGATAGAGGCGCACGACGACTCACCTAAATCGGTTAAAGGATTGCGCTATGATAAATCTCACGGAAGAGCAGAAAAAGCAGATTCTAGAGCAGTACGACAAGCTGGGAAACAGCCTAGACGACGAGGAGTTCAGTAAACAGGAATGCATTCTACTGGGCTTCTGCGTGGGAGCCAATCTCCCGCCCGAGATGTTCGAAGTAATGCTCGAAGTGACCCGCGAGGCCCAGAAATGAGCGAAGAACACCAAGAAGCCAAGCTCCTAGCCCTAGACGCTTGGCTTGAGAAAGTCAAGGACGAGGAGTTCCGCGAGGAGCTTCGAAAGGTAATAACAGCCCTAGAACCCATCTACGGTAGGCCCAAGAACCTCTACCAGTCCGGCTCCTGTAGGTATGAGCTTCCGATTCTAGGGAAGACCATCATCATCCGAGTTTCTGTGGGGGTGTAGGGTAACGGCTCAACCCACCTGCTTTGGGCGCAGGTTTATGCAGGTTCAAATCCTGTCACCCCCACCATTTAGAGGAGGTCTACCAATGATTGGATTTACGCCAAGGCGCGAGCCCGAAATCAAGGCATTTTGCTCAGTCTGCGGTAAGCCCTGCGAGATTCACAAAGATGTTATCGGCTACGACCCCCGGTTCGGGGAGGCCACTAGGATGTACGTGCTCGTCACCTGCCCCGAGAAGCGCGGTTTCTGGAACAGGCTGAAGAACTTCAGACACGACCGCTATAGGGTGATTATGTACACATGATTTGCGAACACGGAGTAGACATAAGGTTACACCCAAGCTGGGAGGTCTGTATAGAGTGTAATCACAAACGACAGGATGAACAGCAAGCCCGACTAGACCTACTGAAGCGAGCCTTCTCGGGGTGGATAGAGACAGGCTTTTGGGGCGATATTGACAACGGAGTAGGGAAGTTGTATTATTCCATTTATCGTAAGAACTTTTAGCACGCCGTTCTGGGAACAGGTGAGTCTCCAAAACTTACGCTAGCTGGGTTCGATTCCTAGGGTGTGCGCCAGAAAGGTAACATGAGAGCCGAAGAGTTGCAGATGCTTCTGTTCAAGACCTATAAGGCTGGTAGGCTGGACGCCCTGAAGGACATGACCAAGCTGCTGAGGGCTGTGGACTTCTCAGCCGGTCTGCCTGAGGAACTAGCCCTCCGGGCCAGCAAGCTAAACGGCGCACAGGGCACGGTCATGGGAGCTAAGACCATGTGTGCCGCTACAGCCGACTGGATGGAAGAAGCCATTAACAAGGACGCTGATAAGGAACTAAGTGCAGAAGCCGTAAAGCGTGCGGTAGAAATAGCGAAGGGCATTCTCGATAAACTGGGACCGTAGACCAACGTAGAGTCAGCGAGCTTAAGCCTCGCTCAGTGAAGGTTCAAGTCCTTCCGGTCCTACCAACATGGGTACCTCATACAACGGCAGTATTCTCGCCCGATTAGCGAGCCATCTAGGTTCAAGTCCTAGGGTACCTACCATTCGGAGGAGAGATGTTCCAGCTAAGAAGCAACGAAGGCCGCCTAGAAGAATTCTCGACGTTCACCGAAGCCTACAAGCGGTTCGACGAAGGCTATGTGAACGCCGAGGACGGCAGCGACAACCCGGATATCTGGATTAAGCTATCGTGGACAATCGAGAGCGTTAACGGCAACACGACCCGCTTGGTGCTGTACGATGACGGAACCTACACTGTGTTGAGTCCCCTGACAGTCGGGAACATCGAAGACGAAGAGTTATTGAACGGCGCGTAGACCAACGGCAGGAGTCACTAGTCTTAGAAACTAGGAAGTGTGGGTTCGAATCCCACCGCGCCGACCAACATGGAAGGGTAGCTCCAATGGTAGAGCGGGGACCTGAAGAGTCCCGCGTTATAGGTTCAAGTCCTATCCCTTCCACCACTGGCCCCGATGCTCGATAGGAAGAGCGGCGGAGTTCTAACCCGCAAATAATGAGAGTTCGAATCTCTCCGGGGCCACCAGAATAGGAGGCCGTATGGTAGCACTTCAGATTTGTATGGTCGTACTGACAAAGTAATCTGATGGGGGTGGGGCATGGCGGACTACTGTAGACCAACAAGCAATATACAGGTAGCGTGTTCGCCACCCCACCCCATCGGAGTTGAGCAGTTATCGGCAGAGGCTGGCTATTCGCTGTACTACACCGAGAAGTATGCTAACGGAACTTGTACTAAGTATTTTATGCGACCGGACCAGCAAGTAGTGTATGGTTGCTGGTCCGCACACCTTAAGTTTTATTGGGTTCCAGCCCGGCTGGCGAGGCGCTAAGAAACCCCTACAAGGTTTCAATCTAGGTTCGAGTCCTAGGTCGGGCACCAAAGTGACCGAAGGTTGAAGGGTATCCGATGTGGGGCGTCACCTGCTAGAGGGAGCCCTAGAACTGCACGGGTGTAGTGATGCTTCGCCATACCCGGCAGCGCATCTTCGGTTACTACCATTGTGGCCCCGTAGTGAAAAGAACATCACGCGAAGCTACGAACTTCGTAATGCGGGTTTGAATCCTGCCGGGGCCACCAGTAACACCACCTACTCGGGGGAAGAGATGAACATTGCCATCGTAGGTATCGACGGGAACGAGGAGCTTCTAGGCGCAGCCATGCTGTACCTTGACACCCTCCCCCCCGAGCATCGGGTTTACACTCTCGATGTAGGGGAGTTTCACCAGCAGGTGGTAGATGAATGCAAGGACCAGAAGCGCGAGGTCGTGGTAATGAAGTCGGACACTAGGATGTACGGGATTCAGGCTAACCTGAAGCGGGACGTGGCTCTGGCGCGGGAAGTTGACAAGGTTATGGCATATTGGGACTACCGCGACGGGGACATTGGATTGGTCTTGACAATGGCCCGGCTCTATGGTAAGGTAATTCATGTGAATCCCCATGAGAACGGGGGCATCCTAAGTAACCGGCCTAAAGGGGTCGTAGCAGAACTGGCAAATGCGGGGGCTTCAAACGTCCCGACAACTGAGGGTTCGACTCCCTCCGGCCCTACCAGTTATGATGGAGAAGTGCTTGACAAGTCCGTGAGAAATGGGGGACCGAAGGTGACCCCCGGCATCTGCGGGTTTGATGACGACTGCGGGGGTGTGTAGCGGGCTACAGGCTTGCTTTGCACGCAAACCAACTGGGTTCAACTCCCAGCATCTCCACCAAATGGGGGGAAGGTCGGTGGTTCGAATCCACCCGCCGATTATGGTTACCCTTAGTGACCCGTGGTAGAGCATCCCCCGATATAAAGGAGCCCTAATGCTAAGCTCTAAGGAGCTATTAGTCTACGACAGGATGAAGCTGTTCGGGGGGAGCTTCGTGAAGGCCCTCGCCGAGTGCTGGCTTAGGGCGGACCGGGGTAACAAGACGAAGCTGGAAGAGGCGTTCCCCGATTACTTCTTAGAGTACGGGGAGAAGTTCAACATAGGAGCTAATGGCGCATAAGCAACGGGTTGAGCAGGTAGACTTTCACTCTACCGTACCGGGTTCGAGTCCCGGATGCGCTTCCAATATGAATAACTGTATCGGTGGTGAGGATTGTAGGTGTGATGATTGCGTCGCGGAAGGATTTAGTGGGACCGAAGCAAAGGGTGAGCAGCCCGCCTGTCTAGCGAGTAAAGAGGGTTCGAGTCCCTCCGGTCCCGCCATTGTAGGTATCGCCACGTTCGAGGGTAGACTGTGGGCGATATGGTCGGATGGGCAGGTCTACTGCGGATACTGGGGAACCGATGTTAAGTTCCACTGGAACCGTCTACCAGATGTTCCAAGGAATCAATGAACCTATCAGAGTTTAGAGATGAAGTAGGCAAGACGCTAGCTGACAGACCCGACCTTATCTGGGAGTGTGTAGTCAGTCGTGACCCGGATGACCTAGATTTTGAAATCCATGACATAGAGAATGAGTGGAGTTACGTGTATAGTGGTACCAGTTGGGTAGCCATACTGGCTGCTCTACGCGCCGCCATCGCTAATGGCGATTTGGAGGACCCTCGGGAGAAGTATCCCGAGTACTACGACTAAGGAGAGCGCAATGACGCCGGACAAGATTGTATACATCGTCAAGAATGGGGAGTACGCTGAGATCTATGATGAAGTCGAGGATGTGCTATACGAAGAAGAAGTCTTCGTGGTGAATCTGGACCAGCTTACGATTGTCAAGGGTAGCTTCAAGACGCTCACCCCGAAGTACGATTTCATCCCAGCTTAAGCGGGCATGGTATAAAGGTTGTGCCCCTGCCTTCCAAGCAGGAGATGGGAGTCCGAGTCTCCCTGTCCGCTCCAGTACGGCGCCACCCATAAGGCGGTAGAGGGTGGAACAACGCACCGTGTCCACGCGGTTACCGCCACCATACTATATTAGTGGAGGCTATATGGCAAAGATTACCCTGACAGAAGCTCTGGCGCAGCACAAGCTCACCCTCAAGAAGATTGAGGACAAGACCCGTGAGCTTTCGCACTACACAGTCCGCGACGAGCGGATTGTGGACCCTCTCGCCAAGAGTGGGAGCACCTCGGAGAAGTTCGTGGCCGAGCAGATGCAGTCCATCGAGGACCTGAGCACCCACGCCATCCGGCTGCATTCCAGCATCACGGGGAAGAACCGGGAGGTCAAGGTCCGCTTCGGCAACATGGAGATGACCGTGGAGGATGCTCTGACGTGGCGCAGAGAGGTAGCGCCGCTGAAGAAGAACCTCCTCAACGGGATTCTCTCGCAGGCCCGCACCGCCCGTCAGAAGGCGGGAGCCTCAGGGTCCAACGAAGCACCGAAGGTTGTGGTGAGCTTCGACGAGGCCGAAGCTATGAACAAGCTGGAAGCCCTCAGCGATGCACTCGGCAAGCTGGACACCGAGCTTAGTATCGTGAACGCAACGCAGACCATCGAAGTGTAAAGACGGAAGCGCATCCGTAGCGAAACAAGAGAAGGACTAGGACACTTAGGGGTTCGAATCCCCACCATAATGCTAATATGGGCCAGGTAGGCCAATCTCTAAAAGCTCAAAGCCCAAAGTTGAAAGCTCCTACCTCGCAAAGTCCAAAGTCTAAAGCTGAAAGCTCGACAAAATCCGGTATCCACTTCCAGTCAGGGAGACTTGACTGGCCTCCTCCTAACCGGGGGCTCTTGGGGAGCCGGCTGCAACGCGGTGCGCGCTTAGTATTACGGAGGGTTGACCGAGTAGGTAAGGTGCAGGTTTGCTAAACCTAGGCCAGCCACGGCTGCGGAGGTTCAATCCCTCCACCCTCCGCCATTCAAACAGGAGGCCCAACGTGGCTAAGAAGTCCCCGAAGAAACCCGCGACGAAGAAGAAGTCGCCGAAGTATCTGTACCTCCGCAAAGACGGTAGAGACTTCTACATCGACGACGCGCCCGCATATGTACAAGCTAATACAAATCTCTGGCGGGTGAAGGTCAGTCAGTTGGAGCGCGGTAAGGTTGCGATTACTTGGAAGGGCTAACATTGGCGTGTGACACTGGTTTGAACCCAGCAGCCGGCTAAGACCCGGTTTAGAGTTCGATTCTCTACCCTTCCTCCATTTCGGTACGTAGGTTCCCACGGTGGGACAGCAGCCTGTAAAGCTGTGGCTCAACTGTAGCATACTAGGTTCGACTCCTAGACGTACCACCAGAAAGGCAAGATGCGGCTTAGTGTAATCACACCTACTCGGGGGAGGAGAGAGCGGACGCTCAAGCGTCTGTACTCCTTCCTCGCTGAGCACCTCCGGGCGGGTGACGAGCATCTAATAGTCTGGGACTGCGACCTAGCAGACCTGAACTTCGGCCTACCCCCCATGCGCCGGGCCATCCACCTGTTCAGGCGTAGCAAAGACTCGGTGTTCGGGAACATCCAGCGGGACTTCGCCGCGATGGAAGCTAGCGGGGACTGCCTGATATACTGCGACGACGACGACATGCTGACCAAGGAGGCTATTGACATTCTACATGCTGCTCCCCCCGAGCAGGGGGTGTGTCATGCGTTCTGGATGCAGGATGGGCTAGAGGTTTACAAGGACTTGGCAGGCGGGCCGCAGATAGTCCTACCTAATCAGGACGATATCCCGAAGTGGGCCGCAGATAATCGTTACGAGGCTGACAAGACGATTATCAAAGCGTGTAAAGAGAAATACCGAATCGTTTACCACGAAACAGTCATCTGTAATGTCAGACCAAGAGAGGCATAGAGTGGCTAAGACCCAGAAGACCCGTAAGATTACGGTCAAGCAGGAGACGGTAGAGACGCCTACGTTCTTCCTGTACCGCATCGTAGACAACGAGCGTAAGTACATCGGCAGCTTCACCAAGACCTTCATCAAGAATGTGATGCGTCTCGGGCTACCGAACGAGGCGTGGACGTGGAAGCGTGACACGGCGACGGGCTTCCGTAGCCTTCAGGAAGCGCGTGGATTCAAGAAGCTGGTGGACCCGTGGAATATGTGGAGCCTTCGTATCGAGGAGCTTGTTCTAGTCGAAGAGTACTAATAAATGGCAGGGAGCTTTGGTAAGCTGGGTGGCTTCATACGCCACGCCTTACTTGGTTCGAATCCAAGCCCTGCTACCAATTGGGGTCGGTAGCTTATATGGTAAAGCGGCTCGCTGTGACCGAGACTAAGTGGATTCGAACGCCACCCGCCCCTCCAGAGAGGCAGAATGCAACAGACTTACAAACTGTCAGACCTTAACATCCAGTGGGTGAATTACGATTCCACCTACGGAATAGTGACAGCTTCAGCTACGGCTATTTCGTATAACGATTCGTGGGGATATGGGGTAACAGGCAGCCCATCTGATTCTGAGTCAGAGAGTGTAGGTTCGAGTCCTACTATCCCGGCCAAACCGTGGAGCAGTTACAAGGATGACTGAATCACAGCTAGCTGCGCTAAAGGAAATCACTAGAAGACAGAATAAAGCAATTTTGTATAGGCTTATTAATGGACCGTCGCATAGTGGTAGTGCAGATGGCTTTGACCCATCGGGTGCAAGTTCGATTCTTGCCGGTCCATCCACTCAATCTAAACCATGGAGTAGTTATGCCGTTGTATGAGGTAGCGATTTTGCAGCAGCCGACGAAGAAGGACGCAGAGGACGGGGCCGTGGAGACGCTGTTGTTTGGCCCGACCGCTGTGGTAGCTAAGGACTCGCAGAGTGCAGCCATCAAGGCTGTGATGGATTCGGGCCAGAAGGTGGATATGTCTAGGGCGGCGGTCCTAGTCCGCCCTTTCGCCTAGAGCAAGTAGCCCTTGCAGCCAAGCCCCGAGTTCAGGTACCCTTCGAGGATAATTCTTGGGGCAAGGACATGCGTAATTGGACTACCTACAACGCAGGTGTCACTACCTCGTCCGCTCCGATAGGCGGAATGACATATACAACAGCAAGTCTAGGAATGTCCGGCTAGCTTAATGGTTAGAGCGACTGCCTCTTAAGCAGTTAGATGCGAGTTCGAGTCTCGCGCTGGACACCAGTTGGCTCGTGGAGTAATCGGTAAGTCGTGGCCCTGTTAAGGCCGAAGATGCTGGTTCGAATCCAGCCGAGTCAGCCAGTTTGGGGGTCGAAGTAGGCGTATGCTAAGGGAAGCCTTCGGGCCTGCATATCTAGACCGACGCGGGTATGCCTCGTAGCGTGCGTACTATGTAGCCGGCTACTGTCGGGTAGCTCGAAGGCTACTAGACCCCCTTAGAATCCCGAAGCGGTCAGGGCCTTGGAGGCCCGGCGGTCTGCAAAGCCGCTAAGAGCAGTTCGATTCTGCGCCGCTTCTCCATTTGGTCGGATAGCTCAATGGCAGAGCGAACGGCTTATACCCGTTGTAAGCCCCCGATTAGGGCACGATGTAGGTTCGACCCCTACTCCGACCACCATTTGGGGAGTTAGCACCAAGGCAGGTGCGTGGACCTTTTAAGTCCGAAGAGCTTGGTTCGATTCCAAGGCTCCCCACCAGATAGAGGCTAATTAAGTGAAGACAGTTGTAGTACAGGGTAATATAAAGAATGTTACACCTTTGGTAGTTGGAAGTGATTCACTGGTCTTCGCTCCAATAGAACCGAGCTGGGTTAGTGATAAAAAGGGGCGCTTTGTAAATACTAGCACGACACCGGATGTTAATATCATAGCGGAGATGCTTGAAGCTATAAGTAACATGGCTCTCACCGATAAATTGTATGTGTACATGGGCGGGCGAGATGGATGGCCTAAGATGGCATTCGGCCTAGCCCAAGTAAGCAAGCCTAGTCAGTACTACTACAGATGGGTGTCAGGTTACTACCGCGGCGTTAGGCTTAAGATAGCCGAAAAGCTCCTAGGCAAGAAGGTTCAAGATGGCGATGAACCCCCAGCCGCCTAGCGAGCTTTTTCTTTTAGTATGGCAGAACCCTTGGCTTGTCCTAGTGACCCATGACATATCCGATTGGGGACACAAAACAGAACCTCCTTCCTACTGGGTGCGATATGAATTCTCCGACTACGGGACAGTCCATACTGAGTCAGATGAAGCTGATAGTGCCGGAGAAGACGTGGGTTCACTGGGTAGCGAAGAAGAACGGGAAGCTGATGGGGACGAACGACCTGATGACCCCGAAGTGGGAACAGGAGATGCTCCAGATTAACGAGGACGGCTGGGATATGTACTTCTGTGTCAACCAGCCCAAGCCCGACTTCGTTGGAGTGAAGCCCTCGGACGACGAGATTCAGAGCTACGATAGATTCATTATCGACGTGGACCCCCTAGGAACAATTGCAGTAGCGCCCTCAATAGGTAACATACCCTACGCGGGGTACTGGCAGTCAGTCGTCTACTCGGGGAGGGGACTACAGTTACACTGTAAGTTCACTCCCCACGACCTCTCTGTAGTAGAGATACGGAGTCGTGTTAGGACTCTGTTCAAAGAGATGAAAGTAGAGTATTTCAATAAGATTGGGGGCCGGGTAGACACAAGCTGCACTGACGCAAGCAGGTTGGTACGGATGCCGGGTACTGTTAACCATAAATCGAAGAACGTAGCTTGGGCTGACCCCCACCCTTCGCAGTACTACTTACACCAGCAGAACATGGACCCCCTCCGGTGGGAGCCTGAGGAGCAACACGAACCGCCTCCGCCATTTAACGGTAACATAACGAATCTTTCACAGGTCGCCTCGCGTCTAACAAGGACAGCAGTAGAGTACCTGACCTTCGGTACCATCTACGATAGGCACAAGACCTGCTTCGCCGCTGCCATCTCCCTCCGAGAAGCGGGTGTTAGCGAGGAGATAGCTTTACAGTGGTGTTGGAATGGGAACACCGTAGTACATCAGAACTACCAATTACCGAAGAGGGATGTAGAACACTGTGTCAAATCTGCCTATCAGAAACACATTACGGAGAGTATACATAGAGATAATGTCTGATGCCCTAGGGGATTACTGGATAATAGATATCTATGACACTAGGGAAGAGGCTCTGGAAGCTATGGAGCTAGGACAGAACATTCACGAGTTTGCATATATAGGGAAATTGAAAGGTAAAACTGATTGAGTGCAGAAGCATTTGGGATTTACGGTCCCGCAGGGAGTGGTAAGACCCGGTTAGCAGCAGCGTGTATCAGAGGGTGGCCCGAGGCGTGGGGAGGACAGGCGTTGTACGTGCCTATTGACCCCGGCAGCGACAGCCTCGGTAGCATCCTACTGGTTGACCGTGTGAATATGTACAAGTACAAGGACTACGGCGGTGCAAAGGGCATGGACCCGTACCGCGAACTCTGTAAGATAATCGAGAACAAGGAGGTCGAGAAGGCCGGGTGTAGCACGCTAATCCTAGACACAATGACGACAGCTTCGCGCCAGATTCTACAGGCCGTAGCCAACAGCGGTAAGTTCAGTGATAAGCACATTGCCCTAGAGACTGTGGGTATCGGGAAGATTAACCTCGCAATGCCGGGCGACTATAAGGGTGCCCAACAATGCATTATGAACTTCCTAGACCTCGCCAAGTTCTCGGGCGTCAACATACTGGCGGTGTTCCATGATGGGTTATTTGAACCCGAGGCAACTAGTAGTGCGCCAACTGTTGGGGGACCTGCTACTGTGGGCCGAAGTTCTTTGGCTCCTATCGCTGGTTGGTTTCACAATCTGGTCCGCCTTGAAGCACGTAGCAAAGGCACGGGAGAAGCCCGTACAGTCGAGTACTGGGCAGCGACGGAAAAGAAGGGGCCGTATCTAGCCAAGCTCCGTATCCCCTTGCCTAAGAATCCTATTCCCGATTTTAGACTTGACGATGACCCAGTAAACTTCTGGCACAAACTAAAGGAAATACACGGTGGCTGAGTTTCATCTGTTTCTAGACGCACAAACGCTGTCAGCGAGTAACGCAATCAAGCGCGGTCTGCTTACCATCCCAACGGCGGACGAGAACGATACGCTGTTCCAGCGGTCCGAGACTGACAAGAAGTGGAGAGAACACTTCGAAGTCAAGGCTACGGACATGAAGGAATGGGAGCAGGACAAGGCGGTTGGGATTGTGACCGTCCAGTATAAGGTAACGGACGAGCACTACCCCACGAACAAGAACAAGATTATGACCAAGAGCTACTTCATCAACTCTACGGCCATCAAAGAAGGCGCGGGGCATAAGGAGTACAAGCGTACCATGATGAACATTGGTAAGCTGAATGCCCTAATCCGCGCCAGCGGCGTAGAGCTTGAGAAGGACGACAACGGTCGTGTGCCGTATCACAACTACTTTAACGGCGAGGACAAGCCCCTAATCGGCAAGCGGTTCTGGGGAATCGTCCGCGACTACACATACAAGAATCGTAACGAGGAGGTAGTGAACGACCAAGATATCGACAACTACCTACCAGAGCACAGCTAATGGAATCAGAGAAGGACAGACTATCTTTAATCTATGACAAGCTGCTCGGGGGAGGAGGGTCAGCCTCTACCCCCGACGCAGTACCCCCTACGCCCGAGGGCATAGACTTCAGCGATATGCAGGGGCCGGCCGAGTTTGACCACGGAGGGGCTAGGCCAGCACCGCCAGCCCATACCATCAGGCTTCAGATACAGGACGCGATGGCGGCCCTAGACGGTACGGGCGCGGTGCTATCCGGCGAGCGGCTCAAGACTATAATGGTGATTGTGGCGGAGCAGGTCGCGGAAGATGCGGCGGCGCAGCTTAAGGAGTGGCGTCAAAAGTATGCGCTGCGCGAAGAAGAATAATCGTGGATGGCAATGCTCGAAGCAGGCCGTAGCCCCCTATAAGACATGCGTCGACTGCCGTAAGATAGCATCTAAAGCCATGGCAAAGTGGCGGGCAGTCAAGACCAAGTGCGTGCTCTGCCGTAGACCCTCCAAGAAGCGGAGGGTATGCTTTCGATGCACCGCCAAGAAGGCGGAGCAGCGGCACCCCGAGATGGCCCACGACACCGGCGAGCATGTGAGGATGCTACAGGGACGGCACAAGAAGAACGCCCGGTGTCAGGCCAGTGGGATAAGCCTGCTGACGCTGGAGAAGATGGGAGAGGTGCTGACGGTTGACCGCATCAATCCATTCAAGGGATATGTCCGAGGGAATATGCAGCTACTTGCGAGGTATTTGAATAGTGCTAAGGGTGTACAAAGGAAAGTACCTAAGGCCGCCGTCAAGCGACTCAGACGGAAAATGGTCCGTTACACACATGACAAACTGTCCGCAGCGCGCGTGTAAACGCTGCGGGGACGACTTCATATCCCTCTTCCCCGAGCAGTTGTTCTGTAATAGCTGCCGTAGAGTAATGGTATCGGCCGAGGAGGCTAGCATTACCCGGACGCGCAGGCGCGAGCAGGTGTTGGCTAAGACAGTTGAGAATAACTTTAATCATCTGTTTGACATTCAGATAATTGACGAGTGGGGTCAGCTAGTATGGGCACTGGACCTCGCCAAGCGATATAGAAAAGAGCTTAATGCAAGACAGCAACGGGACTTCCGCCACAGGCGTTAGATATGTGAAGTTCTTCGCCGTATCAGATAAAGTCTGCTATGTCATGCTAGACAATGGCGAAGTGTGGGGACAGTGGAGTATCGGTAAATGGGAGCGTTGGCCCGGCGTACCTAGGTGCCCATTTGCGATGGGGCCACCTAATGATTAAGTCCCCGATGGTAGACGGCGACCCCAAGACAGCCAAGTTCCTGATAGTGGCTATGTCGCCCGGAGAAGAGGAGCTTGACCAAGGCGCGCCATTGGTAGGTCCTACCGGGCACATGCTCTGGACATGGCTAGGGAAGGCTGGGGTACATCGACCCGACTGCCTGCTACTCAATACCATTGGGGAACTGCCGGAGGGAAGTAGTGGTAAGACCATCACCCCCGAGCAGTATGACAAGTACTGGGAAGAGTTTGATGAGGTTTGTAGGAGCTTTCAGGGTACGACTGCTATTGTACTTGGAGGAGACGCGCTTTGGCGCTTCACAGGACTCTCTGGCGGCATAGAATCATGGCGCGGTTACGTGGTAGAGCCGACCGAGGGCTCCAACATAGAGCGCCGCAAGCGCAAGATGGCAGTCTACAAGTCGGGGCCGAAGAAGGGCCAGCCGAAGATAACCCACGAGAAGGTACCGTGTCGAGCGGGTATGGACTTCTGTCCAAAGCTAAAGGTGATTATCCCCACGCTACACCCCTCGGGGGTGATGAAGCAGGGGAACATGCCGCTCCCAGCGATGGTGGCGGACCTGAATCGAGCGGTCCGAGCACAGGCTAACCCGATAGAGTTCTTGCGAATCGTAAAGGATACGCCACTAGCTAGCTGGAACACAGGTGCCTTGGAGAGCCAATCAAATGTGGTAGCCTTCGATGTTGAAGGCTACGATTACATAACAGACGTGGGGTTGTGCTTCGAAGGTAAGGCTCCGCATAGCTGGAAGTGGGGACAGGATAGCCGCGCTACGACTAAGCGTGTGCTAGAGGACCACACGATTATTAAGGTCGCGCACAATGCTCCGTTCGACTTGGAGATGCTGACGACTGAAGATGTAGAGGTATGCGAGCCTATAGCTGACACGATGCTTATGGCAGCGATGGTCGAGCCGGACATGCCTAAGGGACTTAAGTACGTGGTCCCGATGTACATGGACGTGAAGCGTTGGGACATATACCAAGATGAATCGGTTAACTACTATAACGCTTGCGACGTATGGCATACCAAGAATCTGTTCTGGATACTTCAGAACATCCTGATAGAGCGCGGCCAGTGGCAACTGTTCATGGAAGTAATCATGCCCTGTGTCCCGACCTTCATGGAGCTTAGCCGCATAGGACTATACATCGATGGCAAGCGTAAGCGTGAGTGGACCGATAAGCTGGGCAAAAAGCTACTTGACCTTGATATTGAGTGGCATAAGCTCGTACCTAATGTCCAGTGGACGAAGCTGAAAGAGCTTAAGAGCTACCTACAGAACGAGCTTAAGTTGGAGATAAGGTATAACAAATATGGCGCTCAGACGTTGGATGAAAATGCTATCCGTACTCACATACTTGAGTACCCTGAGCATAAGGATAAGCTGGAATGTCTTCTACAGCTTAGAGAGACTCAAAAAGAACTCTCAACCTACGCTAATATTGATGTTACGATGGATTCCACTATACATCCGAGTTATCTACCGGCTGGCAAGGATGATGATAGATACGACGAAGACGGTGATAAAGCTGGAAAGGGACTAGCTGGGACGTGGCGTCCAACCTCACGTAAGCCTAACTGCCAGAACCTGACCAAAGACGCCCGCAAGATGTACGTGCCCCGACAGAAGGGCTACGTCTTCGTAGAGATGGACTTCAACAGCTTCGAGGCTAGAATCCTAGGCTGGTTGAGCGAGGACAAGGAGCTTCTCAAGGCTATAGATGACGACCTACACGGCGTCAATGCTAAGAAGCTGAACGTGGACCGCACTAGGGCTAAGAATGGATTCTACGGTTGGAGCTACGGGTCAGGAGCGGTTACGTTACAGAGAGCTTTTCGGGGGAAGGGATACAGTGTATCTAACGCGGAGTGCAAGGCGCTACTGAAGGGCTTTGACAAGGCGTACCCGAAGGCTGCGGCCTACCGCGATAGGCTGATTACCCTAGGCAAAGAAGCAAAGTGTATTACCAACCCGTTCGGGCTAAAGCGGTTCTTCTACATGCGCGACCCCGGTACGGCCCCAGCCAATACGATGATTCAGTCTACGGCCGCGATTATCATGTGGAAGATTCTACCGAAGTTAGCGGCAGAGGCCAAGCGTCAAGGTGGTATGATGGTAGCAATGGTTCACGACTCGGTGGAGTTTGAGTTACCCGAGGCTTTCGATACGGTCCCGTTCCGTCAGATAATGGAACAGGAATTTCCCGAGATAGCTCCCGGCTTCTACTGTCCGATAGACATTAAGTACGGGCCAAGCTGGGGGGAGGTACAGTTACATGAAGCCGCTTGAACAGATGGAGTTGTTTCCGCTAGAAGAAGTGTTTCCGCCCCTCTCTGTTAGAGGGTGGGTAAGATGTGATGGCTCTTCGACTTACTGGAGTGTACCATTCACACCTACGCCACCGCTAACGATAGAACTTCCCGGTAATGATGGAACGTACCACTATCGCCTCGCCCGAGTAGTTCAATAGGTAGAGCAGTTGCCTTGTAAGCATCAGACTCCGGTTCGAATCCGGGCTTGGGCTCCAAATAGAAACCCCCTAGGGGAAGTCCCTAGGGGGTCTTTCTGTTTAGGGTTATCTACGGTTGCTTGCGCGTTCTAGGTGGTAGCCAATGAAGGCGTTACAGTCTGTGGTTACACCACCAGTAAATTGTAGCGTGACGGAGCCGCCCAGCATGGGCGCGCCGCCGGATGTATTTTCTAGTAGCTCTGTATCACTGACCTTGAACGGCTGCTTGAGCGGCAGACCACCCGGAAACGTCATGTGTGCTGTGTCTGTAGTAGGCCCAGCGTCCAGCGTCAGGGTAATCTGTAATAGCTTACCGGCTAGCAAGGAGATAGTTTCTTGAGGCGCATTGTTTACTATCTCAAAGGTGCAGGCTCCTGCTCCGACGAAGATAACGGTTACCCAATCTATTACGATTAGGATTTCTTCTACGTGGTTGTGGGCACCGGCCGTTAGGAAGGAAGCAATTGAGTCGTCTGCGTTGTATCGTCTTACGAATGATGAGGCCATTGTTTTACCCTCTCCGGGTTAGTTGAAGTGTAACATACGGTGGAACCAGCTTTTCTTACGGCTACCACTCTCTAGTGCAGTCCCATTGACCTTCCAAGCGCCAACGTAGGTACTGTCACTACTGTTGCTTGTGTTGATTGTCCATGCACTATTCGCGAAGCTGATGTTCGTGTTCACGCCCGGAATAGTGCGAGCGTTACTCTTGTGACTACCGTAAGGTAGGATAGCTGTCCACGTAGACTTAGGTGACCAGTTCCAGTTAGCACTATCTGCGAACTGGAGTGTACCACGGCTGTCGTTCTTACCATAGCCGTACGTACTATCACGCCATGCCTGTAGGGTAGACTGAGCGCGTGTCGCTGAGTACTTAGTTAGAGTACTGAAGGTTGTGTCGCCGTTGCCGGTGATAGAGTGGTAGTTCCAGTTCCAGTCGTTAAGCCCTAAACAGCCTTCGTCATTCATCGTGAATAGCTTACTATTGCAGATGTTATTGACAAAGGTTTTATTGACGTAAGCGTTAGGCCCTCCGTCCTGTCCCGTCACCCACACACCAGTAGCATCAGACCGTCGAGTAGCAAAGGTGTTGTTGTAGTAAAGCTCGATACCTCGCTCTTGGTCTAGTCCCGGTATAGGGCCGAACGGTAGAATACCGTTGGACTGGTTGATACAGGTGTTGAACATGAAGTAGTATGGCCCACGGAAGACTTCCTTGTTGCTAGCTGTGTGCCCACCTAGGAGGCGGTTCTTCCAGACTGCGGCGTTGGTACCCTCGCAGCCGTCCGGCTCGATGTTGTCGTCTCCCAGATTCATCACGTCATTCTGGTACACGTCAAACTCGCCGATGCGGAAGCCGTTAGAATCCACGGCGTCGTTCGTACAGCGGACGAAGGAGTCCGGCCCACCGCGTACGGCGTTGTAGCGGATTACGTGCCCGCGCCCGCACTCAATCACAATCTGCGGGAATACGATGTTGGCTTCGAAGCAGGCTGTGTCGATGGGGTTGTTGCAGCCTAGGGGCTCCATCTTGTCATAGCCTAGGAACTTGCCGGTGTTGTTTCCGTCCCACGCCATACCGAAGGTGTGGTTGATGAACCAGTTCTTCTGGATAACCGACCAGCCTGTACGGCGACTCGTCTGGTCCCCGTAGATTCTAATGCCTACCGGCGGACGGTTTAGGTCCTCGAACCGGCAGTTCTGGATTACGTTACCTTGATTCGAGATATTCACTACAGAGTGGGTAATGCTTAGGTCGTTGCGGCTTGTGCCGAAGTCCCGGAAGGTGATACTATCCACGCACCAGAACGCTGAGCCTAGGCGGATGGCCCCGTTCTTACGAGGTACCCGGCAGATTACCGAGCGGCCAGCATCTTGGTTGAGCGTGTGTCCAGCGACTGGAGTGTTTACTACGCTAAGGGGCGGACGGAGGAATACACTATCGCCATCATTGGTAACCCAGAAGGCTCCGAACGCCGGCACGAATCCTAGGGTGTCCGTGCGTAGCTTACGGTGGGTCTGGTAGGGGTAGATTCTCAGGGAGTCGTCTAGGACCATACCTCGGGGCCAGATGGCTGTACCGAAGGCTCGGCAGTAGGCTATAACCCCACCACCCATGTCCTTGCCAACCCAGTTAGCCCCGTCCAGTCCGGTTGTGTCCGCTCCCGAGAGGATGACCGTGCCCTTCCCTACGACCTTGCTGTAGGGGCGGGGGCCGGTTCCGGGCAAGGTGTTGTAGGTATCTACCGGGATGGTTAGGGAGTCCGTACGCATTGTGTAGTACGTACCCGGCAGCATGTTGATAATGCTTACGTCATGGGTGCCAGCGGCTAGGGCCGTCATGGCTCCGGGGAAGGTAGCCTTAGGCGCAGACTCGTTTAGTCCCGAGTTAGCGTCGCTACCGAACGGCCCCATCCAGACCTGTCGGATAGTCAGGGTAGCCGCTAGCCTCGCGCGGTTCAGGTCCATGCTCGCCGCATTGATAATAGGCGGCGCTGTGATTGTAGCTGTTGGGGTTCCTGTTCCGACATGGGACACGCAACCCGTACATCCGTCCGCGTCTGTTACGGTAACCTGTACCTTTAGTGTGGAGTCCCCAGCGGCTCCTCCCGCAGTTACCCGGTCCGCGCCTAGGAAGTTAACTCGGGCCGACCAGTACCGCTTATTGTCCATGCCGAACTGGGTGCTTCCACTTGTGGCTACACTATTCCCCAGCTTCCACGAACGGTGCCATGACATTGTGTCAGTAGCCGGGAGCGAGCCGATTGTGGCACGGCCGGTGATAACCGCATCGCTGTCGTCGTCTCCGTGGTAGTACACGCGAAGCATCGCGCTATGCTGGGTGCGGAATACGCTCACGCTATCATAGGTAGTGCCGTTCACAGCACCCGCTACTCGGGGGAAGAGAGCCAGTACGGCTACGCCTAGGGTCTTCAGTAGTTTCTTAAACAATGTATTTTCTCCAGTTCCTGCGTTCGACGTGGGGACGGTCTATCATTACGTGCCAGTCGCCGCCCCAGACTAGTCCTACCTCGTGGGCCATGGTGCCAACCTTGTCCCATGGGCCGTTGTAGCCTTCCTTAATAAACACAAGGTCCGCTGCCATCCTGTAGTTATGCGGGCTTTGTCCGCCCTTCGCTTGTGTGACAATCTTGCCGGGAAGCGTTCTTCCTTGGGCGTAGAGCGCATTCTGTTCCTCTATGCTGCGGTAAGTCTGGGTGCAGCGCACTGGATAGCCGGCCAGTTTCAGACCGGCTATCAGGCGCGTCACCATGTTGCGCGTTATCGGCTCAAGGTCGTTAAGGCTTTGCGACACTTGGCGGAGGCACGGGCGGAGGCGGCGGGGTAGCGTTAATGCGTTCTAGGAACGCTAGCACGGCCACTAGCCCTGAGACTAGGAGTCCGAAGACGCCCTTGGCAATAAGGTCGTCGGTCGGAGCGCCCTGCTTAAAGGCTTCGATAACTGCCGGAAGCGCGATAATTAGGACGGCTACGACTGTACGAACCAGTTTACGGAAGGCGCTGATAAGCGCCGCTTGGAGCATGTTCATTGCTAGGTCCTCTGTCATTTGAAGGGGCTTTTGAAGTAGTGTCTGCGCGGGCTTCTGAAGTGATAGTATACCACGGTTGACTAACCGGGCTGGGGTACTGATTACGTTGATTATCCCTCTGAGTATCTTCATATCGGTCGAATCGCTTTTCTAGGGTAGCGAGCTTAGTCCAGACTGTGCCCCATCCTACGCCGGCAACGAATATCTGGACTGCGAACCCTACTAGGATAACGGTAGTTTCAAGTCGGTCTTTCTGCATTATTTTAGAAGTTGTGAGGGGTTTTTCTGTACGTTAACGAGGTACTGACGCAGCCGGATAATAGCTCCTGAGTCGCCACGCTGGGCGGCTTGGTACATCATCTTCTTGACACGAATCTTCTCTTCCTCGAACTTGAATGCTACCAGCCTACGCTGTAGATCGGCGTCAATCTTATAGTCCTTCGTCAACAGCAGCCCTGCTATCTTCCCCCCGAGCGGTGTGTCCCTCAGAAGGTTGTTGGCTTCTGAGAGCGCACGCACTTGGTCCATAACAGGTGCTATGTAGCGGCTGGATACTGGTACGCCTAGACGCTTGCTACGCTCTCCGGGGTAGCGTTCTAGCGGCTGGCGCTGGAAGAAGTCGTAGTTTGCGCTTATCTCTAGGGGAGTCTTAATCACAGGGCTGAGGGCGTTCATGGTTTCCTGAAGCGGATTCGAGAGCGCGAGAATGTCAGCCTGTGGGAGAAGCCCCTTAAGGCGGAGGAACTCTGGCTTGCGGTCGTCACCTCCGAAGTAGGATGGAAGTCCTTGGGCTAGGAAGCCGGGAAGCATAACGTCACCAGCAGGCCCCTGTCCACCTGAGGCAGCAGAGCGCGCCCATCCAATCTTTGAGAGGATGGCAGGCTTGTGTAACATCGCGCCAATCTGATAGGGGATGTTGTGACGGAGCCATGAGTAGAACGGGAAGACCCTTCTAAGGGTTTGCTTCTCTACGTCAGTCAGGTCTGCGAAGTCGAACAGCCGCTTCTTAACTTCTAGGGCGGCTACGTCAGGCGCTACGCCATCGCGTAGAAGCCCGAGGAAGTACCCAGCGTTGATGGTGTTCTGGCGGAACTGCCCAGCACGAACGGCCGCCTGTAGCGGGGTGGTGTTGCTGAAGCGTTCCTCCCAGCCTAGGATGCCCTTACGGAAGTTCTTTAGTCCGTAGGGACGGGTTACTACGTCCTCGATTTCCCTACCGGGTGTGTAGTCCTTAAGCCCATAGTGGTCGAGCATAGCCGCAAAGTCGTCCCACGACATGCGCTCTCCGCGAATCTTAAGCTCGTCCAGTCGGCCCACGAACCCCTTAGTAGCGTCGGTGATAGAACCAACTGCTCGGGGGATGGTCAGCCCATAGTCGTCGGCTCCATGGGTAATCATCAGGAAGTCCGACACTAGATTGCGTAGGTGATACGCCGGCCAGATGGGTAGGGTGATGTTCTTCCACATTCTGGTCAGGGCGTCGTAACCCCGGAGGGCAGGCTGAAGCTCGGCGGGCGAGAGGATTCGCTCGTAGTGGGTGTTCAGGAGACGGACGATATCCTTGGGTAGAGCTACGTCACGGACTACCATGCCGTGCTCGTACTCGCGGATGCCTAGGTCCTCGGCAAGCCGGTTCGGTAGGAAGGCGTAGCCATCTGGCGCGTCGATGGTTGCGTGGATGGGGGCGTCTGTGGTTCCACGGACTTCCTTCCCGTAGACCTGTACAGCGTCCTTAGTCATCTCGGCAGCTTCGACGGCCTTGGTGCTTTCGCTACCTCGGACGAAGGTAGCGAAGAACGGCTCGTCCTCGAATAGCTTGACCTTACGACCGCCAGTCAGGATTGTTAGTTTGCCCTGCTGGGATAGGTCGTTAATCTCGGTCATTGTAAGGCTACGGAGGGTTTCGTCACGTCTCACCTGCGACGCGAAACGGGCGGAGATTTCGTAGGCGCTACTCTGCGAACTTAGCTCCTTCGTAGCCTTAACGTAGGCGTCCATACCTTCAGGAGTAAAGACTCGCTTCAGGTAGTTTAGGTCGCCAATTAGCTTGCTAACGGGTAGGCCGCTCCGGCGCTCAGCAGTTAGGAAGGCTGCGTTGGCAGCATTAATATACTGGGTGGCGCGCTGAATATGCGGCGCAATGTGTGTAATGTCCTCGATGGCGTAGGTCTGGGCGACCTGTCCGACTGTCTGAGTAACCTTGTCTAGTATCTCGGTCGGCAGCGCGCCATCAGGAATCTTGGCTAGCTCGATAACATCTCGTAGGATATCGCGGGCTGCGGCTGGGTGTACCCCTGCTTCGCGCATACCATCGTAGAAAGCCTTGCTCTCGCCGGCTAGGTCCTTGCCTAGAACGGCGGCGTACTTCGCCATCGCGGCCTTACGGCTGATGTTGCGAAGCTGCATCCACTCTGGGACTGAGCTTTTCAGGTTACCGAATATCTTGCCCACGGTCTGGCCTACGACCGAGTTGGCTGTGTACTGCTGCCACTTGTCGGTTACCGCAAGTACGCGGGTACCGTAGGCTACGGGCTTCCCGGCGAAGGTGACTAGGGCACGCTGTCCCTTAGCGGCTTGGGCTGCCCACGTTCTGCCAAAGGCTTCCTGTAATGGCATGGCTACGCCTGCGGCTTTGGCTCCGGCTTCGGCTAGGTCGAGCCCGCGGGCTACCTTACCAACCTTGGTTAGGGCCCCGACGCCGGTGTAGGTCACGGGGTCGGCTACTACGTTGGCAGCGAAGCCGAGAGCCATCGCAAGTTTCCCGTCTATCCCTCGCTCTTGTAGGAGATTGACGAAATCCTTGTGATTGGTTATGTAGTCAATCGCACCTTCTATGGGACTCTCGCCCGTGTCTAGTGCATTGACCGCGCCCGCGATTCCTTGAACCGGAATCTGGAGAGTGTTAATCACACGCTCAAGGGCGTTCGCGTCACGCTGGTACTGGTATCGCGCCTGTCCGAACTGGTCGTATAGAGAAGCCATGTATTACCAGATTACTGTGCCGGGGATTCTGTAGGCATTAAGCGTGTCGCCTGCTCCAATAGCTAGCATTCGGCGAAGCTGTGCCGCGTCAAGTATACCTAGAGGCTGTGAAGCTGGCTCTATCGTAGCAGCCTTGGCAGTCTTCACTAGTAGGGAAGAGTTAAGTCTCTGCGGAGTTTGGTAGACAGGTGTAGCCATCTTAGGCTGCGGAGCGCGCTTTACAGGCTTCGCGGGCTCGGGCTCTTCCGCTATAGGCTCAGCGCCCTTCACGAACTGGCCGACTTCAGCTACTAGCTTGTTGTATTCCTTAACTCCTTCTTTACGCGAGAAGCCCGGTATCCCTGCTCTTTCTTCTAGCCATAGTTGAGTCTTAAGGGTCTTTAGCTTGCCTATCTTGGCGCGGACGGGCTCGATGGTAGCCTTGATTTCCTTACGCATCATGCCTAGAACGTCCTTAGAAGGCACGCTTCCATAGGGTACACCTAGGTCCTGCCAGATAGTTCCGTTAGGGTCCTCTAGGGACTTCTGGGCTACGTCTAGAATCTGGCCGGGTTCGACTACCCCGTTATGAAGGGAGTTCTCGACTAGCTCCTTAATCTTGAAGTCAATGGCTGGCTGAGGGCCGGCCGCGCGGTCGTACTGCGGGGTACCGCCCTCGGCCGGCGGTTCGAATAGCTGGTTAATTTCTGTTAGGTATTGTTCCGTCGCCTTCTGCATATCTGCTACCGCGCTGTTGCGGAGCTTGTTCTGTTCCTCAGGCGGAAGCATAGAGTTGTCTGCCGAATCAATACGCTTTAGAGCCATCGCTTTCGTAGCTTCGAAGGCGTTCTCCTTAGCCTTTAGAACAGCGGCCATCCTCGGGTCTTTGATATCCCCGGTCTTAATCTTCAGGCTGTACTCGAAAGCAATCTTGCCTAGCTCGTCAATGCGCTTCTGGTACGCCAGCCGCAGCTCGTCCTTAAGTTTGTTATAGCCCTCCATCCCCTGCATCATAGCCTGACGCATGGCGTTAATCTTCTGCGCGGAGTTGGTTACTCGGGTCTTAGCCTCGAAGTCCCCGAACTCCTGAGCGCGCTGCATCTCCGCCATCATATCAGCTTCCTGAGTCTTAAGCTGCTCTAGGCGGCGCTCCTTCATCTGTCCGACTTCGAACTCTCGTCTTTGGTCGGCTCGGTGGAGGAAATCCCCTCGGGGGGAGAGGGCCTGTGCGAAACTTCCAACCGCTCGATTGAGCGCCATGAGCCCCGCGTTGATGGGTAGGGGCTTCTCGATTTCACTCTGGAAAGCCGCTTGTTTCGCCTTCGCGCTTCGCTGTATCTGTCGTCCATAGTTGTACAATGGCTCCATCGCAGCGGCCTGTTCGTCCTGACCGGCTGCGGCAATGTTAACTAGTGGGGCTAGGTGCTCCCACATCTCGGTGGGTAGGCGCATGTTCTGCATCGCTTCCGAGAGGAACATCTCGGCTGGGGTAGGCGCGGGCGGCCCGAAAGGTGTATCCATTATCTATATCCGTAGGTCTGCTGTGGGCGCTGACGGTCTAGCATATACTGCATGAACGTGTCACTTCCCTCAGCGATTGAGTTAAGCCAACGGCTGTCCATGTACTGCGGTCCCATCGAAAGCATCTGCGCGATATGGTTACGGTCTGATAGGGCTAGGGCCATAGAGTTACGGCGGTTCTGCGAGCTTAGGTCCAGAAGCTGATTAGCCGCGACCGAGCTTCCGGCCGTAGCCGCTAGCGCTCCGATGCCGGTGCGGTTCATCCCCGAGCTTGCCAGATTGCGTGAGAGGTTACCTTGGAAGGCGTTCGCGTTTGTTAGGATGCTAGCACGGTCGCCTTGGCTCATCTGGTTCATAAGGGGCTGGTACTTGCCAATCTGGTCGTACATAAACCTAGGCGACATAAGCCTATCGTACTGGCTTTTCCATTCCTTGAAGGCTTTCTGCTGTGCTGACCCTCCCCCGAATAGGTTGCCCAGAAGTGGTAGGCCAAAGGACATAAGCGCCATTCCACCGGGGCCGCTCATAAAGGGGCTGTTAAAGAAGTCCCCGATGCCGCTGAAGAAGCCACGGTTCTTCCCAGTGCCCCCCATACCCATGCTGGTTACACCAGAGGTTGGTCCGTAGTCTAGTAACGAAGAACCCATTCCCATGTTATTCCTCTATCCAGATAATCTGGTAGGCGTGCGTCTGACCTGAGACTAGGGCCGCGCCGTTGAAGTTAATTGCTAAGCACTGTGCTACGCCGCGTAGGGTAACAAACTGCGCTAGACCGTCCACGTTGTAAGGAGCTAGCAGGTCGATGCCAGCATTTATAGCTACGCCAGCAAAAGAAGCTGGAACCGCTACAGGACTTGCGACGCGAACAGTATTAAGTGTTCCCACGGAGGTGCCTAGGGCTCCGGGGTTCGCTGTGAAGTGCCCTACGCGGTTTACCGTGGACGCGGCGTTGCTTGAGTCCAGCGGGACGGGAGTACCAGCCGAGACGAATGTGCCTGTGGTATCAGCGGTACTTCGCTTGATAAGGAAGAACTGCTGAGAGCCAGCGGCTGTGTTGGTCGTAGTGATAACCATAGATAGCAGACGCACGGTCTTAGTCGCTGAACCCTCGATTACGACTATATCGGTGGGGGTCGCGGCGGGAGTGAAGGTGCTTGAGATAGCGAAGGTCTGCTTAACCTGCGGGGATAGCTCTCGACCGGCCGAATCGTACAGGGTGATTCGGGCTGCCTTGCTGGTCGCGTCGATTGTGAGGTTGTCAGAGCTTGCGCCTGATTTGATAATTGCCATGCTTTGTCCTTAGTAAACCACGTTCACGTAGTACTGGCCGTGGGCGTATCCTGAGGTGCAGGTGGTGATTATATCATAACTTACGCCCTGTACGATGTTACCCACTTTTACCTCAAACTGGTCCATTTCTAGCTCGTCTAGGTCCCTAGTCCCTGTAGCCTTGTAGGCCATAGTGGCGATGGGGGAGTGAGTGCTTAAGATGTTGGCGTCGGATATGGTAGTGATAACTTGAGCGTCTCCCACGCTACCGAAGTCCACGGTCTTCTGAGCGGCCTTGGCTATACCTAGGGTGTTGACCGACGACCATACTGGGACGCCGCCCGACACATTTAGTAGGTCGCCTGTGCTACCTATCGTGCGCTTGGCAGGGGTATCTGTAGCTGAGTAGTAGGGTAGGTCGCCAGCAGCCGTTGAACCTCTAGCTAGACCGAAGATTGTATTCCATGCCCCAGCGGAGTACCAGTTAAACTCGGCGTTGGGGTAGAGGCCACTAGTAGCCGTACCATTTAAACGCATCCACAAATCGCCCGCGTAGGTGATAGACCACGAGCTTATGTGATTACGAATCCATGGAATCTGGCGCCAGTTGTTCTCTCGTGATGAGTAACCCCATAGCCCCTCACGTTGACCCGCCCCAACCGTGCT
>Ga0065705_10104249_pt1 | contig 28025 bp, 23 predicted proteins | sample SwibulcommuniRL2_FD_59092 | JGI IMG/M metagenome (GOLD analysis project Ga0065705, IMG submission 59092) | Bulk soil microbial communities from switchgrass field near Rose Lake, East Lansing, Michigan, USA - RL2 Bulk Soil v2 (version 2) | ecosystem: Environmental > Terrestrial > Soil >...
TTATCACTCAAGGAAATGGATCCGCGTTTCCGGTACTTCCTATTTGTCCTTGTTCTGTTCACGCTTGGGAACTCCTCCGACGCATTCATCCTCCTGCGCGGACAGGAACGCGGCTTAAGCATCCTGGGCGTGATGGGCATGTCCTTGACGTTCAACGCGATCTATACAGTTTTCGCTGGTCCGCTCGGCGCATGGTCTGACAAAGTGGGACGGCGCCGGTTGATGCTGGGTGGCTGGCTGGCGTATGGACTGGTGTATCTGGGATTTGCATTTTCGCGGAGCGGCTGGCAGATCTGGGCGCTGTTCGGGTTGTATGGTCTGTATTACGCGGCGACCGAAGGCGCGGCGAGAGCTTTGGTTGCTGACCTAGTGCCTCAAGCCCAACGCGGCGGCGCCTATGGACTCTATAATGCCGCGATTGGCATCACCGTGCTGCCCGCCTCGTTGATCGCAGGGCTATTGTGGCAAGGCGCAGGCCCATGGGCAGGTTTCGGCCCTAGCGCACCATTCTTCTTCGGTGCGCTCATGGCGTTGCTGGCGGGATTTTTGTTTGCGAGGCTAGTAAGGTAAACTTCCAGGCTTTCTGCGCCGCCCACACGCTTCACGGTTACGCAAGGGACGGCTCAGAAAGCCCATTTATGAACCAAAGCTATATATACTCATCAAACTTCTATATTCTGATCGTATGATCATGAATGCATCAGCCTGCCAATCAACTTGACTGTGACCCAAACCAGATTATTTCCGCTATTTGGATCAACTGTGTCAGCTGTTGCGAGAGAGGTGCTGGCAGTCACGGTGAGAAGATTTCTGTCGCTGTTCCGGTCATTTGGGTTGGGCGTTGCGACAAACGTAGAGACAACACTCTCGCCAGGTTCCAGGGTCAAATATAGGCAGGAGGCACCACCACAGCTCCCATCGATAAAATTTAGCTGATCTGGCAGCCCCAGAACTACATAGAATGACGATGTGGTATCCGGACCCAAGTTAGTTGCTGTAATAGTGTAAGTGATGTTTTCCCCAATCTTCACCCTGTTTTTATCCGCAACAGCGGTGACAGATAAGTCGGCCACATTCTGAGCGGCGAATGCTTGTCCGCTCATCCCCAGCGACATGACTAGGGATAAGATGCCAATGACCGCAATGATCCATCGGCGATATTTTGAAAGCTTATTCATTTCGTGATTTCCTTTCAATATGATTTTTATAATTTATTCAGCAGAGATGACAGATACGGTGCCGCTTATGGAATTCGTGACATACAAGTTGCCATTCCGCGGATTGAACGCGAGCCACTGAGGTCCCTGTCCAACCGGAATCGTAGCGATAACATTGTTGGTCGCGCTATCAATGACGGATACAGTTCCATCTCCGTAATTCGCGATGTACATGTTTCCATCCCGTGGATTGAAAGCAACTCCTAGGGGATAGTCACCTACACCTAATGTCGTAACAACCCGATTGGTCGTTGCATCCATCACAACCAATGCGTCTGCATCAGAGACTGTAGCATACAGATAGTTATTCCTTGGGTTATAGCCAAGCTCGATGGAACCGCCGCTCCAAATCTGCGGAAGATCAATGGAAGTAATGACTGTATTGGTGGCAGTATCAATGACCGACACGTTTCCATTATGGTCATTCGCCGCATAAATATGGCCGTCGCGCGGGTTGAACAAAATTCCCTCGGGCGAAGAACCGACTGTTACAAGCGCCTCGACGGTATTCGTAACTGTGTTGATCACAGCAACTGACGTGTAGCTCAAGCAATCCACATACATGCGCGCGTTGCGTGTGTCGTAAGCCATCGCAAACGGATGAAAACATCCCTGATCTACCGGTACTGGGATGGTTGCTGTGACCGCGTTGGTTTTATCATCAATGACGACGACCTGGTCCGAGAAGGTATTGGATACGTACATATCCCCATTCCGTGCATTATGAGTAACTGCTCGTGGAGATAATCCAACCGGTACCGTGGCAACCACAGTATTTGCAGCTACCTTAATCACTGAAACGGTGGCATCGCCTTCATTGGTAACATACATATAACCATTACGAGGATTGAAGGCAATCCCTACTGGATAGTTCCCAACAGGGATCGTATCAATCACCTGATACGCGCGGCTGACTTGTTTCGGCACAGCAAAAGCTGATGTGGAACCGATAAGCAATATGGTCAGCAGAATGGCCAATATGAATTTGAATCTATTATTACTAAACATTTTCTTGCTCCTGATGATGTGATTGGACCAAAGACTTCACTTAATGAAATAACTGGGAAGGTATTTGATTTTTTATCTACCTCCTTGTCTTCTCGCAGGCAGCCAATTCACAGGGATCCAGGATATGACCCAGTTAAGTTGGGTATAATCAGGTACGCGCAAATCGGCCTGTCTTTGAGAAATGACATTTTGGATGGGCTGGCGCTGTCAAGAAGCGTTTGCCTGGGTTCGCAGCCATAGGGCAGACGCTTCTTTATTTATGCAACTGAATATATGGATATTTTGTGATAAGGTGCTCCTTTCTAAAGAAGCTATGCACTCTCTCTAACGACTAGTTGAGGTTGGAGCAATATAATCTCAGGAGGAGTGTTGAGTTCGCCTCTTTGTTCAGCTTCTCTTATTTGTAGGAACGTTTGAACTGCGACATGACCCAATTGATTTAGATCCTGCCGAATCGTGGTCAGGGATGGACTATAAAAAGCAGATTCGGGTGTGTCATCAAAACCTACAACTGCCAGATCTTCTGGGATTCGTTTTCCCAGACGCCGGGCGGCTCGCATCAATCCGAGAGCCATTTGATCATTGCAGGCAAAGACAGCTTGAAGATCCGGACATTTCGCCAGTAACTCATGCAAACCTCGTTCCCCACTTTCTGCGGACCAGTTGCCTGCTACGATTTGAGAATCATTGAATGGAACTTCGGCGGCCGTAAGTGCCTCCTGCCAGCCGCGTCGCCGCTCACTTGCCGCCCACCAGGTCAAAGGTCCAGCAATCAGACCAATCTTCCGATACCCTCTCTCCAGAAGATGTTGTGTTGCAATATATCCCCCATATCTGTTATCAATTTCAACCACATTTAGTTTATCCCTGGGCTGAGTGCTAAGGAAAATCACAGGGATCGCAAGTTGCGACAATGCTTCCCGGAACCAGGATCGATTGTCCCCAATTTCGGGCACTGCCCAAATGATCCCCTCTACTTGACGGGAGATGAGACCATTGACAATAGATCCAATCTCCTCGGTTTCAGGCTGATGTAACAGGTTCAAGAGAATCGATAATCCCTGCTGATTGGCAGCTTGCTCTATACCAATCAGGATATGGGATGGGCCGTAGTATTCCAACCCGGAAATCACGATCCCTAATGTGTGACTTCGCCGTTGGCTTAAACTACGTGCAATGGCATTAGGTTGATATCCGAGACGTTCGATCACTTCTTGAACGCGCTGACGGGTTTCGGGTGTGATTTCCTGTCTGTTATTAATCACACGCGAAACAGTCTGCAAGGAAACCCCTGCTTCTTTAGCAACTTGTGAGATCGTAATTTGTTGGTTTTTTTGTTTCATGTTACCGTTCACGTGAGCGATAACATGATAGCATATGAGATAATAAGAGTCAATTGGTCAAATTTGGAACTGAATTGGATCCGCCTCGTGGATCGCCGATTTGCGCTGGCCAGGTACCAGCGCTCCGTTCTTCTTCGGCGCGCTGATGACATTACTGGCTGGGTTTTTGTTCGCGAGACTAATAAAATGAGAGCTCCCTGCGTCGTCCCTTGCATAGCCGCGAAGCGTGTAGGCGGCGCAGGTAATACATGTTAATCGCCGCCGAGTACGGCAGCTAGGGCAAAAGAGATTCATGGATTTATAATAGTTTTGCTCATATAAAAAAGTATAACTAAGTACTGTCATTAACCGCTCTATCGAGGAGGAGTGATTCATGGAACCGATTGTGCTCTTTGGAATTCAATTCACTTTGAGCCTGGTGGCGTATGCGCTCATCGCTTTCTGGTATGTAATGCCTCGCCTGTCCAGGCTGCCGCTGGAGGCAGCCCTGGTGCCATTACTGTGGGTCCATGCATTTCGCATTGTCGGCGGGACCATCCAGGCTCCCGGCGCGGTCGAGGCCGCAGTGCCAATGTCGTTCCGGGTGATGGTTGGATATGGCGACATGGCAACGGCCTTCCTGGCACTACTGGCATTGATCGCGCTACGTGTCCGCTTCTCTGGTGCGATTGCATTGGTCTGGCTTTTCATCATTGTGGGGATGCTGGACACAATCAATGCAATCATTCAATCGGTGCGCGACAGTGTGTTCAACTATGCGCTTGGTGTAAATTGGGTGATTGTGACCATGTATGTGCCCGCGTTGCTGGTGAGCAGCCTTTTGATTTTCATGCAATTGCTCAAGCCTAATCGCTCCCGCCAGTAAGGGACAGATAGACAGGTTTTGGCCCCAGCGCACTGCTCTTCTTCGGCGCGCTCATGGCGTTGCTGGCGGGATTCTTATTCGCGAGGCTTGTAAAGTAGGCTCTCTGCTTTCTATAAACCGGAGATATGCTGATGAAAGCTGCAACCAAAGTCCGCGTAGCTCGTCCAACAGATCACCTGGACGAGATTGTTATTTTTTATCGGGACGGGCTCGGCTTCGAGGTTCTCGCATCCTTTGAAGACCATGATGGCTTCGATGGCGTGATGCTCGGGCTGCCCGGTGAACAGGTGCACTTTGAATTCACAAGGCAGCGAGGACACTCAGTTGGCCGCAGCCCAAGCCAGGAACATTTGATAACGTTCTATTTGCCAGACTGGGAGGCAGGAGACTGTTAATCGCTTGCGAGCGCAGGGCTATGAACCAGTCCCATCGCATAACCCATATTGGGACCAGCAGGGACTCACGTTCGAAGACCCCGATGGATGCCGCGTGGTGCTACAGAATGCCCAGTGGCTCTGATAAGACCGAGGAGCCGAAGCGAGGCACGCCTCTTCTAAAAGACTTGTATTACACTCTTTTTTCCTTTTAAGGATAAATGACACATGAAGCAGCGGGAGATTTGATATATGATTGCCTTCAAAATGGAATGCCCGTTCTTAACGGTTTGCCTAATAACACCTGTTCATTGATCTAGGATTTTATATAGACGGCATAAGCACTAGTTGGGCTTTTTTTAAAAAATAAAATAAATCATTGGGATCTACTTTGCATGAGCGACAATTTCCGAGCACAAATCCATAACAACTTAATTCTCAAAGAAACTGAAGATTTGCTCGAAATCTGGCAAAATGGTGATACGACGGAGTGGGACCCGGAGGTGTTTGAAATCGTCAAAGAAGCCCTGCTAGAGCGATTGGGATTTCTTCCACCTCAGTCGATCGAAAAACAAATTCTGCAAGTTTTGCGAAAGGTTGAAGAATATTTAGACACCAGCGAGCTAGACAAGGCGCTAAGTGAGTGTGAACGCGCAATTCAAATGAAACCTGACTCTGCAATTACATATAGATATCGCGGAGAAGTCCATGATGAGATGGGGCAATTAGAAAACGCCATCACTAGTTATCAAAAAGCCATCCAACTTGACCCTGAGCTAAAAGATGCCTGGGATGAAATGTTGATGATCGAGTCGGAGATCGAAAAGGAATTTGAAGCCTCGACGTCCAAAAAGCATCTTGACCAGGCACTTGAATATGCTTACAACGACGAGCCAGAAAAAGCATTGGAAGAATGTCAAACGGCTCAAGCAACTTTACCTAGTATAGCGGTTGCATACAATTACCTCGGGCTGATTTTGGAGACGTTGGATCAGTTAGAATCCGCTGTTGATGCGTATCTCAAGGCTGTACAATTTAATCCTCGGTTTTATGCGGCTCGCGAAAACCTAGCCAATGCCAGAGTACGATTGGAAGAAAAGCGATATATCCTATTTACAGATGAAAACCTCGATGAAATGCAAGAAGGGGATGAAACAAGCCCGGAGTTTGATGAGTCCCAGATCTTGGAAGAATCAGAGGAAAGCACCCCCATACCACAATGGTTTTACCTGGATAAAAAGGCTTTTCTTCTGACTGGCTGGCCCGGTCATCGGACCCGACAGGGGCGAACTGGATACGACCCGCTTGATAGGGATTTTGAATTTGCTCACATGCAGGGAACTATCATTCGATTATTGATTACTCGTAAATTTAGAACCCAGAATCCACTCTACCTTCTCATGATGACCTACCTGGGACTTGTTTACAGTTTGCCATTGTTGGGAGTAATAGAACTTTTCCGGGGTAATGTAAATTACATCCCATTCATAATCATTTATAGTCCCTATTGGATTGTTGGCATAGCCTTATTGATAAATGCATTTTTGAGTTTGCAACTTGAAAAGTCTGACGGATATGACGATCATGGGTATACATTTTTCTAGAAAAAAATAGATAAATTTGTTCTCACTAATTTTCAAGATCATACAAATACAAAAACACCGACGTTCCGGGCACGCGGAATTCACGTTTCTTTTCCCCAATTTGATCTAGATAATTCAAAATAAAATCTTTCTCATTGAAATCCCCTTTTTCGTAAACATGGGAGAGCAAAATCCAGGCACGCGGCTGTCCTTTGAATGAGTCGAGCTGGGTTAAGATATTTTGTGGATTCTTGTAATCCTCACGTTTCCCAAACGTATAAGAGATATTTTCCAATGCATAGAACGGGGCATAGAAGCGAAAGGCGGGCAAGGCGCCATTCGAGACAAACAGCGCGTCGCCATTTTTCCATGAGTTGTGGAGGTTTTCCATTGTGGGACGGATATGCTCAAAATATTTTGGCTCCACAAAGTTTTGAAAAGATGTAAGGAGAGGGCCGTAAATAAGAAAGCCAGCCAACAATGATACCGAGAAGACACTTACGAATTGAACTTTCTGCAACCTTTGATAAAGAACTTCGATTGCGCTGCCGATCCAAATCAACCCAATGGGAATTAAAAACAAGATCATGCGCTCAAATACAGGATACAACTGCAAAGCGGAAGCTATTAGCGTGACCAACAAAATGCAGGCAAAAGCGATGCCATAGTTCAGGTTTTGAAGGAACAAAACCACCCAACCGATCAACATGATCAAAAAAACAAACCAGACTGCATAGGGAATCCCGAACTGGATGCCGATGTTTTGATTGATGGCTGTCGTGAACCAGCCCGGGTCGCTCCAGGGAGGCATCGGCAGGAAAGCTCCCTGCCAGTATTCGCGCATGTAGGCATTTTGACTCAAGTTTTTCAGGATCAATAAATACAGAAGGATAATCTCCAGAACCCAAAGGAGCCCCATCCCGATGACGAAGCGCAGATTTGAGTAATCCCGCCGTTTCAAAGTAATGATAACAAGTGCAAGCCCGATCCCAGCCAACACAAACAAGGCAGGATGAGAAAACCACAGTGCGAACATGCCCCCCAATGTCAGCCAGGCAAAGTCCTTTTTTCGTGGGGATGTGTTGAATACAGGCGTGGCCAATAACAAAAGCGAAATCGTCACCGCCACATCGAGGATATATTGCTTGACTTCAGATGAATAATAAATAAGCCTCGGATTGAACGCGAATAATGCCAATGCGGCGAGCAACCCCGCTCCACTCGCTACGTTCGTAATGCGCTTTAGCAGAAGATAAAACAGCCAGAGTGAAATTAATCCGATGATCAGAGGGAAAAGGCGTAACGCAAGTTCATTCTTCCCCAAAATGACGTTGAAGGTCTTTTCGACCAGCAAAAATCCGATCGGCGCGCCCTGATCGTAATCCAGCGGCCGGAGCATCCCTATAAAATCCCGGTTCACAATGTTGAGCGCCAGCATCGCTTCATCCGCCCAGAGAGAGCGGCCAATCAAATACTGTCGCAGGCGAAGCAAAGCACCCAGCAGCATGAGCAGCGCGGCTATTGCACTTTCCCACGAGAACGATGTTTTCCGTTTATTCATTGAAGCGGATGAGTTCATTGTGCTGGCGTCAATATAACACTCTTTTGTAACTTCATCGTTGTTGTGGAATCCATGTAAGGGGCGTAAAATATTAAAGCTGTGCGTGCAAGCACGCTAGCAAGGATACACAATCATGTTTCTTACGGAAGAAAGCGATGTAGGTTCTACGGAAAGTCAACCGCCAAGTACCCGGCGGCACGGCATGCCGCATATTGCAAGATTAGTTCGATAACATCACGGAGGCGGTGAGCCCATCTCCTGCGTGATGATCTCACGTCAAGGAGGCAGCAATGCTCACCATTTATAAAACAACCGAGCAGGGACTCGAACAACTCGACTCCATGGCCAATGGCACATGGGTCAAAGCGGTTGACCCAACTCCCGACGAGATTAAAAGGCTTGTAGACTGGGGGATAGACGCCGATTACATCAATTATTCGCTCGACCTGGATGAAATGCCGCGTATGGAACGGGATGAGGAGTACACCTTCATCCTGCTTCGGATTCCTCATTCGCAACCCGAATCTGATATTCCTTTTATTACCATCCCGCTTGGCATCATGATCAAGGGCAACACCGTCGTTACGATTTGCCGTTACGACAAGGAAATGTTCAAGATCCTGGCGAACGGAAAGTATCGTCTGCTCAAGACCGGGAAGCGTTATCGATTTGCATTATATATTTTCCTCGAAACTGCCACGCGCTATCTCATGCATCTGCGCGAGATCAATCGCATGACGGAAGCCATTGAGGACCAGTTGCAGAAATCCACGCGCAACCGCGAAGTGCTGGAACTGCTCAAATATCAGAAGAGTCTCACCTACTTTGCCACCGCACTCCGCTCCAACGAAGTGATGATGGAACGCGTCCAGCGTACCCAGATCTTCAATTACTACGAAGACGATCAGGACCTGCTCGAGGATGTGTTGACCGAAAACCAGCAAGCCATCCAGATGACCAACATCAACACGGAGATCCTTTCCAGCATGATGGACGCGTTTGCATCGATCATCTCGAACAATTTGAACGGCGTGATGAAGGCGCTTGCCGCCATTACGATCATTATCAACGTCCCGGCGGTGGTGGCGGCCTTTTATGGCATGAATGTCGCTTTACCGGGCGAAACACATCCGCTGGCGTTTCTGACGGTCATTGGCATTTCACTAGCCCTGACGGCGATTGCCATATTCATCTTTTACAAACGAGATTGGTTCTAAAATGCTCAAGCTGCCGTTCTCGGCGGCGAGGAACTTGAGTGATCTAAATTTTCAGGTTCACGAGGTAAAATCAGGGTTGAGGAAACGTTCCAATGTCCAAGAGAATTGAATACCTTGATATCGCGCGGGGCATCGGCATTTTGCTGGTGGTGTTGGGGCACAACGATTTTGAAGCCATATCGCTGTACGTCCATCAGGTGATCTACTCCTTCCATATCCCGTTGTTTTTTTTCCTCTCGGGATATTTCATCAACACCTCCAATTCGTTTTTTGATTTTTTCAAAAAACGGTTCAATTCACTCCTAAAACCCTATTTCTTTATTATCTTTCTCATCTACTTCACCTCCGTTTCATTCGAGAAGATGGGGTTTAACATGGCGATTACCCGGATCGTCAAATCCCTGTATGGCACGGGACATTATATTGACTGGGTCCAGTTATGGTTCCTGCCGGAGCTGTTTGTCGTGAGCCTCTATGCGTTTCTCTTTATTACACTTGTGAGCAAGCTGCAGAACCGCTGGATAAGGTGGGGAATCCTGCTGGCGACCCTGGCACTTTCGCTTCCTTTTCTCAAAACTTTTTATCCCTTCACAGTTTCCGTTTTTGGAAAACAGTATGAACTTTATGGCCTGCCATTTGGTCTTGACCTGGTCTTTTTGGCGGGTTTCTTCTTTATTCTGGGCAATGAAATCAGGCAGGTCACTTTTGAGAACACATTTGATAATCTGTTCATTCTCATCGGAACAGGCGCTGGGCTGATCATTCTCAACTCTCTTTTCACTTATGAGATCGATTTCAACATCCGCCAATATGAATCGTTCCTGGTCAATACGACCGAAGCCATCCTCGGCATTCTTTTTATCCTTGCGCTCTCGCGTCAGATCGAACTGCGTTCCGCGCGGCTCGCCTCCGTTTTCAAATACCTGGGGAATATCTCTTTGATCATCCTGCTGTTCCACGTCCCGGTCCAGGCATTTTGGGGAGAAAAAGTGATGAATGTGACGGATAACTTCCCGTTATCCATTGCTGTGGGATTTATGATGGGTGTGCTGGGTCCGATCCTGATCTATGAATTATTCATTCGGTTCAACCCGGTCGCTTCATTCTGGCTCGGCCGAAAGGCAGAATCACCTGTAAAGAAGGAACCAGAAGTAAAAGAGAACCAAACGGTTCCAAATCCTCCAAGCACTTCGGCAGTGGAAATCAAAGAACAATAAATGCCCAAACCGGTCATCTTTACCATTGACGATGATTCTTCGGTGTTGAACTCAATCGAGCGCGACCTGCGCGCCCATTACGGGCAGGACTATCGCATCCTGCCGATTGATTCCGGTACAGCCGCGCTCGATTATTTGAAAAAACTGGGACAGCGCAACGAAACGGTCGCGCTGTTTTTAGTGGATCAGCGCATGCCCGAGATGAGCGGCGTGGAATTTCTCGAACAAGCGATCAAAGCCTATCCACAAGCCAAGCGCGTCCTGCTGACGGCTTATGCAGATACACAAGCCGCCATCGATTCGATCAATGAAGTGGGACTGGATTATTACCTGATGAAACCCTGGCATCCGCCCCAGGAACGGCTTTATCCCATCCTGGATGAGTTATTGGAAGATTGGAAGATCCATGTGCGCCTGCCCTTTGAAGGCATTCGCGTCGCTGGAACATTATGGTCTCTACCGAGTCATCAGGCCAAGGATTTTCTCACAAGGCATCAAATCCCTTATCAGTGGCTGGATATAGAAAAGGATTCGATCACGCGCCAGCTCGTCGAAGGAATGTCTTCGGAAGTCACAAAACTTCCTGTCATATTTTTCCCGGATGGAAAGACATTGGTCCAGCCTGATCTAAGAGAGCTGGCAGATAAAGTGGGATTGCAAACCCGCGCCGCGCTTCCGTTTTACGACATTGTGGTGATCGGGAGTGGTCCCGCGGGATTGGCAGCCTCCGTCTACGCGGGATCGGAGGGATATCGCTGTCTCGTCATTGAGAAGGCCGCGCCCGGTGGACAGGCTGGCAGCAGTCCAAAGATCGAAAATTATCTCGGCTTCCCAACCGGCATCTCCGGCGACGATCTCACTCGCCGGGCAGTGTCGCAGGCCAAACGCTTCGGGGTGGAAATCCTTTCGGCGCAGGCAGCCGAAAAGATCGTTGTTAAAGACACCTATCGCCACATCCAGTTATCGGATGGGACGGAGCTCTCCTGCCACGCGCTGTTGATCGCGACCGGCGCCTCATTCCATATGTTGACCATGCCGGGTGCCGCAGAGCTTTCCGGTGCAGGCATTTATTATGGCGCGGCCTACACGGAAGCAATGAACTATAAAGACCAGGATGTGTTCGTGGTGGGAGGCGCGAATTCAGCGGCGCAGGGGGCGATTTATTTGAGTCAATTTGCAAGCAAGGTAAGAGTTTTAATTCGAGGCAAGCAGCCCACGGCTTCGAAGTATCTCGTTGACGCGCTGGAGCAGAATGAAAAGATCCAACTGATGCGAAATACAGATCTGCTCGAAGTCAAAGGAAAGAACTCGCTCGAACAAATCATCGTCAAAGACACAAACACAAATGAAACGCAAACCTTCGATGCCGCTGCGATGTTTGTGTTCATCGGTGTCCGGCCGCAGAGTCAGCTGGTCGCAGACTTGGTGAAACACAGCGATAAGGGCTATATCTTTACCGGCCCGGATTTAATTGTGGATAAAAAGCCGCCGCAAGGCTGGACACTCGAACGCGATCCGTTTCTATTGGAGACCAGCATCCCCGGCATTTTCGCGGCCGGCGATGTGCGCTTCGGCACCAATCACCGCGTTGCCTCGGCGGTGGGTGAAGGCGCCATCGCCTTCGCGTTGATGAAGGAATATTTGAAGGCATTGTAATACTCCGTTGGTCGAGTAAACCGTGCTCGTCGGGCGTACACTTGCACCTGACGCAAGTGCAGGTGTCGAGACCAACAATTATATGCAAACAAAAGATAACTTGAAAACAGGTGGTCTCGATATGGGCAAGAAGAACACTTGCCCTACTCGAGCACCGAACTATTATTATGAACCTCCAGGACCTCCGTAAATCCCCTCTCTTTCAGGGCTTGTCTGATGAGGAACTTAAACAACTCACGGACATGGCTGAGTCTGTTTCCTTGCGCGCCGGAGAGATTCTGATCAAGCAGGGTGAGCTGGGGGATTCCGCGTATGTGGTGATTAATGGAGAGTTTGAAGTTCAAAAACAATCCGGGCAATCGCTCATCAAAATTGACGTGCGGAACCCAGGCGATGTCGTCGGTGAGATGGCGCTGCTTTCCCGTGCGCCGCGCAACGCCACGTTGATTGCGAAAACGGATGGCGAGGTGCTGCGCATTCCGCAGGAAGCCTTTGAAGAGTTATTATCATCCAGCACAAGGGCAGCCATGGCAGTCCTGCATTGGGTGATGGCGCGCCTGACGCAAAATGAATCTTTATTACATCAACAGGAAAAGATGGCCGCCCTCGGCACAATGAGCGCAGGTCTGGCACACGAATTGAATAATCCCGCCGCCGCGGCACAGAGAAGCGCCTCACAGTTAAGAGAGACTGAATCCAGATGGCTTACATTGACTCATCAGATCGAAAGAGGCGCAGTTCAGGAAAATCAAACCGATTGGTTCAACGATTTCATGCAGGAGGCCTCGCGGCGGTTTGAATCGCCGCTTAAACTGGATGCATTGCAACGGATCGATCTGGTGGATCAGCTTCAGACCTGGCTGGAAGCCAGCGGAGTAGCGTCGGCCTGGGAGCTTGCGCCTGCGCTGGTCAACTTCGGATGGGATAGCGAGTCGCTGGAGAAGTTGAAAAGTACTCTCTCGCCGTCATTATTTGCCCTTTCCATTCAATGGCTGGGGACAGGCTGTTTCATGATGGGGTTATTGTCAGAAGTCTTGCAGACCACAGAACGGATTTCGCAAATCGTCCGGGCGGTGAAGTCTTACGCCTATCTCGATCAGGCGCCACTGCTCGAAGTGGACGTTCATGAAGGTTTGGAAAACACGCTGGTTATCATGCAACACAAGCTGAAAAAGGGTGTAACGGTCAAGCGGGAATATTCACAAAACCTGCCGCACATCGAAGCCTACGCCAGTGAATTGAATCAGGTTTGGACGAATATCATTGACAACGCGATCGATGCCATGAACGGCAAAGGCGAAATAAAGATCAGAACCTATGAAGAAGATCACCGCGTTATTGTCGAGATCGTGGATAACGGCCCGGGCATTCCCGAGGAAATCCAGTCTCGCATCTTCGAGCCATTCTTTACAACCAAAGCACCCGGTCATGGAACCGGACTCGGCCTGCATATCTCCCATGACATTATTGCCAACCGTCATCACGGACAGTTGCTGGTGGAATCAAAAGCTGGTGAAACCAGGTTTAAAGTTATTTTGCCAAAACAGATTAAAGGAGCAAACAAACATGAATAGCGATCAAACCATGAAAGATATTCTTTTATCAACCAAAACGATTGCCAGTGTGGGATTATCGTCCAATACGGAAAAAGAAAGTTATTGGATTGCGTCTTATTTGAAGGAGCAAGGCTACCATGTAATTCCGGTCAACCCAACTGCGACCGAAATTTTCGGCGAAAAGGCTTATCCCGATTTGGAATCGGTTCCAGAGAAGATCGATGTGGTGCAGGTTTTTCGCAAGCCTGAGGATGTGCCGCCTATCGTGGACGACGCGATCAAGGTCGGCGCGAAAGTGGTTTGGATGCAGGAAGGGATTGTCAATGAAGAGGCTGCCCAAAAAGCGCGCCAGGCTGGCTTGCAGGTGGTGATGGATGCCTGTATGCGCGCGACCCATCGCAGGCTGATCGGGGAAAAACGTATTAGGATTTAATCTCTCACACCGTCATTCGATAAACAGCCAGTAAAATGGTAAAATCCGCGGCCATGTGACCCAATAGCGGCGCTAGCAGTCCTTGACCTTCACGCGCAATTTGCCGCCAAAACCAACCCGCCAGAATCAGCACGACCAGACTGTAAATGATAGATAATGTTTGTACCTTGCCAATCAGGACCAAGGCGTGAAAACCCGCATAAAGGAAATCGGAACCATGGAAACCCTTGGTAGGGTTTCCCAGAAAGCCGCGCCAGAAATATTCCTCAACGAATGGGTTTACGATAACAAAATACGCAAGGAAGGCAGGCCAGGTTGATTTGCTGAGACCTAGCCCTTCCAGTCGCGCAGGCAGGTCGCCTGTCACACCAAAATATTTCCAGAGGAAGTAGAGAGAAACGCCGCTGCTGCTGGAGAGGATAATACTCAGGAGTATCCAGCGAATCTGGTTGCTTTTAAAAAGGATTTTGATCGGGATCGCTGATCTTGCCACCCAAAGAGAAATGACAATCGCAAGGTGGAACCCAAGCAGGGCTGCCCAGGCGTTATGAAACCAAAATAATCCGAGGCCAACTGCCAGATAGGGCAAGATTGGAGTAAACCATTTCATAAGACCTGGGTCATGATTGTATTCTTCGCACCGGCTTCTTTCAAGGAGGCCGAAACGGATTCCGCTATTTCAGGCTGGACCAGCGCGATCAGGTTGCCGCCGCGTCCACCACCGCTCAGTTTGGCTCCTCCTGCTCCCGCATTTCGGGCGGCTTCAACCAGTTGATCCAATTCGGGGGAAGAGACAGTCAGTCTTTGTAATAAGGCATGATTTTCGTTCATCAGCTCACCGAGCAGTTCAGGTTTTCCGGCCTCAATAGCTCGCCGCGCCGTAAAGGAAACTTCGCCAATCTTATCAAACACAGTTTCCCAACGTGACTTGTCATTCATCCAGAGCCTCCGCACATCACTGACAGATTCCTTGGTCGGTGCAGAGAGGCCGGTATCCGCGATGACAATGGTGAAAGGTCGTCCCACTTTGAAAATTTCCATTGGCTGACCTTTGACGAAATAGACGGGTTTGGCATACGTGACCACAGTGTTATCAATCCCGGAGGGGGTGCCGTGATGGAGTTTTTCGATTTCATACGCGAACACATTAACTTCTTCATCGGTCATAGAATACTTGAGCTGCGCGGCAAGGGCGCGCGTTAAGGCAACCGTCACCGCCGCGCCGGAGCCAAGCCCGGAAGCAACCGGGATGGTTGAAGTAATTTTTATTTCAAGATTTGGAAACGGGGAAAAGCGGGAGAGAAACAAAAAGTTGTGGATTACGGAGGCAATCGGATGGTCGGAAGGGAGTGTATTTAATTCGGCGCGAAGGTTTACAGCGGGGGCATCAATCCAAATCCCCAGGCGCGCAGAATCCGAAACATCTACATCCACATGGACCTGTGTCACAGGAACGGCCAGTGCCGGTCGTCCATACACGACGGCATGTTCACCGAACAAAATGATCTTGCCGGGCGCGGAAGACTTTGTCATCAATATATTTAACCTTGCGAAGGTTCGCCGTGAGCATGAAAATCCTTTGAAACAACCTTCGCAAAGCTTTCCTTATGATAGATAAAATATGGCGATCACAGCCAACCCCCACAACAGCACCGTGATTTGCAACGGACGGTCTTTGAGTGCCACTTCGTCGGGCGAGCCCGCCACATGACCAAATTGAATCAACTGCAAATAACGGAAGATACCATACACCACAAAGGGTATCGTGAGCATCATTGTATGATTTTCTGGAAGATTGGGTGCAGAAAATGTATAGAGTGAATACGCGACGATGGTCATGCCTGAAACGATGGTGATGTACTGATCAAGGAGCGGGATGGTATATCCTTCAAAGACTTTACGATGTGCGCTGGCTCCTTCCGCCAGCAGATTCATTTCTGCACGACGTTTTCCCAGCCCAATGTAAAGCGAGAACAATACCGTGATCATATACAGCCACGGAGAAAATCGTTCGACGGTAATCAGTGCGACACCCGCGCCCACACGCAAAACAAATCCGGAGGAAATGATCAGCACATCAAGAATGGACACATGTTTCAACCAGCGCGAATACAGCAGATTGGTCACGAGATATAACGAAAGGATCAGTGCAAATATTGGTGAAAGCAAAAAACCAACTGGAATGGCAATGATCGTTAAGAGCAGAGCAGTGATCAAAGCCGCATTGACGGGCAGTTTCCCAGAGGCAATTGGGCGATATTTTTTCCTAGGATGATTGCGGTCTGCCTCCACATCGGCAATATCGTTGAATAAATACACCGCGCTCGAGATCAGACAAAATAATAAGAACCCCTCGACCGTTCGAAAAAATGGTTCTGGCCTGAACAATTGTTTGTCAAAGATCAAAGCAAAAAAGACGAACCCGTTCTTCGTCCATTGACGCAGCCGCATGGTTTTGATGAGAGCTTTTAACATGAGATAATTTTACTGTAAAATACTTTTATGCCTAAAGTTCGTTTGGATGTATTGCTCGTCGAACGTGGATTGGCAGAATCGCGCGCCAAAGCCCAGGCCATGATCATGGCGGGGCAAGTCCGTGTGGCCGATCAGGTCACGCTCAAGCCTGCCACCGCGGTCGCAGCCGATTCTGTTCTAACGGTTGATTCCGGTCCGCGCTTCGTTTCACGCGGCGGCGAAAAGCTGGATGCCGCGCTGGAAGCCTTTGCCATTGATGTCACTGGTTTGGTTTGTGCTGATGTTGGCGCGTCGACCGGCGGCTTCACGGATTGCTTGCTGCAGCGCGCCGCGGCAAAAGTCTACGCGATCGACGTGGGCAAAGGAATTTTGCACTGGAAACTTCGCAACGACTCGCGCGTCGTTGTAATGGAAGAGACCAATGCGCGCTATGTCGAGTCATTGCCAGAACAGGTGTCACTGGTTACGGTGGATGCGTCTTTTATTTCGTTGAAGATTTTGTTGCCGGTGATAAAAAAGTGGTTTGTCCCCCTCCAACTCCCCCCATTTGCTGCGAAAATCGGGGGAGAGTCAGTGAGGGGGATCATTGCCCTCATCAAACCTCAATTCGAAGCCGGCAAAAAAGATGTTTCCCGCGGAGATGGAGTCATCCGCGATCCTGAAATCCATAAACAGGTATTACTGGATGTCCTGGGGTTTGCTCAAAAGGAAGGATTTCAAATCCGCGGGTTGATCAAGAGTCCTTTGCTGGGGCCGAAAGGGAATGCTGAATTTTTGGTTTGGCTGGGGAAAGAGGAAATCGATATAGATATTAACACACTAGTCAGCAATGTTCTGGAGTCCGAAGTCTCCTGACTTCGGTATTTCCAATGTGTGGAGACATTGGACTCCTGGCCTTATTCATAAAATTTTTCATGTGCCGAAACATGTTTACGCGTTTCGGCCAGGATATCATCAATGCTCATGCCCTTGCGCGAATCATCTGCGGGATGATAATGGACATGGATATGTCTTATGTTCGGGATCGAATCGTAGATCAGTGTTTCGATCTTTGTGGCGATCCGGTCGCCCTGCCTTACGGTCAAAGAGCCGTTAATGCCAATCGTCAAATTAACCACCAGGTGAGGTCCAAAGCGATGCGCCTGTAATTCTTCCAGTTGCTGCGCCCCGCGTACGTTCTTGATCAGGTTCGAGATTTGCTGCGCAAGTTCCCGGCTTGGGACTGCATCCATTAATTCAACGGAAGATTCGCGCAAGATATAGATTCCTGTACGCAAAATTAACAGGGCCACAAGCGCACCTGCCAACGGATCACCCCAGAGCAATCCATGCTGGCTGAGGAAGATGCCGATTGAAGCTGCGGAAGCAGAAAAAATGTCATTGCGATGATCATACGCCAGCGCATCCACAATGGGGTTGTGAGTTTCTTTTCCCAGTTTGCGGACATAGAAAAACAGGAGAATTTTGATGACGACTGTAGTCAGCGCCACCCATAGCGCGAAGGGATGGGAGCCAAGCGTGGTAAGTTTGCCATCCATCAAATCCCACATCTTATCGACCGAATCCCAGAAGACGGCAATCGCGGTCGCCACCACGAACGCGCCGACCACCAGGGACGCGATGCTCTCAAGCTGGCGATGACCGTAGGGATGTTCGTTATCCGCAGGTTTGTTTGCCAGCCGCATAAAGATACTTGCCACAACGTAATAAGCCACATCGGAGGTGGAGTTGATCCCCTCGGCGAGAAGCGCAGGACTATGAGTAAGGATCCCAAACGTCGTTTTCGCCATGGACAGAATAATATTTAGTATCAGTCCAAGATTGATCGCCCATAGACTTTTTTGATCTCGCTCATGTGTCATAGGCTGATTATATGATTGCCACTGAGAATGAACAATTGATGAAAATCCTAATTTGGAAATGATGAGCCAAACAAACCTTTTGAAGCCTGTAATTTACGTGAGACCTAGCCCGGAACCTCTCTGGTAAAATTCGTGCATGTCCCCATCGTCTGAAACCGATTTCAATGTTCATCATCCACAACCGCTGCTCATCGTTATCTCTGGACCTTCGGGCGCGGGAAAAGACACCGTCATGCAGCGCATGAAAGAGCGCGGACTGCCGTTCCATTTTGTTGTGACTGCCACCACTCGCCCCCAACGTGCCACTGAGGTCCATGGCAGGGATTACTGGTTTGTTTCAAAGGAAGAATTCGCGCGCATGATCGACGCGGATGAGTTGATCGAGCATGCGATCGTGTACGGCGATTACAAGGGCATCCCTAAACAGCAGGTGCGTGAGGCACTGGCCAGTGGCATGGATGTGGTGATGCGCGTGGATGTGCAGGGCGCAGAGTCGGTCCGCAAAATGGCCCGTCAGGCTCTGATGATCTTCATCACTACGGAGAGTGAGCAGGATTTGGTGCATCGCCTTGAGACGCGCAAGACGGAAACAGCCGACTCACTGGCCCTGCGCATTGCGACCGCCCGCAAGGAACTTAACCGTGTGGAAGCGTTCGACTATGTGATCGTAAATCGCGAATTTCATCTGGATGAAACGGTGGACACCATCCGCGCCATTATCGACGCGGAACATCATCGTGTGCATCCACGAAAGGTAGCTTTGTGAACAATCCTCCTTCAACTTCTGATTCTTCGGCATCCTCCCAAACTCCCCAGCCTGCTCCAGCGCAACAAGCTATGCGTGTGCCGATGCCGCGCTCGGCCCCCTATGTGACGTATTCCATCATCGGTGTTACAGCCTTGATCTATGTATTGCAACTGGCGAGTCAGGCTCTCGTTCAAACAGATATTCCGGTCGCATTGTTTGCCAAAGCCAATGACCTGATCCGCGCGGGTCAGCTTTGGCGTTTTCTGACTCCCGCGCTGGTGCACGGATCCCTGGCGCATATTGGCTTCAATATGTATGCCTTGTTTTCATTCGGCACGGGACTCGAAAGGCATTTCGGACGGAAGCGCTTTCTATTGCTTTATGTGCTTGGCGCGTTCACGGGAAATGTAATGTCCTTTTTGTTCTCACCAGGCTACTCAATCGGTGCATCCACTGCGATCTTCGGGTTGCTGGGCGCGGAAGCCATATTTCTCATTCAGAACCGCAAACTGTTCGCCGGACAGTTCAGGAGTGCAATTGGAAATATTATCTTTATCGCGGCGATCAACTTATTTATCATTGGGTCCCTGCCCGGCATCGACAATTGGGGTCACATCGGCGGCTTGCTGGGCGGCTTGATCTTCACCTCGTTCGCCGGTCCCTTGTGGGAGATTGAAGGAATCTCGCCTGCTTATCATCTTGTTGATAAACGTCCACTGCGCGAAGTGATCATTGGCGCAGCGACAGTGGTATTGATCTTTGGTGGATTGGCAATGTGGGGAATGGTACGATAGAAGTAATACCTGGCGAAGAAGTATTAATAGAGATCGTCAAAGGCCGTTTATATGTGGACAACAATGCAAATTGTTTTGGGTCTGCTGAGCCTACTGCTTGTGTTCGTGGGCGATAAGCTTTCTGTCCCACTTCTAAGCGATGCTGGGATGGCATGTTTAGGTTTGACTTCAATAACAATTGGGTGGGAAGCGATCATTACGCGTCGTATTGTGATTGGCAGAAGGCGTCACGGGAGCCGACAAACCTATACAGATCTTCCCGCCATCCTACAAGGCGCTCAGTTCAACCTTTTAGGTTTATTCCTCATTGTCGTTTCAATCATGATCTATAAAAACATGAATGGACGCGAACTGGCGTTGCAAATGGCACGTCATCCTGGTCTGCCTCTCATTTTGTTTGGGATACTTTGCCTCATGCAGTCAGTGATTACTCTGATAGGTCCACATGAATTGGAGGATGGTCCGCGCTGGATTGTGATCATGAACTTGCTTGTTTCCCGTTTGTTGCCAGGCATCATTCTCGTTGTCATTGGTTTAGGCATGACTGGATTGGGCTTGTTCGAAATCCTTGCGCCAAAGGCATTTGATGAGATGGGTGGAGGATTTTTGGAAGTGCTATACGGAATTAAATAGTCAGCATGAATTCACCTTAGTGAATTCATGCTGTGCAAATGTGTGTGGTTTATTCCTCTTACGGCTTGATTTCAAACACTGCGCCAGCGCTGGTTCCCTGTACTTCAGGGAAGAAGGATTCCCAGGCATGCGCCGGTAAGACGCGATATTCTCCCGTCTGCAAGGGGATGAGGGTATAGGTCAATACATAGGTTCCTGCAGGTAGATAATCGGCGGAGAACAGAATCCCATCGTCACGGATTTGCGGTTCGTGGAAGAGCCACCAGCCCCAGCCATCTGCAAAGGGATTGCTATCATCGAATTGAACTTGCGCGCTGGCATTGGTTTCTTCAATTCCCTGTTGACTTGTCTTGAGACTGCGATTTAGAATTTCCATGCCAGCCGGAATGAAATCTTCGACCATCACATAATGCGAATCATGCGGCAGGACAAGCGTCAGTTGGGCGGTGACTGGTTTATCGGAACCAAGCTGAAGCGTGGAAAGAGGCGGACATTTTCTGCCCGAAGAGTTCGTAGAGTCCGAAGTGCAATCACTCGACCGATAGACCCGATCGATCGTCATGCCTGCATCAATTGGCTTCACATCTTCCACCGGGCGATTAACATTTAATACGGCGCGATAGTATAAGCGTCCAACTCCATCTTCGCGCTGGATCGTCAGCAGGTTGGGCAAAGTGGGCGAGAGAAATTCAAGCGGCACCTGGGCATTTGTCGGGACGAGAACCTGATTGCCAGAAACATCGCCGCTTGCCAGCGGACCCCCGTTGAGCGTGGCGTGGAATGCAAAATCCGCTGTGAGATCGCCGAAGCCCACCATCGCTTCGTTGAGTGCCATCATTGCCCAGGCATTCTCATGACCCATGCTCCACAAACCCTTTGCATTGCGATGTGCAGCCAGATAACGCACCGCGTTGAACACCACCGGATTGGCCGAATCAAGCTGGGCGAGCACAAACACAACCACGGAAGTTGTATAAATAGGCGAACCGGTCGTGAAGATGTTTTCAGGAGGTGTTTCCCAATGGGCACCCGAGGCGGTGAGAATCGCAGAGGATTCAAGATTGGAAACCAGATCATGCCCGCGCGCATCCGCCGGGTTGATTTTATTGAGGATGTAGGCGAGCAGTGCCCTGCTCGAAGGACTCATCCGATCGCGTGCATCGTACAATTTACCGACCAGCGCTTCATCAAAAGCTTTTGCCTGGGTCAGGACAAATTGAACGAACGTGATCTCATCCAGTTCTGCGCCCTGGGTGTCCATGGTGATCTCAGGTTTTAATCCACTCAAATAAGTGCCGGCGCGTTGAAGCGCGTTTTCATCTACGCTCATGCCGATCTCACGGGCGCGCAACAGACCGAAGAACACATACGCCGAGATGTAGGGGTCAGAGGCATTTGACTGAGTCCCGTCAATCGTAACGCCGGATTTGCCCCACCAGTTCCAGCCGCCATCTTCATTCTGTAAACTTAAAAGCCTGCTGATACTTGCGGCAGCATTCGACGTGACACGCTCGGTCAATTTCGGATCGCTCAAACCCCCGCCATTCAGCGCGCGATAGACTTCGAGATTCGGCAGGAGGTAGGAGACCGTCGCTTCCGCGCTCAGCGAGGTATCGGGACTATCTGACACATCCAACGCAGATAACAGGCTGCCAGCCAGCGAGGGGCTGAGCTCTATATCCAGGCCGCCACCATCCGGTGTGAACGTGCGAGGCAGTGAAATGACTTCCTGTTGGGAGGTCGCGTCGCGTAACACTCCACCGGTCACAAAGGCCTGGGGAGCGCTGTATTGCATAATGGGCAGCGCGCCCCACACCGGACGAGCTGCATCCTGCAAGGCAGGATTGTCTGTTGTGGCAGAGAAAACGAGATCGGCCGAATCTGTTTTTCCGGCTGTGCCCCACCATTCCACGCGGGCGCGTCCATTGGCTGGCACGCGGACCTGCTTGGTGGCTTTACCAGGCTCGTCCAGCACAAAGCCTTCGCCTTGCAAATTGACATGGGTATTTAGCCCATTTGGCGTATTGTTATTGATAATTGCCGACATCAGGACATGATCACCGCTAACCAAAAACCTTGGCGTGACCGGTCGGATCAACAACGGCTTGGTCGCGACAATTTGAGTCTCAGCCTGACCAACTTTTGTATCCACCGTTAACCCGCGTACGTCCACCTGCCAGGTTGTGAGTGAATCAGGCAAAGTCATTTTCACTTCGCCGCGCCCTTCAGAGTTTGTAATGAGCGATGGATTCCAATAGGCGGTATCGGGGAATTCTTCGCGCAGGACGGGTAACTCTCCACCGCCTCCACCACCCCCTCCGCCCGGTTGGGTGGAATTGCGTCCGCTATAGGCAGCGAGCGAGAGGCCTGTTTCGATGCCCAGGGGTTGCTCCTTATAAAATGCTGGCAAAATATCTTCGGCATTTGGGTCGGCCAGGGCAAGGGTCGCCAGATCCACCACCGATAAAGAGAATTCTCCTTCCACAGGCTTACCCTGGTTGTCTGTCACCTGCACATCAAACGTGACATCCTCGCGCGGACCTGCCTCGGTTGGGTTCGAGGTTACCTGTACATTCAACGACTCGGCCTCCGGTGCGACCGGGATATTGACCAATCCATATCGAAAGTCATTGCCCTGCCCCAGGGCAGTCACGCTCACATAGACATTCGGCGCATCATCTTCTGTGAGAGGTAATGAATATTCATTTCCACTTCCGCTGAGCGTTATGACTTCCGCTTTTGAGACCAGTCCGCGTTCAACGGTGACCAGCGCGAGCGAATTGGTGACAAACGGATTCGGGATAAAGATCTTTGCGGTGTCACCGGCTTTGTATGAATCACGGTCGGCAGTCAGCTCGAACCTTTGATCGGGCAGCTCAGGCCACGCCGCGCTGCCCGGGCCGCCCACCCAGATCAACGACTGTGAATGAGCGCCCTCGCCCGTGACATCCAGCATATACGTTCCAGAGGCTGGCGGGACAAATGAAAGCCGAGCTTTGCCATCTGGACCCGTGACAAGATCGCTGCTGCTGACCGGCGTATAAACAGGCGTGTAGGTTGGAAAGCCATTGTTATCGGTCTGCTTTTCCCAGCGCACCTGCTTGAACTCAGCCGTCAGCTTTTTCTCCCCGGAGGAGTTCTTCGCCCAATCAACGGTATACACTTCAAAGCCAACTGGTTCATCCGAGTGGCCGATCCATTGATCGGGGCGTAGACCGATATAAAAATCCGCAGGATGGACGCGCATCTCAGCTCGGGCACTGACAGGCAGTCCGGATTCATCCTGCGCGGTCACTTCCAACGTGACGCTTTGCCCTGAATCCTTTTCAGGGATGGCTGGCACCTCAATGGACAGAGTCCCCTGCGGCGTGGTTTGACCGTTTCCTTCTTCGAGCAGATCTCCCAAATAATCGGGGCCGAATCCACCCGGAGAGCGGAACGCATTCTGCCAGGAGGTATCCAGCACACCTGTCTCATAATTTGGCAAATAGAAAGTATCGGGCTTTGTATAAAGCGCCCAATGGACTCCCACATCGCTGACCGGTGCGTCGAAGAAATAACGCGCCTCAACATTTGCCTTTGCCGAATTTCCCAATTGGATTTCGTCAGCAGAAAAATCGGCATTCAGGTTGATCTCGGGCTTGCGATACTCCGCCACCTGGAGTGAAAAATAAAATTCAAGCGGTCCATTCTCAAATGTGTAATAACCAGGTACAGCATCCTGTGACAATGTAAATTGACCATTGAACGTGCCGTATGGAGAAAGCTGCAGATCGAAGTTTGAAAGCTGAACTCCATTCGCATCCCGCAGGATGAGTGGAATGGTATTGATCTGCGGCAATTCATAGCGTCCATTGAACGCCTGCCGCGCCACGCCGCGAAAATAAACTGTTTGCCCCGGGCGATAAATAGGGCGATCTGTATACATGTAAATTTTCGTACGCGGTGACAGCACCTGTTGGGAATAACCAAAATCCCAGGCATTGAGTCCCCAGCCCCAGTTATTCACAGACATCCCAAAATTCTCATCGCCCGGCGCGCCGAGCATGGCATAACTTTGATAACCATGCGCGCCGATTGCGCCTTTCCATAATCCACTTTCATCTGTAACGCCAGAGCCGATTTCGTTACCTGTGTCATCGTAAATCGTAACAGGCGCATTGGCGACCGGCGTTTGTGAAGGCAGGTCAACGGCCCAAACCAGCGCCTCCGTTGCCCCAAGTTTGAACGTCAGGTTTACCTGACTGGAAGCCACCAGATAAATATTCTTTGAAGACTCGAGTTGAGGCGAAGACAGGTTGACATAATACAGACCCGGCAGGAGCTGGTTGTTCGATTGGGTTAGGCCCAGTTTTACCTCGCTCCTATCGCCGGGTGGAAGCTCGAACGTCTGGGAGTAAGTACTTGAGTTGCTGGGAACGTAAGCCTGCTGGTTATCGTAGGAATTTTGAAGAGAGAAAAAGTCTTGCAGTGACAAAGGTGCAATGGTTGTGCTCACGTTCTGGATGTTCGCGGCCTGCGCGTACAATACAGGTTCATCCGGTCGCACGAATGCCATGGATGAGCCAAAAAACGGCACCGTCAACATGGATGGCAAGGGTGGCGTACGAGTTTCAAGCACAAACGCATCGCCAAGAGGCTGTCCCCAACGGTCCTTGACGCGCGCAGATACTTCAAAGGTATAGTTTGTGTCGGGAATAAAATCGCCGTATAAGACAAGGCTTAAGCCATCCTCGGACACCCGAGTGTCCAGATTGTCTATCGCCGGAAATACACTGACCAGATTGTTGTAATTGGCTTTGGCGAGTGGTGAAACAAACGTAAACGTTATTACTCCAAAATCAGTTTTTGTATCCCTCACCGCAAAAATATCATAGGTGTTAAAGACTGCGCCGTAATCCGCGCCCAGGATCAATCCCCCTCTCGATTTTGCGGTCGCGCTCAAATTCAATATATAACCGACGTTGCGTCCCAGCAAATTGTCGGGCACGAACGTCATTTCCGTCTCCCCTTTATTCCACGAAAATTTTCCATTCAACTTGCCCTCGGTGCCGCTGAACGAAAAATTCGATTCGACACTCTCCGTATCCATTGGCTGATTGAACGTCAGTTTGATTTCAGGATCAAGCGGAAGCAATTCCATGATGGATGGTTCCAGCGTGACCACGCGCGGCTTCGAGGTCGTGAACTTCCAGGCTGGCTGTTCCGTTCCTCCCGCGGGGAAGCCGACGCCGGTGACCGTCTTCAAGTCCGGGTTCAAGCTGACGGTGTATTGTGTCCCGCCTGCCATGGCGGGGTCAGGATACAAAATATAGGTGCTGGTGTTGATCCATTCCGCGCGTCCCTTCACTGGAGGCTGAACGGTGAAAGCAGCAGGTTGCGAGGAGGAGGCATCCCCCAATGCAACGACCGGCTGATTAAATGACGCTACAATCGCTGCATTGACGTTGACATCTTCCGCGTCTGGCTTTGGCAGGAAATTGGTGGCGCGCAAATTATCTGCAACTGTGAAGGCAAGGTCGATGGATGCTGACATCCCAAATCCATTTGTGGATTGGATGGAATTCGCAATCGAGAAATTTAGCGTTGCATTGGGTTGATAGGGTTGTGTAGGCGAAAACACGAGCGTCGCGTCGTCATTCCAGGTAAATGTACCGGCCGGTAAACCGGTCAATGCCGCTTCTGCCGAGGATTTATTGACCGGCTGATTGAAATAAAATGTGATGGGAGATTGATAACCGATCACACTTCCCAGCGGTGGGTCTGTTTCCACCAGCGCAGGAGGCAAGGATTGTTGAAAGGAGGTGGGTGTTGGAATGGCAGGAGTGGAAGTACTGCTGATGATTGGTACTGGCACTCCGTTGCAAGAAGCAAGGATCAATGCAAGGAGCAGGAACCAATTCAGGGTGAGCGTGACGCGGCGTTTCGTCATAGTTCCTCAATTGAAAACGTATTCCAAAGCCAGGAGACTTTGGACTCCAATAAAATTGACTTTCCAAATTCATTATACACGCGAGAGAATCAAAAAAGGGCACGGTTGCGACCGTGCCCTTTTTCTGTTTACTGGGGCGGATTTAGTGCGTTGACAGCCTGAGCAATTTCATCGTAGGTAGCGATCTTGCCCGCCTGCCCCACTTGAGTTCCATTGACAAACACCGTGGGTGTGCCATTCACTCCCATCTTCTGGCCTTTATCGAAATCAGCCTGAATATCGGTTCTGAATTTATTGGCGTTGAAACAATCATTGAATGCGTTCATATCCAATCCAATGCTCTCCGCCATGGCCTGCAGACGACGGTCACTAAAATTGCCCTGGTTTTCACCGTTCCAATTGGCATAGAGGCTGGCGTGCATATTCCAGAATTTACCCTGATCATTTGCACACATGGAGGCGTTGGCAGCCTGATCAGACTCTCCCCCGCTCGCCACGCCGTTTCCATCAATGAAAGGATAATTGTGAAATACATAGCGTGCCTTACCGGGTGTAACCAGATTTTCTATAACAAGAGGCTCAACGCCTTCTGTGAAAGATTTACAAGCCGGGCATTGAAAATCCTCGAACACATCAATGGTGGCGGGTGCACTGGCATCGCCCAGGCTTAATCCGTTGGCGTTGGGTAATGTGGGCGGTGTAACCGTGATAATTTCACCCACCGATTTCACATTCGGATAGACGAGTGCAAAAACCACAAGAGCTGCACCCAATACAACCAGGCCAATGAGGATCAATCGCTGGCGTTGCTGTTGACGCTGCATCTGTTCCCGTCGTTGCTGACGTTTGCTTACTTTATCGGGACTCATAACCATTCCTTTATGTATAGATTGAAAAAGGACACGATTGATCATGTGTCCTTAACGATTTACTTTGTACCGATCTGATGCAAAGCTGCTTCGAGCTTCTGCTGGAAGGTGCTAAATGGTTCGGCGCCATCAATTCGATCCGTTTTTGTCTCACCATTGACTGTATAGGTGATGATAAAACCTGGTGTACCAGTTACATTTGCGGCCTGTCCATCTTGAAAATCCTGTTGAACGCGGTCTCTAAATTTGCCGCTGCTGTAGCAACTATTGAATTGGTCCATGTTAAGACCGGCCTTTTCAGCAATAGCCGCCAGACGTTTATCCGTATAGGAACCCGCATCTTCACCGAGCGCATTCCCAAAAAGGTAAGCATGCATCTCCCAGAATTTGTTCTGGTCACCGGCGCAATACGCAGCCAGCGCGGCGTCCTGTGATTCGGTTGTGGGAGTTGTACCCTTCCCTCTTGCAATGTTATCGCTAACGAAATTGCCCATGGATCGATATACATATTGAACCTTACCGGTGTCAATATAATATTGTCTCAATAATGGCTCAGTCTCCTTGTGGAAGCGTTCACAGAACGGACATTGAAAATCGGCAAATTCCACGATTTTGATCGGAGCATTCGGGTCTCCCATCGAATTATCCTTGGCGTTGGGATGCGTGCCCGGGTCAACCGCGA
>Ga0065705_10104250_pt1 | contig 27884 bp, 24 predicted proteins | sample SwibulcommuniRL2_FD_59092 | JGI IMG/M metagenome (GOLD analysis project Ga0065705, IMG submission 59092) | Bulk soil microbial communities from switchgrass field near Rose Lake, East Lansing, Michigan, USA - RL2 Bulk Soil v2 (version 2) | ecosystem: Environmental > Terrestrial > Soil >...
AAAGTTTGGCAGCCGCTGTGCCGGCTGCCACGCCACTGGCGTCGATTCCGGCAAGAAAACGTACTCCGCCCTGTCGCTCGACTGTTTTGTTTGCCACGGCGAGGTCCCCGACAAGCACACCACACAATCTTCGCTGACAATCCTCTCGCCACATCGCCGTGAAGCGCCGGCCGCGATCGCTTCAATTTGTGCTCAGTGCCACGTGCGGACGGGAACTTCGCGGCACTCCGGCTTGCCTTTTGCCGACAACTTTGTGGCCGGCGACAACCTATTTCGAGATTTTCGCACGGACTTCTCTGAGGCGGCGATCGAAAAGCTCAATCCGGCCGACCGGCACGTGCAGGAAAATATTCGCGACGTAGTGCTGCTGGGCCGAGAAAGCGTCACTTGCCTGTCGTGCCACGAGGTTCACAAGCAGTCGAGCAAGAAGCACCACCTGATTGCGGACGGCAACATTTGCCGGAACTGCCACGGGGCGGGATCCAAGAAAGAGCGCGTTCCGATCGAAGTTCACAGCCCCCTGTGCGGCTATTGAAAGCGCAGTCGGCTGATTTCGGGAGCAACTTACGATGGACTACGAACACCTTCAAGGCGACGGGCGGCTCGACGAGACTGACGTGAGCGTGCGGGCGTACCTGACGCGCCTTTCCGACAAACACCTCGAGCAGTATGACGCCGCATGGACCGACGAGCAGGTGCAGGCGTGGGATGGCAACTTTCGCTCGGATGGCGCGCTCATGCTCGTCTGTTGTGAGCGAGACGTGGACGTGACCGAGTTCCGCCGCGTTCTGGCGCAGCACCTGCGGCATCGTCTGCCAAGTCGCTCAGGTAGCACATGACTCCGATTTGCCAGTGCTGTGTCTCGTCACAACGACTGCCAGCCGGCGAAGGCTGAATTGGATCGAGGTCGCTGGTCGGCGCGATGCGGCGGGCGAATTAGTGGCAGTCTTCGTACGGCGCTGGAATTCGGCGCGCGAGCAGCTCGCAGCGGCCGACTGCGAGCTCGATCAGAAACCGATAGTGATTCTCAATGTGCTCGTTTTGTTGCCGAAACTTGCCGTCCGGTGCGAGCGAACTATACGCTATCAGGATACGGTGCATCGCGTCTCAAGCCAATTCTCCGAAGCACTGCGTCTGAATGCCGCCTTACAACTGGGAGGTGCCCATGCGATCAATCCGAACCCAGTGGATCGTATCTGCCTTCGCGATCGTGCTTATCGCCCGTCTTGGTGAGAGTGCCGAAGGCCAGGCCGAGGCAAACTGGGTCGATATTTCTTCTCCGCTCGTGCAGACGCTGACGACAGCCGGACAAAAGACGGCGTGGCCGGGCGAGACGGCAGGTGTCGCCGTCGATCCGGCGTCTGGTGATGTCTATATGATCGTGACCGGCCAAGGGATCTGGAAATCGACGGACATGGGTAAGGCCTTCGGTCGCGTAGACGGCGGCAAAGTCGGTGGTCGATGCGAAACCTCGTTTGCCCTCAATTTCGACAGCGGCGGCAAGCGGCTCGCCTGCTTCATGCTCGATGGCAAGTGCGCCTGGTCGGGCGATTCCGGCAAAACTTGGAACGCGTTTGCCGATGTCGGCCGCAATTGGGATTATGCGGCCGTGGATTGGTCGACTGACGCGGTGAAGAGCATCTTCGCGGCGCTGCACGAGACGGGCGGCCAGGTGATGTTCAGCGGCGACGGCGGCAAGACCTGGAGCAAACTGTTCAAGGACGCCGAGTTCGATAAGACCGGTGGCCTAGGCATCTTCGACCAGCAGACGCTGGTGTACACGCAAAAGGGCAAAGCCATTCAACGTTCGACCGACGCCGGCCAGACCTGGACCAAGGTATCTGATCGCCAGCCGATTGGCCGCCTTGTCTGCATCTACAAAGACAAAGCGTATTGGCTCGCCAGCGAAGGCTTACTGGTGAGCAGGGATAAAGGCGTCACGTGGAGCGTTCAGGGCAGTGCGGTCGAGGCCTCGATTGGTCCCTTTATTGATCCCAAGAATGACAAGCGAATCGTTGTTGCTGGTGCCAAAGGCATCTTCCGCACCGACGATGGCGGCGAGGATTGGAAGCCTGTGGCTCAGCTTCCCGCAGGCTTCGAAAAACTACCCAAGGCAGGTTGGTACACGAACGTCGCCTGGGATCCCGTCCACGATGTGTTCTACGCTTCCCTTATGGGTAGGCCGACATATCGACTCGAAGTAGCGAAATAGAGTTGGCAAGTTGGCCGTAGTTCGCGAGTCTACCTCCCGGCCAGAGGGAAACATGGTTCGTTGGGTGTATGCTCGGTGGGAAGGCATCGCAGAGTTTAGTCGAGACTGTTGCGACGGTTCATGCAGCCGCGCGGACGGACACGATAGTCGTCGATGCGGCATCACAGGCAACGCTTCAGGCCAATGGACACCCAGTGACGCCGCTCGGTGCTTATATTAGCAGCGAGTTTGAGCGACAGAGGCATTACTGCGTCGACCAGATTCCGCCGATTGACAGGTTGCCCTCGGGTGACTACGAACGGCACATCGTTCGCCTGACTCGATTTTCCAAGCGACTCAGATTCTACGACAAGCAGATCGGTCATGGCTCTAGTCTTGGTGGTTTTCGGCTGGGCATCGGACGAATCCTGGGATTGTGGACGGCGAATGCCCACTTTCCTCGCTCTTCGCTGGGTGCGGAAATCTACACCTGCGTTCAGAAGTCGCGCGAACCAACCGATGTCGTTCATCACAAAATTGTCACTTCACTCATAGCTAGGCTTAGATCGCAGAGTGGCTTGCCGATCACCTTGTACTTCAAGGAGGACTCTCCTTTACTCACCCATGGCCGACACCGAAGTCCGACGTGTGAAGAGTGGTGCGGTGCCCATCGGGCGATCGCCGATGCAGCTTCAATCCGTGCTCGCCAACGATGTCGATGGATTCGACGGTCCAACAAGGTGCTATCGAGGGTGCCATGTCGTGTTCGGTCCTCTCTGGGTGCGTGTTCAAGTTGTCTGTTGAAGTCAATCATGCACGGCAAACGCCTCCAAGAAAAGCGCTTTCGGCGTCGAGAAAAGTGATTGCCCTTTTCAGGCGCTGAAAAGGGGTTGTACTTTTCGTTCCGAGAAAAGGGGCGAGCATCCCCCGACGAGCAGGCCGTGAGCGCGATAGCTACTTGGAAGAGTCGGGTGATTCCGAGCCGCGCACCGCGTTGCCCTTGTTCCCAGAAGGAGTTGCCCAGAGAGTCGCGATGGAAAAGATTGCGTCCCGGGCCCGATCTGGCAGAATTGCCCAGATTGACACGAGGGTGGCTAACTGCTGTGTCAAATTCTGTGTCAAATCGCCCGAGAAACCCGTGTTTTCTCGGCATTTTTCGCAATCCTGGATAGATTGCAAATCCGCCATCGTCGGTTCAACTCCGACCATTGCCGCTTGTTGTCTGATGCTGACAGGGAGTGACTAACTCTGTCAGCCGTAATAGTTTGCGGTGAGTCCTTTCCTAACTTCTTGGGCGACGACTTAGCGTCCCCTAGTGCCGCAGAATGCCCCGTTTCGCGGGCTGTGCGCTGCGCCCGCTGCTGCGCGGCCTTTGTGCCTTCAAGAGCACTTCGCAGGTCATCCTCCCCGTGCACAACCCTCTTCGTAACGACTCGCGCGCGAGCGCAATTCGCAAGTCATTCCGGAAGGAAGAGAACAGGATTCTCCGGGGGCGCGACGGCCTGAGCGGATCAACGTGATGCCTAAAGAGCGGGAGCGGCTGCTGCGGTTTGGTCGGAACCTGGGGAAGGCGATTCACAGCGTTGTGACGATCGTCTCACGTGGTACCTACCTGCGCTAGTTTCGTGAGGACAAACGGATAACTCGCAGGAAGAGTCCCGGATTGGCCAAAGTTGCTGCGCACAAACGCTACGGTCTATTTCGTCGGTGCATCCTTCGGCAAACCGACGTCCTTTGCTTCTGCGAAGAAGCTTGTGAGTTCTTCCTGCCACAGCGGGGACAGGCGCGACAGATGCCGCTCCTGCCAGGTCTTTGCACGTTGGTAGTAGTCGTCAGCGACCATCGTATCCCCCAAACGGGAATGGCACAGCGCAAGAAAGATCAAGTTGAAACCGGCGATCGAGTCGCCCCCACGCTCAAGCGACTGGTTCAAGATTGTAATCGCTTCCGAATACTGCGCATCGCGATACAAGGCCACGCCGAGCGTGTTCCAATAGTAGGCATGGCTCGCGTCGAGCTCAACCGCACGATGGGCAAGCGAAACGGCCTTTGGCGCGTCGCGCAGCGACTGGGGACCTGCAACCAGCAGCCAAGCCAAGTGATTGTGGGCGTGGGCGCTGCCCGGATCGAGGCGGACGGCTTGTTCCAGCAGCGCCTTGGCCTGGGCGTCTTTCCCATCGCCGGCTCTTTCAATCAGTTCCGCAGCCGCTTGCCGACTCGTGGTGTCGCCCTCCTCAAGTGCTAGAGTTTTCGCCCACAAAGGAGCGCCGCTGTCTGCGCGACGTCTGACGGTCAACACATCTGCAGGCCAATCCAAATCGCGCTGCTCAAGCTCTTCACGGATTCTGGATAGATTCCAGACGCGCGGAGATCCCCGGAGGCTGGGCGCTTCGATCAATCGCGAGTGGTCGGGCGTAAACGCGATACTGATGCTGTTGCGCTGATCGGACCGCAAGAGTTCGGCCCAATCGCGCCCCGTTTCCGAATCGACCAGTCGCGTGGTTTCTTCGGGCTGGCTGACGGCCAAAACCTGGCTGTCTGGCGAGAAGGCGATCGCCAATCCACCCAGCGTGATTCCCTGGGCATGAAACTCCGGCCCGGGCTTCCAATCGGCCACATGCCAGAGTCGCACGCCGTCGGGTGTCGTGGCCAGCCAGCGACCATCGGGGCTGAACAGCGGCTTGCCGAAGCGTCCCGCCGAAAGTTCCGTGATCTGTTGGCCGCTCAACGTATCCCAGATGCTCACTCCGTCTTCTTCCCAATTTGCCAATGCCAGCCAGGCGTTATTGGGGCTGATCGAGGCGCCGCGAACGTCCTTGTAGCAGGGCACCGGCACGGTGGGGCGCTGGCGATCAAGTGAAATGAGCTGCCACCCTTCCTGGGCGCGCACGACCGCTAAACTGCCGTCCCGACTCGTGCTCAGGATGTTATCTGCCAGCGGACCGCTGAGCGTTTCGGGCGGGCCAAAGCGATACACACCGGTCTGATGCGACCGGCCGCCCGTGGCCGCAGACACGTGGAGCGGCCAGCGATACAAGCCCGCGCTGCAAGCCATGAGCAGGTCGCCGTCGGGTTCGAAGGCTGGCAAACAAGATTGGCTGCCGCGGTGAAATACGCCACGGCAGGTCGCCAGGTCCCAAACCTCGAAGCCTCCTGAGCGTCCGATCGCCAGCAGCCGTCCCTCCGGGTTGATTGCGATTCCCAGCGCATCGCCGGGCGAATCGAACTGCTCTTCGAGCAAGGGGTGGGTGAGGAGCCCCGGCACAATGCGCCACAGAACCTGTCCGTCAGGCCGCAACTGAACGAGAAGGTCTTCCGGGCTGCCTGAGCTGTCCGCGGCGAACTGATGAATTGCACTGCTGCGCAGAATCTCTTGAGCTGTTCCGGTGTTCCACAACCGCAACTCGCGCGACCAATCGTCCGGCGTCAGCAGGTAGTTGCCATCGTGGCTGAAATGCGGCCGCGTAATGTAGCCGCGATGGGGAAAATAGGTCAGCAAGCGGCGCTCGGCGACATTCCACATCGCCACTCCATCATTGAGTCCGGAAACGACCAGCGCATCTCCGCTCGGATGCCAGTCGATGCCGAGGCCGCCACGGGTTTCTGCGGGCAATTCGCTCACGACCTGGCCGGTAGTCCAATCGAGGATGCTCACGCCCGACGACGTGCAAATGGCAATTCGCCGTGAGGCGGCGTGGAATGCCGGGCGGGCCGTCGCCTCCAACTGCAGCAATTGCTTCAGGCGATGGAACGTAAACAGGTCGATGAGCAGGACGCCATCTGCCGGATGGCAGACGGTGGCGTACTTGCTATCGGGAGTGAATGCTGCGTGCGTCGCCCCCGGCCAGGCGCCGACCAGCATGGACTGGTCCCCATCGCAGCGCCACATTTTCACGCCGCGCGAACTCGTGATGGAAATGTAGCGGCCGCTGGCGGAGATACCAAGTTCGATTGAATTGGGATCACCGAGGGGATCTTGCGGAATCCGCGGAATCCGGCAGAGCAACTCGCCATTGGAAAGGCGATGGACCGTCACCTCGCCGTCGCCATATCCAACGTATCGGTCAGCCGCAACCGACAGGCCCAAACGCGTGACCCCAGGTGTCGTGGCTACGATTCGCTCTTCACGCAAATCGGGCAAGGCCAGCGTGGCAATGGTCGCGTTGCGCAATTGCAGCACGCGCTCCGGAGTGCGGCCGATCGCCTGGAGCAGCTCGTTGGCGCGATCAACCGTGGCCAATGATTCCGTCCGCCGGCCGATCTGTTGGCTCCCGCGGCCGGCGCGGATTTCCGCGAGATGCGAGTCCCACAAATGGAGTTCCGCCAGCTTCCGGGCGTCGCCTTCTGCCTGGCGAGCGCTGGAGGTCGCCGCGAGCTGGTGACCCAGTCGCCAGGAGTAAAACGACAAAACGGCAGCCACGGCAACAAGCAGCAGCGCCACCGAGCCGGCCAGGGTCGCGAGCACCGGATTGCGGCGGCACCAGCGCCAAGACCGTTCGGCGACAGTCACGGGACGGGCTCGAACTGGCCGGTCTTCAAGAAAACGTTCCAAATCGTCGGCCAACTCGGCCGCTGAGCTGTACCGCCGCTGAGGGTCCTTCTGCAGGCATTTGAGGACGATCGTCGCCAGATCGCGCGGCAGGTCGGGCACGTGGCGCGCGGGAGAAGCCGCCTCAATGGTCAGCACTTGGTGCAACGTCTCGATTGCTGTGAGCGCCTTGAATGGCGGCTGGCCGGTTAGCAGCTCGTACAGAATCGCGCCGAGGGCGTACACATCGCTGGCCGGGCCGACCAACAAAGAATTCCCACGGGCCTGCTCCGGCGCCATGTAACTCGGTGTGCCGACAATCGTGCCGGTCTGCGTGTGGCTCTCTTCGCCCTCGCGAAACACCTTGGCCAGACCGAAGTCTGTGATCTTGATCGTCGTCCGGACAGAGCCGCCGTCGGCTGCACGCGCAGACACGAGGACGTTCGCTGGCTTGAGGTCGCGGTGGACGATTCCTTGCTCGTGAGCGAATTGCACGGCGCGGGCCAGCGTGACGACAACTTCGGCAGCTTCACGCGGCGTCCCGGGCGCTCCTTTGGGTTCAGCCGAGAGGGGCCCACCCTCGACCAGCTCCAGCGCCAGATACGGCATCCCGTCATGCTCGCCGTAGTCGTAGATTTGCACGATGTTCGGATGGTGCAATCGCGCCACCGCTTCGGCTTCGGCCTGAAACCGGGCCAGCAGCGCTGCACTGCCGCAATCGCCGGCTCGCAACATCTTGAGCGCGACCAGCCGGTTCAGGCTGAGCTGGCGGGCGCGATAGACGATTCCCATCCCGCCCCGGCCGAGCTCCGAGAGAATCTCGTAGCCGGGAACAAAGTGGGTCAGATGTGCCGAAAGTCTCGACTCGGGCGCCCTGGTCTGCTGCGCCGCCGATTCCGAGCGGCGAGTGTCCAGCGCGGAAAGGCGCGACGAACCGTTGGTCGCCATCGCCTGGTGAAACTCGATCTGGTCCTGCAACGTTTCCGCGAAATCCGGAAACCGCATCTGGTACTCCAGCGGCTTGGGCTCTTGGCCCAATTCTTCCCGCAGGAGGAACTCACCATAAATCACGTCCAGAGCCAGCTCTTCGTCGGACCTGAGCTGGGGGAATCGCCGCAGATACTCCTCTGCCACCGGTCGTTGACCGCGACGCCACCGCTCGCGCTGGTCGAGGCTGACGAGCGCCGCCAGCTCGCGGGCCGAAACGGCGGGCCTGGCCGGAGCGGATGGCCATTCGGCAGATGACCATTCGGCAAGAAAGTCCTCGAGCGCAGGGGCCTGTCCACTTCGCCACTGCCGTCCCAGTTCAGCCGCCGCACCGAGGGAGCGAGCGAAGGAGCCGCCTGGCGCCTGACTGATTGGAGAGCCCGATTTCATGGGTCTGGCGCTGTTTGGCAGGGTACCTTTAATAGCACGTCACTTCCCTCAATTACATCGCCGCCGGTTGCGAAAACGCACATCACTCCTCCAGGCCCAAGTGCTCGGCAGCCCGCTCGATCCCACGCGCCAGTTGCATTCGTCGGGCTTGCGCGCTGCCGCCCAACCGCTGGGCCACTTCGTCCCAACCCAGGCCTTCCACGCGCAAATCGGCGATTTGGCGCTCGTCGTCGCTCAGCTCGGCCCGCATTCGCTCAACCAGTTCGCGCCGCAATACGATCTCACTCGGCGAGACGTCTGTGTCCACAACTTGTTCCAGGACTTCAGGTTGCGTTTCCGCCACGCGCCGGGCATCGCGCCGCAGTCGATGTTCGCGGCGGGCGAGCGACGCCAACTTGTTGCGGGCCATCGACATCAGGAGTTGCACGAGCTGTTCTGGCGATTCCAAGTCGTACTGGCCCGTCGCCGCTCGCACGAAAAAACTCGCCAGCACCGATTGGCAGACGTCCATCGAGTCAAACGCCCGATTGAGCCGGCTGTCGCTGATCCCCAGTCGGACTTCGCGGCGAATCAACGATTCATAGCGCTGGACCAACTCAATCGCCGCCTGCTCGTCTCCGCGGCGGATGCGGCACAGAAAGTCAGCGAACGATTGCGCTTGCGACATCGGAAAGCAGTCGCGATTGAGTCGCCGGACACTCAGCCCACCCTTACCGTCGTTGGCAAGCATTCTAACTCCGCCAGGGGGCCGTTGCGATACTCGTCGCGGGGCAATCCCTGGGTCGCCCCCGCATTTGTGGAAGATTCATGATTCAGATCCTGTGCGTTCTTCGGCAGGCCGGCGATTCATGTCGGTAGGGGGAGACACTTGGCGATTTGTCTCGGGAGGGGGATGCATTTTTCACGAAGGCAGTTTCGAACTTCTATCCGCAGCCACAAGGAACTCGTCATGGCCCGCCCCTCGCCCAGGAATCGTCGTCTGTCCCAGTCGCCCTCAGTTAATGCGGCAGTTCTCGCTCTGCTCGTGCTGGTTGGAACCGGGCTGGCCGCTCATGCTCAGGCCCCGCCGGATGGTACGATTCCGCGCGTGCCCAACCCTCCACTGGACAGCGACCTGGCGAACTTGCCTGGCGACCTGCGGGCAGTTGACGTGCCAGAGCCGGAGAACCTGGACGAGTACATCAAAGATCCCGTCATGGCGCTGGCACTCGGCAAGGCGCTGTTCTGGGACATGCAGGTCGGAAGCGACGGGATACAGGCCTGTGCGAGCTGTCACTTTCGCGCCGGCGCCGATCCGCGATCGAAAAACCAGGTCCATCCAGGCGTCGGGGCGGTCTTTCCGGGGGGCCCAAACGTCCAGCTCCAGGCCTCCGACTTTCCGCTTACCCGACTCGCCGACCCTGATGAACGCGGCGCTCTGGATCCGGCCACCGACAGCAGCGATGTCGTGTCTTCGCAAGGCATCCATCATCCGGGCAAACACGATCTCGACCCGGACGGATTCTCCATTGGTTCGCTCAATACCCGCCGCGTCGAACCGCGCAACACTCCCTCCGTAATCAACGCCGTGTTCAATCACCGCCAGTTCTGGGATGGGCGGGCGGACAGTTTCTTCAACGGCGTCAACCATCTCGGCCAGCGCGACCCCGATGCCAGACTCTATCGCGCCGTCAACCCGCAAACACTGATTGAATTTCGGGTTGAGCTGAGGAATTCCAGTCTCGCGTCACAGGCGGTGGCCCCGATTGTGAGCGACCTCGAAATGGCAAGGCCGGGCCGCACTCGACTCGATGTCGGCCGGGAACTCAACCGGCTTCGTCCGCTGAGCAAGCAATTGGTGTCACCGAGCGACAGCTCGCTGGGCGCGATGAGCCGTTCGCCAAAGAAGGGCCTCACCTTCAACCGGTATGACGAGATGATCAAGGCAGCCTTCCATGAGCCGTGGTGGAATTCGCCGAAACTCATCCGGGTGAATTCGGACGGAACCACAACCGTCGTCAATAGGAAGAAGGGAGCCAGCGACGACGATCTCCCCGCGAGCGATTACGCGCTCATTCAATACAACTTCTCGCTCTTCTTCGGGCTTTCGGTCCAATTGTACGAGTCGACGCTGGTTTCGGACGACACTCCTTGGGATCGCTTCCGCCGAGAGCACCCCACGGCGACCGACCCCGCATTGAATCCGTGGACGAACGAGCATCCGGACCATATCAGTCGTCTCGCGCTCTTCGGCGCCCATCTTTTCAATGACCGCACGAAAGGGCCGACGAACATCCGCTGCTCAAACTGCCACGAGCAGAAGGAGCTGACGGACGCCTCGGTCAGCCGCGTCGTCTCATTGGGAGCCGTGCGCAACCGCGATGGCAATGTGATCGACAGAGGTTTCAACAATATCGGCGTGCGGCCGACATTCAACGATCTGGGTGTCGGTGCGAGCGACAGGTTCGGACCGCTTTCGTTCACCCGCACCCAATTCCCGGACTCGCCACCCGCGGACTTTGGCGGTGCTCCCGTGACAAAGGGTTTCGGAGTGGAGGGCGCATTCAAAATCCCGTCGCTCCGCAATGTCGCGCTGACGGCTCCCTACTTCCACAACGGCGACGTGTTGACGCTGCACCAGGTGGTCGAATTCTACAGCCGCGGCGGCAGCGTGTTTCCAGTCAGCGAGCTCAATGGCTCGCCCATCGAACCGCTCGCAGTTCCGCTATTGACCTCCGACGAGATCGACGCGATCGTCGCCTTTCTGGAAACTCTGACCGATGAGCGAGTTCTGTATCGGCGCGCTCCTTTCGACCACCCGCAGATCTTCGTGCCAAATGGACATCCCGGAGGGCGCCAGTCCACCACGGACGCCAACAAAGATGGACTTGCCGACGACATCATGATCGAAATCCCTGCGGTTGGGGCTGAGGGCGGCAATCCGCTTCCTGGCTTCCTCGAAGGTGTATTCGGGCCCTGAAGCAGCTTCGGCCACGAGACGAAACGTAGCGATGATGACCAATCACTCGGACGAATTCTCGAAGTCCCTCGCTGCATCACGTTGGGAAAGGTCAGTCCGAGTGCTGCGGCCTTGGCGCCAGTCGCCTCGGCATCGCGGCGGCTGATTACCAGCACCTGCAAGTCGGGCCGCTCCAGGTGCAGCTCCTCGAGGAGCGGCACGAGCTGGTCGCACGGTCCGCAATGGGGATCGGAAAATACGAGCAGCACGCGCCGACCCCGGAAATCGGCCGGCGAGAGCTCCTCGCCGTCCACCCGCGGCAGTCGGAATTCGGGCGCAACGGCCCCGGCCTTCAGTCCGCTGCGGTTGAGCCGGCTGCGGGCCAGCGCTGTCGGTTCTTCACGCCACTCCCCGTAGAATGGCGCGGGGGCAGAGGGGATAGGTCCAGCAGCTTCAATCTCCCAGCCCCTGCCGCTCATATTCGCTCCCATTTTTCGCACAGTACTAAACGTCTCATTCATAAGCGCAACTTCTGGCTCCGCCACAACTTACGCGGCTAATACTCGATCAACCCCCGGCTCATAATATGAGCCGTATGAGCCGCCTCCCCCCTCTCTGGCCATGGACCGTCGCCTGTACCGTCGCCGCAGACCAGCAGCCCGTTTGCCAAGCTGGCAGTTCCGCGCGCACGACAACCAATCGCTGCAACTTACGTGCCACTTGTTCATGTTCAATCTGCTATGAATGGCACCCGCTGCCGCTTGCCCTCGACCCGCCGCGGCACGCTGGGCTAGATTGGCCGGCAAACAAAGGGAGTGGCGATGTTTTGATTTACGATTCGTGAATTGCTGCTTCGGACCGTGACTGTTGGGCTGGTGGCGGATTGGTTGATAGATCACCGGGCAACGGCAGTCCAGCGCAACGAAGCATCGGATGATGCTATGTTTCTTGCGGTCCACCGTGAGTTTGGCTGAGGCTGTGGCATGACTGCAGCAGTGCATGCAAATGTGAGCAAAAAGCGTCTCGATTTCCGAGACGCGGTCGAGCCGCTACATAGCCCGGTCACTCTGGCGGGGCGTTTTCGGGCGGGGGTAGAATAGGGACTATGTGGTATCGATGCCTTCCAGTCTTGGCCCCATGCTTCATCATCCAGTCCGCCGCCACTGCGCTCTCTGTCCTGGCATTAGAAATGGGCATACCACAAGTGGTCGCATATGTTCCGGTGGCCGTTTCGGGATTCATCGTAGGGACTTTTGTTCGGAATTGGCTCACTAGTTCCTAGGTCCCTGCCAAATCCCCAGGCCCCTGACAATATCGAGCGTTGGTATGTGAAAATCGGGAGTTCGGCGGCGGGGGTTGAGGCCGAGGGCCACGATGCAGCACCAGGCAACCGAAGTCGAGCGCGACGGCGCTGTGTACCGCGTTGAGGCCTGTCCGCTGCTCCCGCTGACTTTCCACGGCGGAATCCGCGAGAATCGGCTGGCGCGCACGAGTGCCGACGTTTGGACCGTGGTTCCGACGATCCAGAGCTGGGCCGTCGCCTTGCTGCTCTTCTTGGCTGCGGCCAGCGGGACCAAGCTGGCGTGGGGCCTCCTGCAGGCCGGCAACGTGGGCTGGGCGGCGGTGGTTGTTATCGCCCTCGGCGGGACGCTGGCCGTCGTCGCCCGGGTCGCCGGAGTGATGATCCTGACCGACCGCACCCGGTTTGACCGGGCGGCCGGGCGGGCGGTCCGCCGCAAACTCGGGCGGACAGTTTGGTCGGTGGACCTGCGGGACGTCCTGGCCGTCCAGTGTCTGTATGCCGGTCAGGAGTCGACGCGGTCGGGCCCGGTCCGCCAGTACCAAGTCAACCTGGTCTTGCAAGCGGCTGATGACCGGCGGGTGCCGGTGTGCGGCGAGGGTGGGGACCCAGAGTGGGTGCTCGCGCTGGGCCGGGACCTGGCCGAGTTCCTGAGAGTACCCTTGGTCGATCAGACGTGACCGGCCACCAAGGCTGTATCCCCAGAGGGACAGAGGGGTCAAGCCCAGTGGTTGCGCCGCCGAACCCGGCGCTGCACCTGCGTTCGAGCATTTCCACACCACCGCGCCCGGCAGCTTGGGTCACCTACGGCGCCGACATTCTGTGGATTCCCGTCCTCGCGAGGCAATTTCGTCGCCATGGCGTCGAATTACCCCTGGCCAGCCGAGTTGAACCCGAGCACGCCCAAATTACGAGCCAATGTCGTCACGAGCCAGTTTCAGTTTCGAGCCAGCGCCAAGGGCCAGTCGGTCGGACAAGCTCTGGCTCATCATCGCCGTATTCGTGTTTGGGATCCTGGGAGCCTCCGCGGGCGTTCACTGGCTATCCACCGGCAACATCGTGATTCGACAAGGTGAGTCGTACAGTGGCCGCCGCGCCGGAGTTCCCCGGCCTGCTCCGCGGCCGGATGCTCCAGTTGCTGGCAGCATCGCTTCCGACAACGTTCTTTATTACCCGCTGTGCGTCACGTGGATTGGACTCGGCGTTTCGATGGTGGCCCTCTCGGCGCTTTCGGTGTTTAGCACCAATGTCTTGTATCGCATCCTGTCTGCGTGCTCTTGTTTGGCCTTCCTGCTGCTCGCCTTTGGAACCGTGGCGGCAGCGATCTGGCTCGGCCCTTAACGGCAAAGCGCACGGTGCCGGGACCTTTACCGCGGCACGAGTCGTCAGAACTTCTCGCGAAACGCGGTTAGCGCGACGTTCGTTTTGCGATTTGGAGTCAGAAGGGCTCCGAAGGAAAGGGGTCAGCAGGGGCGTGGGCCATGCTGAATCGCTGGACGCCAGAATCTCTTGCGGCCCCAAAGAGATCACCCCTGCCCTAAATCGTGCGCGGTTTCTACGGCGGGGCGTTTTCGGGCAGTGATAGAATGGGCGGGATGCTTGCACTTGCCCTTGGTCTCGCCCAGATTCTGATTGCCACCGTTGTTGGTGGAACGTGTCTATACCTTTCGTTCCACTTCCACCTCATACCGTTCAACGCATGTCGAGGACTCTATGCACATGTCGCCAAAAGTCGTGCACATCTTACAGGCCACTGGCGTCCTCCTAAGCTCCTTGGCGCTGACACTATTCTTGCCTGGCTCTATTTGTGCTGACGACAAGTCCGACGCCGAGCTTGCCAAGAATGTCAGCTCTCTCGTAGACCAGGACGAGAAGCGACTGCTCGAAATCTTCCAACACCTGCATGCACACCCAGAGCTGGGTTTCCAAGAGGTACAGACAGCCGCCCTCGTTGCGAAGGAATTCAAGGAGTTGGGCTACGAGACGCACACGGCCATCGGTAAGACCGGAGTCGTGGGAATTCTGAAGAATGGACCTGGCCCGATCATCATGTTCCGCGGAGACATGGATGCGCTTCCCGTGTTGGAAGATACGGGCTTACCCTACGCCAGCCGGGTGACAGGTACGTCCGCCAGCGGAAACCTTGTCCCCGTAATGCACGCCTGCGGTCACGATGCACACGTCACGTTCCTGGTCGGCGTTGCCAAGGTGATGAAGGAGCTGAAGGACAGCTGGTCCGGCACGCTTATTCTGATCGCCCAGCCAGCCGAGGAACTCATCGAAGGAGCCCGGGCGATGGTTCAAGGCGGCCTCTATGACAAAGTGCCGCCTCCGGATGTGCTCATTGCGTCGCACGTTACTCCGCTCCATCCCACGGGGACGGCGTCGGTCACAGCCGGGCGGCGGAATGCCGGGACCGATCAGATCGACGTGATCATTACCGGCATCGGCGGTCACGGCTCAGCGCCACATCAGGCCAAGAACCCCGTCGAGTTGGGAGCGCTAGCCGTTGTCGCGTACCAGTCGCTCGTGAGCCAATCGATCGATCCGCAGGAGCCGTCGGTCCTGACGGTCGGCTCGTTCCAGGCGGGAAACGCCAATAACGTAATCCCGGAAACGGCGACGCTCAAGGTCAACATTCGCTGGTTTGAGCCCGAGGTCCGCGAGAAGCTGATTACGGGGATCAAGCGAGTCACCGACGCAATCGCCACCGCGGCCAACGTACCTCAAGATCGCATGCCGCGGTACATCATGAAGGGGAGCGCCGGGCCACTCGTCAACGACGAAGAGGCAGTGCGCCGGGCTGAGCCAGCAATTCGCCTGGCCCTCGGTGAGCAAAACGCTGTGCCGGGATTGCCCACAGCGATGGGTTCCGAGGACTTTCAGGATCTTGCCTCACCTCATCCGACAACGAAAATCCTCTACATTCGCATCGGTTGTGGCCCACGCGACCTCGACGAGCAGATCAAGTTGGGCAATCGCCCAGCCCCGGGCCACAATCCTAAATTCAGAGTCGAGCTCCCGACCATCGCCGCAGGCACCAAAGCCGATGTCATGGTGCTGCTGGAATTCCTAAAGAAACAATGAGCGCCTTACTGAGCACTTTCCTAAGATGACCTGTCTGACTGCACGATGCGAAGGTGCGCTGTAGAATGCGGCCCACAGCATCCGATCAGAAAGCCGCCGTCGGCTAGTCTCCGGACGGCTGGCAACTCGAAAGGTCACTGATGAAATACGTCTTCTTCGCGGGCGTCATCGCTTTTAGTCTTCTAGGATCCTGGAGCTCGCCGGCTTCGTCCTGCGCGGCCGAGCCCCAGAAGCCTGGTGCCGCGATCAGCGGCTTCCGATTTGAGTTTCCGTGCAAGGATCCAATGCCGGAGAATCCGAAGGAGGGTGCCGACGGCCCTTCCGGTCTGGTGACGGGCGATCCGAATACAACCGACAACTTTACGGTGCAGAAATCATTTGGCGGGGAGAAGGGAAAGCGATACCAAGTCACATTGCGCTTCCGGGGCGTCGTTGAGCCGATGATGTACAAGGGAGGCAAACAGGTCGGGGAGTACTTTTACATCGGGGGCGAAAAGAACAACGCGACTTACAACGTCTACGAAATCAGCGTGTCATCTCCGGAAGCACACTACTTCCTCAATCGCCAAGATAAGGTGGGGCATCAGATTTTCACGATCGACTACACCCAGACGATCGAGATCGATGGTGGAGCGACCGTCACGTTTCATGGCGATGGGCAGAATGGTCGTCTGATAACGAACTTTAAGAAGCTCGTAGTGCCGGGGATCGCGCCTGCCCCCAAGCCATTCAATGGCCAGTTCATCCAGGTCGATGTGGTTGAGGTGAAGTAACTCCGCCGCGCTAAACCCAAATTGGCCTGTTAACCTGACACGCCCTGTAAACCCGAGCGTCAGTGAGTTTTAGAACCAGCATCCGGGGTCTGGAACCAAACTTGATGGTTGAGACCGCACCCCGATCCGAACGTTTCGAAACAGAGAGCCGGCGGAGAGGGGCGACGGCGGGCGCAAGTTCCTTAGAAATCAGGCAGGCGGTCGATCCTCGGTCCTTACTCGCCTGACACTTCCCCGCCCCCGCGTGTCGCCAGCGCCCGCCAGGTATCCAGGCGAATCGTGTCGGGCACATATCGCACGCTCCCGTCGCAGATCAGCACGTTCACGCCGCCGGGATGTCGGCTGCGGGCGGTGGAAAGTCCCTTGTTGCCGGAGCCGTTGCCGCAGTCCCACGTTTGCGGATTCGGCGTGTAGTAGTGGTTGTAGAGCGAGTTGCCATAGTGGCCGTCAATCCATTTCGCTCCGCGCTGGCCTGACCAAGTTCCAGCGGCCGCATCGCACGCTGCTGGCGTAGTGTCATTGCCGCCAGGCACCAGAAGCATGTCGCGGCGGTAATCGGTAGGTGTAGGCCCGGTCGAAATGCCGCCGTGTCCCAAGATGCTTTCGCTAATCGCAGCCGTATTCGATAGGCCGTCGGTCACGTCGCGAAAGCCTAGCGGGGTTTGGGTAAACAAGCCGTCGCCTGAGGCAATAAGTCCATACCCGACTGTGCCACTGCCGTTGCTCGCAGCGTAGTTTGTGCCAGCGTGGACCGAACCGGGCACGCGACCGCCGGCCCCATCGCTCGGGCAAACAAAGAGCTTCACCGGCGTTTGTGACGCGGCCTGATTATTGGCGTGCGTTACTGGCACCGTGAAATCAATGAGCGTCTGCAGATTCCCTTGCTCAGCAAACGGCAGAAGGCGGGCTAGGGCCGAGTGAACTAGCGGAAACGGATTGCGGGCGACCGGCAAGCTTCCGTTTGTGTCGTGATAGTGGTGCATCGCAATCCCCAACTGCCGGAGATTGTTCGTGCAACTGGCTCGGCGGGCCGCTTCGCGCGCCGCCTGAACCGCCGGGAGCAAGAGGGCTACCAGAACTCCGATAATCGCGATCACTACGAGCAATTCAACCAGAGTGAAACCCACTCTCAAGCGGGCGCGAACAGGATGATGGGCAGGCACGCGAATCATTCCCCATAGCGAGTAATCTCAATCGGCCGCACATGTTGCCATTGTACTTACAGCCGAACGGGCGGGGGATCCAGCGAGCGCAAAGCTACGATGCCAGCGATCGAAAGCGGCTGTTGATCTCGTTCCAGTCGAGAAACTGCGCGAATTTGGTGACGTATTCCTGTTTGCGATTTGTGTAATCGACGTAGAACGCGTGCTCGTAAACGTCGCAAACGACCAGCGGCTGGCCGAGCCAAACGACGCCGATCTCGTGCAGATCGCTGGAGACGTTGTACAGCCGGCCATTTACCACGTCGCGCACGAGCATGCCCCAACCATTGGCGGCCATGCAGCAAACTTTGAAATCCTCGCTCCAGCGGTCGATCGAACCGAACCGCTTCGATAGGGCCGCGCGAATGTCATCATTGGCATCGCCCGGTTTGGGCGTAAGGCCATCGAAATACAGCTCGTGTAGAAGCACGCTGTTCATCCGATTGACCTTGTCTTTGTGAATGAATGCCAGCGCGTCGCCGCCGAGCGGATCTTTGCCCTGGTAGAGCCCATCGAGTTGCTGCTCGATCGTGGTGAAGCGCTTGAGCGCTCCGCCGTAGTGCGCCTGGTAGTGTGGCGTCACCTGCTCCTTGGTGAGCAAGCCCGGAATTGACTCGTACTTGAGCGGTTTCATCTTGCCGGTCACAAGACCCGAATCCTTGGCGAACGAGAGGTTCCCAGCTTCGGCGGCTAGTGCACTCGACGAGATGACAGCGGCACTGATTCCAAGCAGGCCGGCCGTTTGCAGTACTTCGCGCCGCGACAGTGCTTTTGGCGTGGTCATAAAGAGTCTCTCCCTAGTTGGTGACGGGTCTTTGGGGAATGCGCTGCGGATTCCAGTCATGCTTCTCATCGCGTACATGCTTGAGCCACGCATAGAGGGCGTCGTACATCACGAAACCATGCCTCAGCATCTCGTGGTCGTCCGGAAAGTTATGCGACAGCCCCAGTGAAACGGCGAGCAGCCCCGGACACTGCGGAGCCAAATCCGGGCGTGCCGTATCCGCGCCGCGCACGATAACTGCCAGGTCTTGCAAGTTTGGATCGGACAATTGGTACTTCTTCAGAAATGCATCGAAACTACAGAGCGGGCCGTCGTGGGTAAGTTCCACGCCGGGTACGTCGTAGGGAATCGCGCCGGTCGCCTGGGCTTGCGATACGACCTGGTCGGGAGCGACGAACAGGAATTCCGGCTGACGGTCGACGAACCGGGCGATCAGCCACGGGCAGGCGACTCGGTCGATCTTCGGCCTTTCACGGGTAATCCATTTCATGGACAATATCCCTTACATTGGCGCGCGGGGAAGCTACAGGCAGTGTCACGCGCTGAAGCGGTACATTTCAAGCGGCAGCCTCTTCCGCAGGCGATTTGCTGATCGCGATTGTGCTGCAAACTGCGGCGAATTCTTGAGAACTTCCGCGCGGTGCCAGGCCGTGCAATTTGCCCAGTCCGCAGGGTTGCCAGCACGCTTGGTAAGCTTTTCAGGGCATTTGTAAGCGTTCTCGCCAACTGTCCAGTGCTAGCGGCTGCTTGCCGCGCCCCGCAAAGGCCAGCGATTTCAGGGATTTAGGTCCAGAGGCGCATGTTGATGTGTGCATTGGCACGCGGCCTGCACTAGGGGAGATATCATTCCCCGCCAAAATTCGCGTACACAAAGGAGTGTGCCATGCTGGTTCTTACAAGGAAGCTGCAACAGCAGATCAAAATTGGCGAACAGATTACCGTTACGATTCTCCGCGTGAAGGGCCAGACGGTCCGCGTGGGGATTGATGCGCCGCGGGACGTCCGCGTGATCCGCGGCGAGTTGCCCCGCGAAGGCGAAAACGCCGCCAGCGAATCGACCATCATCGAGGCGAGGCTGACGATCACCGACGACGAATCGGCAGTGGGCGATTCGACGGACGAGGCGGCCGTACAGCGGGAAGAGCCGGCTGAAGCAACGGCTGGTGGAGTCGCAATTCCGGCCGCGCTGCGCGTGCCGGCTCCCATGTCCCCCTCGCCGCTCCGGCTGCCACAGCGGAAGCGCTTCAATCGGAGCGAGAATCCGCCGCTGCGAGTCGCCCACGTGCCGGCGCCCTCGCTGGCGAAATAAGTGTTTTTAAGGACGGAGTCTCGCTTCATCTTCGTGGCGGGGCGGATTGCCAATTCGTCCCGGACCTACCTTCTGACTCCAGCCGGCACAAGCTCCTGCGGCTGCGCGGCGACGGCATCGATGTAAGCCGCATGCTCCAAGAGAATCCGCCGCACCTCGAGAATCGCGAGCGGATGCTGATGTACGACCAGATGATCGGCGGGGACCTCGATTTCGGAAGCAGCGTTTTCCAGCCGGGCACTCTCCAGCCCGACCACGCCGTCGCCCACTTCTGAAACGCTGCCGAGCCACGTCTTGGACGGAACCACGCCGATGATATTGTGGTAACGGGTCCAATCGGCCCGCGGAGAGGAGTTCAGTACGGGGAAGATCGGGCATTTGGGTGAGAGCGAGTCGATGCTCGTCGTCATTGTCAGCAGGTCGGAATCGCGAATAGCGCCGGGATTATCGCGGATGAGCTTGCTGGACAGCTCAGCCATCTTCTCCGGCAAGGCAATCAGGGTGCGACCTACGTATTGGGTGTAGTCGTTGGCAAAGGTGCTGCCGTGGTGGGGCGTGCCGATGCTGACGACCCGCTTGATGGCTGGGTTGGGGTGGAAATAGAAGCTCTTGGCGAGCTTATTCTGCTCGGCAGCTGTGGCTTTGAGCTCCTCGAGCGGCTTGTCGCTGACGAGCCGCCAGAAGGCATCGCCGCTTTCGATGGTTTGGAGGCGCGAGACCAGTCCGCCCATGCTGTGGCCGACGAGCACCAACTCGTTGAGCTGCGGGTTGTGGCCCTGCGGATCGAGGACCGTGCGAGCTTCGACCAGCGTGTCGCGAAGCTGAGCGGCACTCGTCCAGAACGGCTGGCCGGTCGGGTAGAGGAAGAACCAGAACTGATAGCGGCTGCGGATTTCGGGGAAGGCGCGGAGGTCGTTGAACATTTCCATCCAGGTCGTCGGGCTCGACCAGAGGCCGTGGACCATGACGACGGGGATGCGGTTGGGGTCGAAGGGCTCGACCATGTAGAGCCCCTTGATTCCCTGGGCCTTGCCGGGATTCAAGAGGCCGAACGTGGAGGGGTCCTTGTCGCGAAACTCTGGGGCATCGAGGAAGTACGCCAGCGGCGTGGTCAGGTCCGTTTCGAGCGGGACCAGCCGATTGCAGACCTCGATGTTGTTGGCGTACATCGGGTCGAAGAGCTCGAGTACGCAGTGGTGCACGCCCCCTTCCGCTTCGCCAGGTGTTTGGTGATCGACGCGGAGAAACGCAGTGACGGGAAAGCTGAGCCCCGGCGGGTAGTATTTCTCGGCCGGCGATTCCCCTTCATGCCGCCGGCGAACGGCAACAAGCGGCACACCGAGGCCGTAGGTGTGATGGCGGTTGGTCAGCCCATCGCCCAGCTCGAATTCGCTGACGAACTCGAGCTTCTCCAAGTCTTCGGGATGCCACGGCCCGCGGAGCTTCATTTCCACGGCATATTGCTGCGTGCCGGTTTGGATGACCTCTGTTTCGCCCGGTTTCAGGCGGCCCGCCTTCTGGACGATTCGCATGGCCGATTCCAGCGACTCGTTATACAGGTCACAGGCCCGGCGGAACTGTGGATCGTAGGGATTGCGGAAGCGGTCGAGATTCGGGTCGAGCAGATACCAATAGGCATGGGCCACGGAGGCGCCGTAGAGGTCGAGTGCGTCCTTGTGGTTGCCCAGGGCCTCCAGCCGCTTGCCTTGGATGTAGGCCAGTTCCGCGTACGAGCAGAGCTTTTCGGGCGTCGGTTCCTCGGCGATCTGGGCCTGAAGCTGGGCGAGGGCGGCCTGTGGATCTTCTTTTTGCTCGGACTGAAGATCGTAGCGCCGCAGGAGCTGCTCGGTGCGAGCCGTTGGTCGTGGCCCGGCGCGTGACAGGAGCCGCAACGGGGCGGTGAGCGGGTTATTCGGCTGCGCGCGGCGGGTGATGTAGTGCTGCTGGGCACAACCGGTAGCGATGCTCGCCAGCGCAACCAGCAGCGCGAGCATGGCGCAGTGTGGCGCTGTCGCAACGTGGGCATTCGAGCATGCTGGCCTGGCTGGCATGGTGTGCGCGCGCAATGGGGACGCAATACCGAAGAGCGGGTAATTAGGAGGGGCTGCCAGCGCGGTCAAGAGCAGTCGCGCTGGCGACGCTAGCAGGACAGAGCCAGCGGCAGGCGCCGGCTATTTCGGCCGGCTGCGCGGCTGCGATTGGATTTTCCCCAGGAGCTGCTGCAAATCCTTTACCAGATCGGGATGTTCCGCGGCCACGTTTTTCGTCTCTCCCAGGTCTTTCGCCAGGTCATACAGCTGAGCGGCCGTCTCGCCCCCCGCCTTGTTTTTCTTGGCTTTACCGGGCTGTCCGCCGCCGGGCGGGATGTACTTCCAGGTCCCCTTGCGGAGTGCGACTCCATTGGCGTGCTCAATCAAGTGGTCCCGTCCGACGGCCGATTCACCCAGCAAAGCCGGCAGGACATTGAAGCTGTCCGGTGCCGCTGCGTCGTCGAGTTTCTGCCCGCTGAGCGACGCCAGCGACGCGAGCAAATCAATCTGACAAACCAGAGCGTCGCTTGTGCCCGGTTTGATCCGGCCGGGCCAGCGGGCGATGAAGGGGACCCTCGTGCCGGCTTCATTGAGGCTGTATTTGGCCCCTTTGAGCGGGCCGGCCGGTGTGTGGCCATTCAAATCTTCGACCGCGCCGTCGGCATAGCCGTCGTCGAGCACGGGGCCGTTGTCACTGCTGAAGATGACCAACGTGCGATCGGCGAGCTTCAGTCGATCCAATGTCTCCAGAACCTGCCCGACCGACCAATCAAGCTCGTGAATCGCGTCGCCCCGAATGCCGCACTGGCTGGTCCCTTTGAACCGGGCGTGCGGAACGCGCGGCACATGCACGTCGTGCGTCGCGAAATACAGGAAGAACGGCTCATCCCGGTGCCGCTCGATGAAGTTCGTAGCCTTGGCGGTGATGGTATCCGCCATATCTTCATCCACCCACCGCGCCACTTTGCCGCCGCTCATGAAGCCGATCCGGCTGATGCCGTTAATGATAGTGTTGTCGTGACCCCGATTGAGTTTGATTCGTAGGAGCTCGGGATGTTCGGCACCGGTCGGCTCGTCGCCGATTTGCTCGCCATAGCGAACGCGGATTGGATCGGCGGGGTCGAGGCCGACAACCCGCTGGTTCTCGACATAGACGCAAGGGACACGATCACCGGTGGCCGGGATCAGGAACGATTCGTCGAAGCCGATTTCGCGCGGGCCGGGTTTGATCTGGGTGTTCCAGTCGAGATTGCCGGCTCCCAGACCCAAGTGCCACTTGCCCACTGCGCCGGTCGCGTAGCCGGCCCGCTTCAGCATGGCAGGGAGAGTGGTCGAGCCGGGCTCGATGATCAGGGCCGCGTCACCGGGAAGGATACCGGTCCCCTTCTTCCGCCAGGCGTATTGGCCGGTGATGAGGGCATAGCGGGTCGGCGTGCAAGTTGCGGAAGGGCTGTGGCCATCCGTGAAGCGAATCCCTTCGGCGGCGAGCCGGTCGAGGTGCGGAGTTTTGACCTTCGTCGCACCGTAGCAGCCGAGATCGCCGTAGCCAATGTCATCCGCCAGAATGACGACGATGTTGGGGCGGTTGGCATCAGCCGCGGTTGCCACAGCGGCGAGCAGCGGCGCCCAGGCGGCCAACGAAAGAGCCAGCATAAGCCGAAGAAGTGAGTCAGTTCGCCAAGGCATGTTGGTTCTCACGTAGCCGATATTAGAGAGAGAAGTCGCATCGTTCGTTGCCTTGTTGGCGGGGTCAATCTAGGCCAACGATTGCGCTGGGGCTAGACTCGCAAGGACCGGCAACGCCAGAATGCGACAAACCAGCCAATCGCCTGCATTCTGCGGCTGCCTGCTTTCTCCTCATGCAGACGACCCTGCCTCAGCACGACATCGTACTGCTTGGCGTGGGTCATACCAACGCTCACGTCCTGCGGATGTGGCGGATGGAGCCGATACCGCGAGTCCGCCTGACGTGCGTTTCGAACTTTGCGATCGCCACGTACTCGGGCATGCTCCCCGGTGTGCTGGCCGGACAATATGAGCCGGAGGCAATGGAGATCGACCTGGTCCGGCTGTGCGCCGCGGCAGGGACGCGGCTCGTTCTGGACGACGCGGTCGGGCTCGATCGCGAGCACCGGCAGCTAGTGTTTGCCGATCGCCCGCCGTTGCGATTCGACGTGCTGTCGATTGGGATCGGCTCGGTCCCCAATCGCGACGGCCTCGAAGCCGCGGACGATACGCTGCTGCCGATCAAGCCGATGCAGACCTTCATCGCTCGGCTTGAAGAGCGACTTCAAACGTCCGCGGCAGAACGGAACGGACAGCCGCTCGAGATCGTGATCGTTGGGGGCGGCGTCGGCGGCGTGGAGATCGCCTTCTGCCTGCGGCCGCGACTCGCCCACGTGCTCGGCCAGGCACCTTACAGGATCACGATCGTAGAAGCAGGGTTACAGGTCGGCGGCGGGCTCAATCCCTTGACCGCTACCAAAGTGTCGAAGCTGCTAGCGACACGAAAAGTCCGCGTGGTGACCGGCTGCCGCGTCACGCATGTCGCACGCCGGCACGTGTGGCTCAGCGACGGCGGCTTTGTGCCGGCCGACATCGTCCTTTGGGCGACCAATGCTGCTCCGCCACCGATGCTCGCCGCTTTCGATTTGGAGAAGGACCCGCGCGGCTTTCTACTTACCGAGCCGACGCTGGAATGTGCCGGTGCACCAGGGATTTTTGCGGTCGGCGATACGGGGACGATCCGCGGCTGCGACATCCCCAAGGCGGGCGTCTATGCCGTTCGCGAAGGGCCAATCCTATGGGAAAACCTGCGGCGGGCTGTGCACGGCCAGAAGCTCCGGCCGTATCAGCCGCAGAGGCGGTTCCTGAAGCTACTCAACACGGGCGATGGCGAGGCGATCGGCGAGTATGGCGGCCACAACTTTGGCGGCCGCTTGATGTGGTGGCTCAAGGATCGGATCGACCGCAAGTTCATGGCGATGTATCAAGACTACACGCCCATGCCGGCGCGCCTCTTGAACGACGACGAAGACGACGAGGGGCAGTCGCGCTGTCTTGGTTGTGGCGGCAAGGTCGGCGGTTCGGTCCTTTCGCACGTGCTGGCCCGCCTCGACATTCCGCCGCATCCGAGCGTCCCGCTGGGGCTGGCGACGCCTGATGATGTCGCGCTCGTCCAGCCGTCGGGCGGGCGCCCATTGGCCGTGACAGCAGATTTTTTCGCCCCACCGCTGGACGATCCGTATCTGGCGGGCCGTCTGGCGGCGCTCCACTCCGCTAGTGACGTGCTCGCAAAGGGGGCGCGGCCCTTGGCGGCGCTGGCGATCGCGACCATTCCACCGGGATCAGACGAACAGCAGGAGCAATTGCTCTATGACCTGCTGGCGGGCGGCCTCGTCGAACTAAAGAAAATGGGCGCGACGCTGGCCGGTGGACACACGATCGAGGGGCCGCAACTGACGATCGGATTTACGATTCTCGCCGAGCCTCGGCATTCAGCAATCCGCACCAAGGCCAGTTTGCGAGTCGGCGACGTGCTCGTGCTCACCAAGCCGCTCGGCATTGGCGTGCTGCTCGCGGCCCACATGCAGGCCCGGCTTAGGGCCAAGTGGTACGAGTCGCTCCTCGCGACGCTGCTTGCCAGCAACCAGCCGGCGGCAGAGCTACTCGACGAGTACGACGTGCCCGCGGCGACCGACGTCACCGGCTTCGGTCTAGCCGGGCATCTGCTGGAAATGCTGCGAGCGTCGAGCGTGTCGGCAGTGCTGGACCTCGCCCAAATCCCGCTGCTGGCCGGCGCGGAAGAACTGTTTGCCAGCGGCCTGGAAAGCACATTGGCGCCGGCAAATCGAAGTGCAGCCCGCGAGATCGAACTTGGCCAATCGTCGCCTGCCGCGCCGAAGTTGGCCGTACTCTATGACCCCCAGACTTGCGGCGGTCTGATCTTTGGCGCACCGCCTCACCAAATCCCGGACATCCTGGCGCGACTTGCCCAGACATCCACACCTGGAACGGTTATTGGCCACATCGTTGAATCCTGCCCGGGGCCGCAAATTCGGCTGGCATAACCGACTGCCGCGGCGATGGGCCGTAAGCCTGAACATCAATTGAAAACGAAAACCCGCTTGCGTCGTCTGCTTTACTGAGGAAAGGTTGTGATCGAGGTTCCGACATCGGCCAAACGGAAGGTCAAACGCATGCGACTTGGCTTGACATCCCGTTCGCTCAAACAGGCCATCTCCGCTGGTAAGACGACTCTTGCGGCTTTGTTGCTGACAACGATCATGCCGGGCTGTGGTTCGCCACCCCCCGGCAATTTCTGGGTGACCTCTGATGATGGATTGCTGGCGCTACGATTGTCGGCGGTTTCAGAGCGCGCTGCGGCCAGCGAGGACGTTGAAGTGGTCGCCCAGATCCGCAACGCCAGCCAACAGAAGCTCACGATCCTGCGGCCGTTTGGCGACTGGTACGCCGCGAAAGCGATCGGAATGAAGATTTGGGACGGCGAGCGCCAGATCCCTTATACAGGCCCGGCCGTGACTTACGTGATTGGGGCCAGTGCCTTTGCGGTCATTGGCCCCGGCGAGGTCGTGGAAGACAAGCTGGAATTGACGATCGATAACTTCGCCGGCTTCGAGCGGCCCGGACGCTACACCCTGCGGTACGACTATTCCTACGATGGTCACTGGGACGCGACCACCGCCGCAGGCAATAGCGGGATCGCTGGCGCCTGGCGTGGCACGATCACTAGCCGCGAGATTCAGGTGGTTCGAAAATAGATGGTCCAGAGCCCGCGCCGCGCTGTTGGCTGCTAAAATCAAGCCAAGGTGACGCGATGGCAGCCGACGATCCCCGTGTCCGCGCGTTCTTTGAGCAGTATGCCCGCGGTCGCACTACGCGAGATGTTGAGTTGATCGCGTCCCAGTATGCGGACCCGTTCATGGTGGGCGACCCCAACGGTCCGCGCGTAGCCACGAAAGCCGTGGTGCTGGCGCTTTTCCCCACGTGGCTGGAACGACTGAAGGCACAGGGCCATACCTCGACGGAACTGCGATCTCTCGAAAGCACCGATTTGGGCGGATACTATCGTCTGGCTCGAGCGCAGCTCGTGTGGTGCTTCGATCGACCGGCGGCGCGAGTTGAATTGCCTGTCGATTCCACGTTTATCCTGTGTGTCAAGGACCAGGCGCTGTCGATCGCAGTTCAACTGGAACGCGAAGACTTCCGCGACGTGCTGCGATCTCATGGCATCGTGATGGAGCAGACCTAGGCGTCGGCTTCGCCACACGCGGTCCGAACCGGCAAATCGATTCCATTCGGCGCGCTTGTTCGGCCGACGAGAAGTTGGCTGCTGCCCGTGTAACAAGCGGCGACGGCGCCCGGACTTGCAAATTGACCCAGGCATGTTCCGCTCTGAGAATATCAAAGAGCGGCGCGCGTGAATGCCACAAATAAAGTCGCCGGCACGAAAGGGAATCACGATGAAACGAGCGATTACTCTCTTGGGCGCAATGATTCTGTGTTCGGCGTCTGCGGTGCACGCGGAATACACGGTGGCAGACAAAGGAAGCTGGCCAGACACCTGGCCCAAAGAGCTGGATGCCTTGCGCAGCCAGTCGCGCACCCTGGAGGGGCCGCTGAGGCCACTCTTGCACTACGCCATCCCATTCAAAACGCGAGAAGCGTTTGAGGCAGCATGGCCGCATCTATTGAAAGTTAAGAGCCAGGGGGCGTCCATCGTGCTCAGGCGAGGACCGAGCTTCTGGCTGGGAAAGGAGGCGAGCGCAGGTGTTTGTGTGCACACACCACCCGCAGGAGAGGCCCCGATTGAGGACGCAAACAAGATCGTCGGACGTGGGGAACGCACGATCTATATCGAGCTCATCGTGGACGGCGAGATCGTCGATTTGAATCGCATTCCGCTCCCGCCGGACACCCCGATCATCGACGAGCGCTTCAAAGACGGCATAAACAAGCGGTGAACCGAGAGCCGCCCATACCGTCGTTTTTAATTTACCAAGCAATTGCTCGAGATAATCACAAGTTAGCCAGCGATGGCGCTCTACGACCCGAGTATGCCCTGCCCGCTGTGCGAGCTGCCGGTCGGCGACGACTTCTCGCGTATCTGCTGCTTTCCGTGCGTCGGCATTGCTGATCCGCGGTACGGGATGCTTGACGATAGCTGCGCGCACGCCGACTGCCTCCGCACGTGGCGGAAGCGCGATCGATTTGTCGAGGTCTTTAACGAAGCACTGCTCAAGTGCCCCAACCCGGGGCGGTCTCGTCTCGCCGTCGATGCTGAAGGCTACGTCGTCTGGATAGACGGGCGGCCAGCGACGGCTGGCTAGCCCTTGAGATACCGG
>Ga0065705_10104251_pt1 | contig 27764 bp, 19 predicted proteins | sample SwibulcommuniRL2_FD_59092 | JGI IMG/M metagenome (GOLD analysis project Ga0065705, IMG submission 59092) | Bulk soil microbial communities from switchgrass field near Rose Lake, East Lansing, Michigan, USA - RL2 Bulk Soil v2 (version 2) | ecosystem: Environmental > Terrestrial > Soil >...
GGAAGCTCCCGCTGCAACGGAAGCTCCAGCCACAGAAGCCGGAGCGACTGAAGCTCCCGCTGCCACCGAGGCTCCTGCTGCCACCGCGACATTAACCCCGTACCCTGTTGCAGAGTGCGAAGGCGGCAAGGTTTGTATCCGTTGGTTTGTCGGTCTCGGTACTGGTACTGATGCCCCTCAAATCAAGACCCAGGAAGAAGTTGTCTCTGACTTCAACTCCTCCCAGGACAAAATCCAGCTTATCCTGGAAATCGTCCCCTTCAATAGCGCTCGCGACGTTTTGTCCACACAGATCGCTTCCGGCGCTGGCCCCGATATCGTCGGCCCGGTCGGCTGGGGTGGCTCGAACGATTTCTATGGCCAATGGTTGGACATAGGTCCCCAAATCAAGGCGTCAGGTTTCGATACCTCCATCTTTGATCCTGCTTTGGTCAAGTTCTACCAGACCGAAGAAGGTCAGGTTGGTCTACCGTTCGCTGTGTTCCCCGGCGCGATGTATTTTGTCCCGGCTTTGTTTGATGAGGCTGGTTTGAATTATCCTCCTCAGAAATACGGCGAAAAATACAAAATGCCCGATGGCAGCGAAGTTGACTGGAACTGGGACACGATCACTCAAATCGCCAAGATTTTGACGGTCGATGTGAACGGTAACGATGCCACTTCTCCTGACTTTGACGCAACCAAGATCGTTCAGGTAGGCTATAACCCACAATGGCAATCCATCCAGTCCATCGGTACTTTCTATGGCGGCGCAGAAAAGATCTACTCCGGCGATGCCAAGGGCAGCTATAAATCCACGATTCCCGAAAGTTGGAAGGCAGCCTGGAAGTGGTACTATGATGGCATGTGGGGTGATCAACCCTACATAGCCAATGGTCCTCTCGCTGGTTCACCCGAATTCCTGGCTGGCAACGTATTCAATTCAGGCAAGGCTGCCATGGGCCTGACCCAGACCTGGTACACCTGCTGTCTGGGAGAATTCCGCGACGCCGGCAATGAATTCCAACTCGGAATTCAACCCATCGGCGCAAATGGAAAAGTAGCTGGACGTGTCGACGCTGATACCTTCCGCATCTGGAAAGGCACCAAGAATCCCAACGAGGCCTTTACCGTCCTTAGTTACCTCATCACGACTGGCGCTGACAAACTTCTCCCCGTTTATGGAGCTATGCCTGCAGTACCGTCCAAGACACAGGCCTTCTTCGATCAGAAGAGCAAGGACTATCCATTCGTAACAAAGGAAAGCTGGGATGTCTTCCTACAGGGACTTGCCTATCCTGATACGCCAAGTTCAGAGCAATATCAGCCGAATTCCATTAAAGCCAACACTCGTTTTGCGACTTTCTTGTCTCTGCTGAACAACACCAAGGATCTGGACTTCGATGCCGAGTATCAGAAGCTGGTTGATGATTTGAATAGTATCTATAATGAGTAAACAAGCATCAGTGTAAGTGTATAATTTAGACGGGTCAGCGTTCAACTGGCCCGTCTAAAGCATCTCCATAGGAAAGGAAATATCCCATGTTAGAAGAGCTTTCAAATTTCCGAAAGGTATTGCCTTCGATCAGATCGTTCCGCAATATGTCGACGCTCGCGCGCCGCGAGTCTTCATGGGGATTGTTATTCCTCTCCCCATGGATCATCGGCTTTCTGGCATTCACATTAATACCGACGCTGGCAACTTTGTTCTTTAGCTTCCTGAACCTTCGAATTACCGACGGAATCTTGAGCCCGCCACACTTTGCTGGGTTAGAGAACTATAAGCAATTATTCAAAGATCCTCAGGTGTGGAGCACCGGTTCTACACCTGGATCGCTCTGGATCACGATCAAGTTCGGCTTGTTTGCCCTGCCTGTGGGCATTTTCCTGCCTCTGGGCATTGCACTTCTGATGAACAACAAACATCTTAAGGGGCAAATGCTCTTTCGCAGTCTTTTTTATATGCCCTATATTGTTCCTTTCGTAGCGGCGGTCTTCATTTGGGGCGGCATGCTCAACCCGGAAAGCGGCTGGATCAATCGGACGTTGATGTATTTCGGCATGCCAAAAGAGAGTGTCCCAACCTGGGCGAATGATATCCATTGGGTTTATCCCGCCTACGTTATTTTGGGCATCTGGGGGATAGGCAATGCCATGCTGATCATGCTAGCAGGCTTGCAGGGAGTCCCCACAGAACTCTATGATGCGGCGAAAGTCGATGGCGCCAATGGTTGGCAAACATTCTGGAAGATTACTTTTCCCATGATTTCGCCAGTTATTTTTTATAACCTTGTCCTAAGTGTCGTGGGTTTATTCCAATATTTCCTGGTGCCACTTGTAGTTAATCAGGGCACGGGGCTGCCGGGTGGTGCCACATTTTTCTATAACCTGTATCTGTATAAAACGTTCTTCACCTACCAAAATATGTCGTATGGTTCAGCACTTGCCTGGTTCCTTTTTTTGGTGATCCTGCTGGTCACAATTGTTTTATTTGGTACTGCGAAGTACTGGGTATACTACGCAGCGGAAAGACAGTAAGGAGGAAAAAATGACGAACAAATCACTAGCTCCTGCCCTGTCGAAAGATACTTCTGTTTCTTTCATGAATAAGTCACTGATACACCGCGTCCGCACTGGCGCCAATATTACTTTCGTTACCGGCCTGACCATTGCGATTCTGGTAATTTTTCTGGCGCCATTCCTGTTTATGATATTCACCTCCCTAAAAACCCAGGGACAGATATCGCAGCTAGGTGCCCCAATCTGGCCAGCCAAACCTCCAACCTATGAATACAATGGGAAAGCGGTAGAAATGTTCAGTGTACCCATGTCAAAGTGTGCCGGGGCGGATCCAAATGATTCATCCGTTAAGGATTTGGCGATCGTCAAGAAAGGACGTCAGGCCAGTACCTTTGTTGACCCGAATAATTTGGCAGCAGGCGAATTTAGCTGCCAGGTTTCATGGCGCGCGCTGAAGCGTCCCTGGATTTTCTCGCCAACCTGGGATAATTACGCCCAGGTTTGGGATACGATTGATTATCCGCGTTTGATGTGGAACACCACTTTCTATGCCATTATGACCGAGATTGGCGTCTTAATTTCGTGCACGCTGGTTGCCTTCGGTTTTTCACGCTTCCGCTTCCCTGGACGGGATTTTCTGTTTATTGTGCTCATTGCCACCATTTTCCTACCCGCCGCCGTAACGATTATCCCAACCTATACCTTCTTCCAAAAAATTGGCTGGCTGGGTACATGGCTGCCACTGATTGTTCCCGCGTTCTTTGCCAATGCATACGATGTTTTCCTGCTGCGCCAATATTTCATGACCCTGCCGCGTGAACTGGATGAAGCAGCCATGATTGACGGTGCCAGTCCCATCCGAGTCTTGTGGTCGGTCATCCTGCCTCAATCGTATCCCGCGCTGATGGCGGTGACGGTATTCCATATCGTCTTTGCCTGGAATGATTACTTTGGTCCACTTATTTACCTTTCGACAGCCCGTGATAAATGGCCGATCTCCGTTGCGCTTGCAAATTTCAATGGCATCTATGGCCAGCAGCCTCAGTTGATTCAGGCAGGTGCATTGATGGCAATAATCGCCCCATTGATCCTCTTTGCGGTCGCGCAGCGTTTCTTTGTGCAAGGCATCGTCGTCACTGGTGTGGAAAAATAATATGCTCAAAGTAGCAGTGATTGGCGGTGGATCCACCTATACGCCGGAGCTCGTCAATGGTTTCCTTGCACGCATGGACGAATTCCCCATCAATGAACTTTGGTTGATGGACATTGACGAGGAGCGATTAAGGATCGTTGGCAGTTTCGCGCAACGCATGGTGGAAGCCAAAGGCTCACCTTTCAAAGTAATTCTCTCTACAAATCAAAGGGAGTCTGTAAAGGATGCAGACTACGTGACTACACAGTTGCGTGTGGGTCACATGGAAGCACGGCGCCGTGATGAATATCTCGGTCTGCGGCACGGTTTGATCGGTCAGGAGACGACCGGTGTTGGCGGAATGGGAAAAGCGCTCCGCACCATCCCGGTCATCCTAAAGATCGCACAGGATATCAAAGAAGTTGCCAAGCCCGGAACGATGCTGGTCAACTTTACTAATCCGGCCGGCCTGGTCACACAGGCGCTCAGTAAATACGCGGCGGATGTTCCCGCAGTTGGCGTATGTAATGTCCCGATTACAACGAAGATGCACATCATCGAAGGCCTCGAACAGGCGACCGGGAAAAAGATCGATTCGAGTCACACCGAGTTGAAAACGCTGGGTTTGAATCATCTTTCCTGGCATCGCGGCTTCACCATCGATGGAGAAGATGTCTGGCCGCAGGTCATTCAAGGATTCATCACCGAACTCAAGAAGGAAACAGAACCTGAATGGGAACCGCGTACCATCGAGGTTTTGCGCATGATGCCAAATTATTACCTGCAATATTTCTATCACACCGATAAGAAGTTGAAATCGCAGGAGAATTGGCCTCCGTCACGCGCTGAAGAAGTGATTGAAGTTGAGAAGGATCTATTGCGCCAATATGCGGATCCGGATTTGAAAGAGCCTCCTGCCGATCTGATGAAGCGCGGCGGTGCCTATTACTCGACCGTTGCCACACAATTATTGAACGCGCACTACAACGATTTGGGCGAGACCCATGTCGTGAACATCCGGAACGGCAGTGCAGTCAAGGAATGGCCTGAGGATTGGGTGCTGGAAATCCCGTCCACTGTGAAAAGGAGCGGCATTACACCCATTCCCACCGAGCCCTTACCTGCCTCCTGCTTTGGTTTGATCGCGGCCGTCAAGGCTTATGAATTGCTGACCGTGGAAGCCGCGGTTCACGGAGACCGGGAGGCCGCCTACCAGGCACTATTGGTAAATCCCCTGGGGCCAAAAGCAGATAGGGTACAGGCAGTGCTCGACGATATGCTGGAAACACATAAAGAGCATCTGCCCCAATTCTGGAATTAACCCACGAAATAAAAGGGGCGACCCGATAGGCCGCCCCTTTATTAACCTATGTCTATGCATTATTACCTGGGCGCCGACCTTGGTGCCACCAAGACTCACACTCTCATCGTCGATGAAACAGGCCGCGCCCTGGGATTCGGTGAAAGCGGACCCGGCAACCATGAATCGGCCGGTTACGATGGCATGTTCCAGTCCATGCAGGCCGGCATGGAACAGGCATTGCGCGCAGCGGGGTTAAAAAAAGAAGATATAGCGGGAGCAGGTTTCGGCGTCGCAGGCTACGATTGGACATCCGAATATGAAGCCACTGCTTCAGTGATTGATCGTCTTGGCCTCGAAGCGCCTTATAAATTTGTCAACGATGCAGTGCCAGGATTGGTGGCTGGGGCGGAAGAAGGCTGGGGCGTTGTCGTTGTCTCAGGCACCGGATCGAACTGCCGTGGCTGGGACCGTGAACACAAACGCGAGGGCCGCGTCACCGGACATGGCGTTTTGATGGGAGAAGGCGCAGGCGGGACAGAGTTGATGCATCGCTGCATGCAGATTGTTGGGTATTCATGGACCAAACGCCTGCCCAAAACTTCGCTGGCCGATGCCATCATTGCGTATGTCGGCGCAAAAGATCTGGAAGACTTAATGCGCGGTTATACCACCTACGAATATCAGGTCGGCGCTGAAGCCGCGCGGATCGTTTTTCGTGTGGCTGAAGAGGGCGATGAAGTTGCATGCGACCTTTTGCGATGGGCAGGAACTGAACTGGGCGAAATGGCAAACGCAGTGATCCGCCAGCTTGAATTTGAGAATCTTGCTTTTGATGTTGTAATGACAGGCAGCATGTTTGACGGTGGAACAATGTTGATCGAACCCATGCGGGAGACCATTCACAAACTGGCCGCGAAAGCCCGGCTTGTGCGACTGAGTGTCCCGCCCGTCATTGGTGCGGTGATGCTTGGTATGGAGGCAGGCGCAATGCGCGTAACGCCTGAAATCCGCAATAGAATGAATACGAGTATTTCCATTCTAAGGAATATTTCTGTGAGGTGAACATGGTAGCGATCGAATTCACAGCCATCCCAGATTCAGAGGAAGATTACAATCTTCAACTCGAATTAATGGCAAGCTTCCAGAAACAGACAGGCATCGAAGTCAAGTTGACGCGTATGGATTGGAGTGATGCTTGGCAACAACTCATTAACATCTCCACCCATGGCCAGGGCGCAGATATTTCGCATATTGGTTCCACCTGGGTAAGCAGTCTGGTCAGCATGAATTCCGTGCGTTCCATCCCTGCCCACATCATTACCAAAATTGGCAGTCAGGAGTCTTTCGTCCATTCGGCCTGGGCCAGCATCATGATGGAGGATGACAGGAACGCCTGGGGGATTCCACTGAGTGCCTATACCTACGCAGTTGCCTATCGACGTGACCTGCTTGAACAGGCCGATCTGGATGGCACAAGGGCCTTTGCCACACCATTCGCCCTGGAAGAGACCGTTAGTAAGCTTGAAGAATTAAACTGTGCAGAGCATGCCTGGCTTATGCCCTATGTCCCGTTTCCTTACAATGATTTCGTACATACGGCGGCTTCCTGGGTCTGGAGCTCGGGTGGGCACCTGATCGATAATCGCGGCAAGCAAGTCCTTTTCGATTCGCCTGCCACACTGGCTGGGTTAAAAGCCTACTTTAAACTCCTGCGTCGTTTACCAACCGCTACTCAGATTGGGACCGATGAATGTATGCAAATGCTGATGCAGGGAAAAGCCGCGGCCGTGCTGACAGATGCGCGCGCCATCCTGGCTAATCTGCAGGATGACAGACCAGAATCGAAAAATATCGGTGCAGCCAGCCTGTTGAGCATTCCCTGGTCAGGTGGTGGAAACCTGGTGATCTGGAGACATACTTATGGTTTCCCAGACCGCCTGGAAGCTGCGTTCAGGCTGGCAGAATTCCTCACCCGTAGGAGTACCATGCTTGAAATAGGACGCAGATCTCACATCCTTCCGGCGCGCGTCGATGCATTGGATGAACTGATCCCAGCCGAACATCCGCTTCGACCGGTGATGATTCAGCTGGTTACCTCTTCGCGTGCCTATCGCACCATTCCACTCTGGCGGCGGATCGAAAACCAGTTCGGTCAGGAACTGGCAGTGATCGCAAAAAAGATGTTCGAAGACAAAGATGCAGATTTGGATACGCTCCTGGCTGAAACCATGGGACAACTCACCTATCGCCTCAACCTTACCCTAGGATAAAATGCCCCGTTTCTTTTCAAGACTCGGCTTGCTTGCCATTTTACTGACATCCTGCTCCGCCTCAGCAACTTCTACTGTGATGCCAACTCCTGTACCAACCATGACTCCCACTCCCCCACCTTCTCAATTTATTGTCCTGGCATATGCCACCGAAGGCATCGTCGCAGACATCATTCCCTACGACAAGCTCACACACATCAATTATGCATTCCTCACTCCGAAAGACGATGGCACATTCAATCCCATCAACAACGTCTGGAAGTTAAAACAGATCGTTGCCGTTGGTCACACAAAAAACGTAAAAGTGTTGATCTCCGTTGGCGGCTGGGGCTGGGATGGGCAATTTAAAACCATGGCAGCCAGCCCTGAGTCCCGAAGCGCTTTCGTCAAAAATCTAACGACATTCGTGGATGAATATCAACTCGATGGCGCGGACATCGATTGGGAATATCCTGACGCTGGCGAATCGTCACAGCACTTTCTTTCGCTAATCCAGGAATTGCGCGCTGCCATGCCCGATAAGCTGCTGACCACGGCAGTCGTATCCTATGGCGATAATGCTCTGGGAATTCATCCTGAGTCAATTGAGTTGTTCGATTTCATCAACGTGATGACCTATGACGGTCCCGATCATGGCACAATGGAACAATTCAAAAAGGGACTCGCCTACTGGAGCGAACGCGGCCTGCCAAAAGAGAAAATCGTGATGGGCATGCCGTTCTATGCGCATGTGAAAGACTCCTCTGCAGAAGGTGTAACATTTGCAAAATTGGTACAGGCTGACCCTGCCGCCGCACAAGTGGATGAATTTGATTACTATGGGATGACTGAGGTATACAACGGTATCCCGACGGTTCAGGCCAAAACGCGCCTCGCCATGGAAAAAGCCAGCGGTGTCATGTTTTGGGCACTCGACCATGATACACCAGGTGAATTATCGTTGGTCAATGCCATTTATCAAACCGTTCATTCCATTCCTTAATCAACTGTTACGACAATCTGTTTTTCTGTCTACTAAAACCCTTACCAACCGGAGATTTAAATGTCTGATTTTACCCTTGGGGTGAACTATTGGCCCCGTAGAAAAGCCATGTATTGGTGGCCAAATTTCGACCCTGGCGAAGTACGAGAGGAATTTAGCGTCATTCGTGAGATCGGAATGAATGTCGTCCGCTTGTTCCTCTTATGGGATGACTTTCAACCAGACCCTAACTCTGTTTCGAAGGAGGCCATGGATCATCTGGTAACCGTCGCGGATATTGCCGGGGAGAATCATCTCGGACTCGATCTTACCTTCTTCACCGGTCACATGAGCGGACCGAACTGGAGTCCGCGCTGGCTGTTGGGCGGCGAACTGCCCTTCAAAGGCGGCAACGAATTCATTCGTGATATTGTCAGCGGAGGGAAACCCGTGTCGCAGGGTTACTACAACATGTTCCACCATGCAGAAGCCATCAATGCGGAACGTCTCCTGCTCCAAACCGTGGTTGGCACGCTCAAAGATCACAGTGCCATCTGGATGTGGAATCTGGCGAATGAGCCTGATCTTTTTGCCTGGCCGCTTACCTCTGATGAAGGCGCAGCCTGGGTCAAGCAAATGGTTGATCTCATCAAAAGCATTGACCCAAATCACCCGGTGACTATTGGTTTGCATGGAGATGGATTGCACCGTGATAATGGCCTGCGCATCGACAAAGTCTATAAGCACACGGACGTTGCGGTCATGCATTCATACCCCATGTATACGCCCTGGGCACGCAAACCTCTCGATGCCGACTTTGTTCCATTCACTTGCGCAGTGACTGCCGCGCTGGCGGGCAAGCCAATTTTGATGGAGGAGTTCGGTGGCTGTACGGCTCAGCCCGGTGAACTTTCTCACACGATGAGGTGGACGGAGACCAATGGTCGTAAACGTGAACAATTTATGGCCTCTGAAGAAGACTTTGCCGAATTTATTCGCCTGACACTTCCCAAGCTTCAGGATAGCGGAGCCACTGGTGCAATGCTCTGGTGCTACGCAGATTACGTTCCAGAACTATGGGATTTGCCTCCCTGTAACAACTCTCAACATGAGCGCTTCTTTGGCCTGGTACGACCGGATGGTTCCCTTAAGCCTCACGCAAAAGTAATCCAAGAATTTGCGGCAACCAAGCCTCAGGTCAAACCAATTCCCAGCTATGCAACTTTTGAAGTTGACCCGGACGACTTTTATAAAAAACCGTTGCCTTTCCTGCTCGATTTCTATGCTCAATATTTGAAAGGTATCGAATAACATCGCGCGGAGCACGTAGTAAGCGAAGACAAAGCGCGCAAGTTACGATGACAGAAAAACCATGAAACGATTGATTATTAACTCTGACGACTACGGACGCACCCCGGAAATTTCACGCGGCATCCGCGCAGCCCATCTGCGGGGCGTGGTGACCTCCACAACATGCATGATGAATATTCCTACAACGACAGATGATGTTGCCGTCGCGCTCAAAGAAACGCCGAATCTTGGCCTGGGAGTCCATCTTGTGCTGACGATGGGCCGGCCGGTCTCTGCCCCTGAAACAGTCCCATCCATCGTGGACGAAAACGGAAATTTCTTCAAATACACACCATTGATCGAGCATTTGACGAGTCTCAATATGGATGAAGTCAAAAAAGAATGGCGGACGCAGATAGAGGCGTTTATCGTAGCTTCGGGAAGAAAGCCCACCCACATCGACTCGCATCATCACTCTTCCTATTTCTCGCCAACTCTCTTCCGTGGAATGTTGGAACTCGCGCAAGAATACGACTGCGCGATCCGCTTTCCATTTACGAAAGTATCGAGTGAAATTGAAGAGACAGCCAAACACGCGCCTGCGTTGGTTCAGGAATTCAACCCACGCAGGCCAGATGTCTTCTTTGTAAATTTCTACGATAAAACTGTGACAAAAGAAGACTTGCTGAATATCATTTCCAGCCTTGGCGAAGGCACAAGCGAAATCATGTGTCATCCTGGTTATGTAGATAATGCATTTGCAAAAGAATCGGTCTATAACTTCCAGCGGGAAACAGAATTGAAAATCCTTACTGACGCGGCCATCAAACAAGCGATCGAATCACAAAATATAAAACTCATCACCTTTGCAGATCTCTAGCTTCATTATTTTTCAATTTCCATCTCCCAGGAGTTTCTTATGTCTCGTATCGACGATCTTCTCTCACAAATGACCCTCGATGAAAAGATTTCCATGCTCGCAGGCGCGGACCTTTGGCATAGTGTGGCTGTCCCTCGGCTTGGCATCCCACAATTTAAAACAACCGATGGCCCCAATGGCGCGCGCGGCGCGTGGGGCAATATGGGTTCAGAATCCGTTGCTACACCTGTTGGCATCGCGCTCGGTGCAACCTGGAATCCAGAACTTGTTGAAAAAATTGGGAATGTGCTGGCCGACGAGCTGGAAGCCAAGGGCGCGCACATCCTGCTGGCTCCCACCGTTAACATCCATCGTACCCCTATCGCGGGCCGCAACTTTGAATGTTATTCCGAAGACCCTTTTCTGAGTGGCATGCTGGCTTCCGCCTATATCAAAGGGATTCAAGAGAAAGGCAGGGGTGCCTGCATCAAACATTTCGTCGCCAATGATCAGGAATTTGAACGCTTCTCGATGAGCTCTGAAGTGGATGAACGCCCATTGCGCGAGATCTATCTGGAGCCCTTCCGGATTGCCATCCGCAATTCAAAACCGTGGGCAGTCATGTCTGCCTACAACCGTGTCAATGGCACGTATGCCTGCGAAAACGATCACACACTCAAAGAAATTCTGAAAGGCGAATGGAAATTTGACGGCATCGTCATGTCTGACTGGTTCGGTACCTATGATGAGGCTGTCCCGGCCGGCGGCCTCGACTTGGAAATGCCCGGTAAGGCCCGCTGGATGGCGAAGGAAATCGTACAAAAGGCTTTGGATAATGGGACACTCACGCTGGAAGCACTCGATGATAAAGTCCGAAGACTGCTGGGGGTGATTGAAAAAGCCGGTTTGTTCGAAAATCCCGAACTTCAACCCGAGCGTGGGGAAAACAAACCCGAGCATCGCACAATTGTTCGCGAGGCGGCCCGTGAAGCAATTGTCCTCCTGAAGAACGAAAACAATCTCCTCCCCCTTCAAAAGGCCAAATCAATCGCTGTGATTGGACCTTACGCCCGCACCGCGCAAGTGTTGGGGGGCGGAAGCGCAGGTGTCACACCACACTACGCAACCTCACCCTTCGATGGGATCCGGACCCACGCCGGCGACAAAATCAAAGTAGAAACGGCGCCCGGTTGCTTGATCTACAAGACCCTTCCGCCTCTCGCGCCGGAGACCATTTTCACCAAAGATGAACAAGCAGGCCTTAATGTCAGTCTATTCGACAACACCGATTTTTCCGGGGAACCAGTTTATACCGAGGTGATCCCTCGCACCCAGTTTGGCTGGTTCGATCATTCCGTTCCCAAGGTAAATCAGGAAGCTTTTTCCATGCGTATGGAAGGATTCTTCATGCCGCAGGAAAGTGGAGCTCATACATTCGCTCTGAACTCCATTGGCTCGGCGCGTCTGTACATTGACGAGAAACTGGTGATCGATCACTCAGCCGTCTCAGAATCGGGACAACAAAAAACGGTTGATCTTGAATTAACAGCCAACAAAGGCTATCCAATCCGCATGGAGTACGTATGGGAAGGTCATCCACGCTGGCGTTCCGTTTCACTGGGGCATCTGTCTCCTCACGCGCCGGATCTGATGGCGGAGGCTGTCGATCTTGCGAAACGTTCAGATGCGGTTGTGCTCATCGCCGGTTTGAACAGCGAATGGGAATCGGAAGGATTCGACCGTGTAGATATGAAACTGCCCGGCGCGCAGGATGAACTCATCGAACGCGTGGTCGCGGCAAATCCAAATACGATTGTGGTGTTGAATGTTGGTTCCGCAGTAGAGATGCCCTGGATCGACAACGTCCCGGCCGTGCTGCAGCTTTGGTACGACAGCCAGGAGCAGGGAAATGCACTGGCCGACGTTTTGTTTGGCGATGTCAATCCTTCGGGCAAATTGCCTACGACCTTCCCCGTTCGTTTACAGGATAACCCCGCCTATACCAATTATCCTGGTGAGAACGGCAAAGTCCGCTATGGCGAGGGGATCTTTGTTGGCTATCGGTATTACGACAAAAAGGAAATCGTCCCGCGCTTCCCATTTGGACATGGGCTTTCCTACACGACCTACCAATACAGCAATTTGCGTCTGAGCGCCAAATCCATAATGCCAAATGAACCGCTTGATGTTCAGGTGGATATTACCAACACCGGCAAAATTACAGGCAAGGAAATTATTCAACTCTATGTACGCGATGTGAAGGCCACGTTCGCGCGGCCTGAGAAGGAATTGAAGGCCTTCGCAAAAGTGGAATTGGCTCCTGGGCAAACCAGGACCGTAACGTTTACCCTCGATCGTGAAGCCTTCTGGTATTTCGATGTAGGAAAGAAAGCATGGGAAGTCGAACCGGGTGAGTTTGAAATTCTCATTGGCGCCTCCAGCCGCGATATCCGTTTGAACGGATCTGTGACACTCACGACCGACCTGCGCAACGCGCGCCTCCATACAGGACTGACCCTAAAGACCCTGCTCGAGGATCCCCAGGGACGCGCCATCATTTCGAAACATGCCGGCGGTTTCCTGCTCATGGGCGATATGAGCATGGCCATGGATATGACGCTCGAGCAGATTGCCAGCAACCACCCAACGTTTGTCACAGCTTCATTGCTTGCCCAAATTGGAGAGGAGCTGGCTAAGGTTTAAAACATGTATGGGTATGGCCATCCTGCCCTACAGAAATGGACTCAAACATGAAATTCGGATATTTCGATGACGCGCAACGAGAATATGTCGTTACCCGACCGGACACTCCCCTGCCCTGGATCAACTATCTTGGCAGCGAAGAATACTTTGGTCTCATCTCAAACACAGCAGGCGGATATTCTTTTTATAAAGATGCCCGATTGCGCCGCCTGACACGCTATCGCTACAACAATTCCCCGCTCGATATGGGCGGACGCTATCTCTATCTTCGCGAGGACAATACTGGCACATACTGGTCCCCATCCTGGATGCCGACGCGCCTCCAACTTGACGAATATGAATGCCGGCACGGACAAGGCTACACGGTCATCAGCTCAAAATTGAATGGGATTAAGTCATCGACGCGCTATTTTGTTCCCCTTGGAGAATCGCTCGAAATCTGGCAGGTGACTCTGACCAACGAGAACGAGTCAGACGCGGACCTGAGTCTGTTCTCTGCCATCGAATTTTGTCTTTGGGACGCGAACGATGACACCACAAACTTCCAGCGCAACTATTCCATCGGGCAGGTCGAAGTCGTCGATGACGTCATCTATCACAAAACGGAATACCGCGAACGCCGTGACCATTTCGCCTATTTCGCCTGCTCTGAAAAACTGGCAGGCTTCGACACGGTACGTGAAGATTTTCTCGGTACGTATCGGGGCTGGAATGAACCAGTGGTAGTTGAAAATGGACAGTCATGCAATTCTGAAGCGCATGGGTGGCAGCCAATCGGATCGCATCACGTCAAAGTCCATTTGAAGGCTGGGGACCAGAAACAGATTACCTTTATTTTGGGCTATCAAGAAAACCCAAAAGACGATAAGTTTGACCCTCTTGATTCACAGATCATCAACAAGAAGTCCGCGAAAAAAGCGCTTGAGAAATATCTGCAGCCCATCAACGCAGACAAGGCATTTTATGAACTTTGTGAGTATTGGACCATGTTGCTTGGCAAGCTACAAGTGTCCACGCCCGATGAGCACACAGACCGCATGGTCAATATTTGGAACGCGTACCAGTGTATGGTCACATTTAACATGAGCCGTTCCGCTTCGTACTTCGAAAGCGGAATCGGGCGCGGCATGGGCTTCCGTGATTCGAATCAGGATCTGCTTGGCTTCGTGCACATGATTCCAGAACGGGCCCGCGAACGCATTTTGGATATCGCCGCCACACAACTAAAGGATGGCGGCGCGTTCCACCAATACCAGCCGCTGACCAAGCGCGGCAACAATGATGTGGGCTCTGGCTTCAATGATGACCCTCTTTGGCTCGTACTGGGCGTTGCCGCGTATATCAAGGAAAGCGGTGATTGGTCCATTCTCGATGAGCTCGTTCAATACGAAAATGAGTCAGGAACGGAATCTCCGCTTTACGAACATTTGCAGCGCTCCATTCAATATACCCTTGACCGACTGGGACCGAATGATCTTCCTCTCATCGGTCGCGCCGATTGGAATGACTGCTTAAATTTGAATTGTTTCTCCGATACACCAGGTCAATCCTTCCAGACTACGACGAACAAAGACGGAAAAGTGGCAGAAAGTGTGTTAATCGCGGGGTTATTTGTGCTGGCATGCCAGGAAATGGCTGGTATCGCCAGGCATTGTGAAGATCACACAGAAGTAAACAAAGTTCAGAACGCCGCGGCTGAAATGGAGAAGACTGTCTGGGGCGCAGGCTGGGACGGCGATTGGTTCCGCCGCGCCTATGATGACTTTGGTCATGTATTGGGTTCAAAGGAAAACACCGAGGGACAGATCTTCATCGAGCCGCAGGGCATCTGCGTGATGGCAGGTCTGGGCGTGGAGAACGGCAAGGCGGTCAAGGCGCTCGATTCTGTGGGTGAACATCTTGCCACGCCGCATGGGATTGTCCTGCAACAGCCTGCGTTCAGTCAGTATTATCTGCACCTGGGTGAGATCTCATCCTACCCGCCCGGATACAAGGAAAACGCGGGGATCTTCTGTCATACGAATCCATGGATCATGATCGCTGAAGCAATGGTTGGACGCGGGGATAAGGCCTTCGATTATTACAGGCGAATCAACCCGTCCGCGCGCGAGGAGATCAGCGAATTACATAAATGCGAACCATACGTTTATGCTCAGATGATCGCAGGCAAAGATGCGGCGACACACGGCGAGGCCAAAAACTCCTGGCTCACCGGTACCGCCGCCTGGAATTATGTCGCGATCACACAACATATCCTTGGCATTCGCCCCGGGTTCGATGGTCTGGAAATAAAGCCGGTCCTCCCATCAGATTGGAACGGCTTCGAAGCGACCCGCAGCTTCCGGGGAGTCCGATACGAGATCTCTGTCAAAAGGGAAGGTTCCGGAAACGACGTCTCGCTCGAAGTAGATGGTCAGTCCATTGAAGGGACAGTTATCCCATTGCCAAACGCCCCGTTGACGGGACAGGAACCCAAAACAGTAAAGATCAAGGCCGTCGTCAGATAATGAAAAGTAAATGGTTCCCTTTGTTCATCGCTCTGACGCTGTTTCTCAGCTCCTGTGGTAATCAGGTAGTAAGCGAAGCAACACCCACTCCCTTCCCCACGCCCGTACGACCAACGTTCACCGTGCAACGCGGAGATATTACGGTTGAAGCAAAATTGAGCGGACGTGTGGAACCCCTGGCATTGCAGACTGTATATTTTCAAATCAACGGACAGGTGCGCGAAGTGTATGCAAATGTCAACGATGTTGTAAAGGAAGGACAACTACTCGGCGAACTTGCGGAAGCGCAGGAATTGCGAGCCAAGGCAGATGAAACTCGGCGCACGATTCGGCGAGCGCAGATTGACCTGGAAATCGCACAATTGACTCTCGAACAATTCAAATCACAGGGTCGCTCGGCGAATGAGGTCAAGATCAAGGAGTTGCAGGTTGAACTGGCGCAGATGAAACTGGATGAGACTCTTGAAAGTTTGGGCATTGACCCAAACTCGCCTGTACTCGATGCACTGGACGCGCAGGTTGCTCAGGCCCGCGTCTTTTCCCCGGCCGATGGAACGATCATTGCGGCGATCAACGTGGGACGGAATGTGACACCCGAAACGCCAGCCTTTGTGTTGGGCGACCCGAAACAACTGGAAGTAATCGCAAGTCTCGATGCCAGCAAGGGTGATCAGGAAGTGAAGGAAATGTTTGAGGGGATGCCAGTGACGATCACGCCAGATGCAAATACAGATGTGAAATTAACCGGTACGATCCGACAACTGCCATCGCCTTATGGAACCGGTGCCAGCGATGAGGGAGCAATCCATGTGGCGTTGGATTCACCACCTTCAGCCAGTACTTATCAAAGCGGCGACAAGGTGACTGTGGTTGTGCAACTCGCGAGCAAGGAAGGCGCGCTTTGGCTGCCGCCAGATGCGATCCGTTCGGCCGGTGGGCGTACGTTCGTGATCATCAACAGCAACAGCGGACCGAAGCGCGTGGATGTGGAAATCGGCTTGCAAACCCGCGACATGGTGGAGATCATTTCTGGTCTTGAAGAAGGTCAGGTTGTCGTCGGACCGTAACCCCGTTGGTTGAGTAGCCCTGTGCAAGTCGGGGCATATCGAAACCAACAAGCTTGATGAATACGTTTATGAGAACATCTTTCTCGTTAACTGGTGGTTTCCACGCCTACATGATTTGCCAGGCAAATCACGTCAGGTAGAAGTGTACATCTGTGACCACTCAACCACCGAATTGAATTAAATGATGAAGTTCTTTTCCGGTATCGTTTCTCTTACTCGGCAAATCTGGGCAACCGCAGGGATTGCGTTTAAGCGCCTGTTGACTCAACGCTTCCTCAGCCTGGCATCGATTGCCGGGTTGATGATCGCGTCAGGGTTTATTTTGAGTGTGCCGTTATATGCTGATGCAACCTACTTCCGTTTGCTGCGTGAAGAACTCCTGGCGGGGCATGAAGCAGATCTGACTCAAAAGCCTGTTGACTACGCGCCGCTCGCATTTGTCTTTGAACAAAAGGCTGCCGGTAAAAATAGTCCTCAGTGGAAGAATGTTGTGCAGGTGGACGAATATCTTTCGAGCGGAGCGCTGCGGACAATTGATCGTCCCATTTTGCAATTGGTCCGCCGTTTTCGCACCGACGGATATAACATGTATCCGCCGCGTGACCCAAATAATCCTGGAACCCAGTATTCACTGACCACAGCCAACTTTGCCTTCATAACTCCAATGGAAGATACAATCATTGTTGTGAACGGGACAACACCCAAGCCTTTTGTCTCTTTGTTGCGTGAAGGCGATGCGATTGAAGCGATGGCAAGTGAAAGCCTGGCAAACGAGTTTGGCGTGCAAGTCGGCGATACGTATTCTCTGCGCACAGAAAAAGGTCAAATCCCGGTTTCAATTGTCGGCCTTTGGAGAGCCGTGGATCCCACTGCGCCCTACTGGGATGTGAAGGATGAAAGCCTGCTTCTTGTAAACGAAGAAACCTATAAAGGCCTCATCAGCGATAGGGTCAATGATGAACTTCGGAATGCAACCTGGATGATCGTTGCGAATGGTTCTTCTTTACACGCAAAGGATGTCCCCGCGCTGAAGGAACACATTCAAACCATTGAAGCTCGAGTCAAGACACTCCTTCCCAAAACCGCATTAATCGCCTCGCCGCTGGAAGCATTAGCTCGCTATCAAAAGAACGCGCCGACACTCACCTATCTTCTATTTGCATTCAGCGTTCCGATTTTAAGTTTGATCCTGGCGTTCATTGGTCTTGTGGCCGGACTATTTGTCAATCAACAACGCGGCGAAATGGCGATCCTGCGCAGTCGCGGCGCCAGCACCTTGCAAGTGGTGGGCATATCTCTTTTACAAGGCATCATTTTGGGTGCAGTCGCATTGGCAGGTGGCGTGGGTCTCGGCTACGTGATCACACACTTCATCGGCAAGGCGCGCAGCTTTCTTGATTTCAGCGCAACCGGTGGTTTGCGCGTGAGCATGACTCCGCAGGTGCTGGGTTATGGTCTATTGGGCATCGGGATCATTCTTATTATTCAAGTCCTTATTCCCACTTTGAGCGCCGCAGAAAATACAATTGTCACTTATAAGCAGGAGCGGGCACGTTCCTTCCGCGCCCCGTGGTGGCAACGTTACTGGCTGGATGTTCTTCTCCTGATCCCGGCGGGCTACGGACTGTGGCAACTCACGCAACAATCTCAAAAAGCTTTGGAGGGATCGAAGACGATTCCTGACCCGTTACAGAATCCGCTTCTGCTTCTGGTCCCTGCCTTGGGGATTTTCTCGGTCGCTCTTTTCACGCTGCGGCTCGTTCCCCGTTTTATGGAGTTTATCTCGCGATTGCTGAAACCGTCAAAGAGCGTCGGGATGTTGATGGCCGCCCGTTATCTGGCACGGACTCCTGCTCTCTACAGCGCCCCACTGGTTTTGCTCGTCCTGACTCTGGGCTTATCAGCCTTCACCGCTTCACTGGCACGGACACTGGATATCCAACTCGATAAACAGATCCACTATCAAGTGGGTACCGATATTAATCTTTATGAACTTGGAACAACTTTCAATGAGGATAACCCAGATCCGGTTTACACCTTTGGGCCGGTGGAAGAGCACTTGAGTATTCCGGGCGTGCAGTCAGCAACGCGGGTGGGTCGCTATAAATTTTCAGGAACGGCGCAGACCGGTCCGCTTCAGGGAATATTCCTTGCCATCGACCGGCTGACTTTCCCCTCGGCAGCCTACTGGCAAAGAGACTTTGCACCCGAATCTCTGGGTGCATTGATGAATCAATTAGCCGCCAATCCCACCGGGGTCCTGGTTCCAAAGAGCCTGCTCGCGAAACAAAAACTCAAAATCGGAGATACGCTCAACATTGGGATCACCACCGGCGTTGCAGGCCAATCCATTCCCATCGAAGCGCCAATCGTTGGGTCCTTTGATCTGTTCCCCACCTGGTATCCTGAAAACGGGACCATGATCATTGGCAATCTGGAGGAATTATTCCTGCGCGCCGGCGCAGAATATCCACATGAAGTTTGGCTAAGAACTTTGCGAGATGCTGATCCGGATATCATTGCTTATGCGGTACGCGGCTTTAGCATTTTGCTCGATCAGCAGGCCGATCAATCGAAGCTGGTACAAAACGGCTTAAATACCATCGTCAAAGATTGGTCATCGGCTGAACTAAACATCCGTGCCCAGCAACGCAGACCCGAAAGACAAGGTTTGTTTGGACTGCTCTCGGTTGGTTTTGTGTCATCAGCCCTGTTGACTGTTTTAGGGTTTCTGCTTTACGCGTTGTTCTCGTTCCGCCGCCGCTTCATCGAAATGGGCATGTTACGCGCGATCGGTCTCTCCATTCGACAGATGACTTCCCTGCTCGCCGCAGAACTTGCTTTTTTGGTTTTGCTTGGCATCGGCGTGGGGACCGCGTTGGGTGTGTTTGCCAGCAGGCTTTTCGTTCCCTTCCTCCAGATTGGAGCCAGCACACAATCACAATATCCACCCTTTCAAATTGAGATTGCCTGGTTTTCGATTATAGAAATTTATGTGCTATTCGCCCTGCTCTTCATGGCGGCGCTCGGAACTCTTTCAACCTTACTGGTTCGGATGAAAATTTTCCAGGCCATTAAACTTGGAGAAACCACCTGATGAACTCCGAGCCATTGATCGTTTGTGAAAACCTTGTGAAGATCTATCGCCTGAACCAGGAAAGCGGTGGCTCTGTCGAAGTGCAGGCTTTACAGGGAATGGATATTGTTGTTACCGAAGGAGAAATGCTTGGTATTGTAGGAGCCAGCGGCAGCGGCAAATCAACGCTACTAAACGTTCTGGGCGGGTTAGATCGCCCCACTGGCGGACGCGCTCTCGTTGGTAATCAGGAGTTGGGTCAGTTGAGTCCGGCTGCGCTCGATCAATATCGCCGAAAAACTGTTGGGTTTATCTGGCAACAGGGCGCGCGCAATCTCATCTCCTACCTGACCGCGCTTGAAAATATTGAATTACCGCTCACACTTTCCGGGCAGGTCGGCAAATCGACTCGGGCACGTGCCCTGGGACTTCTTGATCTGGTCAATCTGCGTGAGCGCAAAGATCATCGCCTGGAAGAACTCTCGGGCGGAGAGCAACAACGGGTCGCAATCGCCATTGCCCTGGCGAATCGTCCAAAGCTGTTACTAGCCGATGAACCCACCGGCGAATTGGATACCGCTACAGCACAAACAATCTATGATCTCCTGCGCCGATTGAATAAGCAACTGGGACTTACCATGGTCATTGTCAGTCATGACCCCGGCATTGCGCGTCATGTGGATCGCGTCGTCGCGGTGCGAGATGGCAAGCTGGCAAGTGAGACACTGCGCGTGCAAAAGGCCGATAGCGATGAGCATCACCTTGTCGAACTTGCCGTTGTGGATGCCGCGGGCCGATTACAAATCCCGCGCGAATACTTGGAGCAGTTCGACATCCACCGTCGTGTGCAGGTGGAACTCACCGAAGAGGGGATCCTCATCCGCCGGCCGGCGAAAGAACATCATAGCCACGCTCAAACTGCTTCACCCAGCGAACAGGAACCGGCTGAGTCAGAACGTGAAACGATCGAGGTTTCATCCAGTCTATTGAAAGTATGGCAAAGTCTCAAATCCAGATTTACGCGTTCGTCCAAGAATCACAATGGAGACGAAAAATGACTCCTGTCATCGAAGCGAAGGATTTGTGGCGAGTCTATCCATCCAGGACAAATGCAAATGGCATTTCCGCTCTGCGCGGCGTAAATCTGGAGGTGCAGCCTGGAATGTTCGTTGCGTTGAAAGGACGTTCGGGGAGCGGCAAGACAACGCTATTAAATTGTCTGGCAGGGCTGGATCGGCCAACTTCTGGTGAGGTGCACGTGCTTGGACATGATTTGATGAAAATGAGCGATCAGGAATTGACCGAGTGGCGACGTGAACAAATCGGACTGGTATTTCAGTCATTCGGTTTGCTTCCCACACTTTCGGCTTATGAAAATGTCGAGTTGCTCCTGCGGATCAAAGGTGATGAATATAACGAGCGACAAAAACGCGCATTGGAATGTTTGGAGATCGTGGGGTTAAGTCGCTGGCGCGACCACCGTCCTTATGAAATGTCCGGCGGGCAACAGCAACGTGTGGCAATTGCGCGTGCGCTGGCGAATCACGCTGAGTTGATTCTGGCGGACGAGCCTACTGGCGAACTGGATAGCAAAACGACCCGTGAGCTCCTGACATTTTTCCGCGAGCTTGTTGAGAATCAACACATTACCATGCTAATGGTCTCGCATGATTCATTAGTAGATCAATATGTGCATCAGGTATTGACGTTACAAGATGGTGTTGTGGAAAATGATACGCGGAATGGAACGCAGGTGAGTCGAAACGCCGAAACAAAGTTATGAAACAAATCTTTTCATTCCTCTTTCTTCTTTCTTTTGTTTTGTCTGCATGTGGCATGCAGACGCCAGCAACTCCTATTTCCATACAATCACCCGTTATAGCAACTCCAACTTCAGACAGCCCAATCTCCACCAATCCATCACAACCTGTCGAGACGCGTGTAGACGATCTTTTGAAGCGCATGACGCTCGACGAAAAGATTGGGCAAATGACACAAGTGGAAAAGAATAGTATCGGGCCGGGTGATATTACCAAATACTACATCGGTTCCATATTAAGTGGCGGAGGTGGCTATCCAAGCGAGAACACAGCGCAGGCCTGGTACGCGATGGTGGCAGGCTTTCAAAAGGAAGCACTAAAGACGCGCCTCCAAATCCCAATCCTCTATGGGGTGGATGCGGTGCATGGTCACGGCAACTTGCACAATGCAACGATCTTTCCGCACAATATTGGGCTTGGCGCAGCGAATGATCCAGCACTTATGGAAAAAGTTGGCCGCGCTACAGCAGAAGAAATGCTTGCCACGGGCATTCCCTGGAATTTTGCGCCGGTCGTCGCGGTGGTGCAGGATGTGCGCTGGGGACGCACCTATGAAGGTTATGGCGAAAAAACGGAACTTGTCACTTCGCTGAGCACTGCCTACCTGCAAGGCTTGCAAAGTTTAACCGATAAGGATAATCCTGCTCCTGGTCAATCCATTTTGGTATTGGCAACTCCCAAACATTTCATCGGCGACGGCGCGACGATCTGGGGTTCATCTCGCACAGAAGATTACAAATTGGATCAGGGGAATATGCAGGCGCCTGAGGAACTTGTTCGGAAACTCTTTTTGCCTCCTTATCAAAGCGCCGTGGATGCAGGTGCAATGAGTGTCATGGCATCCTTCAGCAGTTGGAAGGGCACCAAGATGCATGCCCAGCAGTACTTGCTGACAAAGGTGTTGAAGGATGAACTCGACTTCAAAGGCTTCATCGTCTCTGATTGGCAGGGGATGGATCAAATCGCTCCGGATGACTATTACACATCCATTGTTACCTCTGTCAATGCGGGTGTGGATATGAATATGGTTCCGTATGATTATGTCAAATTTATCCAGACGATGAAGGATGCCGTAAATAATGGAGATATCCCCGAGTCGCGCGTCGACGAGGCGGTTCGCCGCATCCTGCGCGTGAAATTTAGCCTTGGCCTCTTCGAACATCCCATGCCTGATACGAAGTACCAGGGGACGGTCCGGTCACATGAGCATCTTGAACTTGCGCGGCAGGCCGTGCGCGAATCATTAGTATTACTCAAGAATGAGAATAATGCTCTGCCATTGAGCGAAGACACGCCTGTCATCTTTGTGGCAGGCGAGGGTGCCAACGATATCGGGCTGCAATCTGGTGGCTGGACTCTGGAGTGGCAAGGCAAAGTGGGTAATGATAACGAGGGCACGACCATCTTCAGTGGAATCAAAGCGGCGGCTAGTCCAGACACGCAGGTTGAATTTAACCGAGACGGGAATTTTAGTGAATTCAAGAACTCGGAAGGCAATCCTCTGATTGCTGACATCGGCATTGTTGTCCTTGCAGAGCAGCCTTACGCTGAGGGAGTAGGCGACAAAGCCGATCTTTCCCTTGGTGAAAAAGAAACGAAACTTATCGTTGACATGGGCAAACAAAGTAAAACAGTGATTGTCCTTCTCATTTCAGGGCGTCCTCGCGTGATCACTGACCAATTATCCCTTGCCGACGCCTGGGTCGCGGCCTGGCTGCCAGGTACCGAAGGCGCGGGAATCGCCGATGTGCTGTTCGGTGATTATCCATTCACCGGGAAGTTATCCTATTCCTGGCCGCGTTCGAACGAACAACTACCCATCAATATCAATAACTCGGCGGATAGAATCGGTTGCGATGCACCCCTCTTTCCGTTTGGCTATGGTTTGAAGTACGGAGAGCCATCGCCTGAAATATTGAACTGTAGTCCATAACTGTCTTTATGCTTTCCTGGGCAATCACGCAGTTAAGATTAGGAAGTATTCGTGGGAGAATATCCTACTCCTATCCCAACAGCACGCAGAATCAACAAGGAATTATCACTGAAATAAAAACGATTGGAGAAAACAATGGCAAGCAAAATTACGTTTCCCGAAAATTTTTTGTGGGGCGCGGCGACCGCTTCGTACCAAATCGAAGGCGCCTGGAACAAGCATGGCAAGGGTGAATCTACGTGGGATCGGTTTACGCATACGCCTGGAAAAGTAAGAAATAACGACACAGGCGACGTTGCCAACGATCACTATCGTCTCTGGAAAAAAGACATTGGCCTGATGAAAAAGCTCGGCTTGCAGGCTTATCGCTTTTCCATTTCATGGCCACGCGTTCTCCCGAAGGGGCGCGGCAAGGTGAACCAGAAAGGCTTGGATTTCTATAGTAAGCTGGTGGATGGTTTGCTTGAAGCGAACATCATGCCTTTTGTTACGCTCTATCATTGGGACCTGCCACAAAAATTGGAGGACGAGGGCGGCTGGCCGATGCGCTCGACTGCCGACGCATTCGTGGAATATGCGGACCTGATCAGTCGAACGCTGGGTGATCGGGTTAAGAATTGGATCACGCATAACGAACCAGCGGTCGTCGCCTGGCTGGGATATGGCAGCGGTGTCCACGCCCCAGGCCTGAAGGATTATTCTCTTTCGTTGCGCGCCGCGCACCATTTGCTTCTCTCACACGGGCAGGCTGTGCCGGTCATTCGTCAGAACAGTCCAAAATCAGAGGTAGGCATTACCCTCAACATTGGATGGAAGGTCCCTGCTTCGAACAGCTATGCAGATTTGGATCTGGCACGTCGGGATGATGGGATGTGGTTCCGCTGGTTTGCTGATCCTGTTTACGGACGCGGCTATCCATCAGATGTCACGGAAGATTTTAAGAAGGTCAATGCTCTCCCCAACGGCATGGACTTTGTCCAGGCTGGCGATATGAAAACCATTGCTGTCCCCACGGACTTTATCGGCTTAAATTACTACTCGCGAAATATCAGTCGCGCCAGTGAAGAAGGCAACGATCCACAAATCTTTTTCCCACAACCTCAAACCCCGGAATACTGGACCGAAATGCCGTGGGAAAACTACCCAGATGGTCTGACCGGTGTTTTGGGACGCGTTTATTTCAACTACAACCCGCTTAAGCTATACGTCACTGAGAACGGTGCAAGCTATTCCACACCACCTGATGAAAAGGGCAATATCCCGGACGTGTATCGCACCAATTACTTGAGGACTCATTTCGCGGCGATGTATCGCGCCATCCAGGCTGGTGTGCCGCTGGCCGGATATTTTGTCTGGTCGTTCATGGATAACTTCGAGTGGTCGTTTGGGTACAGTCAGCGCTTTGGCATCGTCTGGGTGGATTATGAAACTCAGAAGCGCACGCTAAAAGACAGTGCGAAGTGGTATAAGAACGTAATTAGGAAGAACGGATTTTAGAACTTCAAAATAGGGTCACAAAATATTGTGACCCTATTTTGTTAACCACCCACAAACGGATTATTTCGCCTTTCTTCCCCCACCGTTGTCTCGGGACCATGACCGGAAAGTAAACGTGTCTCATCAGGCATCGTAAATACCTGCATCTTGATGCTCTCAACCAATTGATCCCAACTCCCGCCGGGGAAATCTGTTCGACCGACAGAACCTGCAAAGATGAGGTCTCCAGAGAAGCAGACCTTCGATGCAGGAACATATAAGATGCAATGACCAGGCGTGTGTCCGGGTGTGAAACGAACCTCAAATTCCACGCTGCCGAGCCGTAACATTTGTCCCTGGTAAAAATCAATCGTGGGTTCAGGTCCAGGGTCAATATCAAATCCGAACATGGCTCCACCTCCACCTGCGCGCCACAAGACATGATCATTCGGATGCAAAGCTACCAATGGCAATGGATTCAATGCATCTGCAATGGCCCCCGCGCCGCCGATGTGATCAAAGTGGGCGTGCGTATACCAGAGATGAGCGATCCGCCAGCCGCGTTTTTGCGCCTCTGCCAAAATAATGTGCCCATCCCAGGCCGGGTCGATCACCGCGGCTTCCTTTGTTTCGGGATCTGCAACCAGATATGCATTCGTCTGGGCTGGGCCTACTGTAAATGAAACAATCTCAAGCATGATTCACCTTTTGTGGGGAAAATAAATAACTGACGAGGATCGAAACCGCGATCAAACCTATTGAAAGAGGGTATACAATTTTTGGATCACGCTCAAACAGGATCCCTGCCAGCGGAGGCGTGAGGACAAAGATCACGGCGCTAATGGTTTCCATAATGCCATAGGTCACGCCCATTTGCGAATCATGCACAAGTTCACGCGCCTGTGCCATCACCATCGGACGCCCGGCTCGAAATCCGCCAAGCAGAAAATATCCAAGCATAAAGACCGGCAGACTGGCGCCTCTCCAAATGAAAAATGCGAACAGGATGACCAGCGCCTGTGCGACTAAAAATCCACGGCGCGGCTGAATACGGCTAAAGAGGATTGCCATCAAGGAATTTCCCAGGGCGCCCGTTGTAAAGATAATCCCTGTTTCACTTAACGAAAGTCCGCGCACGCTTGCGAGGAAATTCGGCGTGAGTGGCTGCGCAAGATACATGGAAAAGATCGCAAAGGCCAGAACACCCATCAGAATAACAAAGCGTTGATTGCTCATCAGATTTGTAGGCGGCGCTGCAGGGTCATGTTGATCGATGGGCTGCCTTTCAATAAAAAGGATAAACACATTCGAAAAAACGAAAATCACTGCGGCAACAAAAAAACTCATCCGCATGCCATAATGATCACCGATCCATCCGCCGGTCACCGGCCCGAGCACCATTCCCATTGCAAAGGTAGCTGTTGAGAGCGACAGGGCAGTTCCTACTGGCCACTTGCCCCGCGCCGCGGTCACATAGCTACTCAATGGCGCCGCAACAAAAGCAGTCAACCCATAGCCGAACAGACCGATCAGGAAAAGAGGCAATGCGAAGGCCAGGCCCATGATGAGCGCGGAAACCAACCCTACTACCCAGGCAATGATCAGCAGGGGTCGTCGGCCAAATCGATCTGCAAGACGGCCTGCAGGAATATGTGTGATCGCCATCGAAAAACCAAACGCGCCCAACACTAGTCCAATCTCGTATTTATTGAGCAGAAACTGCTGATCGAGATAGATGGGAACGAAGTTAAAAAACATGCCCTCACCGAAACCCCAAAGCAGAAGGGCAAGCGCGACAAAAAGAAGGCTGCGATTCAAATGACTCCTTGTTAAGTCCTGCCACGGAGACCACAGAGACTTTGAGAAAAAACTCATTCGCCTGTGCGGCTAATTTATTTCTGAAGATTTACTCTTTGGATGAACTCTAGCGCGGACTTGAACACCTGCTCCCGGCTCGCGTCTCGCGGGAGTACGTGGCCAGATCCTGTCATATAAATTTTTGTCTTGTCTAACGTATTTACGAGTTGTTGATGAATCTCTTCTATATTATCCGGCAATATATACTTTTCATCTTTTGAATGCATGAGCAAAACAGGAACGTTTACCTTTGGCAACGCCACGCGCATTTCAAGAATCAATTTCTTTAATTCCGCCGTCGAGCGGACAGGATTCTTTGTATACGCGACATGATCTTTATAGGCAACCTTATCGAACCATCCACTTCCAGGCGGTTCCTTTGATTTAGGACGGTAACGCATAACGCTACTGATCAGCTCTAAAAACCAAATCGGATAATCTGTCGGTAGGCGGGATGGGGTAGACATTGCGATCACTCCTTTTACACGCGGAACGAGGCGCGTGGACATCAGCAAGGCAAGGATTCCGCCCATCGAAAGCCCAATCAGGAAGATGTTATCGGTCGTGCCGCGCAGGAACTGATAGCCATCTTCAACAGAAGCCACCCAATCCGTCCAGCGTGAGCGGATCATATCTTCGGGGTCAGTGGCGTGGCCGGCAAGGCGAATTCCAAGGCAGGTGTAGCCGTGTTGATTCAAAAATTCCCCCATGCCGCGCATTTCTTTTGGTGTACCCGTGAATCCATGAATGAGAAGACAGGCAGGCTGCGAGGTGTCGCCTAAAAAGAAAAATGGTTCAGCAGTTGGAATGATTTGGGGCATGCCATGATTATAGACTATCTGCGGCGCATCCAGGCCGGACGCAAGGAGGCGACCTTTTTATAACTTGGACAAGTATCATCGTGCGCGCCAGCCAGATATCCCGTGGATATCAGAAATTCATTGACGATCTCTCCACCTGTGAAAACAAACGTCTTCTTAAATAACTTGATCCATTCTTCCTTTGAAAGGT
>Ga0065705_10001899_pt1 | contig 27708 bp, 23 predicted proteins | sample SwibulcommuniRL2_FD_59092 | JGI IMG/M metagenome (GOLD analysis project Ga0065705, IMG submission 59092) | Bulk soil microbial communities from switchgrass field near Rose Lake, East Lansing, Michigan, USA - RL2 Bulk Soil v2 (version 2) | ecosystem: Environmental > Terrestrial > Soil >...
CACGCCCAGGATGCTTAAGCCGCGTTCCTGTCCGCGCAGGAGGATGAATGCGTCGGAGGAGTTCCCAAGCGTGAACAGAACAAGGACAAATAGGAAGTACCGGAAACGCGGATCCATTTCTTTGAGGGATAAACGCTTCGTTTCTGCGCCTGTGCCTGTTCCTGTTACCTCCCTTGCGCCGGACGCCAGCACCAAGACTCCTAACACACCGGGGATGATGCTGACCAACACAACTAACTTGAACGTATCAATGGTGAGGAGAGTTGCCTGGGCTTGAGTCCGCCAGACGATAAAGGCCGCGATCCCAAGCCCGAGGAACGCGCCGAGCGTATCGGCCGCGCGGTGGAGACCGAAGGCGAGTCCGCGCTGCTTGTCGTCGATCGAGTCCGCGATCAACGCGTCGCGCGGCGCCGTCCGAATCCCCTTCCCGATCCGGTCCGCCACCCGCACTCCCAGCACCCAGCCCCAGGCGCTGGCAAAATACAAAAGCGGTTTGGTAAGCGCGGAGAGAGCATAGCCAACAACTGCAAATGGCTTGCGCTTGCCGAATCGGTCTGAAAGCGCGCCGAAGTAAATTTTTAATAGGCTGGCGGTCGTTTCGGCAACACCCTCGATCAAGCCAATGACCGCTGTCCGCACGCCCAGGATATTCGCAAGAAAAAACGGGATGAGATTAAGAAGCATCTCCGAAGAGATGTCGTTGAGGAGTGACGTCGCAGACATCACCCAGACATTGCGCGGCAAACGACGCAGGGGCGAACGGCCGTTCGCCCCTGCATTATTCGTCTCCTTCATCACTAGCTGCGCCGGGTTGTTCCACTTTCAATACTTCCCCATGCACATTGATGATAATTTTGAACCCCATCATTCCAAGATACGCCCGCATATCTTCGGGAAAACCCGCCTGCAGGAGCTGATCGAACTGTTTATCCATATTTTTCAACTGCTGCTGGATCGCGGCGATAGTAAAGAGATCGTCCTGCCCCAGCATTTTGGCAGCCTGCTGCGAAAGGAGATCTTCACTGCCTTTCATCATTTCAGCCATCTGATCGAGCACCTGTCTGTCCACCTGGGCCGACGGAATATGACGTCGGAAGCCGGCGTCATCGACCACGTAACAGGGTTCATCCCCGACCATGGCTGATTCGGCAGGTCTACCGAATTCGTCGAGCACGAGACCGGCAAAAAGAGGTTGTTTTGGCATGGTGTGTTTACTCTTTGTTCTGTTTCCCTTCGATGGCTGCCAGCAGAATCCCCGCGGCGATCCCCACGCGGCGGTCCAGCTGATGTGAAATATCCATGCTGAAATCCAGGTTCAATTCATAACGGAAAAGATTGAAGTTCTGCTTCAAGTCTGCAACCCGCGTCCCGCCGACGGTCAGGTCATAATTCTGAGGTAGCCAGGAACCGAGCACGAAGCGGCGCAGCAGAGCCAGCCCAATACTGTCTTCAAATAAATTTCCGATCAGGTTGTCGTTTGCATCCAGCACTTCCCACTCATCGCGCAGGAGGGAGCGCAGACCCTTTCGGCGCAGCACGCCAACCTTTTGATTCAGCGCGGTATCCACCACATCATAGGCGGCGGAGAAATCCAAAATCTGACGCGCCTGGATGCTCAACACCTCTTGCGATTTGCTTTCATCGGAATACACACGGATATCCTCGCGCAGGCGGAACATTTTTTGCTCGCTGAACATCACGAGGTTGCCCATTGGATCATACACACGGAACTTACCCGTGAGTGCGATTGCCTGACGTTTCAGCAGATAACTTGGAAATTGAAAAATGGGATTCAAGAATTCTCCTTAACCTTGCGAAGGTTTTGATCCTGTCAAGCTCACTTTTCCGACAACCTTCGCAAGGTTCAATGTTAAAAAACTTGGACTCTTGTGCCTTCCCCCGGCAGATGGACATAATCTGAATCCGGCGGGACGTTGGGCTTGGTCCAGCGATAGATAAATTTGGCTGCCTCTGACGGCAGGTTCACACAGCCATGACTGCGCGGGCGGCCATAGTCGTTATGCCACCATGTACCATGGAAGGCATTGCCCGCGCCCGTAAAGAAGGAACACCAGGGCACGCCGGGCAAACTATACACAGTTTCTTCCTCCACCGCGTCGCCCTCATTAGTCATGTGGACGGAGGGTCCCTTGTGATAGGTGGTGAACTCGCCTTTGGGTGTATCCGTGCCTTTCACTCCGCTCGAACAGCGCTGCGAAAAGACAAGTTTCTCTCCTTCAAACGCGGTGACCAGTTGCGTGCTGAGATCGACAACAATATGTTTCTCTTCGTCCGGCACTTCGGGCGACAAGATAGTTAATTCATCATTGGGGACCAGTCGCATGTCGTGGGCTGAGACGTAGCGACTTTCCTTGAGATAAAAATCGTAGATCTCATACCATATACTTTTCTCATCGCGTTGGACGATGACTCGTTTCACCCAATGGGTGCTGCCATAGAACAGACGGTAACCGCGGTCAGCGTATACATAGGGATCCCTCTTTGTATCGGTGAATGGAACGGTAATCTCCCCGACCTGCCCTTTTTCAGGGATGCTGAAAATCGGCTTTTGATAATTCGTTTCCACCGGCTGGACCCAGCCTGAATAGGTATAGCCATCCTTGACCTGATACCAGGCACTATTGAATGGGTTGCCCTGCTCTCCATTCTCATCGATTGCGATAACCTCCACAATCGAGTCCGCGCCGAAGTTGTGGATCTGATTGGCTTTGAAGGTTGGGGCATCATAAAGAGGCATCCCACTGAATGTGATGCGTCCCTGCTTGATGGAGGCAGGGGCCGGAAAGGCGCGGTCGAGGCGCAGGTCTTTTAAAGCAAAAGCAAGCGAACCTGCACTGGCTAGTTTGAGAAACTCACGACGTGAGATCTGGGGATTGAGCATATGATAAGTTTACCCGCAAAGAAGGTGTACGAGCATGGATTATTACTTATTTCTTATACTCTGATTTTGAGGAAAATGTTCCAGCGACTAGCCATATAAACGCCGCCGCGGACGGCGGCTTGAGCATCACCTATACTTTGATCTCCACATTTGTTCCCACGAATCCATACGCCAGAGGTTTCTCTGGGGGCACGCTGGGTCTTGTCCAGCGGAAGAGCCATTTCGCCGCTTGAGGCGCCAGGTTGATGCAGCCATGACTGTGCGGACGACCGTAGTCATTGTGCCAGTACGTCCCGTGGAAGGAAATCCCACCTTCCGTGATGTAAAGAACCCAGGGCACGCCGGGCAAATCAAAGCCATTGGAGGCAATGTCCCCGGCAGCCATGTGCCGCGTGGGACGTTTATGGTAGGTGATGAAATTTCCAATGGGGGTGGTGTATTTTCCGCTGAGACGTTTGCCGCCGCTCGAGATGCGCGTTGCAAAAACGATCTGCGCGCTTTCGTAAGCCAACAGCAACTGATCGTCCAAACGCACTTCGACGCGTTTGTTTTCGTCCGGAACATTTGGCGATAACGGAGTCAACTCTTCGTTTGGAATCAGGCGGATGTGACTCGCGGGGACGTAATAATATTGCTCGAATTTATCATCCAGCAGGCAATACCAGATCCTTCCATCAGTGGCTTTGACTATACTGGTCACCCAATGGACGGTCTCATAGTATAGGCGATACATGAAGTCTGCATTTAGGTCTGCTTCTGAGTAGGCATCAGTATAGGGAACGCTGACTTCTCCCAGCACGCCTCTGGTCGGGATTTGTTGAGGCTGATTGAGGATTGTTCGTACAGGCTGGATGCCTCCCGAATAAGCATAGCCACCCTCGTCCAACTGATACCAGACGCGGTTATAAGCCGATTCATCATCGCCGATTGTTGTATTCGTTATGGGAACAACCAGGTCATGCCAATAGAGTTTGGCGCGCTTCGCTTTGGAATTGGGCTCATCAAACGTCCAGACCGTGCGATCAATAATGCGCCCCTGCAGGTTGGCAAAATCATCCTGTTCTGGGAGATGGGAGGAAAGGTCCGGTAAAAACATCCCCATGAAGCCGTACGCACCCAACTTCAGAAAATCTCTTCGTGAAAGAACGGCCTTGCTCATATCTCAAAACAATGTAGGGGCGACCCGTCCAAAGCATCGAAGCATTTTTTTGCCCAGGCATTGACCTTGCATAAATCATGGAAATGCCCTGAAGGGTCGCTCCTGCTTGTCACGTTAATAATGTACGTTCACTACTGTGCCAACTGACGCCCAATTAAATAACCAACCAGCATCATCAGTCTGAAGGTTGACACAGCCATGGCTCATCGGCGTCCCAAAATTATGGTGCCAGTAGGTGCCGTGCAAACCATAGCCTTTGTAGAAATACATGATATAGGGAACGTCCGGCAGAAAATAACCAGGACCATGCATATTGCCGGAACGGATTTTGACATAGATCTTGTATTGTCCCGTCACAGTGGGCGTAAGCCAGGTGCCCGTGGAAACGATAAAGGAATTAACAACCGTGTCGCCTTCATAGGCATACACACTTTGATTCGTGAGATCCACATCGATCCAGCGTTCACCATTTCCGCTTGCATACTCCGGGGCCGCGGGCACGGGTGCGCCAGATTCGCTTGTCGGCGTATCGGCAACAACCTCCATGACCATCGAACCGGGCGTTTCGGTCACGGCGGGAATCTGAATGGAGGCAGGCTCCTCGGTTGGAACTGCAGTTGGAGCGACAGTCGGTAGATCTGTGGCGGTTGGAGCTGCATCAAGTAGTGGATTGGATGCATCGGATGCCGAAGAGTCATTGTCTACATTCGAGGGTACGAATGCACTCACATCAATTGGCGCGGCGTCCGGTTTGGCAATCTCAGCCGGCGCCCAAAGGATTTCCTGTGTGGGCGCGGGTGCACTGAAGCTGCTCANAATGGATGCTATTGCCGGGCTGGTCAACGCAANTAAGGCAAAAAATCCAATTGCCAGGCAGCCAGCGCCGATCAACAATGCTGGTAAGATCCGATTCCTTCCTTGTGGCTGTAGCGCAGGCATCGCTACGGCCGTTTGATAGGCATGCTTCTGGGGAAGGCTTGCAGCAGCTTCCACTTGATTAGGCACAATCCTTGGCTGGGTTCGGCCCTGCGAAGCCTCAGCCTGTTTCAACCGCCCCGAGGCCCACTCCACGCCGCGGCGCGCCCGCGTGCTTTGAGGATTGATCTCTAATGCTTTTCGGGCATAAGCCAGCGCCTCCTGTGGATCTGGGTCAGAGGCGGCAAGGACCAGCCACACATCCTCCAGGTCTGGCATAAGGAGTGCGGCTTGTTCTCCCAACTGCCGCGCAACTGGCTTGTCGCCGCGGCGCAAGGCCTCACGCGCTTTTACGATGAGTTCACGGGCTTTGATAAATTGATGATTCATATGATGACCCTTAATAAACAATACGTCTATAAATTTAAGCCGCTCAAAATGCGGCAAAACTTACCATTGAATTTCTACTGTTGTTCCCATTTCTGCCCAATCATATAACACTTGTGCATCATAGGTACCCAGCACCACGCATCCATACGAAATGGGTCTGCCCAGAAAACCTGCCCATAAGGTCGCGCCGTTTGGCAAAATGGGCAGGGCATGGATCCCATTTTCCAGGCCGCCGGACCAATAAATCCCAAGCCAGTCTGGCATCCAAATATTCCAGGTTGAACCATACGCATTCGGTATCTTACTTTGCACCGCGAAGTTTCCAATGCGCGTGCCGCCGTTAATACCTGTCGAGGCCACGAAACTATAAATGAGTACATCCCCTTCATAAACATACATATGTTGTTCTGAAAGATCCACAAGGATATATTTTGACCCGCCAGAGGAAGGCGCGGATCCACCGACCGGCGCCATATTTGCAGAGGCAGGCGCATCGCCCACGATTTCCATAACCATCGAGCCGGGTGTCTCGGTCGCGGCGGGAGGCAGTGCCGTGTCAATTGGGACGATCGTCGGGATCACAGGTATGGGAGTATACGTGGGCTTTGGGAGATCTGCAAACGCCCACAAGTTTTCCTGAGTGGGCATCGGAGTCGGTCCAAATGCATTGAGAATTGAAGCGTTGGCTGGAGATGCCGCAACAAAAAAGATGATCAGTCCAATGCTGATAAATAACAAGATCAGCCACACGATCGCAAAAAGACGAACGCGTCCATTTGAGAAGAGAGTACTCATGGCGTCATGTTAGGAATGGAGGCGGGCGCGATGTTTTCGTTGTTGGCAAAACACAAAATACCTTCCACGACTCCCTCTGCAATACGGTCGGTATGTTTTGTGAGGATCTCGCGGTCTAGATTGAGGAAGCCAGTTTCGATGATCGCCGCGACCGTGTTCGGGTCGATTTCGCGGAATGCATGATATTCGCGCATATCACCGGTGATGCTTCCGGCGTGGAAGGTCAGCTTGGTGACATTTTGATAGCGATCCACGAGGCAGGCAGTGAGACGGTTGGCGCGGTTGAGATCGTTAGTGTTGAGCGCCGCCGCGACTTTGAAGCCGGTCGCTTCATCGTTGACGTAATCACAGGAATCATTATGAATGGAGACAATGGCAAGGGCACGATAGCCATTCAGGCGCGTATCGAACTCACGCAGAAGATCCACCTGATAGCCTTTTTGCGTCAACTGCTCCTGAACCATCGCCGCAATCTTCAGATTCACATCCGCTTCTGTGAGCGTGACGTTTCCATTCCCGTCCATACAGACTGCGCCTGAGTCGTTGCCGGAGTGACCGGCCACAATGCCAATGCGTAGTTGCGGCTGTGACGCAACCAGAGGCTGGGATACATTTGCATTGGGTGTTAGGATAACGCTGAGTCGATTATAGAAGTCGCCGGCCACTAATCCACGCGAAGGCAGAGCCGTAAAGAGTGTTGCCAGCAGGATGGCAGCACCGAGGACAGTCTGCACTGCGCGGAAAGAACGCGAACGCCGTCGCGGGCGTGGAGAGGCGGTTTCCATATCGCTTGCGTGTAATAGTACCTTATTAAGGAATTAATTTGCAAGGGTTGAAATGAAAGTTTTATGGACTTTTTGAACCAGAATTTACGCTGCTGATCATGTGTTTTATGTGGAGAATTTTTTGTTATTTCCGATTTTTGTCTTGACTTAGAAATCTCTCCTCGTTATCATGAATTTTCTGTGGAGAAATTACATTATGACTCTTGATTCTGAAAAGCTTCGACATGCCATGCGTGCCTGGACGACCGGTGTGGCCATCGTTACCTCTATGTATGAAGGTCAGCAATATGGCATGACTGTTAATTCATTTACCTCCATTTCGCTGGAGCCGCCATTGATCTCTGTGACGCTAAAGCAATTAACCCATACGCATGATCTGGTTGTAAAATCTGGTATGTTTTCGGTGACGATCCTTACCGCGGCACAAAAGGAACTTTCTGATCGCTTTGCCGGGAAAATGCCAAATATCGTCAATCGTTTTGAAGGATTGCAGACCGAAACAATTTCCCTGGATGCGCCCGTATTCAGGGAAGGGATGGCCTATTTCGACTGCCGTGTAGTGAGCTCCGTACCAGTTGGCGAAAATACACTCTTTATCGCCGAGGTCGTGGATGCGCGTGGGGAAGGGAAAGGCGAGCCGCTGGTGTATCATAACCGCGAGTATTGGAAGTTAACGAGATAATTGTTCATTGCAATACAGGCTGGACCTGTTTTCAAAGAATGTCGGAGGGGCCGAACATGCAGGAAAAACTTACCCTGGAAGAACAAAAAGTTTTGCTCCGCCTGGCGCGTGAGGCGATGGAACGCGGTGTGAAAGGCGAAGAGTTGCCCTCTCTTGATCAATCCTCATTGCCGGCAAGTTTGCGTGAAGAAGGCTCATCCTTTATCACATTAACCTCGCATGGGCAATTACGCGGCTGTATTGGTTCCTTGAATCCGTATCAGTCACTGGCTGAAGATGTGCGCGAACACGCGATTGCCGCCGCGCTCAATGACCCGCGCTTCCCTGCGGTGAGAGAAGATGAATTAAACGGGATCCAGATCGAGGTGTCGCGATTGACACGCCCCATCCCGTTGGAATATAAAGATTCGGATGATTTGTTATCGAAGTTGCATCCCTATGTGGATGGCGTCATCCTGCGCGATGCGTTTCGGCAAGCAACATTCCTTCCCCAGGTTTGGGAAAAAATCCCGGACCCCGCAGAGTTCATGAACGATCTTTGTTATAAGATGGGAGTGAAACATGATCTGTGGCACAGCAAACATTTCGAGGTGTTGACCTACCAGGTGGAGGAGTTTCATGAGTGAGATAGCTCATTCATGAGGCACTTCACGAGTGATGTACTTCACGAGTAGGGTAAAATCTACCTATGGCTGATAACGATGCAGTTTTTCAAGAAGCAGTGGAAGCCCTGCGTGTGGGAAATAAAAGCCGTGCCCGTGAATTACTAACAGGTTTACTCAAGACCGATCAAAACAACGCAACCTATTGGGTATGGATGAGTGCCACGGTGGACACCCCCAAAGAGCGGATCTATTGCCTGCAAACCGCGTTCAAGCTGGACCCTCAAAATGCTGCCGCCAAACGCGGCTTGATCCTGCATGGCGCGTTACCGGCCGATGAAACCATTCAGCCCTTCCCTGTGAACCGGCCGCGCGCCTGGGAAGAAAAACTTCTGCTCGCGCATGAAAAGCCCAAGCTAAAAGGCTGGGCAGCCGTCAAAGCCAGCCCGGTTGCGCGACTGGGTGGTTTTGTGATGCTTGGCGCGGTGCTGATCGGCGCGATTGTGTTTGGCTTTTTCCAGTTGACGAATAATCAAACTGAGCGTCCGCCAACGGTTACGCCGGGACCTTCTCCAACGTACACGGTCACTCCCACTTCCATCAACGCGACCGGTCAGCCACCTGTTGCGGTCGGCACTGCCGCGCCGCTTTCAGAATTGCTGCCCGTGCCTTATACACCCACGCCTTTATATGTCGGCCTGCAGGGATCAACTTTATCCTCAGATATCTATCGCTCGGTGAAACTATTCTATGAAAGAGGCCAATGGGACGAAGTGATCCGAAGTTTGCAGGAGGTTGTCAAGGTGGAACCTCAGGATGCAAAGGCTTATTATTACATTGGGGAAGCCTATCGCTTCAAGGGAGATTATTCAAGCGCCATCGCGGCCTATCAATTAGCGCTTGGGCTGGATCCGAACTTTGGGGCTGGCTATGTGGGCCTGGCGCGCGCCAGGCTGGGAGTCAACTCCAGCACGAATGTCACTTCCTTTTTGGATGAAGCGATCCGACTCGACCCGAATTTTGGAGAGGCTTATCTCGAACGTGCCGTTGCAAAATTGAAGGAGAACAACATTCAGGGTGCGCTGGTTGACCTTGGCGAGGCAGATCGCCGTTTGCCAAATTCTCCGCTGGTCTACTTTTACCTGGCGCAGGCGCGGGTCAAGGAAGGTGATCTGGAACTGGCGCTCAGCGCGGCCAAACGCGCCAACGAACTGGATGTCACCCACCTTCCCACCTATCTTTTGCTTGGGCAAATTTACGCCGATTCAGGCAACGAAGAAGAAGCGGTCAAGGCTTTGGATATCTATCTTAAATACAGACCTGAAGATACAGCCAGTTATTTATTGCTCGGCAAGATGCATTTCAAAAACAACGAATATGAAGAGACCATCAACGATATGAACAAGGTCCTGGCGCGGGATCGGAATCAGCGCGAGCCTTATCTCTATCGTTTTCTGTCGAACGTGGAACTGGGCAATGGCGAACAAGCGGATGAAGATATTGACAGTGTTCTGTTGTTCTACTCCGATTCGTTCGATGTTCATTTGGGGATCATTCGCACAAATCTTCTGCAGGAACGCAACGGCAACGCGCTTCTGGAATTGGATAAGACCCAAGCACTTGCCAAAACGGATGAGCAAAAAGCTCTCTTTTATTATTGGGCTGCCAAAGTGTACGAGGCTCGTAAGGAACTCGATAAGGCTGCTGAGTATTGGCAATTCCTGATGAATCTGCCCAAGACAGCCATGACCCCGGAAATGCGCACCGAAGCCGAAAAACGATTGTCTGAAATCGTCACACCGACGGCTACCGCGACCCCCAAGCGGACTCAGACTCAAAAGTCGGGTACACCAACCCGCACGCCGACTGTTACGCGGACGCCAACTGCTTCGCGAACCCCTACAAGAACGCCCACCCGCACCCCAACACCGACTCCTTAATCAAAAATCGACTGAGAAATCAGTCGCTCATTGATTATTTACTCTTCCCATACTTCGCCCGATCTTCAGGGCAGGGACATAACGCGCGCAGGTAATGCCAGTTGTAAATTCCGTAATCGTGTCCATCCTCCCATACGATGGTGAGGGCGTAGGACCCCACTGCGACAACATTGGTGATGCGCGTGGAGGGCGTATCCCCCAGCTTGATGTTGAACACACCCGCGTCAGGTTCGGACCTCATGTTCTCGTGTCCGCCGCGGCACGAGGCGCAGGGACAGGCCGCCCGCAACAATTCAAACGGATAGACGCTCGTATGATCGTCGTTCCATGTGATCGTAAATTCTCTGGTCTTTTTATTGGCAGTAATACCGGTTGGTTTTTCATTCATAGATAACTCACTTTGCATATTATGGAGTCAACGACTTGGTATCCCCGAATGGGGGCCGTTCGTTGGAACGGCAACGTCAGGAGACGTTGACTCCGTTGGATTTTATTGAGGCGCTGGGACATAACTCAAAAAGTCCGCCGCGGCCCAGCCGACGCGCGTATCATCATAGGGCGCCACAAGATACCACCACACATATCCATCCACTTCGCGTGGCCCATCCTGGACAACAAATACTTCAGAATCATAAGCCAGAAATTCAAATTCACCGTCCAGACCAGGAGCCTTGCGGATACGGAGTCCCTGACCTTCGGTGCCATTAATCTGCACATAGTTGCCGACCGCAATCCCGGCCGGGGAGGTTGGCGAGGCGAAGGGGTCAATCGTCGGTGTGGGTGGTGCACTGGAAGTGCTTGTGGAGGCGGGGATCATCGTCAGATCCGCAGGGGCAAACCCAACGTCGGAGGGTTGATGCGCAGCAGTTAATCCAATGGAGATCGCGGTAATGAGGAGCAAAAATCCCGTGAGCAGAAGTGCACCGAGGATAACCCATTTGTTGAAGAGTTGGCGAGCGTTCATTTTATTGATGCCCCGTTTCTTAATAAGTCCATGCCAGCCGGCGGCATGAGTAGTTTTAATGCATGGGGTTGAACACTGATCTCAGCAATTTTAGCTGAACCGCGTGCTTCACCATCTGTCTGAATCCAGTATGACGAATCAGCTTCCACGCGCAGGTTGCGAAAGGTGATGCATTGAGCCGCCTCTGAATTGACATGACTGCCGCGCCAGAGCTCATAAGCGTGTCGCAGTGCATCCCCGAGATTACTTCCACTGAACAGCCATAGATCGAGCAGACCATCATTGATATAGGCCTCCGGCGAAAGATTTGAGAGACCACCCATGTAATGACGGATGTTAGTTACAACGGCAAGAATAAAGTGACCCTCCACTTCATGTTCATCTGCCCACAGGCGCAGGCGCAAGCCGCTCCATTGGGCCGCGTTCCAGATCGTCCTGGCCGCGTATTCAGGCATGGCAAAAAACTTATCCAACCGCATGCGCGGCTCGAGTGATTGAATGGTCAACGCATCCAGGCCAATACCTGCCCACATCATAAAGTAAATTTGGTTACATAAACCCACATCCACCCTATGGTAGGGAGCATTTGCAAGGATGGAGGCATTCTTTCTTAATACCCACGGATGAGTCCAGGCGAAAGGACGCAATCCCAGTTCGATGCTCCACACATTTGCCGTCCCCGCTGGCAGGACTCCCAGGGCAGTTTCGGAACCAACCAATCCGTTGACGGCGTTTCCAATCGTTCCATCACCGCCCACCGCGAAGACCGCGTCTTTTTTCTCAGCCGCAGCCTGTTTTGCCAATTCGATGATGTGTTCGCCACTTTGAGTTTCTGCTGCGTCCACTTTCCATCCGGCAGATTCCAACTCCTTTATAGCAGACTTAATAAATGGCTTTACCGAAAAACGTCCTGCGGTAGGGTTATAAACGATGACGGCACTGCGCATGTGAGGATTATACCTGACGCCCCACCCGTCACTGCGTGACACCCTCTCCAAATACGACATTGAGATTATCTATATGCCTTCAAAAATTTAACTGTCGTATTTGGGGAGGCCTGGGGTGGGGTATAATCTTTTTTGCAATGAACGAAGGGATGCTGCTCAACAATCGTTATCAATTGCTTGAACGACTCGGCTCAGGCGGAATGTCGGATGTGTTCCGCGCCCGCGATCTGATGCTGGAACGTTCGGTGGCGATCAAAGTTTTACATGAGGATTATTCAAACGACGATGCCTTCCAGCAACGTTTTCGTCAGGAAGCGCGCGCCGCGGCAAACCTTTCGCATCCCAACATTGTTACCGTCCATGATTTTGGATTCGACCACGGTCAACTCTTTATTGTCATGGAGCATATTCCTGGCAAGGACTTGAAGACCATACTCCGTCAACGCGGCCGCTTTTCTGTCGACGAAGCCATTCCGCTGATGGTGCAGGCTTGTGCCGGGATCGGCTATGCTCACCGCGCTGGGCTCGTCCATTGTGATGTCAAGCCGCACAATATGATCGTCACACCGGATGGGCGTCTTAAGGTCACAGACTTTGGCATCGCGCGGGCCCTCTCCACGATCCTGCCCGATGAACGCGCGGATGTGGTCTGGGGTTCACCGCAATATTTCTCGCCGGAACAAGCCACTGGCGAAGCGCCCTCGCCGGCTTCGGATGTTTATTCTCTGGGCGTTGTCTTGTATGAGGTGTTGACGGGCGCATTGCCTTTCACGGCTCCCACCAGTGAAGAACTTGCCCGCATGCATTTGGAAACGCCGCCCATTCCTCCAAGCGAATATGTACCGGACATCCCCTCTGCGCTTGAACAGATCGTGTTGAAGGTCCTTTCAAAAGAACCGGCCGCGCGCTATCGTACTGCAGATCAACTCGGACGTGTCCTGCTGCGCTTCGGCACGCAACGAGATGAACGCGCCGCCGCCGCGTTGAACCTGGCTCCTGAAGCCGCAGCCGCGTCCACTTATCAGCGACCTGAACCGGCACCGCCGCCTCCACCCGTTGCTACGCAATACCCCACCCCTGAGACAACACTTCCACTTCCTGACTATTCCATCCCCGATATTGATTGGACTTCTGTCGGCCTGGGTTTGATGGCGCTTATTGCAGTGGGTGGCTTGATCCCATTCTGGATCTATATTTTTTTCCTGTATAACCCTCGATAAGAGAGGTGACAGTCCATTCTTCTTAAGGTGATTGTCACCTTATTTTTTTACTATGACGAATAAATATGTTCTTTCCTCATCCATTCTCTCCGCAGATTTTGCGCGTCTCGGCGAAGAGATTGCCACCGTGGATACCGCCGGCGTGGATTGGATCCACGTGGATGTGATGGACGGCCATTTCGTGCCCAACATTACGATGGGACCATTCATCGTTGAGACGTGCAGACGGATCACAAAACTTCCACTGGATGTCCATTTGATGATCGAAAATCCCGAGCGTTATCTCGAAGCGTTTGCAAAAGCCGGCGCGAGCGGACTAACTGTCCATGTGGAGACTTGCCCTGATATCGTTGGGACGTTAAAACAGATCAAAGCCCTTGGATGCAGAGCCGGCGCGGTCTTGAACCCGGAAACGCCGGTCGGTACGATCCAGCCTGCTTTAAAGGAAGCCGATTTGATATTGGTGATGAGTGTGCATCCTGGATATTCAGGCCAAAGCTTCATGCCGGAGTCCATTGCAAGAGTGTCAGAAATCCGCAAAAAGCTGGACGCGCTGCGATCCTCCGCCTGGCTTGAGGTGGATGGCGGAATCGATGTGGAAACATTACCTGAAATGAAAGAGGCGGGCGCGACCGCCTTTGTAGCGGCCACCGCGATCTTCAAGAATCCCCAGGGGCCCGCGGCAGGGGTCAAGGCATTGCGTGCGTTACTCGACTAACCACAGAGACACCGAGTCACGGAGAATTTAGAAAAAGGCTTCTCAGTGTCTCTGTGGTCAATTAAACAAAAATCACGGCCCGATAGCCGTGACCTTTGTGGGGTGATTTAAACCTTAGGCTGCGGTCTTGCTCAGGGTCTTAATGCACTTGGTGCACAATACTTTATGTACGACACGACCCTTTTCCATCACGAGCGTCTTTTGCAGGTTCGGTTTGAACGTGCGGTTGGTGGCGCGTTGAGAGAATGAGCGATTATGACCGAAGGTGGTTGATTTACCGCAATTAGCGCACTTAGCCATTTTCTTACAATATCCTTTCTTGCTATAATTCCAAGCGGTGCAAGCGAGTACCAATTGCCTTTTTGAAGGCAGGGCATTTTACCATACATCACAACCTTTCTCAAGGCGAGATGATAAAATAGACGAAAGAAATGTCACACCTGCACTTGACATAACAAAGGAAAAACATGGGCGAAGAAACAACCTCTCTGGGCCGGATCCATATCTCACCCAACGCCATTGCGACGATCGCTTACCATGCCACATTGGAATCCTATGGTGTGGTGGGTCTGGCACCGATGAATATTGCAGATGGCCTTGTAAAAACGATCACACGTGAGCCTTCGCGCGGCGTAGCTGTTCGTTACAATGGCGAAGATATTGACATTGAAATTCATATTATTGTGGAATATGGCACCCGCATCAACACGGTGGCGGAGAGCGTTGCCAATACGGTCCGCTTTCATGTGGAGAAAGCCCTGGGGCTGAGAGTCAATACCATTAACGTACACGTGGCCGGATTACGCGTAAGCAATACCGACTAGGAGCAGAAGTGTCATGGCAGTAGATACCGCACGTGTTGAGAAACTCCGTAAGCAGCAAATTAATGGTCAGTCGATGAAGCGGCTCATCGAGGCGGGCCTTACCTGGCTCCGCACGAATCAGCAGACCGTGAACGCGCTAAATGTTTTCCCAGTCCCTGATGGAGATACCGGTACAAACATGGTGCTGACCATGCAATCGGCATGGAACGAGATCAAGGATCTTGGTTATCGCAGTATTTCCGACATGGCCGGTGCGGTATCAAAGGGCGCGTTGATGGGCGCGCGCGGCAATTCGGGTGTGATCCTTTCCCAGTTGTGGCGGGGCTTTTCGCGCGGTGTGCATGGCAAGGAAGTTCTGGATGCTGCCACCTTAGCCAAGGCATTCAGCGAAGCGCGTGATACGGCTTATAAGGGAGTCGTCCGCCCGGTGGAAGGGACGATCTTAACTGTCGCCCGAGGGGTGGCGGAAGCAACGGAAGCCGCCCTGGCGTCCACAAATGACGCGATCACCATCCTGGAGATCGCGGTCAAAGCCGCGGATGAGGCTGTCCAAAGGACTCCCGACCTGCTGCCGGTCCTCAAACAAGCCGGGGTTGTCGACTCGGGCGGGAAGGGTTTGTTCTTTATCCTGGAAGGGATGCTGCGGCACGTGTATGGCGAATCGCTTGAAACGCCCACGATGACAGTGCAGCCCATCTCAAGTATGCAGATGCAGGACGCGATGGAAACGGTGGAAGAGGGACAGGATTACGAAGTAGTCGTGGATTTTATGCCGTCGAATGAATTTGACCTGCAAAAATTTTATGGCCGGCTGGAAGAGATGGGCACTTCCATCCAGGTGGGCGAAGGCGAAGGGCTATACCGCATGCACATCCATGTGCCACTCGATAAGCGCTATGAGCCGATCGATTACATCATGGGCATTGGTACGATCACAAAAGTTGCGATGGAAAATTTGCTGGCGCAGATGGATGATATTCAGAAGAGCAAAGCCAGCCGTATTAAATTTGCCGCGGTGGAACCCGGGCAGATTGCGGTGGTTGTTGTTTCACCGGGCGCAGGGTTGAGCAAAATTTTTGCCAGCCTCGGCGCGGCAGCAACTGTGGAAGGCGGGCAGACGAAAAACCCGTCCACACAGGATATTCTGAATTCATTTGAAAATTTGCCAACGGATAAGATAATCATCCTCCCCAATAACAAGAACATTATTATGGCGGCAAACCAGGCCAAGGAAGTAACCGTCAAACAAGTGGTGGTTGTGCCAAGTCGCACGGTTCCACAGGGACTTGCCGCAATGCTTTCACTTAATCCCGATGGTGAGCTTGAGGCGGTGGCAGAGAAAATGATCAAGGCATTGGATAACGTCGAGACCGGTGAAATTACGGTCGCGGTCCGTTCCGTTGAAATTGACGGCGTCAAGGTGGATACGGGTCAGGTGATCGCGCTACTGGATGGCAAACTGGTTGCAGCAGCTGGTTCGGTGGAAGAAGGCTGCCTGGCTTTGCTTGACAAAGCCAATGCAGAGGAACAGGAATTGATCACGTTATTCTATGGCGAAAATCTGTCTCATGTGGACGCCAATCGGATCGCGGATTTGATCCGCCAGAAATATCCGAGCCAGGAAGTGGAAGTGCAGGAGGGGGGCCAGTCACATTATCAATTTATCATTTCAGTCGAATGACTGAGCCTCACCCCCATCCCCTCTCCCCTGGGGAGACGGGAACTCCTACTGATTTTCATAAACATTTGATTGTCGCGGTCATTCCCTGTTACCGCGTCGAGAGGGAAATCCAGTCTGTTCTACAGGAAGTACCCGTTTACATAAAACATATTGTTGTAGTGGACGATGCTTCGCCCGATTCCACGCGGGACCTAGTGACGGCTTCTGCTAAAATTGACGCGCGCATCCTCCTGATGCGTCACCCGTCCAATTTGGGCGTGGGCGGTGCGATGATCACGGGTTACAAAAAAGCATTGGAACTTGGCGCGCAGGTGGTTGTCAAAATCGATGGCGATGGTCAAATGGATGTGGATCATCTGCCCGTCTTGTTAAAACCCTTGATCGAAGGCAAAGCTGATTATACAAAGGGGAATCGTTTCCGAGATTTTAAATCCCTGCAACAAATGCCATTCATCCGACGCGTGGGTAACATGGGGCTGGCGTTTCTGGCCAAGGCTGCCACCGGTTATTGGAATATGTTCGACCCCACCAACGGATTCAACGCGATCCGCGCGGAAGTCCTGGCGCAATTGCCTTTGGACAAGATCGATCCTACGTATTACTTCGAAACCTCGATGTTAGCCAATCTTTATTTGATCGGCGCAGTTGTAAAAGATGTGCCCATGCCTGCCCGCTACAAGGGTGAAGTCTCGAGCTTATTGATCCATCGGATTTTGTTTGAATTTCCACAGAAACTCTTTGCTACATTTCTTCGTCGGCTGGTACTTAAGAATTTCATCTATGATTTTTCAATGGCAAGCATTTATCTGCTGAGCGGTCTGCCGCTTTTGATTTTTGGTCTGATCTTCGGGATCTACAAATGGATCCAATATGCGAGCATCGGAATCCCTGCGCCGACGGGCACAGTGATGCTCCCGACCCTTTCGGTGTTGCTCAGTATTCAATTGTTGCTTTCTGCAATAGAGATCGATCTTCGCTCCGTCCCCACAGAGCCACTTTCGGGTCCTCTTTAGTTATGTCACTCTGAGGGAGCGATTTTTGCGACCGAGGAGTCTGCTTCATTGTGATAGAGATTCTCACCTGCACTTAGGCGCCGTGCACACTTGCCCTGGTACGGCTTAAGCCGCACAATGCCAGGGAGTGTCGCTACGCTCACATCGTCCCGATGTCCCGCTTCGCGGGGAGAATGACAAGGTTACTTACCATTTTTAACGATCTTTGCCGGGCCACCGGCTCGCGCAACCAGCACATTTTCAACTCCCGCAATTTCACGCAATCGTTTATCGATAACAGGTGCTTCTGGTTCCCGGCAAATGACATGCACATTTGGGCCAGCATCCACCGTGTAGCAGACCGGTATTCCTTCCGTCTGCCATTGACGCACACAATTCATTACCTCCAGTGAGGCCGGTTTCCAATAATGGAGAGCAGGTGTGGAAGTCATCATGACCGCATGCATGATGTCAGAGTCAAGCTCAACAATGGATGCAAACATGTTGAAATCTCGCGCAAGAATGGCGTTTCTGCAGATCTCCAGGCGACGCGGCGCATCTGCGACCCGCGCGGCTTGCAGAGGGCTTGTTGCTGCAATGCCATGGCCTTCCGTGGAACCGGTCTTCTTGTGCGATGCGCTGACAATAGCTACGCAATCCCTCAGATTCCAATGATCCGGTCCGGCAATCGAAAAGGCGAATGAGTCCTCATCGCGGGTGCCAGCCTGCCACTCGACAAATCCGCCGGGGATTGATCGTGACGCGGACCCAGACCCGCGTCGAGCCAGACGCGAGAGCTCCGGCTCACTGAGATTCAGTCCCGCGGCTTTACTCCCTGCCAATGTCAATGCAGCGAACGCGGCCGCGGAAGAAGCGATCCCCGCGCCAGAGGGAAAATTATTCTCGCTGATCACTTCGGCGCGCTCATGAAGTTTTGCCTTCCCGCGAATGATATCGAGAATATACGAGATGCGCTCCAACCCCGCGCCCCGGATTTCATGGCCATTGATGATGAGTTCATCGAAAGGCAGCGAGGGTTGAAAGCTGACTGTTGTACGCGTATACAACCCCTCCAGGTTCATGGAGATCGAGCCGTTCATGGGGACGCGTAAGCTGTTATCACGATTCCCCCAGTATTTGATGAAGGCGATATTAGGCGAGGCTTGGGCGGTGGCGGTGGTCATGGGGCGATGATACCACCAGTATGATAATCTCCCCCATGATTATCAACACATGTAAAACCGAAATTGTCGGAGCGCATCTATTTTTGACTCTTTCTGAGCTTCAGACTTCTTACAGCATAGTCCAATTTGAGGGAACAAAATAGCGTCACATGTTATTGTCATTTTGACAGGCATACTGAGAGTTTCTCTGGCTGTATAATCCCTAAATGCCATGTCATTCTCCCTGCGAAGCGGGACACCAGGACGGTGTGAGGAAGCATTTTCCCTGGCACCGCTCGTGGTGTGGTGCAGTACAGGTGAGACTCTTTTACTCTCCCAGACAGAGATTCCTTGCTCCGCTTAGAATGACATGTTTATTACAATGGAGAGCAGCATGTCTGAATATTATCAACACTTGGGGATTTTCAGCGACTGGGTTGCCGCCGCGCGGCGACAACATTCCCTCTACCCGATAGCGGCTCCGGGTCTGGAGACGCAGGAACTGCTCCGCGAGACCCTGGGTTTTTGTCACACTGACGAGTCTCCCGCAGAAGTCAAGATCGAACGTGAGTGGCAAAAGGATGGCTTGATCGGACAGGAAATTTCCTGGTCGGTGGGATTTGGTCCACGCACCCATGCATATGTCTTCCAACCGGCGGATGCAACGAAACCCTTGCCGGGAATCGTCGCCTTGCACGATCACAGCGGTTTCAAATTCTATGGCAAGGAAAAGATCGCCGATGGACCGGAGGAAATGTCACTACTGCTAAACGAGTTTCGCAAAGTTCCTTATGGTGGACGGGCGTATGTCAACGCGCTGGCACAAGAGGGATTTGTAGTATTGGTCCATGATGTGTTCTTGTGGGGCAGTCGCGGCTTTCCTCTGGAGACCATGATCGAAACGATGGACCACAAAACAGCCGCGATCGTGGAAGCACAATCAGATGAGATCGAGCGATATAACACAGCGACCCATTATCATGAGGATCGTGTCTCGAAGTATTGCAACATCTTGGGTACGAGCATGGCTGGAGTTGTTGCATACGAGGATCGCGTTGCATTGAACTATCTCCTCTCACGCCCGGAAGTGGACACGAAAAAGGTCGCCTGTATTGGCTTATCGGGCGGAGGAAATCGCGCGGCTTTATTGCTCGCGACACACAACAGCATTCAAGCCGCCGTTATTATCGGGTTGATGACCACGTATTCCGGGTTGCTTGATCACAACATGTCCCACACATGGATGTTGTTCCCCTTCGGTTGGGCGCGCCACGGCGACTGGCCCGATATCGCTGCCTGTCGTGCACCAATGCCGTTATTGGTTCAATATGATTTGCAGGATTATCTATTTACAGAAACAGGAATGAAAGATGCACACGCGCGTTTGCAGGGTCATTATGCCATTGTCGGAAAGCCCGATGCCTACACAGGACAGTTCTATCCGGGTACGCACAAATTCGACTTGGAGATGCAGTCCACTGCGTTTGACTGGCTAAAGCAACAATTATTGGAAGCAATGTAAGCAATGATGCAACTTTCTTAATCGAGCATACATGTGCTCTGTAATGGTTGGTAGTTCAAAATAAGATCGTTTGGCTGAGAAGGCGTAAGGGTGCGTCATTTTGCATCCAAAACAAACCTCGCGGTTAGTTTAATCGAGTTTTGCCAATCTGAATTTGATGGAAGCAATATTAGGCACGGCTTGGGCAGTTGCTGTGATCATGTGGCGATGATATCACGTCAGAAGGTTTCGCCCTCCTGGTTGTTTACTTTGCGTCTCACAGCTATCGAACCAGTTGGCTATGGCGGGCTAACGGTTTATATTCGCTCTAATTCAGGATCTGCGTCACAACGTCTGCAAGACGCTGTTTTTGACCACTTTCCCAGGCGGACCGATATCGAGGCTGTTCCAATTGGGACTCGATCTGCGCCCGAAATTTTTCGGCTTCATCGCGTAAAAATTGCGGACGATTCAACGAGTTCTGGCCACTTGCGGGATGATTCAACACAACCGCCAAAAGTTGCAGGGCTTTCTCCAGATCGCCCTGAGCCATATGCACGCCAGCGAGATCGAGTATGGATGACAGCATTTCCCGTATTTGTCCGCATTCCTGGCTGATGCGCAGACTCTTGATAAAGAACTGTTGTGCCTGTTGAACATCGTGTTCCAAAGATGCGGCTGTACCGAGACCATCATAAGTCCTCTGGAGCAGGCGCAGGTAATTAATCTCTTCCGCCGCTTGCATCCCGCGTAAGCAATACGCTTTCGCGGCGCCAATATCGCCAATTGCCATTGTAATAGCCGCCAATATGACGCCCGAAGCAACTGCGGTGCCGAAGGGTTCTTCCAATCTCTCGAAAATCACGAGCGCTTCCTGACCTGGTTGCAAACCTGCATCAAGTTGACCTTGCATAAGGAGCGACCATGCAGACCATATCAATGCAAAACCTCGTTCCCAGACTTCCCCACTCCGTTCGGCGCGTTCTATCATCTTCTGACTTATCTGGGCGACCAGCTCAGTCTTGTTCAAGAATATAGCATTGATGTTTGCACAGTGTAAAGTTTCTACTGTGATTTCGTGCTCATTAATTTGGCTTAAGGTCTGGAGGCTCGCCTGCACCATTCGGAGACCTTCCTCAGGTAAGCCAATCAGGGCGGTAAACCACGCCTGTCGTGCTTGAAGTTGAGCGCGAGCCCAAACAACGTCCGGTTCGCTGTCAGTGAGCTGCCTCGCTGCATCGCCAAAGAATTGGATCGCCGGGATATATGAGCCGCGCACCTCGAAGAAGAACCAAAGCGCACTGACAAACTCGAGCGTGCGGTGCGCGTTCCGCTTATTGACCCAGAAGTTCCAAGCGACACGGATGTTGTCAAGATCGGCTGCAATTTCCAACAATGCTGCCTTGCTACGGTTGTCGTGCAAGTGTGCCTCGCGCGTCTTCATGAAATCAGCAAAGTATTTTGCGTGATCTTCGTGCGCAGATAGTTGCTCATCAACAGAGAGCCTGAGCTGTTCCTCGGCATATTGACGCAACAACTCATGGATGGAGTATCGCCCTGTGTCTGGCTCGCGACGTAACAAAGCCTTGTCAACCAGCTGGGACAAGCCGCGTAAGGATGCGCCAGCCGCATCCTGAGCCGCTGATCGCGTGAAGCCTCCTCGAAAGACTGAGAGGCGCTTCAGCAGCGTCTGGGCTGTGGCATCAACCTGGTTCCATGATGATTCAATGACGGCGCGCACGCTGCGTTGACGGCCCGGCATGTCGCGTTTTTCTGTCTCCAGCAAGTCAATACTTTTTTCGATTTCGGCTGCGATCTCTTCCACAGACAGGGTATCGATCCATGCGGCGGCCAGCAAGATTGCCAATGGCATCCCGCCGACCAAACGGCAAATTCGTGTGACGGAAGGCAGGATCGGATCGTTGAGTTCAAAATCGGGACGCATCCACCTCGCACTTTGGNCAAACAGTTGGATGGCACTGTTCTGTTTTGNGCTTCCATCTCCTACTCTAAGACCTTCNATATTGAAAACTGTTTCACCCATCAAATTGAGCTTGACGCGGGACGAGGCAAGCACCTGAATATGCGGTGCTGCCTTCAAAATATCCTGAACGAAGGCTGCGCCCTCCAGAACATGTTCGAAATTATCCATGACCAGCAATATCTTTTTGTCACGCAAATATTCCATAATGCGGGATTTCGGATCTTCGTTGGAGGCCAGGGAGATCGGTAGAACCTCCGCCACTGCCTGCACGATCGACTCTGCTGAGTTGATACGATCCAGCGCCACGAAATAGATTCCCTGTGGAAACGCCTGAAGCATCTGCCCGGCAGCCTCCAGAGAAAGGCGCGTTTTGCCCATCCCCCCGGGCGCCACCAGGGTAATCAGTCGGTTGTTAGAATCTGAAAGCAGGGCTTTGAGTGAGGCCAGTTCCATTTCACGACCGATGAAGACTGTCAGCTGCGGCGGAAGATTATGGTTGACCACTTCGGCTGCATTGAGCGTCGCAAAATCGGAGGGCAGATCGGATGCTGTTAATTGAAAGAGATGCACCGGCTGCAGGATATCCTTCAAGCGTCTTTCCCTCATGTCTATAAATTGTGTTCCCGCGGGCAGTTTATCGACTGTGAGTTCAGCCGCAACCTGTGAGAGTAGGATCTGTCCGCCATGACCAGCTGACATGATCCGTTGGGACATTGCCAGCGTGGCATAGCCTGAATAGCGTGGAGATTTGGAGGCGTCCTGCAATTGGGCTGCACCGGTGTGGATTCCCATGCGTACCTTGATCGACGCAGGCGACCACGCTTCCTGATACAGGGCGCGCTGTATATCCAGGGCAGCGTTCAGTGCGTCACTCGCGTTGTGAAATGCTACGGAGAACGAGTCCCCAACGATTTGAAAGGTGAAGCCATTGTGATTTGTGATGGCTTTATCCAAAATCTCATAATGTCTCGCCAATAAGACAGGCATGGCCTCGGGATATTGCTGGGCAAGTTTGGTGCTGCCTTCGATATCGGTAAAAAGGAAGGTGACCGTGCCGGAGGGCAGGTTTTGTTTCCGCTCATTTTGGCTGGAAACACTGACCGGCTGATTCAAGCCGACCTGGTTCTCATCATAGAGCAGTTCGACATTCGTTGGCAGCGGCAGGTTGAAGGTTGTCGCATAACGCTTGAGATTGGCAGCAGCATAGATTAGTCCGGCGAGACGTTGTTCCCTGGGTTGACCGGCTTTGTGACAGTACGCCAAGCCCGCGGCGACTCCGCCCAGCCAGTATTGTCCCCACAAGTCATCGTGCAGACTCGGATGATTCTTTTCCACCCATGCGCCAAACGCGCCTCGGGCGGCTGCAATGACTTCACTGACGCCCGATGTTTCTATCGGTACTTTATGAGGGTCAGGGATATCGGCGACTGCCATCAGCGTGAGAAAGTTAACAGCCTTTGCAAAGGAAATCTGTGACAGCGCGTGCATCAAGTAAGACATTTCCAGATAACGCTGATCGTAGAACAGTGGCATGTCTTCTTTGAAGAGCGCGAAGTCGATCAGATAATATCCTTCAAGGCTCTCATTGTTGGAAAATTTGACCAGAATATTGTTGGTGTTCAAGTCTCCATGGATGAAGCCTGCAGCAACATCCATCGAGCGAATCTTGCCCCACTGTTCAGGCTTGCGCGCATAACGCAAAGGATTGGGAAAAACATGTCCGTTGATAAGCAGGCCTGCGGTGTCGGGATTGATCGTGCAGGTCTCTTGCAGGAAGCGTTCGATATTTCCGCCTGCATCCAGCCGAAAGCCCAGCCATCTTCCCAGCACGATCTGCGGATGAATTGCCTGCTCAAAGGCGGCATTCACATTCCACTCGTCCAGGAGCACATGATTGGTTTGTGTAAAAATAGTTTTAAGCTGGCTTTGCCGTTCGTAATTCGATAGCGGACGATATTTGAGGAGCGATTGACCGGCGATCCGATAAAAGATCGCGATGACACCTTCCTGCTCAACGCGGTCGAAGACCAATTCGGCTATGTGTGCGCGGGCAAACTCAGGTGTAGACTTGTTCATCACGGTATGATGCCGTGTGACCTCATCCGATTTTGCGGATTTGCCTTTGCGATCCAGTTTGAGGATGCAATGCTCGACGCGTTTGGATTCATTGGAAGAAACGCTGACAAGATAAACGACCGCGCCGGACCAGCCTCCCACCAATAGCTGAAGCGGAGCGACAGTGATCCTGTATTTATCCTGTGCCAGCCGAATAATGCTCTGATATTCTTCAGGCANGGATTGAAAATCGCTGGTCAGTTCGGGCATGNCATGAGCCTTTTGACTCAAAAAATGTAATCATTATGATGAGGGTAGTGAATCTTGAAAAATCGTCAGTATAGGTTTTCCTGGCAAAATCACTGGCGCTTCCTTTGGCTTCGACTAAATTCTATCAATTGGATAGTATACCGGTACTTGGACGACAAGTATAGACGCAAGCCAATTGTTGAATCAGCCGGATACCATGAGGTGAGGACACCTCCTTAGTAATTTCCTGATGATGGCCTCTGCTGGTTCGAAAATAAGCTGTAACCAAAAAGTGATGAATGTAGTCTTGTTTACGACAATCTAATATTTATAATGATTGTCAGAATGAATCCATAAAATAGAGCCTAATTCAGAGAGAGGCGAATGGCCTCCCTGGGAGAATTAATTCCTATGCCTACAATAAGCCATCCTTCTGTTCATATTCGAATTTTTGTGATGACTCTGTCAGTCATTATGATATGGAGCAATGCTTTGCCTGTTTCAGTGAATGCGATGCCTTATGCGGTCATAGATGTCCCAGGCGCTCTCGATACAACCTTCGATACAGATGGAAAGGTTCTCACGGATTTCGGGAACAGCGATGACCTTGCCCAGGCGATTGCTGTCCAGCCGGATGGAAAAATTCTTGTGGCAGGTTTGGGGAGCGACAAGAGCGGCGGCGACGGCATGGCATTAGTTCGCTATAACAGCGATGGTTCGCTGGATCTCGGCTTTGGCACAAATGGTATCGTCGCAACCTTTACGGGTACCGGTGCTTCGGCAGATGCGCTGGCGCTTCAGGCAGACGGCAAAATCGTGGTAGCTGGGAGCAGCATCATGGCTGGCTTTGTATTGGTGCGCTATGACAGCAATGGTTCTGTGGATCCAATGTTCGGCACAAATGGCCAGGTCACGACCAGCTTCAATGCCAATCCCCTGCACTATGATTATGCCCATTCAATTGCTATCCAGTCAGATGGAAAAATTATTGCGGCAGGCGCCAGCTATACCGGTGACTATTCTGACTTTGCCCTGGCGCGCTACGAAACGAATGGATCCCTGGATACGACATTCGATGGCGATGGAAAAGTAATTACCGATTTTGGAGGCAGTAACGATGGTTATTCCATCGCTCTACAGCCGGATGGCAAGCTTGTCATGGCCGGAGGTCGCTGGAACGGCAGCGCCTATGATTTTGCGTTGGCACGCTACAACATCAATGGTTCTCTGGATACAGCCTTCGACGGCGACGGAAAGGTAATCACGGATCTCGGCAACAGCGAATTTAGTTCCGCGGTGGCTCTACAAGGCGACGGTAAGATCGTCCTGGCGGGTAATACCGATGGCCTCAATCGCAATTTCGTCCTAGCGCGTTATAGCAGCAGTGGTTCTCTGGATACAACCTTCGACGGCGATGGAAAAGTGACCACCGATTTTGGTAACAACAATGATGACGATGCTCGAGGACTCACCATCCAATCGAACGGTAAGATCATTGTGACCGGAAGCAGCGGTCAAGGTAGCAACACGGATCTTGCCCTGGCGCGTTACAACAGTAGCGGCTCCCTAGACACAACATTCGACAGCGATGGAAAAGTGACGACAGCGGTAGGTAGCAGCGCTGATAATAGTTACGATATCGTTCTCCAATCGGATGGGAAAATCATCATCGCTGGCGGAAGTCACAACCAACTCAACGTTGATGTTGCCGTAGCGCGTTACAACAGCAGCGGCTCCCTGGACACAACCTTTAGTGGCGATGGAAAAGTGACCACGGACCTTGGTGGAGGGAGCGGCTATGAATTTGGTGAGGCGCTGGCGCTTCAATCGGATGGAAAGATCGTCGTCGCGGGAAGCAACTCTAATGGCAACACCAGCGTAAATTTTGCAGTGGCACGTTACAACAGTGATGGTTCATTGGATGTAACTTTCGGCACCGATGGAAAGGTGACTACTGATTTTGGCCTCCGAACCAATGGCGTGGGATATACCAATTATGGGAGGGCTGTCGCTACTCAAACGGATGGAAAGATCATCGTCGCGGGGAGTAGTGGGAACGGTGGCGGCGAATCGCAGTTTGCCCTGGCGCGCTACAACACCAATGGCACTCTGGATACAACATTCAATGGTGATGGCAAAGTAACAACTGCCATTGAGGGAAATGGTCAAGCCTGGGCAGTCGCGATCCAGCCGGATGGCAAGATCATAGTGGCCGGCGATAACGGCTATCCCAACAGTAACTACACAGACTCTGTCAGTTTCGCGTTAGCCCGCTTCAATTCCAATGGGTCGCTGGATACCACCTTCGATATGGACGGAAAGCTGACAACCAGTTTTGACCTTGGCAGTCTCGCCACGATCCAGGCTGTGACGATCCAGCCAGACGGTAAGATTATCGTCGCGGGCTTCAATCACAAAGGTTCTTATTCTGACTTCGCCTTGGCGCGCTATAACACAAATGGGTCACTGGATGCCACCTTTGACGGTGACGGAAAGGTCGCGACTACATTTGGCGGAAGTAGCAGCTATTCGTACGGCTACGATCTCGTCCTCCAGCCAGATGGCAAGATTCTCGTGGCAGGGGATACTCGCGCGGGACCCGATATTGGCCTCAACTACGATCTGGCAATCGCTCGCTACAACGCCAATGGCTCATTGGATACCACCTTTGATATCGACGGTAAAGTCATCACTGATTTTGGCAATAGCGCTGACGAAGTTGGCTGGGCTGTCGAACTCCAGCCGGACGACCGGATCGTCGTGGCGGGCAGGAGTTATGGCAGCTTTACGCTCGCACGTTACACTCCGAATGGTTCCCTGGATCCGAGCTTTGATAGCGACGGGAAATCAACCGTGGACATTGGCAGTGATCTTGGTGGTGGTGACGCGGCTCTCCAGTCCGATGGCAAGATTGTGATTGCAGGCAGCAGTTGGCATGATAATCTCCACACGAACTATGACTTTGCCCTGGCGCGCGTGCTTCTTGGGGCTTATGAGTTTGTTGAGCTGGATACAACTCCGCCGATTATTACTTCTATTGTCCGTGCCGATGGAAATCATACCTCGGCTCTCAGCCTAAGCTTTACGGTGACCTTCTCTGAACCGGTTACTGAGGTAGACACAAGTGATTTTACGTTGAAGAATGTAACCGGAATGATCACTGGGGCAACTATAAATAACGTAACCGGCATGGGTACAGTTTCGACTGTCACCGTCAATACTGGATCTGGGAATGGCACG
>Ga0065705_10001893_pt1 | contig 27685 bp, 29 predicted proteins | sample SwibulcommuniRL2_FD_59092 | JGI IMG/M metagenome (GOLD analysis project Ga0065705, IMG submission 59092) | Bulk soil microbial communities from switchgrass field near Rose Lake, East Lansing, Michigan, USA - RL2 Bulk Soil v2 (version 2) | ecosystem: Environmental > Terrestrial > Soil >...
AAATCTTGCCAATGCCTGATTATCCCACGCTGTTAGGCACTTTTCTTCAATACGGAGATTGGCTTGCCAAGCTGGGAATCGAAAATGTGGGCGCGCTCAATAACGCCATTCAAAGTGGGCACAGTGATCAAATCGTGCTGGTATCAGAGGCATTCCATGAAAATAATTTGGCACGCATCGCCAACCAGATCGTAAATCAACTTGACCGTTCGCGCATCATTTTGATTGCAGGTCCCTCCTCGGCGGGGAAAACGACGACCTCACGTCGACTGACTGTGCAATTGCTTGCATTGGGTGTTTCGCCATTCCCGCTCGAGCTTGATAATTATTTTCTTGACCGCGAGCTAACCCCACTCGGCGAAGATGGCAAACCAGATTTCGAAGCCATTGAAGCCCTGGATTTACCTTTAATTGCAGAGCAATTGTCGCGTTTACTTCGAGGCGAAGAAGTCCAATTGCCGAGATATAACTTCAAGACCGGCTTGAGGGAAGATGGCGAATTGATCCGCTTGAAAAATGGACAACCCATTATTCTGGAGGGGATCCATGGGATGGACCCAAGACTTCTGCCTGCAGGATTAAGTGGCGAAGCATTTCGGATTTACGTTTCCGCTCTGACTCAATTGAACCTGGATCGCCACAATCGCGTTTCCACCACGGACACGCGACTCATCCGCCGCATCGTACGCGACACGCGTGAACGCGGCTATACCGCCGCGCAAACCATTGGTCGCTGGGAATCGGTCCGACGCGGCGAGAAGAGACATATCTTCCCGTTCCAGGAAAATGCAAATGTGATGTTCAACTCGGCGCTTGCTTATGAACTTGCGGCGCTCAAGCCTTTTGCTGAACCGCTTCTGAGACAAGTTCCTTACGGAACCCCTGAGTACATCGAGGCGAAACGCCTGTTGGCATTCCTTGAATGGTTTTTACCGCTCGATATTAGTCTCGTGCCAGGGACGTCTATTGTGCGCGAATTTTTGGGAGGTTCAATTTTGCAGAACTTTACGATCTGGAAGGAACAGGAACCATTGATCTAGGGCACAGTTGGTACTTTGAAAATTAACCCGACAACATAGCCCGCCAATGCGCTGATCGTGCCGATGACTGCCATTTGAATCCCACTGCGCAAGGGTTTGCCGATGGTCACGCGAGCTTTATACACACCGACTACGAATAACGTCAGTGCCGCGAGAACGATCGAGAACCAGATACTCAGGCTCACGTTCCAGAAAAAGAATGGGGAGAGAGGAATAAGGGAACCTACCAGTGCAGAAATCCCGACGATGACTGCTGAACGGAATGCTCTTGATTTTTCGGGCGGCGTCATCTGGAACTCTTCAGACATCATCACGTTGACCCACACATCTGGATTCGATGTGATGACCTCCACGATCTTTTCCAATGTTTCGCCTTCAAATCCTTTGTTGTGATAAATATCGCGAATCTCCTCGATTTCCACATCCGGAGCGAGATGGATGTGGCGATATTCCCGTTCCCTTTCGCTAAGATAGAGATCGTCATTTGCCAGTGTGGATGTGTAAGCGACCGCACCCATCGAGATCGACTCGGCAAAGGTAGCCGCCAGCCCGGCTGCGATGACAATCCGAGCATCCTGCGTTGCCGCCGCGACTCCCAGGATAACACCGAGAACGTTCACCAGCCCATCCTGCCCACCCAGAATCATATCTGAGAGTCGAGATTCGTGACGATGAGGGTCATGATGATCGTGCAAACGAACCTGCTCGATTAATTTACCTTTTGCGAGGGGTGCATTGGTGTCTGCCATCGGAATTTCTTCTTTCTGACGCTTTTGCTCAAGCCGCCGGGGGCGGCGCAGGAAGGACTTTTATCTATCTAAAAATATATCTTCCATAGAGAGTTCGTCTTCTACAGGTTCAATATGTGTGAAGACTGTGACGACGCTGCCCAATGCTTTACGGATATCAGACTCGAAATCCTCGGCAACGTGATGCGCATCATGGACAGTCCATTCGCCGGGCACCAGCATATGAACGGAGACAAATTGTCGTGCAGCAGCTTGTCGTGTGCGGAGTGCATGAAAGGTAACACCCTTTCCGCTGTATTTCCCTATCACCTCCTGTATCAACTTTTGTTCGAAGTCCGGCAGGGCTGCATCCATGAGGCCGGCCACAGAGCGATTTACAAGTTGAACCCCCGTCCAAATGATATTGAGAGCTACTACGATCGCGACCAGCGGATCAAGAAATCGCCAGCCTGTGAATCCGGCAATGGCAACACCACTGATCACTCCTAGGGAAGTCCAGACGTCTGTCGTGAGATGATGCGCGTCCGCCTCAAGCGAAATGGAACGACGATTCCTGCCTTCCCGTAATAAAATGCGAGCAACGATGAAGTTAACCGCTGAGGCCGCTATTGAAACGACCAAACCAAGCCCCAATTGCTCCAATCCACGAGGATGGAGCAATCGATTGACAGCTGCGCTGATAATTCCGATGGCAGCGCCCAGGATAAGAAGACCTTCTGTAACAGAAGCAAAGTATTCTGCCTTACTATGACCGTAAACGTGAATCTCATCGGCTGGCCGGGCCGCGATGGTGAGCATGATCAGCGCCATGATGGCACCCGCCAGATTTACGAAAGACTCTATGGCGTCGGATAACAGACCCACAGAGTCAGTCAGCAAATATGCACCCGTTTTGAGAGTAATGGTCGCCAGTGCTGCAGCAATGGAAAGCCAGGCAAAGCGTGTAAGCGAGGCACGGTTTTGCATCAGATCATTGTGTTCGGCTTGTTTATGAGGCATGCTGGTATCATACTTGTATGCAGGAAAGTTGAGAATAGACAAAAGTCATGAATTGCTTAAGTGGTGCCTTTTTGAGAGTTCAATATAATTGTCATTATGGATAAACAATACGACGCGATCGTCATCGGTGGGGGAGTCGCCGGGCTTACGGCTGCGCTCCATCTTGTTGAGCGCGGACTTAAACCTCTCATCCTTGAAGCTGGTGAGCGCGTCGGCGGAAGACTGGCAGGCAAGGAAGATATTTTTATGAATGACCGCTGTTTTCCAAATGAACATGGAGTGCATGGCCTCTGGTCATCGTATGTTAATTTTAAGCATATGCTTAGGCGGCATGAGATTCTGCCGAAACTGGTTCCTGCGAAAGAAGAACAATGGATCTATCGTGCCGAGAATTTTATCAAGCGCGCGCCGATCGGCTCGGTTATTCGTAACAGTTGGCTGCCCGCGCCGCTTCATTACATCCAGCTCTTTTTGCTCCCGCAATTTTTGTGGATGCTGGATATTCGTGATTGGGTACGTATTTTTAGCGTCTGGTCAACGCTGCTCATGGCGATCGGAATCGATCCATTTGTTGAAGACCAGCCACTGGAGGGTCTCACTTTTGGTAATGAATTGAAGCGTTGGGGACCTGCGTTGCGCGGACTGTTCTTTGGTCTTACTCGCAATGGACTTTCTACGGATCCAGACCAAGTTCCACTGGCGGGTTTTCTTGCGTTCCTGCGTTTTTATACGATCATGCGACGCGATGCCTGGGCGTTTGACTATCTTCCAAATGGTGGGGGCGAAGTCTGTGAAAACTTAGCTGCGAAGATCATGCAACTCGGAGGCGAGATCAAGGTAGAGTCTCGCGTGATTCGAGTAGAAAAAGCTAAAGAGTGGACTGCGTATATTCAACGAGATGGACTCACAGAATCCGTGACCGCCTCCTTCATCATCCTCGCTTCAGACTCGCCCGCGGCTGAATCCATTATCAAGCAGAGTTTTCCATCGGAAAGTGCTTCGCTCTTTTTTCCTCATGGCCTTGCTCATGCAGTAATTCGGCTGTGGTTTGATAAGAGACCACGCAAGAATCCAGAAGCCGGAATTTTCAGCGGGAATTTCATCATGCATAATTTTTTCTGGCTCGATAAAATTTATGATGGATACCGCAAATGGCATGAGGAGACAGGTGGGTCGTGTATCGAGGTCCATGTCTATGGTCCGCAAAATGTGCTTGCGCAACCCGATGCGATCCTGCTCACAAATGTGCTTCGAGATTTTTATCAGGTTTATCCGGAATTGAAAGGGCATCTGATCAAGCCCCATATCCAACGCAATGCTGCGACACACACCCTGCCTGCGCTGGGTGCGCGGGGTACCCATTTGGGAATTGAAACACCCTGGGAGAATTTCTTTTGTGCGGGCGATTGGGTGCGGCACGAAACGCCCGCTTTCTTTTTAGAGCGTGCCTGTGTGACAGGACTCGAAGCCGCGAATTCTATATTGCGAGTCCGCGGACTGAATCAGTTTGAATTGCAAACCTACCCACCGCCCGAACCACTTGCAGCTTGGATCGAAAGTTTGATCATGCGAGGCCGGAAGAAGAGGAGAGGAAAACGTTTGACAAAATAATTGAGGTCTTCAAAAGAACGCCAGTATTGAATGGTCACTGGGCCGGTAAAGTTCCAATAGAATTCTCCGTGCAGGAATCCTTTTTCGGGGTGAGTAAATAAAGTTGTCAACATCGGCCCCATGGGGTTCGCAATAGGCAGTCACTTATCAAAGGGCCACCATTTGTTGATACGCATGCCGATCAGAAACACTACGAAGGGTTGGTCCGTTTTGGCCGTGTAACGACCGTTGAAGATTTTTGCCATTTTTCTTTTCCTATAAATTGATTCTCTTGCGATACCACTTCTTTACACCAATCTAAAGTTTCCTTGATTGCTTCTTTCAGAAGGGTTGGCTGTAGACCAAACGCATTCTGTGCCTTACTTGAGTCAATGACATAAGGCTCCATCCATTCAAAGATCATTTCCACGGTCTCTTTAATGTCGCGGTTGAATAAACCGAGGAAACGCATCATCATGGGTCCGCCAACCCTGGTTTTTACAGACTGCCCAAGTTCTGCCTCGATCAACTTCATGAGATCTGCCTGCGTCAGTGGAGCATTGCTTGGTGCGAACCAGACCTGTCCCAATGCTTCCTCGCGCGTGCCAAGGGTTGCCAGAAGTTTGCCAAAATCGGCCACGTAGGTAAAAGTGTGTGGCTGGTGGATATTTCCGATCAGATTAACAGGCTTGTTCTGCACAGCCGGCAGGATGGCAAAGCCGGTCAGGTCATGATCTTCAGGGCCGAAGAAATCGGAGGCGCGTCCGATTGCCGCACGGACTTTCCCCTTTTCGTGAGCATTCATCACGGCTTGAGCCATTTCTGCACGCACTTGTCCCTTTTTGGAATTAGGCCGAATGGGTGAATCCTCGCGGATAACTTGTCCGTGTGGAGAGCCATACATGTATAAATTGTCGCCCACGATCAGTTTTGTGTTATTAGCAACTGCGGACTCGAGAATAGCCCTTTGAAGCGGCTGGAATTTTTGAGTCCATTCATAATAGTGAGGCTGTGCACATTGATAAATTGCAGCTGCGCCTCGCGTCACTTCTATGTTCTTCTTTACATCATAAGCATCACTTGCGATTACTTCGATGGATTCGGGCAGACGATCCGCTTTGCCAGAACGATTGATCATGCGAACCTGCTTGCCCAAACGCGCCAATTCGCGCGCGGTCCATTTGCCCAATGAACCTGTACCAAAGACAACATGGATTTCAGTCATTTGAATCTCCTAGGATAAATATTGTTTCTGAATGGTTTCGATTTCACGCCGAAAGATTTCGCCCGGATCAGTGATAAAGGAGGGAGTCTGGTGACCCAGTTCCAGTGTGACCAGGCCGTGCACGCGGCTCCAGATGACAAAAGCCAGATACAAAACTTCGATCTGGACTTCCATTCCTGACACTTTGACAAACGCCTGCCATGCTCCCAGCATGGACCTCAGGGCCGGCGTCAGTTTCGCAAGGTTTTCTACCCGTAGCAATTCCGCCTGATAAAGCCCTTGAAGAGTTTCGATGAGCGGGATCAACGCCCAGGCCGCGGCAGGCAGTGTGATGTCTGCTGGCGCTTCGTAGCCGGGAATCGGCGTGCCGAAGATGAGCTGGTAACGCTGAGGATAAGTCAATGCCCAGTCGCGGTAGGCAATCCCAAGCGTGGAAAGACGCGCCTGAAGTCGGTTTGCCGGGATTGCCTTGATCGAATCCTTTTGTGAATCTCCGAGCGATGTGAACGCATCCACAATCAACGCGGTGACGAGATCATCGCGGGAGGGAAAGTAGTTGTAAATCGCGGGTGCCGTAATGTTTAGCTGACGTGCAATTGCCCGCAGGGACAACGCTGCCGCGCCCTCTTCGGCAATTTGATTCCAAGCCGCTGCCTTGATAGCCTGCTGCAAATTTTGGATTTGCTTTTTACTAGTAGGTCTGACCATGCCATCTCCTTGTAACTAAACACTGTAAATATACAGTGTTTAGTTATTCTTGTCAAGGCTAATTGAGAGGAACAATATGGTGCCTGTTGAATTGGATCATTCGAGATGTTATACTTTCTTAACCTGGAGTATTGTTGTCCTATTAAAAAGGATATTAGCCAATGGAGGCAGTCATGCGTAGGTCAACCCACTTGTTTTTTAAATTCGTTGTGCTTCTCAGTCTGCTTTCCACGTTGACAGGCACAGCCTTTGCGGCACCACCAGCCGCAAAAGCCAAATGGACAGTGATGGTATACATCTCGGGAGATAACAACCTCGAAGATTTTGTAGTGTCAGATATTGAAACTGAACTGGCACCAACAGGCTCAAGCGCCAATGTGCAGGTTGTGGCACTGGCAGACCGGGGCCCAGGCTATGACACCAGCCGCGGCGATTGGCAAACCACCAAGCTGTTCCATATCACCAAAGGAATGTTAGCCACACCCGAAAACGCTGTTGCGGATTGGGGCGAGCGCGATTTCGGTGACAAACAGACGCTGATTGATTTCGTCACATGGACAAAAACCAATTATCCCGCCGATCATTATGCTTTATATTTCTGGGGCCATGGCTGGAACTGGCACCCTGGTGTGGTGATGCGAGACGATACAGACAATGACACGCTCGATATGGAGGAAGTGAAAGCCACGCTCCCCTCGCTTGGGTTCGTTGATATGGTTGGGTTTGATGGTTGTCAAATGGCTTCCATCGAGGTGCAAATGCTGTGGCATGGACATGCCACAGCTGTTTCCCACTCGCAGGAGTGGGTGGGTGACGAAGGGATTCAATATGACCTTGTTCTTGCCCAGTTGTCAAAAAGTCCTAACATGACCGCCGATCAGGTCGCGATTGCCACTACTCAAAGCGCGACCAGCGATAAGACCTGGTCTGCTGTGGCAGTGGATNGCCGCTTTGATGGTTTGCTTTNCGCGGTAAATCAGTGGTCNGTTGCATTGAAGNATGGACTGGGCTCGAATCGCAAGAAATATGACCAGGCATTCACTGCAACGCGTTCCTTCTGGCAGGCNCCAATGGACAAGGATTTATACGACATGGCTTACGAGATCAATNGTCGTGTNAGCGACCAAAATATCAAGAACAAAAGTCAGGCNGTGATGAACGCAGTCAATTCGGTGGTATTGTCCGAACGACACGTCAATGCCTATGCAGATGTGCATGGCATTACGATCTATCACATTTCCAAGGCAACAGAAAAAGATTCAAATTACAACTATTACCGAACTACTCTTGATTTTGCTTTGCAAACCGGTTGGGATGAGTTTTTGGATGCGTATGCAAGATGAAAGAAAAAGTAAACAATTAAGTGCGTAGACAGGTCCGCAAGAAAACTCCGAGCTATTGGCTCGGAGCTTTTATCTCGTATTTATCGACGAGTGATAAGCGGACTATATCACTCCTAACTTCTTCCCAACCTTCTCAAACGCATCCAAACCTTTCCCCAAATCATCATTATCGTGCGCGGCAGAGATCATCACACGAATCCGTGCTTTGCCTTTTGCCACAGTTGGGAATCCAATTGCCATGGCGAACACACCTTCGTCAAATAATTCGCGGCTGAATTGTTGAGCCAGCGGTGCTTCACCGAGCATGACTGGTGTGATGGGTGTTTCACTGACGCCCGTATCAAAACCGAGTTTCTTCATTTCTGCTTTGAAATATTTTGCGTTTGCCCAGAGCTTATCAACCAACTCGGTAGATTCTTCGAGCAAATCAACGGCTGCCAAACAAGCTGCCGCATCTGGCGCAGTGACCGCCGAGGAGAACAGGAACGGTCGCCCGCGTTGACGCAGCCATTCGACGATAACCTTGTCACCCGCCACCATTCCGCCCACGACTCCAAAGGCTTTAGACATCGTGCCGACTTCGATATCCACCTGGCCATGCAAGCCGAAATGATCTACAATGCCGCGGCCGCCTTTGCCGAGCACCCCTTCGCCGTGCGCGTCATCCACCATGAAGAGGATGTCGTATTTCTTCGCGACCTCAACCAGATCGGGGAGAGGCGCGATGTCACCGTCCATGCTGAAAACGCCATCCGTGACGATCAGGGCGCGGCGGAAGTTTGAAGCGTGGTCTTTGATGGCGTCCTCGAGTGCGCTTGGATCATTATGTTCATAAGGGACGATTTTCGCGCCGGAGAGCCGGGATCCATCGATGATCGATGCGTGATTTAATCGATCGGAAAAGATTACATCTTCTTTCCCAACCAGCGCGGAAAGGGTTCCAAGGTTGGCAGTGAAGCCCGATTGGAAAGTAATCACATCCTCCGCGCCCTTGAATTGGGCGAGCCGCTGCTCAAGTTGGACGTGCAGATCCATAGTGCCCGCAATCGAGCGCACCGCAGCCGGACCCACACCGTATTTCTTTGTGGCTTCTTTGGCGGCTTCAACAATTTTTGGATGGTTTGCCAAGCCGAGGTAATTATTGGAACAGAAGTTAAGTACATTCTTTCCATCCACGGTCAGCCAGGCACCCTGCGCTGAGCCAATCGTGCGGATGCGGTTGTACAAGCCTTGTTCCTTCAGATCATCAATTTCCTGATTCAGCCAATCGAGTTTGGACATGGGGACTCCGAAAGTAGAGATTAGTGTTGAATAGTCATTATAGCAACCTTATAAAAAAGCGACTGTCACAACTTGCTAGTGACAGTCGCCATATTTCATGAAGTTTCGAGCGTTAGCGGTCGAGGTTGTTTCCCATCTACATCCTGGATCCCGTATTCTTCGGCAAGAGCTGCTCCCACCCACACCTGACCGGTCTTCCTCATAACATTTGGGTCGTTTGCCAGTGCCGCGATGACCATGCCAGTAAACTGCGGCGACTCAGAGTTGCTCATATCAAAGTATTGCGCCGCGCGAAGGACACTTTCTGTCCTCACCAGGCCCGGATACAATGAAATCACAGCAATATTAAACTTTTCAGTCTCATGCGCCATGTCCGCGGTCATTTTGTCTACTGCAGCTTTCGCAGCTCCATATTCTACATTGGACATATACTTTTGTGCCGCCCAAAAGGAAATATTAATGATCAAACCATTCTGTTGCTCCACCATCACTCTGGCGGCAAACGCACTTGCCACAAAAGCGGCGCGTACACCACCATCAAACATGGCATCCCAGCGCCAGAATGGCTGTTCCCAGAAAGGCTTGAGCCATGTAAATTCACCATTATGCTCCATTTGTTCATACCCGCCCCATGCATTATTCACCAAAATATCCAACCGTCCATTTTCTTCGACCACACGCTGGAAGAGCTTCTTCGTCTGGGTATCGTCACGATGGTCACAGGCAACCGCGATCCCTTTGCCCCCTGCGGCTGTGAGGTCTGCTGCAGTTGCAAAAACCGTTCCACCCAGCTTCTCGATATCTGTGCCTTCCTGGGTTGTCCGGCCGGTAACATAAACGGTCGCGCCCGCTTCGCCTAATCCGATCGCGATCCCTTTCCCTACCCCGCGGCTTGCACCAGTTACGATTGCAACCTTTTCTGACAATGATTTCATATGTCTCCTTTGATAAAAAGAACCATGTTCCATTGAGGGACGCCGATTAAAACAGGCTTTCAACTTAATGGCAAGGGGAATTCATGCCATGATCAAAGGATCTCATGTTGAGTTAGTTACAAAAGTATGCAAGGCGAAATTTCAATTTATGATCTGCGCATTCTATGAGTGCCAAACCCCTGCACAACAAATTGCTGACCTCCAAGAAGCCATTGATGCGCAGAAAAGAATGCGCTCCATCCTGGGGGATCTAGCGGCTGAGATAACACCTGCCGTTTTACATGACCAGTTAAATGAATTTGAAAGACAAGCTTCCCAGCAGGATGCGGCGAATTGGACAATCGCTATCCGTTGCCAATCATGCTTATCAGTCTCGCCTATTGATATTGAGGCCGGGCTCGAACGAGGCACGTCGCTCGATTTGAACAAAACGGTTTTGATGGCGCTGGGCGGCTAGTCTGCAATGATTTCAGTCAATAGACCCAACTCGGTCAGCGCCTCCATCACTTTTTGGATAGCTCCGCTTTTGACGACGACCGTTGTTGGACTTAATACTTCCCCCAGAAATTTTGCTGCTCTTGATTTACGCATCTCTTCCAGCACATCAGGTCTGCTCACCTTTAAAATGACCTGAGTCTGCACCCGCGCTTCGGTACCGTTAATTTCCCAGCGTTTGAGGGCTTTGATAAGACTAGGCGGAATACCCACCTCAGAGTGCTTTGTTAGCAGTGCAAGCAGATGCTCGACCTTCAATCCCTGTTCTTTGGCTTTTGTTAGTGAGTTGGTTGAAATGCGATAGCGATAAATATCATCCTTTGGGTCCTCCCATTCACAGAATCTCGAAACCTGATAACGCACTACGCGCGGCGCGAGGCGAGGAACGGAAATTAATCCCTGTGAGGAGATATTTATTTTTTTATCTTCTTTGCTTGTGATGTGAGTTTCCGAATTTGTTACTCGGAAGGAGGCAGGCTCTGCAACACCTTCCGCGAAGCACAGATCAACCTGTCCAAGCCAGTACAAAATATTGGTGATAAAGAATTTAATGAGCGCCCCATCCACTTGATCCCAGGAGGCGAAGCCGCGCAGATATTGTCCGTCAGATTCCCGTTTGATGAACCATGAGTCATAATCACCGGCAGGACGTTGAAAGTCAGCGTATTTCTGTTTAATGTCGCGAATGAAGGCAGTGAGGCTCCACCATTTCCCTTCCGGAATGGCGTCCACCAAATTCAATAAAAATTCACGAGTTTCCTGAGGCTGGTTTTTCCATTCGCCCTCACAAACAATCCCGGGTATCAGGTGCAACTCGTTGAAGGTTTCACTTTCGATCCATGAATTTTGAAGCAAAGCCAGGGCATCTGCACGGGATGATTCAAGAAACGCCTTTACAGGTTCTGGCTGGGGTGTCGAGTCCTTAATTAAGTTGGCAGATTGCAGCAGGGCTTGTAAGACGTTTACTCGTATCTTTGTTTCGGGAAGTCCGATACCTAAACGTAAAGCTGCCAGCAACGTTGTTGCATCATCCAAAATAGAGTCATTTGCAGGTACATCCTGGCCACGTTCCCCCGGAGAGGCAGAGCGGCCTAATGGAGGGGCTGCAGTGGTTTTTGAGTCTATGTTACCTTCCTCTACGTTTTCTGTGTCCTCACCGGCCTCGTCTGGGTTAAGTGTGTGGCTGATCAGTTTTAACAGATCATCAGGAATGTAAGCAAATTCCTGGGGTCCTTTTTTTGTATCAAAAAATGCGCGTGCGAGAAGTCCGCGATAAAACAGGACCTCCGTGGCTGACTCAGGTTGCAGGTAGAGTTTCTCCCGATCGCGTTTTCCCGCGCCAGCCTCGCGGATGTCACCATATTTGCGTGTGAACATGGGCCAGGGGATTCGGCCGCCTGAACTGACGAGGGCATCGATGGCAGAATTCGCTTCCGGGGAGAGCGTGTCGATTAACTCGGCAAGCGGGCCTGGTTCGAGCAGACAAACGGACAGCTTCTCCAATGCCGCGTCGCTATCTGCAGAATTCAGTTCGAGTCCCCATAATTCTGCAATTATACGCAGATGTCCGAGATCCTGTTTGAGGAGGGAGTGAAATAAATCAGGCATGGATGAAGTATAAAAGTAAACAGGTAAAGAAGTACATATGTATTGTACCTGCGTCGCGTGGCGCCGTGGCGACATGGCGACATCTAGCTGTTTACGTGGCTACTTATCTATTTACCCGCGTACTACTTTAAGTGCATTTGGCAATATTTCAAAGCTGACTTTGCGCAGGTCTGTGCCTGGCCCTGTAAAGATCTCTCCATCCGCGTGGATATAGAGCGGACGATCTGCTGAAAGTGTGAACTTTTTGCATGTACCCATGCGGACCTGTTTAAAGCGGCCATGCGTACCCTTCATCACTTCCGGCACTATGCGGAACATCATGGCGCGGCTCACGTTTGTAATCATCGCGTAGTGGAACAGCCCATCATCAATTTTTGCTTCAGGGGCAATGAGAAAACCACCGCCTTCACGCGGCCCATTGCAGATCACAAGATAGATCACGCTTTGTTCCCACTTTTGGTCATCCGTTTCGATCTGCATTGCCATAGGATTGTGATCCAAAATGATGGTTTGAATGACTGCTGTCAGATACATGAGAAAACCACGCAAAATGGGAAGTTTGTGGGAGCGAATGGTAACGACCGCCCCAAACCCAATGCCCAGGGTATTGTCAAAATATTCATTCCGTCCATGTTCATCGGTCATTAATCCAAGGTCAACTGGGGAGGCTTCGCCATCCAACGCACAAGTGAGAGCCTCGGTTGGTGCTTGGGAGGCATTGAGACCATGTGCAAAGTCATTTCCCGAACCCACCGGCACAACACCAAGGACAGGGCGTTTCTCCTCGGGAACTTTCATCAACCCATTAATCACTTCATGGACGGTTCCATCGCCTCCCATGGCAATGACCATATCGTAACCTTGTTCACCGGCCTGTTTTGCCAACTCGATGGCATGACCTGGATAGACTGTCCCGCTCCAATCCACGCCACCGTGTTGTTCTGTGATCGAACGCAGGTCGCGTGCCACCCGCCATGCGTTTCCCATATCTGCCATGGGGTTCAGGATAATTTTTACTTTGCGATGCATAATTAGGACTCCATTAGAAAAGACCCTAAAGGTTTTCCTGCTGGGTTGAGCAAGGTTCTAGGACGAGAAACCTTTAGAGTCTGTAAGTTGCTGTATAAATTATAACCCCCGCAAAATCAATCAGATGCTTTATTGGCGTCCGATCTGATGGGTTGCCAGCGGACCTGTAATGCCGCGCGCGACCTCAAACGTTCCGCGCTGAAATTTCTTGGCATGATATAGCGCAGCATCAGCAGCACGCAGAAGGTCTGGTCCACTGCGCGCATGGACGGGATATAAAGCAATACCACCCGAGATGCCAAGTTTGAGTCTCTTGCCATCCGGCAGTTTATATTTGAGTTTTTTCATTCCTTCGGTAATTTTTTCGGAGACGATCATAGCCGAAGACATTTCTGTCTGGCTGAGGATCAATGTCAATTCATCGCCACCATAACGTGCCAGAAAGTCCGTGGTGCGGACTCCGCGTGACATTTGACTGAAGACGAGGCGCAAGACATCGTCGCCCACCGAGTGCCCATAGGTGTCATTCACCAATTTGAATCCATCCAGGTCCATCATGATGACCGCGAAGGAATAGTTATTTCGACGCGCGGAGGAAACTTCCTCTTCCAGCCGTTCATCCAGGGCGCGACGATTGGGAAGCCCGGTCAATGTGTCGCTGTAAGCCTGCCGGCTGATCATCTGGTGCAGGCTGGCGTTCGAAATGGCTACAGCCGCCTGGTCTGAAAGCAGGCTGAGTAATCGAAGTTCCGAGGCGGAAAAGCCTCCAAGGGTGGAGCGAGAAAGGTTCATCACGCCCACCACTGTTTGACCCACTTTGAGAGGAATCCCGATGATCGAACCGATCCAATGGCTAGGCACGTTTCGAAACAGTGGATGATCCCTCATGTTTTCGACAAGGATCATTTCACCTTCGCGAGCCACAGAATAGGTGAGGCCATTCGATCTCGGTTTTGACCAGGGCCGGTTGCGCGTTCCATCTGCATCCAGCGCAGCCCCAAAGGAAAGTTTGTGATTCTTATAGAGAAAGATATTCACATCCCGCGCATTCTCGATCAGCCGCATGGCTTCAGAGACTACCGCGTCCAGTACATCCGGTAGATCAAGACTGGACGTCAGATTGATGCTCAATTTCTTGAGCGCATCCAGTTCATCAGTTTGCTGTTTGAGCATGGCCAGCAACGAACGATTGTTGATCAGCTCGCGGGCCAAATTTTCGATGGGTTCGTTGTCTTCAGGGGAAAATTTTTCCAGGGAGGCGGCCAGAATATCAAGCAACTTAAGAATAGCTTCTCTTTCACTCTGGGATCCGCCCTCTTTTTCCAGGATATTGCGGGCCTCGGTCAGGATTTTTAGTCTGTGATCGCCCATGCTTGGTGTCGTTTAGTGGGGCATTTAATCATGATTTGAAAAAACTTTAATTGGCTCTTTTGTCCTATGGCCTATAACATATCAGCAAGATTATAACGAGTCGAGTGGAATGAATAGATTACACATGCCTTACAGCCCTAACGTCTTCAGAATTATACGCCATTTGACAAAATAGATGAGCAAGATTGAATAGGGAAGCGGATATGTTAGAATCGATTCGCCAGTAATCGGAGGACAACGTGTCAAACTACCCCAAACCTGCTGCTGCTACCCCATTGAATCCACGCCGACGCGGGATCATCATTGGCGCTTCTGATGGAATTGGCGCGGCGCTGGCTCGTCGCCTTGCCCACGAAGGATATACGCTTGCATTGCTGGCGCGCAGCCAGGACAAGCTGGAATCGCTTTGCAATGAGATCAATCAAACCTCCCGAGAATTGCGCGCTCACGTCTACGTCCATGATGTGACGGAATACGAAAAGGTGCCAGACCTCCTTCGTAAAATCGTGGCGGACCTGGGCGGGTTGGATCTAATGGTCTTTGTCGCGGGAGTTAATTATCCGCCCGGTGGGATCGATAAATATAACTTTGAAAATGACCGCAAGATGATCGAGGTTAATCTCATCGGGGCGCTGGCTTGGTTGAATCCAGTCGCTGAGATGTTTCAATCTGCAAAAGCTGGACAAATGGTTGGTATTTCTTCAGTGGCCGGGGATCGTGGGCGTGTAGGCAACCCGGGCTACAACACCTCGAAAGCCGCCTTGACTACCTATCTCGAAGCGCTGCGGAATCGCCTTACTCGTCATGGTGTTAACGTGCTGACGGTCAAACCCGGTTTTGTGCAAACGGAAATGCTTAAAGCGGCGCAGGGAGCGACTCCGTTCACGGTCCCGCCCGAAAAAGCGGTTGAGGATATTTGGAAGGCAATGCAGAAACGCAAGCAGGTAATTTACACAGCCTCGATTTGGCGCTGGATTATGCTTGCCATTCAGCATACTCCCTCCTTCATATTCAGAAGATTGTCATTCTAATTTCAAAATCCAACCACGCATTGTTGGAATAAAAAAGGTTCACTCCCATGGAAGCAAACATTTCTCTCTCACTAAAAAACTTCACACAACTTGAAAACTTTGGCCACTCTCTGCGTGCGTCCTCGTATCGTTTCCGTCCCACCTCTGTCAAAGAGATTGAAGAGGTCTTTCGTCTTGCCAGGGAATCAGGCTTAACGGTCACAGCCCGCGGCGCAGGGAAAAGTTATAACGATGCGTCGCTGAACGGGGGCGGCATCCTGCTGGATATGTCAGCCATAAATCAGATCCTCGGCTGGGATGCGGCTTCCGGTATCGTGCGATGCGAGCCGGGAGTCACGCTTGAGCAACTCTGGCAGTACGTCGAGCCCAATGGCTGGTGGCCTCCCGTTGTTTCAGGTACGATGAAGACGACTCTGGGCGGATGTCTCGCTGCGAATATCCACGGCAAGAATAATTTCAGGATGGGTCCCATCGGGGAGCACGTCCTTGAATTCACCGCTCTCCTACCGACAGGAGAGGAGATCACCTGCACGCCCAAAACGAATATTGACCTTTTCTACGGCATGATCAGTGGGCTTGGTATGCTGGGTGTCTTTACGTCCATTACCCTGCAGATGAAGCAGATTGAATCCGGGCTGTTGGAAGTCGATGCCTGGCCTGTACATGATCTTCACGAACATCTGGCCTTCCTGTTGGATAAAGCGCCCAACCATGATTACACTGTTGGCTGGATGGATACGATGACAGGCGGAAAGAGCCTTGGCCGCGGTCAGATCCATGCTGCCCATTATTTACATGGCAAGGAAGACCCGAACCCGCAAGCGACCATGCAGTTGAATAACCAGATTCTGCCCCCGCGTATCTTTGGTGTTTTCCCCAAGTCGATCTTGTATCTGTTTATGCGCCCATTCGCGAACAATCTGGGCTGGTGGGGAGTCAACACGGCGAAGTATATTGCCTCGCTTCGCAAGCACACGTTCCGTCAGTCTCATGCAGCATTCCATTTCCTGCTCGATTATGTCCCAAATTGGGAATTATCCTATGGACGCGGTGGGATGATCCAACATCAATCCTTCCTTCCCAAAGAAACAGCGGAGGCAGCCTGGCGCGAGATGTTGACCATGTCTTTAAATCGCGGCATACCTTCCTATCTGGGCGTGACCAAACGTCACCGCCCGGACAAATTCCTGCTGACTCATGCCGTGGACGGCTTCTCTCTGGCCCTGGATTTCAAAGTGACAGATGGAAACCGCGCCACGTTAAGCCAAATGTTGAAAGACTTTGATCGCATTGTGCTGGACGCAGGCGGCCGGTTCTATTTTGCCAAAAACAGCGAGACCTCTGCGGAGGCCGCAAGAGCATTTTTAGGGGAAGATACAATAGCAAAATTCAAAGAACTCAAGAAGAAATGCGATCCGAATAATTTATTGGAATCCGATTTATTTAGAAGAGTGTTTGGATAAAAGGATTTGACAGAAAACTATGACTTGATTGTTGTCGGTGGTGGCCCAGCTGGGGAAACAGGTGCCACGAAAGCCGCTCAATATGGGAAACGAGTTGCGTTGATCGAGCGCGAGCCTTATCTGGGCGGCGCCGGAATCAATACGGGAACAGTCCCATCTAAAACCCTCCGCGAGTCTGCGTTATATTTTTCAGGCTTGCAGCAGCGCGGTCTGTTTGGAATTGATTATTCTCTTAAAGAAAACCTGACGATTAAAGATTTCATGTATCGCGAGCGGACCGTTGTTGAAAAAGAACGGGAGATGATCGCACAGCACATACGCTATGAAAAGATCGTGCTGATGCATGGGGAAGCCTCGCTCAAAGATGAACATACCGTGCGGGTCAGAGCCTCAACGAGTGAAAAAGAAATCTCCGGCGAAATCATTCTGATCGCCACGGGTTCCTCTCCGCATCATCCCCCTGAAATCCCCTTTGATGACAACCTGATTTTTGATTCAGATACCATCCTGAATATGAAGCAGATTCCCAAGACGATGGTGGTCGTTGGCGGAGGTGTCATCGGCACCGAATATGCGTCGATTTTCACGGCGCTTGGAATCCATGTGACCTTGATCGAGCCGCGCGGACGAATCGTCTCTTTTGTGGATTCGGAGATCGCCAACCGATTAACAAATCAGCTTTTGCAATTGGGACTCAATTTTATTTTCAATGATCGCATGAGTGCGATTGAGCCGCGTGGGAATCATGTCCATTTGACACTGGAAAAAGGCGGCTCACAGGATTTTGACGTTGCCCTGATCGCGGCTGGCCGGCAGAGCAATGTGCAGGGACTGGGGCTGGAAAAGGTGGGTGTAAAACTAGGCGAACGCGGTTTAATCCTTGTGGATGAGAATTTCAGGACGAATATCCCACGTGTTTATGCGGTTGGCGATGTGATCGGTTTCCCGGCCCTGGCTTCCACCTCAATGGAACAGGCGCGGGTCGCGGTAGTGCAGGCATTCGATTTGCCATACAAGGAACATTTGGCTCCGTTTCTCCCGCTAGCCGTTTATGCCATACCTGAGATCTCCACGATTGGCGTGACAGAAGATGAGTGTAAGGAAAAGAATATTCCTTACCTGGTCGGACGGGCGTATTATGAAGAGAACGCGCGGGGACAGATCATCGGCGATATGAGCGGGATGATCAAACTTGTCTTTTCACCCACCGATAAAAAACTTTTGGGCGCGCATCTTATTGGGGAACAGGCATCTGAATTAATTCATATCGCTTCTCATGTGATGCTAACAGGCGGAGCCATCGACGCGTTTATCGATGCCGTTTATAACTACCCCACCTTGTCCGACTCCTATCAATACGCAGCTTATGATGGACTGGATAAGCATGCAAAGTGGCTTGAGTCAAACAAATAATGTTTTGTGACGTTCTTGACCTGGGGTTGATCGAATACGAAACCGCATGGAAACTACAGGATGAGTACGCGCGTGAGATTGCAGAGGGGAAACGCCCACCCACTCTGTTGTTGCTTGAACATCCTCATGTTTACACATTTGGTCGACGCGGGAAGCAGGAAAACTTATTGTGGGGCGAATCTCAATTGAAAGAAAAAGGAATTGCCATCCATTGGGTGGATCGGGGAGGGGATGTAACCTATCATGGTCCGGGTCAATTGGTTGGGTATCCGTTACTCCCCTTGGGAGTCCAAAGTCTCCCGACTTTGCCAAACCGAAGTCAGGAGACTGCGGACTCCATGCACATTCTACAAGCTGATTACGTTGGCTATGTGCGCAAGTTGGAGGAAACACTGATCATCGCATTAGCGCGTCTTGGGCTCGCGGCCGGGCAGAGGTCCGGTCTGACCGGGGTATGGATCCAGGCCGATGTCCATTCAAGGTGTCCGCGTTGCAAGCCGGAAGACCGCAAAAAGCCTGCGAAGATCGCGGCGATCGGCGTCAAAGTGGATGTGCGCGGGGTTTCGCGTCATGGGTTCGCGTTGAACGTGAATCCTGATATGGAGTATTGGGAGGGGATCATAGCCTGCGGTTTACAAGATGAACCGATCGTTTCGCTTGCAGATTTATTTCCAGAACCACCATCTATGGAACAAGTAAAGAGGGAAGTCATTACTGCCTTTCGTGAAGTATTTGGCTATGAAGTGAAATAAAAAACAGGCTTCGTTCTTTTCAGATCCGAAGCCTGTTTCTGTTTAATGAGATATTCTATGCTTGAGAGGTTGCCGTTGCTTTCACGGGAGCTGTATCTCGTCTCCAAAGAATTGTTACAACTGCAATATAAACAAAGTAGGCGATCATTTCAGTAAGTGAAGGTGCGCTACTATACCCGAACAAAGTCTTTAACAATTGTCCCAGGAGGGAGGTCTCACTGATGACAGAATCCAGATTCCAGACATGCTCGATCACAGAGGGAATCCAACCGACCTCATTGAACTCATGCACGCCGTGTGCAATCAGCCCAGCAGCAAACAAAATGAGCAATAGCCCTGTCACCTGGAAGAAACGGCGCAAATCAAGTCGGACAGCGGTGGCAAAAAGCGTCCAGCTAAGCAGAGCAGCTGTGCCTACGCCAAGGATGGTACCGACCAATGTTTGAATGATATCGCTCGTCATTCCGCTTTGATTGCCAGCGAAAAACGCGGCAGTGATAAAGAGCGCCAGTTCGACGCCTTCACGTACGACTGCGATAAAAGCGAGCCAGAAGACGCCGCTTTTCCCGGCGGAGGCAGCGGCTTTATTGACGCCTGCTTCAAGTTCACTCTTGAGAAAACGAGCCTGTTTGCTCATCCAGAAGATCATCCAGGTAAGGATGCCTGCGGCGATGAGCATAGTAATGCCTTCGAAGATCGCTTCTGCAGGATCTTCAAGAGACATGCCGAAACTGGTCAATACGACCGCGGTCAAAATGCTGATACCGACTGCGCTCAGTGTACCGAGCCACACAGCAGGGGAGAGATCATTGCGGCGAATTTTGCTTAATGCGCCAAGCACGATGCCAATGATGAGGGCGGCTTCAAGTCCCTCGCGCAGGGACAGCAGATAGGTTGGGAGCATGGAATACCTCTTGGAGTGGTGTAATAAAAATCAGACCAAATTAGCCTGATTTATAACGGCATTCTACTCGCGAACCGGTCATTTGCCAAGATATTTATCAAAAAATTGATAGATATTCATCACTCAAAAAAGGTGTCAATTGTCATGAAAATTATCTTGTTTTGAGATAAGAAAACATCCCTTCTATTTAGCTACTGAAGGGACGTTTCCAAATTTATTTCTTTATTTTCCTGCCTCTACTGCCGTGATAACCTGGGATGTTCAAGACGTAAACTGTACATAATTTGCCATCCAATAATCGCGAGCGGATTCGGGCATCCATTTCATTCATTGAATCAGCGGTTGTGATCACCGTTGGCAACTCAGCGTTGTAACGATAATTAAAGAGTTGATACAACTTCTCGCGCACCCAGGGCGTCATGGATTGTGTTCCAAGGTCATCGAGGACAAGCAGGGGAGCCGTGCGGATCTCGTCAAAACGTCGGTCGAAAGTTGTAGTGCTATTTGGGCTGAAAGTTGCCCGCAAATGATCGAGCAGATCAGGAACCATGACAAAGAGTGGTGGGTCGCCAAGGCCTGCACGATAATTGGCAATTGCTGCGGCAAGGTGAGTTTTCCCCGAGCCATAGCCTCCCATTAATACCAACCAGCCTTTTGGTTTCTCTGCATAGCTATGGGCGGCTTTCAATGTTTTTTGGAGAGATTTTAGTTCGTCTGATGGCAGGCCCTCGCTCGTGCGATCCTCGAAGGAGCCGAAGGTTTTGTTCGCCATCATGTCAAGGGATGAAAGTTCGGGATGACCAGTATCATCCATGGGGTGGCGGTAATCCGGCGCATTAATTCGAACAATGGAAACAAGCTGCGGATCAGTGACACGCGAACGGATCCGTGCGTCGATCTCATCCAAACTAAGGTTCGTCGTTACAACCAATGGAAGTTTGTTAATGTACCTGTAATTGATGATCTGAAAAAGTTTTTCCTGTGCCCAGGCTGTGGCGTTCTGAGTCCCAAAATCGTCCAGCACGAGAAGAGACGCGTTGCGGATTTCATTGAAGCGTTCTTCGAACGTTATATCCTCACTGTCGTATGAAAAACGCAGCATATCAAGCAAATCAGGTACGGTTAGAAACAGGGTAGGCACTCCCATCCCAACGGCAAAGTTAGCAATTGCCGCCGCCAGATGTGTTTTTCCACAACCATAACCGCCTTGAAGCAACAACCAGCCATTCAGACTTCTTCCATAATGCTGCCCCTGATTGAAAGCTGACTCGAGCGAAGCTGCCTGTTTTTCGCCAAGGCCCGTTTGCCCGCGCGGTTGAAATGTATCAAACGTCAATCCTTTTAATTCATCGAGGCGGCTGAGCGAATAGAGACGTTCGCGCACCTGCTGACTGACATCCCGTTGCCGGCATACGCAAATTTCGAGCCGCCCAAAATTTGGGTGGCCTACGGGAACATCAGACCGTAAATAACCTGCGCCGCCGCAATGGGGACAGTTCGGGTCACCGAGGCTAGTGCTCGATGTAGTCGGCGTATTCGCCTTTGATGTACTTGTCGCGATCTTTTTCAGCGTCTCGTCTATCTTGCTTTTCGCCACGTCCTTCTTCCTTCCAACGTTTCAGAATGGCTTCACAATATTTCCAGCTGCGCTTGTTATTTCGGACGGCCAGATCAATGGTATCCGCAATCCATTCTGCTGAATATGTGTCTTCTGCATCTTTCAACGCATCTGCAATTAACGGTGTAAGAGGTCCAATATTCTCCTCATACAACCGAAAAATATTTGGGCGTTCAAATGCCAGGTTTGAGCCTGTCCCTGCTGGATTCCAGTTTCCGCTTTCTATCGCCTGGACGACGGCTCTGCCTCTTGGAGAATTCAGCAGGAAATAATCCGCTTTCTCTTTTTTGACATTCAACAAACTCCCACGCTTGACGGCCTTTTCCAGCCCTGAACGAATCTCATCTACCAACAGTCCCAACTCTTTCCTGTTGAAATCAGCTTCCTGCAATGCACGAAACGGGCCATCCAGATGCTCGACGCGCCACACGCAATACAAGGTGACCTTCAACTCCGCTGTGTCATCAATTTGGTTCAACAATTGATAAAAGAAGGTATCCGGTAGCTGGGTAAATGATTCTGAATCGGTAAAGCCTTTGAATTTTTTCATGTGTCAATTAGGTCATTGGCTCGGTTTCGATACGGCCGAAAAGCAGCGCCTACTCAACCAGCGGCTTTTCGCAATGACAGGTCGTCTATTCATTCGGTCGAAAGACTCTCGTTGCCGCGTTCTCGAATTTCGCCAGTTCATTGCGGAAGACCAATTCCACGCTACCTACCGGTCCATTACGATGTTTGGCGATAATAATCTCCGCAACATTTTGCTTCACAGTATCTTTCTCATACTGATCGGGGCGATAGATAAACATCACGATATCAGCGTCCTGTTCGAGCGAGCCAGATTCACGCAAGTCCGAAAGGACGGGCCGTTTATCGGAGCGTTGCTCCACTGCACGCGATAACTGCGCCGCGGCCAGGACAGGCACGTTCAGTTCCCGAGCCAACACTTTCAAATTTCGTGAGATATTTGAAACTTCCTGTACACGGTTATCGTTACGCGTATCGCCACCCATCAGTTGCAGATAATCTACGATGACCAAGTCCAGGCCGAATTCCATGTGGAGTCGGCGGCATTTTGTCCGTAATTGCAAGGGTGTGATCGCGGGGGTGTCATCGAGATAGATGTGCGTATCTCCAAACACTTCGATGGAATGTGTAAACAGTGGCCATTCGTTTTCATAAAGCTTGCCGGTGCGCAAACGTTGTGAGTCGATGCCTGTTTCCTGGGCGATCAACCGTTGCACGACCTGCTCATTGGACATCTCCAGAGAGAAGATCGCCACGTGTTTCTTGTGAGTTAACCCGGCGTTCTTTGCGATGGAAAGCAGGAAACCTGTCTTGCCCTGACCCGGGCGGCCCGCGATGATCAACAAATCAGAGGGCTGCAAGCCGGTCAGCATTTTGTCGAGGTCGATGAAGCCGGTCGGCACACCATAAAACTCTTCAGGGCGTTTGGCGAGGTCATCGATGCGGTCGTAGTATTCACTCAATACGGACGAGATCGGCTGAAGGTCATGTTTGAGGCGCCGTTCACTCACATTGAAAACGGCTTTTTCCGCCTCGTTCATCACATCGTCAACATTGGTCCGCTCGTTGTAGGCAACCGAGGCGATTTGATTCGCCGCATTGATCATCTTGCGGCGGATAGAATGCCCCTCCACGATGCGTCCATACGATTCTGCGTTGAGCGAAGACGGCACTTGATTGACCAGCGAGGTCAGATAGGCCGGCCCGCCCACTTCGCTGAGCTGGCCGCGCCGATCCAATTCATCGGAAACAGTCAGCAGGTCAATCGGGATGCGCTGTTCGTGCAGGCTGGTGAATGCATCCCAGATCCATTTGTGACGGTGGATGTAAAAATCATCCGCAGATAAAAACTGCGCGACATCATAATAGACTTCGGGATTAATGAATACCGCCCCAACGACGGCTTCTTCGGCTTCTCGGCTGTGAGGGACGGCCGTGGATGTTGCGGGGGCGGTGGTGTTTTCAGGTGGCAAGCTGCTGTAAGCGTCGGTCATTTCTTCTTTGGCTTTTTCGGTTTGTCTGACGGTGGGGCGTCATCGTCATCTTCTGATTTATCGTCCGGTTTATCGAATTCAAGTTTCTCAAGGAAATCTTCGAAGACGGACAAACGCTCGGTCCCTTCCTGGGTTAATGGAGTCGGTTCCGCCTGCTCGGGCGTTTCTTCCTCTTCCGGCATATCCTGTTCAGGGACAATGCCCGCCTCTTCCATCACACTGTAGTGGACAAGGATCGGTACGTGAGCCCGTACCGATAATGCAATCGCATCGGAAGGACGGGAATCCACTTCTATTTCTCTCCCATCCACTTCTGCAACAATGTTTCCATAAAAAATTTCATTTTGCAGTTTGACGATCTCAATCCGTTTGATGCGCGCATTGAATGCTCCAAAAACATTCTTGAGCAGATCATGCGTCAACGGGCGGATCATTTCGACTTCCTGCAAAGCAACGGTAATCGCTTCGGCTTCATAGGGTCCCACCCAGATGGGAAGATAGCGTTCGGAACCCATTTGTTTTAGCACGACCAGACGTTGGGGCGTCATCAGATGGACACGGACGCTGTCGATTTGTACTTCGATCATCTCAGGCATAGGAACTCCAGGAGGTTACCAGCTTTGTTTAATTCTAAGCTTAATCTTTGGTTTCGTTGGCGAGAATCAAAACTCTCATCTTGATATTAACCTGCCTTAGTATTGTAGCATAATCAGAGATGAATGTCATTTGGTTGCAAGAATATTCAAACGCGACTATAATCTTCTCTTGCCAATCGGGGCGTGGCGCAGCCCGGCTAGCGCGCTTGCATGGGGTGCAAGAGGTCGGAGGTTCAAATCCTCTCGCCCCGACAAAGATATAGGACATTGATACTGCTTTCTGCAATATCAATGTCCTATTTTGTTTCTGCCTGGCATGCAGGATTATTTCTTGCTTGTCATCTTGCCTGCGCCGTTCCTCACTATGGCTACCTAATATTAACCGAATATATCAATAATGCTGTGGCTGTTGAAACGCTGCGCGGTTTAAAGAAAAATATCATTAAAGATTGATGGCGCGGTAGCTTTGTGAATGTCATGGTGGGGAGCAATAGGATGACAGGCACACGTGGGAGAAGTGACAACAGAACCGAACCCGTTTTATGAGGCTGAAACCATGATGATGCCGGTTGCGCCAGAGAGCGCGCCAGGCGGTGAGAACGAGCGATTACAAAAGTTGGATGAGGCATCTCATGCTGGGAACTGATAGACTCCTCCAGCTTGTCCGCTAGCCGTCAATGCTTCCGCAAGGGATAGCCAGGAACGGCACAAAATCTACGTAGTGCGATTCTCATTACAAACCCTTAGTTGTTTTATCTCTCAAAATTGTAAACTTTAGAGCCTTGACCTGTCCCTGTTGATATCCTATAATAACTTATGAGAATGTTAATTCTCAAAACAAATATAGTATATGCTAGGTCGCGCAGATCGGCGCAAGCTGGGGGAAGTGACATCCCGAATGAGAACGTTTGCAATTTACAGGAGATAACATGGATAGACAACAGGCGCTTAACATTGAAGCAACACTAAAAGCCCTCAGAGGCTTGCAACGAGCAGTAGCCCAAGACGACCGCCCCATTACAGAAATGGAGCTATGGAATGCGCGAGAGGAACTAAAGAAGCTCCGTGAAATGGTTGAGCAAGAAAAGGATAATTGACATGAACCAAACCTACACCCGCAAACAGGCAACGGACAGGCTGGGGTTAACATCCCGCTTCGCTTTCGACGATCTGAAAGGCAAGTACCCACACGCCTTTGTCGTAGTGAGGCAAGGCACAAACAGAGGTAATCCCACCCTGTATGATAAGCAGGTACTTGATAAATTTGCTCAGATACACGATTTCTTGAATAAACAGGCGGGCCAACTGTGAACGCAATCAGCCAAGGCGAATTGATGCTCAGCCAACCCCAGCCATTGGAGCAGAACGCGGCCGCGGTATACGTTGCCTCATTGCCTGCTGAGACTGGCAAGAGAACCCAGGCGCAAGCCTTACGCGTCATTGCCAGGATACTTGATACCAATATTGACTATTTGAATTGGGGCGCGCTACGATACCAACACACAGCGGCCATACGCGTCAGGATCGCGCAAGTCTACAGCCCAGCTACGGCCAACAAGATACTCTCCGCTCTCCGTCAAACACTTAAGCAGGCGTGGCTACTTGGACAGATGACAGCTGAGGAATACAGCCGCGCTATTGAACTGGAACCTGTCACAGGTGAAACCCTCCCGGCTGGACGTGAGTTATCTACTGGTGAAATCCTCGCACTTATGACGATATGCCAAAAAGACAAGAACCAAAATGCAGGCACACGCGACGCGGCTATTATCGGCATGATGTATGCAGGTGGCTTACGTCGTGATGAAGTTGTCAATTTGGATGTTGATAGTTACGATCCTGAAACAGGAAAGCTGGTAATCACAGGCAAGCGCAACAAACAACGGGTGGCATATATTACGAACGGCGCAGCGGATGCCTTAAGCGATTGGTTTAGCGTCCGAGGGAATGAGCCAGGCGCGCTATTCGTGGAAGTGGATAAAAGTGGGAAGATACTAACCAAACGTGAATCAATGATAGTAAAGCCATTCAGGAAAATTCGCGGCGTGGAAGTGCCAAACAAGAAAGCAGGGCAAATGATTTACAGAGGAGGGGCTATGACCTCACAGGCAATCTATAACATGCTATTCAAGCGTGCCGTGGAAGCAGGCATTAAGAACTTCTCGCCTCATGATATGCGCCGAACGTTTATATCTCACTTACTCGATGCAGGCGCGGATATTGCGACGGTTTCAAAGATGGCAGGACATTCAAACATTCAAACAACGGCACGCTATGACAGACGACCCGAGGAAGCAAGACGAAAAGCAGCCGAGTTATTACACGTGCCATATAAGACACAAAAGGCAGGATGACATGAGCTATAAAAAAATCACTCACGTAGAAAGAGAAAATGTGTATGCTGAGGGCAAACTAGCCTTTGACGAACACAAGCGCCGTGATTACAACCCATATACAGCCAGTAACCTAACACTTACAGTAAGTTGGTGGCATGGCTGGGACACGGCTGAAGAAGAAGAAAGCAAAAGCGAAAAATCGCCGCTTCACGAACGTCCCACGTAAGACGAATCCTTAACCCTGTACCTCCACAAGATCGCTTCGCATTACCATCTTGGATTGAGGTTGGGGTAATAGAAACTGTAAAGAAGCAGCAAACAAGCGGCAAATCCATTCGCGAGATAATTTAGGCATAGACCCAACTAGAGGAAATCCTATGCCTTTTTTTATTTCTATTATTACTGCACTTAGGCCAAAACCAGCAACAAACTACTCTAAAATTATATTTATTCTGTTTGTAGTAGCCTTAGTAGTTTTTGTGGTTGGTATGGTTATTGCAACAACCTAACCTTGATCTAGTTCCAAGCAAAGCTAAAACCCATCTAAAAAGCGGGATCAGAAGAAATGTTTTAGCAATGTATCTTTTACTGCCTTTTGCGGTCATGTTAGAAATGAGATTTATGATGAAAGGTAAAAGCAGTTTTCGCAGCATTTCTCCCACATTAGTGGTGGGATTAACCCTAATGGGTGGTGCTGTTTTGTCTTTATATTCGTTATAAATTATGGGAAAGGCGATTATTTTATGAAACAGATAGAAGAAAAATTCAAGAGAACTGTAAAATATTGGCGCATCAGTTATAAGCAAGCAAGTGGACGGGATCGTTTGTATGTAGGTTTGTTTAGCCTGCTAGTGCTCGTCTACGCGTGGTGGATCATGGTGGTGCTCTAACTCCCAAAAATAATTGCAGAGTTAGGCCTGTAATCCTAATTTTGGATTACGAGAAATGAAGGTAGACAAGGGGAAATCATCAGCTTTAATGAAGTTCCACAAAGTTAGTAAAACCTCCAACCCTATTATTATCGTAACCGATCAGGGATGACCTTAAGACTCTCTGATAAACTGGCTTGCAAAGCGTTTCTCATTCGATTATCCTTGACCTGTTATGAATGTGGGAGTGGTTAGGTCCCGGTGGGCTTCCTGGTCTTCAAAACCTGTGGCGGGTCGCGTTGCGGGCCG
>Ga0065705_10104252_pt1 | contig 27684 bp, 27 predicted proteins | sample SwibulcommuniRL2_FD_59092 | JGI IMG/M metagenome (GOLD analysis project Ga0065705, IMG submission 59092) | Bulk soil microbial communities from switchgrass field near Rose Lake, East Lansing, Michigan, USA - RL2 Bulk Soil v2 (version 2) | ecosystem: Environmental > Terrestrial > Soil >...
CTGGCGGGCTGCCAGTCCGGCGAATCAACGGCGGGATACATTTCCCGCCACCCCAGCAGCTCACCGAGCAGGCGTTTCACCAGGCGGCCCGGCTCCTCGCCGCGCGGCACCTCCCCGCGGTGCTCCGCCCAGTGCCGCATGCTGATCAGCCGGTTGATGAAAATGTCCTGGTCGGCATGAGCCAGGGCGTGCGGCGAGGGCTTGGGCCACTTCTCTTCCATCTTCGACCGCAGTTCGAGGAGCTGAGCCGCCAGCCGCAGGCATTGCAAATTCCCCGGTAGATGGTCGATCGTCTCGGCGTGCCACTCGCCGTGCTGGTTGGCACCTTTGCGCTCGCGGCGCTTGGGCTGGCACGAGCGGCGAAACAACTCCATCGTGTGCTCGTACAGATTCTCCAGTCGCTGGCCGTCTAGCCAGGCTTCGACCATCTTCTGGTCGCGACTTTCCAGTTCGCCGCTGGCGCCCATGCCCACGCGCCAGGCGGCCACGTCGCGACAAATCTGCGAGACGCGGCTCTGGGAGATTCCGAACTCGGCCGCCACATCGACCTGCCGCCGGCAATCGACGCGTACCGCGGCAAAGATTTGCAGATCCCGCTCGGTGGGCGGCGCAGTCGGCAGACTCTCCGCGGCTGCCTCAAGAACTTCGCGATTGGCAATCATGGTTTTACCTCCTATGGTCACTGGTCACTGGTCATTGGTCCCTGGTTACTGCTTCCCGCCTCCTGGCCCCTGGCCCCTGGCTCCTGGCCCCTGCCTCCTGGCCCCTGGCCCCTGCCTCCTGGCTCCTGGCCCCTGGCCCCTGGCTCCTGGCTCCTGGCCCCTGGCTCCTGGCCGCTCCGCGGGCATGTATTTCTCACAAGGCTGACGCGCAAGCAAACACGCGGACTTCCTTCGCTGCGGCGCCCGGCTGCGGGGCGAGAGACGTGCAACAACAGCCACTAGAGCACTAGCAAGAACTGCGCATTTGACCACGCACCCATGCGCCTGTCAAGCTTTGGTCGCGGGAATTCCGCCGAATGTGGACTTACGTCGGGGCGACAGCGCTTAACATATTCCCTGTCAATGGCTTATGTCACAACCATACGCCGTAACTTTTTGCAAAAACTGCGCCCGGCCCCGTGCGATGCTCAGCGACGTTGGTCCGGCGAGCAGGTGCCGAATGGAGAATCGCGCATTGTCTTCCTCATGATTTCCAAACGATCATTGGCCAACGCAATGTCATTCGTGCCCCACCAGCGAAAGCTGTGGGAGAGAAATGGGGGCAGAGAAATGGAGATAAGTACAATTACCGCCCGACTTTGTCCTTTTCCCCTTTTCCTCGGCCCTTTTCCTCGGCCAGCTTACACCTCACCACCAGCCGCACACAGAATTGCGCCGTTGATAGCCTCTCTCAACGTTTCCAGTGAGGGCACCTCCACATGGAGAACTGGATCGTCCCAATTTTTATCCTTTATCACCTGCACGATAAACCGCCCATCCTCCTTCAAAGTCGGATACCAACCAACATCTAGTAGTCGGCTATTGGGAAATTCTATCTGGGCCAAATCCTCACGTAAGAAAATCACTTGTTCGCCCAAGGCCAAGTCGGCGCGCAGCCTGTCCAATACCCAAAAAGTCACTTGACCGTTCTTCCAGTCAAATATCTCGCTATCCATGCTGCACGGTTTATTGTTTCTTCCGCAATAGAGAAATGGGGATAAGTACAATTACCGCTCGATATTGTCCTTATCCTCTTTTCCTCGCGGGTGGCCCGGGTTGCTTGCAACCTGGGCCTGGAAGAGGCATTGGCAATAGCTTAGCCGCTACAGCCCGCGCAAACACTCGCCGCGCCTTGAACACGCGCGCCTGAACTGCCCACATTCGTTGGCATGAGCGACGATCGACGAAGATTTGCCGACCAGCGGTACGTCTTCTTCGTTACGTTTTCGGTCCATAAGCGCCGGCGGCTGCTCGACCTCGATCAGCAGAAACGCGGGTGGCCCGGGTTGCTTTGCAACCTGGGCTTGGAAGAGGCATTGGCAATAGCTTAGCCGCTACAGCCCGCGCAAACACTCGCCGCGCCTTGAACACGCGCGCTTGAAGTGCCCACAATCGTTGGCATGAGCGACCACCGACGAAGATTTGCCGACCAGCGGTACGTCTTCTTCGTCACATTTTCGGTCTACAAGCGCCGGCGGCTCCTCGACCTCGACCAACCCAAACGACTTGTGCTGGGCGTCCTGAATCACTTGCTGGGTTCGATGGCCGGCAGGTGCCTGGGATTGGTCCTGATGCCCGATCACGTGCATGCGCTCGTATGGCTGCAAAGCCCGGAGGAAATCACGCGATTTCTCCATGGCTGGAAGCGGATGAGCAGTTTTCGCATTCGCCAGTGGTACGCTGCGCACGCCGCCAACTACTTCGCAGGATTCGGGGCGGGCGAGAGATTCTGGCAACCCAAGTCCTATGTCTTCCATGTCTATAGTGAGCGAAAGCTGCTCCAAAAGCTCGACTACATACATACCAATCCGGTGAAGGCGGGTCTCGTGGAGCGGGCCGACGATTGGCGCTGGAGTAGAGCAGCGGTGGTACAGTCGGCGCCAGACGGTAGGCGTGCCAATCTCCTGGATCGACTGACCGCCGGATGTAGAGTCGTGCGGGCAACGTAGAAAAGCCTCCTGCCAGCCCAGGTTGCGAGCAACCTGGGCCACCCGCGGGCTTCGAAATCCGCACATGTGTACTGAGTGCGATGAAATGTCGTGATCGTTTCGCCACTACCAGCGTCAGCAGCACCAATTCGCGAATCGTGAAGCGGAACATGGGCCGGCTCGTCAGGCGATTTGCCGTCGTAGAAAAACTCGTCGCCAACGTCGTAGCGGATGCCGCGCTCGGCGAGACGCTGGTCGATTTCCGCTGGGGACATGGTTCGGCCAATGAGCGGTGCCTAGGAATCATGGGCCTCACGTCCAAGACTGCTGGGTGGCCTTGGATCGACAATGTGAGGCAGGCGGGAACGTCACTCTTTCTTCACTTCTGTAAGGTAAGCATCCAGATCTGGTTCAAGTGACCCGGAGGTTTCTTCATGTCCCACATGAGGATTCGTGCGCCGTCGTCGATCGAACCGCCCTCAAGATCCAAAACACGTCCTGTTCCTTTGCACTGGATGTAGTAACCGTCGCCTTCCTTTACGAACGTCCAGGCCTGGCCGGCGGCGCCATTCAACCTCCTTTGCGTAACCTGGTCAGCCGAGGCATCAAGGACCATTCCGTTGGTCGCGTTGGCAATCACAAAACAGTCGCCGACGGCCTTTAATTTCCAAGCGGCGTTCGACTTGCCCGCGCGCTGTACGATCTTGGTTCTATCCCTGTCCGGGACGATTTCCTTTCGCGTGCTAATGTTACGGAGCACGTATGTCGCACCGTCTCTCGGAACGTCTGAATTCTCTTGGAGCGGTTCGGCACGCGGCAATTCTTTCAGCGCCTTGACAACTTCTGGCGAAAGGGGATTCGCATTGATGGGTTCAAGTTTCTTTCCTTCGCCGCCAAACACCGGCTTTCCATATTTTCTCTCAACACCGCGAAAGACGGCGTCTAGTTTGTCGGCGGTTCCTTCTGCCAGAAAGTAAGAGTTGTCTAGCTGTCCCCAAGTGCCGTCGCCGCCAGCTCTCGTAAGGGGCTTCATTTCCTCGATGCTATTGCCGAGCCATATGCCATATAAGGCGAGCTTCGGTCGCTCTTTCTCCTTGCCGGAAAAGTTTTCCAAGAACGAATTCAGGCCGCCGCCAATCGTTTCTACGCAACGCTGGCCTCCAATCGGACAGCGAATGGTAGCGACGTGACGCCATCGCTTGGTGCCCCGGTTATAGATGTAGTACAAGACATTGGTAGTTTTGCCGTCCTCGCCTTTTTGCTTCTGCAAAAAGTATTCGATCTTCTCCCCAACGTTCCAAGGCAGCACCATGTGGGTGTGCTCGCCTTCTCCCTCGCCCCCGAACCGGCTGATCACCGCCTCGGGGTCAGCCGCAGTGGCCTTAGGATGGAGATCAGGCGCGGTGTCCCAGATGGAGAAGATCGTGCGGCGCTCCTTTTCGTTGTTGTGCTGGATACCGACGTAGCCACCGGCGGCCCCACCCGGGTGCCAGCTGGCCCCGCAGTAATAGATGTCACGATAGGTCGATAACACGGTAATCGTACCGTAAAGGCAAGTTGCATCTTCCTGGCCTCCGAGATCCCACCAGAGATGCTGGGCGTGAGCGGGAGCGCCTATGAACAGGACCACCGCGATCGCTAGGAGGATAGGTCGCATGATGTGTTTCCTCTTTCAATTCCCGACCGGGAGCGTCTTCGTGCACACAAGACAGCCATTGTACCCCCGCCCGAAAAAGCCCCGCCAGAGTGACGGGAGCCTCAAGCAGCTTGCTAGCCAAACATCATGTCGCCGTAGTCTCGTCCCTCCCTGTCCCAATCCAGGGGCACGACGTGCGCTGGTGTAACCGCCACGCGAAGCGCTCTTGTGGCACGGCCATTTTCGGCAACGGCCAGCACCACCCTGGCGCACTTCACGAGTTCCGCTTGGGGCACGTGGCCAGCCCGACAAAGCTTATCGGCAGCATCCACGGGATCGTTCGCCTCGATGCTCAATAGCGTCTCGACCGGCGGGATCGGGTCGGTATGGTTGGCGGCGAAGTGGACGCGGTAGGTGGGCATAAGGGCCAGTGTGGGGAGCGGCCCGAGCAGCCGTCAATAAGTGAACTAGGCCCGCCAGACAGTCTGGCTAGCGCAATTTGCTAGCCGAGTTTTTGATTTTCTGGGATAGTGCAGTTAATCTACCTATAGGCGCTCGCATCTCTCCTGCCATAGCGCCGAAGTTCCAGCCATTCTGTGGCGAATCATGGCAACCGCCCTGCAATTGCGCAAGCGCGACGGTGAGATTCACGTCGTCTTTCGCCCGAAGCTTACTCCCGACCAGTACGCCGAGTTGTATCGTGCGGTAGAGCAGGCGGATACAAAAGACGAACTGCGGGAATGCCTAGTTGCCCTGGCAATAGCATGGGGCGACCAAGTCGAATTCGATAGCCTGTAGCGTTTCGCCGTCCCTCCCTGCGGCTTGTTTGACTAATGCCACCCGTGACATACGGTTTCCTTAGAGGCTCGTCATGCCTGAGTACTTCGCCACCTTCTACGCGGCCATCGTTCTGGTCTGGTATCTCGACCGGGTGGCTAGAAACTCAAGGCCCAGGTGCTTCGTAATGCCCATTGTTAAGAAGTACCTGGTGAGCGATCCTCACTCCCAACTGCTGACCGACAGCGACTGACTTTCCGATCTCGTTTCGATCATCGGGCCGGCGCTTTAGGGTGTCGGCCCGGCGCGTTTCTGCCCGCCGCTCCAGCTTGGCGAGGATGCCCCCGCTGAGTCATCTCGGACCTTGAACATCGAAATCGAATGCGCGGCGGAATTGCTCGTCAGATTTAAAACTACTGATTTGCCGTTCCAACCGACTGCGATCCACCCACCACCCCACCCCCAGCGCCACCACCAGCGTCAGCAGCACTAACTCGCGAATCGTGAAACGGAACATGGGCGGCTCCGCTCATTTCTCACTAGGGCTGCTTGGCAGAGCATCACTCCAAGCGTTAACTTCCGCCTGTTCTTCAGGTGTGATAGGGAACAGGGGTGGTCGCAACGCAGCAGCGGCTTCAGGTTTAAGCGGCCAAGCCCAGTATCCCAAGGCCAGCAGCATCGGCCCCAGGGCCAGCACGATCAACAGTGTGCGGAGGTGGTAGCGCATTATTTTGTGCGGCGAGAGACCTACCAACCGAACCACCAGCTTCCGACCAACACAAAGAACACAACGGCCGCAATCAGGACGGGCGAGAACATGCCCGCATTCTAGCCGCGCACAAAAAAGCCCCGCCAGAGTAACGGACTAGTGCTTGCCGACGCGGTCAGGCGCAGCGGCAGGTGCGGCAGCTGGCTTGTCAAGGCGCACTCCCATCGATGACGGCTGCGTGCCTCTGCCGGAAACACAAGTCGTCAATGCGCCGAGCGGGCTCGAAGAAGAATGCGAAGCGATGCAGGGAAACAGACCCGACGCGATACCGCACCAAATACAAGGGAGTATTGTCGCCGACATCGACGTAGTCGGCGGTGAGGAAGTATGCGCCAAAATAGAACAGTGGGAGGAGCACTACCGCCGCGACGACAATCACCACGACGGTCGAGCGGCCGCGATTTTTCGCCTCACCTTCCATGTCTCAATTGTAGCCGGCGGGGAGGGGCGATTCAGTGAGCGAAGCCAGAGATTGGGCAGGGCAGAGTTGTGAATTGACAGCCTGGCCGCTAGTCTTCTAAGTGGCTGACGCCAAGCGATGTGGAAGCCCTACCACGCCTGAGCTTGGGACATGCAGCAAAGAGGGGACAGGGCCATCCGCGAGGATGCCCCTACCATTTCTACCCGCGCCCGAAAAAGCCCCGCCAGAGAAGCCGTGAACGATCGAGGGCAGGTGAGACTTCTTTTTGGTTCTCACTTACGTAAGTCCGCCAGATATCCTGTTCCGAAGCCTGGCGACTTCGTTTCGCAACTGCTCGTTCTCTAGGAGCAGGGAGACGTCGTTGCTCGATGCAATGGTCTGGCAGTCGGCGTCCTGGGAGTCATTCTGGCAATCGGTGCCCTGGGAATCGTTCTGGGAGTTGGCATCTTGGGATTCGCTCTGGGAGTTGGCATCCTGGGAATCGTTCTGGCCGCTTGCGTCCTTTGGATCTTTCTGGCCGCTTGCATCCTTTGAATCTTTCCGGTCGCCGGTGGTCGGCGCGGCGGCGAACTGACGACGAGGCGCGGCTGGCGCATTGGTGAACAGTTCGGGGCGAACGCGCCAAATCATGAGCGTGGCCGTGCACGAGAAGCAGGCCAGGCCCAGGAAGCCGACGACCGTGGGAATCATAAACAACTGCAAAAAATCGACAACCACCGCGTTGCCTGGCTCGCTGGGCAAGAACAGAACGCACACCTCCTTGCCGACCGGATACATGCCGTCGGCCGCCGGGATGTCTGCCAATTTGTCAAACACGCCGCCCGGCGCAGAGTAGCGGATAATCGGTGCACGGATGCTGCCCGAGCCGTAGCCGTAGCTCTGGTGGCCGACGACGATCCCTACGGTCCGCTCGCCGCGCGTGAGGTGGCTGAATTTCGGGATGAAGACGGCGGCACTGGCAAGCAGCAGGGCCACGCTTGCCAGCAGTGCGACCAGGTCAGTCCCCTCCATGGCGCCCAGGCGTCTGATGACAGGCCCGCTGGCCTCGCTCAATTCCTCTTTCCACAGTTCGACGCCCTCTTCTTCGGCATCGATCACCATCTTTTTCCACGCTTCGTAAGATGATTTACGAACAGTGGACGATGATTCGACTGCAGTGGACGATGATTCAACTGCAGTGGTCGATGCTTCAACCGCGGTGGACGATGCCTCACACGCTGTGGACGATGATCCACACGCTGTGGACGATGATTCACATGCAGTGGACATGGCGAGCCTCCCGCAAAAACTTAGCTTAATCCTTGGTAAGGGCGGCGCGCGTCTCGCTGCGCCAATCCCTACGACCGTTATGAGCCGACTCACGGCGCTTGCCATCAACCAGCCGCACGGCTGGCACGCTGGCCGTAGGCGGGATGTTGCAGCGCCGCAGGTTCAGCTTGCGGCGGAGGCGATAGCGGCCGCAATTTTAGGCCAAGAAAACGGCGCTTCAGCGCAGAATCGAGCGCCTACGCCCGTCGCCGGGAGCGGTGGGCAAGCAGGAGTGAATAGCGGGCAACGACCCACATCGCGAGGACAGAGACGAAACAGGTAGCGTAAACAGTCCAATCGCCGTTGGACATTTGACAAGCCCTCCGAAGGAAAACATACCTCGGAAAGGCCCGAGAGGCGCACAGTAAATCTGGCGCCTTCGTCATCCACAATTCGGGCGAGCCATCAACGGGCGGCCCGTTCGGCGACGGGCGGGTTGCCCATCATTGGTTCCGCGAGTAGAGCAAGGCGAGGAGTGCGATCGCACTGCCAATGCCAATGATGACCGAGATCATGACATCGCGCAGTTCAGTTGCATCGATTGCCTTCCGCATAGTTCTGTTCCCGAAGAAGAGGAAGCAGAAAAAACAGCAAATAATGCGCCATTCTGCCGCTCCGTACCTTCGGGAAAGCCGCAGACTTTTCGCCTGCCCCGCACTGCGAGCGTATCGCCTACCCCCCTCGGGAACTTTGTTCCTGCTAACGCCTGGCTGCTACTGACGCCTTACCTCGTGCCGCGACGGGTCGAGGGCATTTGGGCGGGGCCGACTGATACAATGTGGTGCATGGATGACAAGCCCACCAAACAAGGCGGCGGGGCGGCTGTCGTGCTCGTGCTCGTTGCCGTCCTCTTCGTATTGCCGATGCTCTACGTCTTGTCGGTGGGACCGGTAATCTGGCTGGCGCACAGCGGATACATTGGCACGCCGTTAGTGCCAGCGCTCGGCATGATTTACGCCCCGCTGGAATGGGTCGCGCACAACGTCCCTGTGATCGGACCAGCAATCGACACCTACGCGAATTGGTGGCAGCCAAAGCAGTCGGTGTTGACGCCAGCCGCGGGTAGCTGACTACCGATCATCATCCCGCCGGCGGCCGGCGGCAGACACCAGCACAAAGACGACAACTCCCACGACGACCAGACCGCCAACAGCGAGAATGGCCAGTTCGATAATCCCGATTCCGAACGACGCTGTTAACATCATCATTTGTGGCATCGTGCCGCGCCCGGCGCTAGAAAGCAACTCACCGGCTGCTATCGACAATGGATGGCCGCCTACCGCTCGTTATCTCGCCGGAAGCTGGCCACGGCGATGGCCACCACAACGGCGAACACCAGGCGATGCCGGCTAAGATGGTGACATGACCTGCCACCGGCAATTCGCTTTGTCGTCGCTGCTGCAATTGGGTCTGTGCCTCGGCGGGCAACTCGCGTCTGCCGAGGACGTCGTCATCGCACGCTCGGCCAGCGACTCGGCAGTCCACGTCAAGCGCACCGGTGAGATTCTCGACTACACGGGCACGCAGCTCACATTGCGAACCACGCTGGGCCGCGACGAAATCATTCCGGCCAGCCGCATTGTGGAGATCCAAACCGCCTGGTCCCCGTCGCACGAGCAGGCACGTGCTTTGCGCCAGGCTGGCAAGTTGTCGGACGCCGTCCGAGCCTTCAAGAGCGCTAAAGAGCAAGACGGCCGCCCGTGGGCCCAGCGGCAGATCGCGGCAGAACTGGCCGGAACATTGCTCGAAATGGGCAAGATCGGTGTGGCCGGCGACGAGTTCCTGACCATCATTGCTGCCGACCCACAGACGATTCACTGGGATGTAGCGCCAATTGCCTGGCAGTCGCTGACGCTCGATGCGGCCTCTGAGGCTCGAGCGGCGGCGTGGCTGGCAAGCGCCGAATCGCCCGCTGCGCGCCTCCTGGGTGCCAGTTGGCTCAGCGGTTCGTCGCGCCAGGCCGATGTTGACGCTGCCCTCCAATCGCTGGCAGACAGCAAAGACCGCCGTATTGCGGGATTGGCCCGCATCGAGCGCTGGCGGTCCCGATTAGCGACGGCGAGTACGGGCGATCTGGAACAGTGGTCGCGCGAGCTGAGCGCCCTGCCAGCGGAGATACAGTCGGTGGGTTGGTATGTTCTGGGAGACGGCTATGCCAGGCACGACGAGCCGGAACGCGCGGCAATCGCCTATCTAAAGCCGCCGCTCTTGTTCCGCCAGCAACGAGCCTTGGCAGCCGACGGCTTATTGGCCGCCGCTGGGCAACTCGAAGTATTGGGCCAAACTGAGGAAGCGAAGTCGCTCTATCGCGAAATTCTTCGCGATTTTGCCCACCTGCCGCCGGCTGAAGCGGCTCGCGAGGCACTTGCCAGCCTGGCCAAACAGTAAGCCAGGAAGTGCGACGCAACTTGTTTCTGCACAACAACTTGCGTTGCCCGCAAAAGTCGCTAACGGCGACCTAAGCTTGGGCTGGTAAACTAAACCCCTGCAACCACGACGGATGGAAGACCCGTCCTATCACCGCAGGCGGATGAAAGGGATGCGCGCATGTGCGGGATTGTGGGATACGTTGGTCCGCGGGACGCCGAGGAGTTTTTGCTCGAGGGGCTGCGGCGCCTCGAATATCGCGGCTACGACAGCGCCGGCCTGACCACGCTCAGTCCCAGCGGCCGGTTCCACGTCACCAAAACCGTCGGGCGGATCGATGCCCTGGCTGACGCCCTTGTCGAGCAGCCCACGCCGGGCAATCTCGGCATCGGCCACACTCGCTGGGCCACGCATGGCATTCCGTCAGTGGCCAATGCCCACCCGCATTTTGGCGGCGACCAGGTGCTCGCCCTGGCCCACAACGGCGTCATCGAGAACTACCTGTCGCTAAAGGAGAAGTTGCTGGCCGAGGGCTATCAGTTTGCCAGCTCGACCGACACCGAGGTGATCGCGCATTTGATCGCTCGCTACCTCAAGCGGCTGGCCGAGGAAGGCATCGAGCAGGAAAGCGATAGTCCTTACGCCCTGCCGATCGCGGCGGTGAGCAAAGCACTTTCCAAGTTGCGCGGGACATACGGCCTCGTGATCGTCTTTCGCGATTGGCCCGACATGATCGTCGCGGCCCGCCAAGGGAGTCCACTCGTGGTCGGCGTCGGCGCGGGGGAACACTTCGTCGCCAGCGATGCCTCTCCGCTGGCCGGCTATGCCGACAAGATCGTCTATCTGGCCGATCACCAGATTGCCATCGTCCGGGCCGACAAGCTGGAAGTCACGCACCGCGACTCGGGACGCATCGAGCACGCTGTGCACGATCTGGCGATTGAAGCGAGCGACGTCGAGCTGGGCGGGTTCCCGCACTACATGCTCAAGGAGATCTTCGAGCAGCCGGAATCGCTGGAAAATGTGATGCGCGGCCGCCTGGTCGATGAAGACGCGACGGCCAAATTCGGCGGCCTCAACCTCACCCCCACCGACTTGCGGCACGTCAACCGGATCATCCTGACCGCTTGCGGCACGAGCTGGCACGCGGCTCTGGTCGGCGAGTATCTGATCGAGGAACTGGCCCGCATTCCCGTCGAGGTCGAATACGCCAGCGAGCTGCGCTACCGGAATCCGCCGGTCGAGAACGGCACGCTCCTGTTTGCGATCACGCAAAGTGGCGAAACGGCCGATACGCTGGCCGCGCTCCGCGAGATGAAGCGCAAGGGGCATCCCACGCTGGCCATTTGCAACGTCGTCGGCAGCACGATCGCGCAGGAAGCGACCGGCGGCGTCTATCTGCACGCGGGGCCTGAAATCGGCGTCGCCTCGACCAAGGCCTACACGTCACAGTGTGCCACGCTCGCCATGCTGGCTCTTCATTTCGGCCGCATGCGGCACCTGAGCTTCGAGTCGGGCAAGCGGATCATCGGCCAACTGCGAGCACTACCCGACGTGATTCGCCGCACGCTCGATCTGAATGGCGAGGTACGCCGCCTGGCCGGCAAATATTGCCACGCCACGAACATCCTGTATTTAGGCCGGCAGTACAACTTTCCGACGGCTCTAGAGGGGGCCCTTAAACTCAAGGAAATCAGCTACATCCACGCCCAGGGCTATCCCGCCGCGGAAATGAAACACGGGCCGATCGCCCTGGTCGATCGCGAAACGCCGAGCGTGTTCATCATGCCGCAGGGCTTTGTCTATGACAAAGTGATGTCGAACCTGGAGGAGATCAAGGCCCGCGGCGGGCCGGTGATCGCCATTGCCGCTGAAGGGGACAAAGACGTGGCCCGCCTGGCCGACGACGTGATCTATGTCCCGCCAGTCGAGGAGTTCCTCTCGCCGCTAGTGACGATCATCCCGCTGCAACTCTTCGCCTATCACATCGCCGTGCTCCGCGGCTGCAACGTCGATCGCCCAAGGAATCTGGCCAAGAGCGTCACGGTGGAGTGAAGTGAGGTCGTTGGGGTCTTGGAGTCTGTAGGGATCACTCGTAGCGTTCCGAGATCAGTCGGAAGCTGGAGATTGGGAGCCTATGCCTCTCAGCCACGGCGAGCAACGTTGGGTCTTGGTCGGCGCTATTGCACTGGCTTTCGCGCTGGGAGTTGGCCTCTATTTTTCGTGGAGTTACCTCCGCGAACGGCAAGTCGCGAGTGAAACCGCGGCTGAGGTGGCACGAGAGCTGAAGTCGTTGGCCGCGGACCATCCTATTACCAATCGTTATGGATCATTCGTGCGGCTGGAAGGGAACGGCTACAAGCGCAGCGTCGGCGGCCTGGGGCTGCCAACCGTGCCGATGATGCTGGAGCGACGAGCCGTCTTCGACAAGGCCTGGGCGCAGCTCACGATCGTGGTCTATCGCGGCCAGATCCTCGAAGTTGAGCATGTGACGATGCAGCCGGATCAGCTTGGCGGCCCGGGTGCACACCCCGTGCTGCAAGACGGCGAAATCTGGATGACGACAAGCGCCGGCGGCAGAATCCGCAGCCGACTCTGGATCGGCGCGAGGCACCCGCAATGCCCAGTGAGGTGACCGCTGGTAACGACACGTCGAAAGTCGGCCGTGGTTGATGCATCGCGCTCTAAAGCTGGTTAAGATTGCCTCCTGTCGAAACCTGCTGCCTGTACATTCTCTTGTGGGAGAACCTGCCATGTCGCTCGCCCGCTGCTCGCTGCTCCTGGTGGTGCTCACTTTGCTCAGCCCGACCCTGTTCGCCGCCGACAAGTCGCTCGATACGCCCCCCGAGGGCTTCAAGGCCCTGTTCAACGGCAAGGACCTGACCGGCTGGAAGGGGCTGGTGAAAAACGTCCGCGACCGGCAGAAGATGACGCCCGATGAACTGGCCAAGGCCCAGGAAGAGGCCGACAAAATCGCCCATGAGCACTGGAAGGTCGAGGACGGCGTGCTGGTGTATAGCGGCAAGGGGCACATGAGCCTCAGCACGGCCAAGGACTACGGCAATTTCGAGCTGTATGTCGATTGGAAGATCAAAGAATTCGGCGACAGTGGGATCTACTTGCGCGGGACGCCGCAGGTGCAGATCTGGGACCCCAAAGATCCGAATCAGCTCAAGAATGGATGCGACAAGGGTTCGGGCTCGCTCTGGAACAACCAGAAGAACCCCCGCTTTCCCAATGTCGTCGCCGACAACCCGATTGGCGAATGGAACACGTTCCACATCAAGATGGTCGGCGAGAAGGTGACGATTCACTTAAATGGCAAGCTGGTCGTCGATAACGTCACGCTCGAAAACTATTGGGAGCGCGACAAGCCGGTCTATGCCACCGGCCCGATTGAGCTCCAGGACCACGGCAACACGCTCTATTTCCGGAATATCTACATCAAGGAGCTGCCGTAGGAGCGCCAGTCAGCGAATTGCTTTGTCCGGCAGGCCACTCTGGATGCCCTCGTCGAGCGGCATCTTGTCGGGCAGACCGTCGGCGGCCTTCATGAGTCGGTCGAGGTCGGCTTGCAACTCATCGATTTGCGCAGAGAATTCGGGCTTGGTGATGAGATTCGTAGTCTCGTCCGGATCGATTTGCAGGTCGTAGAGCTCGGCCAGATGCCAATCGGGGCCGCCGTCACCGTGCGGATAGCGGATGGCCGCGCCATTTTGAGGGCATCAGGGTCGCTGGTATCTTTAGATCATCACTTGGCACTCACGGACCCGGCATGGAAGGAGTCAATCCATATCGCGCGCCTTCTCAACTGGATGACAGGGATCGCTATGTGTCACATGCTTCAGGACTCCGTATTGGCGAAGCCTTTGCGATAATCACGTTGACGAGCGTGGCCTTCGCGGCCGGTGGAACACTAGTTGGGTGCCTGCTCGGAGCGTTGGTTCCCGAGTACTATCGCACTGTATTCGATGAGCGCGGAGACCCTACTTTTAGTCCCGTGCAGGTCGGCGTTGGTTTGGGATTCACGCAGGGATTGGTGGCAGGACTGGTCATTGGATGCGTCGTTGTACTAGCCGTCTCTATCGCGAATCGCAGGCGGGGAATGTCATTGGTTGATGGAAATCGCTCCTCACATAAGTGAAACCACTCAGTCCCAAATGTCCTACTTCTTCTTCTCAAATCCATGCCGCCGCTGGGAGCTATAGCGGTCGAGGGCGTCTTCGATGATCGGCGTGGCGAAGGCCGACGGCTGGAAATCATCCACTTCGACCTGTTTCCCTTCGAGCTGTTTGTAGTCCTGGAAAAAGCGCCGCAGCATCGTCAGCCGGTGGATGGGCAGCTCGCTGGCCTCTTGGAAACTGGAGTATTCAGGATCGTTGATTGCGACAGCCAGAATTTTGTGATCCTTCTTGCCGCTATCGACCATCGTCATCAGGCCGATCGCCCGGGCATTGACGAGCGTTAACGGATCGACCGCTTCCTGACAGAGCACCAGCACGTCGAGTGGGTCGTCGTCCTCGGCCAGCGTCTGCGGGATAAAGCCGTAGTTCGCCGGGTAATAGACGGCCGAATACAGCACGCGATCGAGCCGCAACAGGCCGGTGGTTTTGTCCAGCTCGTATTTGACGCTCGAGCCGCGGGGAATCTCGATCACCGCGGTGAATTCCAGCGGCAGCTTCAGGCCGGGGGTGACGTCGTGCCAAGCGTGGGTCATTGTGCGGGCGCAGAGATCGGAGGTCGGTGGGATGAGATCCGCGGTCGGAGAGCAGAGGGTTCAGAGTTCAGGAGTCAAAACGTTCTATTGGATGTGCGTATCGTAGCACGCGCTCGGCGTCCGGTGGCGGCACTTTCAAGTGCGGGATAAAATTCAGATATCTGAACCCAGAACCCTGAACCGTGAATCCTCCCATGACCCATCCCCCGTCGGGTGACATATTTGGCGACCGCCGCAGAGCCCTGGAAGACTCGTTTTTCCGCGAGCGCGACCAGTTCCTGCTCGAAAAACTCCGTCTCGAACTGGAAGCGGTCGAGGAGCACAGGCATCTGGCTCATGTATCGGGGATCATGGACGACAAGGTCCTCATGAACCTGGTGAAGGCCGGCGTGCGAGCCGAGACGCTGGCCGCAGTCAGCTTGATTCCGCTGGTCGAGGTGGCCTGGGCAGACGGTTCCGTTACAAGCGATGAACGCGAGGCCGTTCTGAAGGCCGCCGCGGAAAACGGAATCAAGGAGGGCTCCGCCTCGCACGAAATGCTGAGCCACTGGCTGAAGGACCGGCCCGATGTGCGGATCGTCGCCTCGTGGAAGGAATACGCCCGGGCCCTGGCTAAGGCGATGCCGGCCGATGCGATGCTCGTCGTGCGCGAACGAATCATCGGCCGATGCCGCAAGGTTGCCGAAGCCAGCGGGTGGCTGCTGGGAATTACAGGCAATGTCTCGAAGGTCGAGCAGTCGGCCATCGATGAATTCGAGCGGGCGATGCAGCCCTAGGCATTACACTCGCCAAGATCGTTACGATCGGTCCAGGCTGGATGCTTTTCCGCACCTGCCCAGGTTGCCGAATCGCCACGTGTTGCCAAAACGCATGCTACTCTTGACGGGGGACCGCAGTCTCGCGTGAGGCTGCGCGGTCTGGCACCACCCACGTCGGCGTCGGCATGGAAACCGCCCGCAGTATGCGACTGGCTCGGCTCACCCGCTGGCTGTTTGGCCTGGCGGTGCTTGCGCTCGCCTTGTCGGCGGCGGGCTGCCAATTCCCTGCGATTGACCAAAGCGGCGAGCGGATCTTCTCGGGTGGAACCACGAGCCTGGCCCACCATGACCACGGCCTGTTTCATCATCACCACGAGCCCGCGCCGGCGGTCCCCGCGGTAGTCACCCCTCCAGCCGCCGCTGCACCAGCTTGTGCGCCGCCAGTGGTCGTCGGACCCGTCGTCCAGCCGCTGCCCCAACCCGTCATCGCCGTTCCGGCGGTGCCGCTCATTCCTGTTCAACCGGTCGCCTGTGGACCGCAAGGAAATATTCAGCAGACTCCGTTGCCCCCCAAAATCCAAATCGCCGGTCCAGTCTGTAAGGACGGCTCGAACTGCCCGGCGGCCGGCCCAGTGCTCCAGGTGACGCCTTCGCGCATCGTGGCGCCGATCAACAGCGAGGTGCTCCTGGCTGCGGGAATTACCGATGGCCGCGGCTACTACGTCCTGCGGCAGCCGCTGGAGTGGATGCTGGCCCCGGACGGAGTCGGCCACGTGATGGCGGTCGGCAAGGAGAGCCCGGTAGGGGCGTCGTACGTGCTCCGCCATTCGCCGCAAAAGGTCGATACCGACTATGTGCGCGCCCACACTTCGACGATCGAGCAGATGATCGACCGAGGGACGCCCAATCCCAACGACGACGTCCTGCTCCAGAAGGGGCAGAGCTTCATCACAGTCACGTCGCCGACCGAGGGAGCGACTTACGTGACGGTCTGGGCCCCGAAGGAGCACAACTGGGACCGCCGTCAGGCAACGGCGACGATCTACTGGGTCGATGCCCGCTGGCAATTTCCGCCCTGCACGACGGGACGGGCTGCGCAAAGGCAGGCGCTCGAGACGGTGGTCACGCGGTCGGATGGAACGCCGGTCAGTGGGTGGTGGGTGCAGTACGACGTCGTGGAGGGCCCTGAGGCAGTCCTTGGCGCCCGCGGCGATACAACGGTCAAGGTCAGAACAGATGGCGCGGGCCGGGCCGCCGTTGATCTGATTCCCAAGACGCTCCAACCGGGGATTACGACTGTGCGCGTTCAGGTCATTCGGCCAGCGAGTGTCCGCCCAGATGTTTCGGAAATGATCGTGGGCCAGGGGCACACCTCCGTAAGTTGGACCACGCCGGGACTGGCCGTGACCGCAATCGGCCCGAGCACGGTCGCGGCCGACGGCGCAGTGAACTACCGCGTCGAAGTGACCAACAATGGCGATCTGCCGACGCGGGGCGTGACGCTCAGCTACACGCCGCCGACCGGTGTGACGCTGCTCAACAGCACGCCGGCCGCTCAGGCGTTTGGCCAGCGGTATCAGTGGATGATCGGCGACCTGCCGGCACGCACGACCAGCGTAGTCGAGGTCAATTGCCGGGCCGCAGTGGCCGCCGACATTCGCAGTTGCTTCAGGGCCGAAAGTGCCGATCGTCTGTCGGCTGAGGGATGCGCCACCACGCGCGTTTTCGCGAATGCTCTGTCGGTCCGAATGACGGGTCCAGAGGCCGTCGAGGTGGGACGCGAGGCGAAATTCCTGATCGACATTACCAATACCGGGCAGGGGACGCTGAGCGGCATTGTCGCGTCATCTACCTTTGGGACCGGACTCTCGCCGGTCGGCGGCGGAACGAGCCCGCTCAGCCGGGCGATCGCCCAACCACTGGGGCCTGGCGAGACTTCCAAGATCGCCTTGTCGTTCATTGTGACACAGCAGGGCCGTCACAATCATCGCTTGGAGGTCACGGCGGACGGAGGTCATCGCGCCAGCACCCAAGCATCGGTCACCGGCACGCCCGCTGTGTCGCCGACGCCGGCGCTGTCGCCGCCGCGCCTCGACGTGAAGGTCACCGGGCCAACGACGAAGCGCGCCGGTGATATCGCGGAGTATTTCGTGGAGGTCACCAACCAGGGTGATTCAGCGGCGACGAACCTGGAAATCGAAGTGCAATACGGAATCAACCTCAGGCTCGACAGGGCGAGCCCTCAGTTCGACGAAGACCCCAGAGGGCGAACAATGCGGTGGCGAGTCCCTCAATTCGCGGCAGGCGCGATGGTCCGCAAACAATTCAACTGCCTCTGCCTGAATGCCGACGAAGTGCCGGCCACGGTGCGCGTGACCGTTACCTCCGATCAGACGCGACAAGCTCCCAAGTCAGCCGAAGCCCGAACGACGATCACAGCCGGCACGACGCGCCCGCCCGTTGAACCACCGCCGGCGGGCAACCTCAAGGTCACCGTTACTGAGCTGGCCGATCCCATCACCGTGGGAAGCAAGACGACATACATTGTCCAGATCATGAACGACCGCAATGTATCGGATCGCGACGTGACATTGACGCTGCAATTGCCCGATGGGATGCAATTCACGAAAGACACGAAGGCGCGTGGGCCCACCGGGGTCGCCGCAGTATCTCCCGACGGAAGAACGATTGAAATGAGCCCGATCGCCGAGATGCGATCCGCCGAAGCGCAGTCCTACCAAATCGAGGTACTCGGCACGAAGCCAGGCAAACACCGTGTTCGCGCCGCTGTCGCCAGCGTCCGGACTCCTGTGGGTGTATCCGTCGAGGCCGAGACGACAGTGAATGCGCCGTAGTTAGCGGCCATCAACGCGAAACACGAAATACAAACACCAAACGCGCCGCCCGCGGTACGATAGTTCCATTGTGTTTGGCGTTTGATTGTTTCTGCTTGGGTGTCCGGTGCCCCGCTTTGTCATCCTGCGCCACGAGACTCCCGCGAGCTACGAGCGCCCCACGCATTTCGACCTGATGCTGGAATGGGGCCAGGCGCTGCGAACCTGGGCTGTCCCGGAATTGCCGGCCGCAGGAGTCGAGTTACGTACAGAAGAGCTTGCCCCACATCGCCTCCAGTACCTGGATTACGAAGGCGACGTTGCCGGCGGCCGCGGCACGGTCACTCGCGTAGTGGCGGGTGAGTACCAACTACACGAATCATCACCCGCACTCGTTAAAGTCCATCTGCGCGGATCGAGCATCACGGGGACGCTTGAATTGTCACGGGACGACGCGGAATCATCGCAGTGGAAACTGCTTCTCAGCCCTGACCCGCGGGCGACAACGTAACTGGCGCTTGGAAATGCTCGACATGCGCCGCCGAACCTGACATAATCATGGGCGCTCAATTTGCGCCCACTTGTCTCCCAAGGGTTCAACCCATGCGGTTCCATCTCTTCCTGGTCATCGTGTGTGGGCTGTGCATCGCTGCGAGCGGCTGCGGCGGGGGTAGCAGCGATGGGGGCAGCGTCGCAAGTCACAGCGCAAAGTCTGCGCCTCCACCGCCACCTGGGCCGTCGGCTCCTCCTGCGGCGTCTAGCGGCGCGAGCGGATCGACCAGCTCGGCGCCCGGTGGTTCCAACGCGGCGACATCAGGCGATTCAAGCACGTCGAGCGCAGGGTCGTCCTCGCCCAGTGGATATCCTGGCGGGTCTAGTCCAAACGGTGGCTATCCGCCCGGTGCCGGTGGCCCTCCTACCGGATATCCGCCGAGCGGATCATCTCCCACTGGCTATCCCCCTGGCGGGCCTTCGCCAACCGGTTATCCCGGATCAGCGCCTCCTGGCGCTTCGGGACCCGGGCTTACAGGTCCTCCTGACGGTGCGAGTGGTTATCCAGGCGCTTCGGGAGGTTACCCTGGCGCAGCCAGCGGATACCCGGGATATGCGGAAGGTGCGGCAAAGGCCATCACACCTCCGCGTCCCAAATCGCTTCGTGAAAAGGCCGTCGAGGCTCTTCGGCAGGGACGGAGCGACGACGGAGTGCTATTGCTCTCGGCCCATTATCTCACCAATCCGTCCGCCGGGGCCGAACTGGGACGCGTGATGCAATGGTCGCCCAGCCTCCGCAGACCGAATCTGCTCAGCCGGATTGGAATTGCGGTCGTCTATTCTTCACAGCCGGCGAATTATGAAGGAAATCCACAACCGATTGGATCGCCGGAATTGGAAGCGGCGCTGGCGCCTGCCGATCGGAAAGGCGACGGCGGTGGAGGAGAGGGTGGAAACCGCCGGCCTGGCGGCCTCCGTCGGGGCGGTCGCGGCGGCGAAGGCAACGCGGAGGGGGCCAGCGGCCCGCCTCCGGGCGCCCCTGGGGGCAGCAATCCTGGTGGCGGATATGGCGGCGGCGACAACAAAAACCTTCCCACTTCGCCGCGCGAAGAGCTGGCGTACTTTACGGGCGAACTGGGCACGAAGCTCGAAGAGAAGCTGCGCGCGAAGTTGGAGTCGGGCGCGTTTGGTGTGATCTATCGCGAGGCGCTTAAGGACGTCCCGTTGGCCGCGCCCGCGTTGGCCACGCCCGTTCAAGGCGAAGGGGACGAGCGCGGAGTACCGGGGCGATCCGCTCCTCCTGGAGGCGCGGGCATCTCGGGACCTGGTGGCTATGGACCACCTGCCCCCGGTGCCGTGAATGCTGGTGGAAGGCCCGGAGCCGGCACTGAACACAAGACTCAAAGCAACGGCATTCACACGGGTCAGTTGATCCCAGGAATCGAGTTCCTCGGTGCCGCGGAGAATATCAAAGAGCTGGGCGAATTGATCAAGGCGTCGACGGTAGATGCCGTCGTCTTTTTCGAGGTTCGTGTGCGACCCGCAACGGCCGTCGCTTTCGTCAACAATGACACCAGATTCCGCGTCGTTGCCGCCGGCGATCCAAGCAAGCCTTTGTATCAGTCGCCCGCGCTCAACAACAAACAGGTGTTCGAAGCGCGCAAGAAGCGTGGTGCTGAAGACCCCGTTGCCAAAGAGATCGACGCGGCAGTCGCGGCCCTGGAAGCAAACTTCAAGCTCGTCCCCTTGCCCGCTCTGACGTCGGAACAGGCCATGGGTCGCCTGAACTATTTGCTTAAGCAGAACCCGGAAGATGCAACGTCGCTGTTGCTCGAAGGCCGCTTGTTTGTGGCGAAGAAGCTGCTCAAACCCGAGGACGTGGTGACGCTCGCGCTCACGCAAGTCACCGAAGATCAATTGGGGGCATTGAGTGAAGTGCTCGACGGTGAAAACGCCAAGGAAAAGATTGGGGCAGCGATTACGGGAAAACGAGCCGACGCCCCCACGACATTGATTGGCAAGTTTGGCGCCGCCTTGAGCGGCGCCGGCGGAATTTCGAATCTGGTGCCACCGCCGCGCATGCCTGCACTGGGGCCGCCTGGTGCAATGCCTCCTGGTGGGTATCCACCGGGCGCGAGCGGGTACCCTCCGCCAGGTTCCAGCGGGTACGGGCCGCCAGGCTCCAGCGGGTACGGGCCACCGGGCGCGGGCGGGTACACTCCGTCCGGACCACAGTCCGGACCACAAAGCGGGCCTGCAGGGCCGCCGGCCGGGGCGCCTCTTACGCCTCCCGGAGAAAACAGTGGGCGGTCGGGACGACCAGCGACTCCCTAGGTAGGGCTCAGGACTTTTACGCTCGTCCGCACGCGGGATTCCCATCGCCGGCGTGGCGGATTTGAACGCCTGGCCGCAATCGGCCAGTAATGTAAACTGGCCCGCTCTCGTGAACCGATGAGGAAGGGGGCTCGGCAGCTTGGTTGTGCGTACTCAAGGGGAGTTGTTGATGGCGGAGTTCACCAAATACCAGCAGAAAGTCATTCAGCGGTATTACGATCACCGCGACGATATTGCCCTCCAGCGGGTGCAGGAACTTGTTACCGAGTTGTACTTGAGCGAAGGGAAGAAGCGGACCAAACACTGGGATAGCCTCGCCTTGCACCTCGGCAAGCTCGGCGTGAAGCCCGACGTGATCGCGCATCTGCGCAAGGAAGACAAGCCGGAGCTCGTGGCGAAGCTCGTGGAAAAACTCGTGGCGAAGAAGTGACCTCTGGAAGCGGGAGGTGTCAACCTCCCGGTGGCTCGTGCGCAGCGCTTGGTCGTTCTATTCCGCGGGACACTTCGTCTTTGGCCGAGGCGCCTCAGCGCAACTGGGCCACCTGGTCGCACAGCGCAAGCTTTCCAAAGTCTTCGTAGTCTCCGATCCGCGGCTCGTGGCGGCCGGCATTGTCGAGAGGGTCGTTAAGCCGCTGATCGATGCAGGAATTGCCGCGCGCGTTTTCGATCAGGGCGAGCCCGAGCCCAGCATTGCGGCCGCGATCCGCGCGGCTGACGCGGCGGCACGATTTGCACCCGATTGCCTGCTGGGGTTGGGTGGCGGCAGCAACATGGACCTGGCCAAGTTCGCGGCAATCCTGCTGACTCACGGCGGCCCGCCCAGCAAGTACTTCAGCTTCAACAATGTGCCCGGCCCCATATTGCCGCTCGTTTGCGTGCCGACGACCGCGGGCACGGGCAGCGAGGTAAGCCACGCCGCAGTGCTCACCGACACCGACAATCACATCAAGGTGAGCACGCTCAGCCGCTTCCTGCGTCCCGCGCTGGCCGTGGTCGATCCGGCGCTGACCGACGGTTGCCCGCGGCAAGTGACTGCCGATAGCGGCATCGATGCCTTGACGCATTCAATCGAGGCCTATACGGCCGCGGAATACACCGACATCGATGGAGCGCCCCACGAGCCTGTGGCCTACGAGGGGCGGCATCCGCTGGGAATGTGCCTCGCGGAAAAGGCCATTGCGCTCATCGGCCAGCATCTTGTCACCGCAGTCAATGACGGCACAAACCAGCAGGCCCGCGACGGCATGTCGCTCGCGGCAACGGTGGCGGGCCTCGCCTTCTCGAATTGCGCAGTCGCCGTCGTCCATGCCCTCGAGTATCCGCTGGGAGCGGTGCTCCACTGTTCTCACGGCGCGGGGAACGGCCTGCTCTTGCCGCACGTCATGCGTTACAACTTACCTGCCCGAATCGAATCATTCGCCACGGTTGCCAGGCTGCTGGGCGAAGACGTTGGGGGTCTTTCCACCGATCAGGCGGCCCAGCGAGCCCCGGCCGCCGTCCAGCGGATCTCCGCAGCCATTGGCATTCCGCAGCGGATTCGTGACCTGGGCGGCCACCGCGCGCAGCTCGCCGGATTCGCTGAAAAGGCCTTTGCCATCAAACGGCTGATGAACACCAACCCGCGGCGACCGACCCAGGCCGATCTGCTTGCCATTCTGGAAGCGGCGTTTTAGGCCGCGTATTCCCGCCCACATTGACCGCACGGCAGCGTATCATGGTGGCGACTGCCCTATCCCTTTGCATCACAGCGGAGTTTTGACATGAGACACATCCCTTGGGTCGCGACGCTCGCCTTCCTTTCGCTGATCGCCGGCCGGATCAAAGCCGCCGACCAACCGCCCAATACACTGTCGGATGAAGAGAAGACCGCCGGCTGGAAGCTGCTCTTTGATGGCAAAACGACCAATGGCTGGCGCAACTACAAAAAGACCGATGTCGGTCCCGGCTGGAAGGTCGAGAACGGCGCCCTGGTTCGCGCCGGTCAGGGAGCGGGAGACATCATCACTAACGACAAATTCGACGCGTTCGAGTTGACGCTGGAATACAACATCTCGAAGGAAGGCAACAGCGGCCTGATGTTCCACGTGACGGAGGAGGGGGGCGCGCCTTGGCATACCGGTCCTGAAATCCAGATCCAGGACAACAAGGACGGTCACGACCCGCAGCTTTCGGGCTGGCTTTATCAGCTCTACAAGCCATCGATTGACGCCACCAAGCCGGCTGGTGAGTGGAATCAATTGCGAATTCTGATCACGCCCGAGAAGTGTGCGACGTGGATGAACGGCAAGCTGTATTACGAATACGTCAAGGGCTCGAAAGATTGGGACGAGCGCGTCGCCAAGAGCAAATTCGCGGCGATGGCCGGCTTCGGCAAGGCCACGAGCGGCCACATCTGCCTGCAAGACCACGGCAACCTCGTCAGCTTCCGTAACATCAAGATCCGGCCGGTCAAGCAGTAGGGTGGGCGAGGCTCCTGTCGAGCCGTGCGAGTTATTGACGCAGAGCGTCGGGAGCAGCGTTCCCACGCGGACCGTGGGAACCAGGCCATGGCGTACTGGACCGACAAAGCGGCGCTCGTCACCGGCGGTTCTGCAGGCCTGGGCTTGTCGATTGCGCGAGCCCTCGTCGAGGCCGGTGCGAAGGTGACGATTGCCGCGCGCGACGAATCCCGGCTGGCGGCAGCCGCACAAACGCTCCAGGCCGCGGGCCAGCCGTGCGACACGATTGCCGCCGATGTCACGCGGCAGGCCGATTGCGAGCGAATCGTCAGCCAGACGCTCTCGGCCTGCGGACGCCTCGATTTGGTGGTCAATTGTGCGGGCCGCAGCGGTCGCGGTGAAGTCGCGGCCACAACCGCCGAGCAATTCGCCGAGCTGATTGACGTGAATTTTCTCTCCGCGGTGCGCGTCACGCACGCGGCTCTCCCACACCTTGTGGCCAGTCGGGGCCACCTGGTTTTCATCGGCTCTTTGGCATCGAAGGCGGCGGCTCGGTATCTGGGTGCCTATCCGGCCAGCAAATATCCATTGGCGGCTTACGCACAGCAATTGCGGCTGGAGCTTGGCGCGCGCGGCTTGCACACGCTGCTGGTTTGTCCCGGACCGATTCGCCGCGCCGACGCAGGTCAGAGGTACGACGCCCAAGCAGAAAGCTTGCCGCCGGAGGCGCGCCGGCCTGGCGGCGGAGTAAAGCTCAAAGGAATCGATCCAGATTGGCTGGCTCGGCGAATCTTACTCTATTGCGAAGGGCGCCAGAGCGAACTCGTGGTGCCGGCGCGAGCGAAGTTGCTGATTGCCATCAGCCAGCTTTGGCCGAGCCTGGGGGACTGGATCATCGAGCGAATGACAAGAAAGTAGTAGGCACACTCCGCGTGCCGTAGCGGAACGAGATAAATCAAACACGGCACGCCGAGAGTGCCTGCTACTTTGCCTTCTCCGCCGGCAGCACTTCCGCCAACAGACACCGCTGATCCTGATAGAGAATCCGCACCCGCGGATTGTCGCCGCGGCTGTCGAGAAGCACGGCCTTGGCAAGCTCGGGACTACGCTGGCGACTGGCTGCCACGTATTTCATCTGATGGGCGTCGAGAAGGGCCAGCCACTTTGGGTCTCCCGTAAACAGCCGTTTGTGATCTTCCCAAGCCGCAGGATCTGCCAGGTGCACGTGCGAATAGACGAGCGGCTTTAGTCGCCCATCGGTCTTCCAAACGAGATAGTCGGCCCAGTCCATGGGCACGGCGATGTTGCCCGTCAGGCCGCGCCGGGCGACTTCATCGGCCAGGTAAAGCGGCGTTTCGCTGACCATGCTCGGCCCGTCCCCGCGACCCTGCCCGCTGACGAGGGCGAAGCTAGGCGGCGCGAGTAGCGCCGTCATGAATACGACGCCCATCGCCATGAGTGTTCGCATCGAGGTCGGTTCATCGGGGGCTTGCTCGGGCAATTGATTCCGCTCGCGCCACGCCTGCCAGGCTGCGGCGGCATGCGGCACGGCCACGACCGGCCAGGCAAGCGCCCACCAGGCGAGCATCCGAATGGCCGAGAATGTCGCCAGCGCGAAAACTGCCAGAATCAGGATCTCAAACAACTCCCATTTTCGCGGGCTCAATTTGACCAGGGCCACAGTCGCCGCGAGCGACGCCAAGAGCAACATCCCCGTCAGGCTGGAGAATCTCGTCGCTTGCCACTCGCTGATGCTCGACAGGGCCGTGTTGTCGCCGAAAAAGATCGTCTTCACCAGAAGCAGCGGCCCGTGCGGATTGATACATGACGCTGCCAAGGCCAGCACAAGCGCCAGCCAGGCCCGCGCGAAGCGAGCGTCGCGAAGCGCTCTTCCCAGATTCCATTGGTGCTCGACCAATAGATTCCAGGTCATCCCCACAGCAAAGGCGCCGAGAATAGCGATTCCCATCAGGATTGACCCATGCAGATTCGCCCATAGCGCCGCGACGATCGGAATCCAGATGAGCGGATGTCGCCGCGTCGGCAGTTGGGCGGCTGCGAGCAGAAATAGGGCCGCGCCGAGTTGACCGAATAGTTGCGGGCGGATCGTTCCGTGAATCGGCAGATCGAGCACGAACATCGCCGCGCCCGCCGCCCAGGCCCAGCGCGGCGGCGCTCCGCGGCAGACGACGGCCCACATCAGCACGCCCGCAATCGCCGTCATCAAGAGAGCATGTCCAAAGACGAGCCCTTCATTACCGAACCATTGCTGGACTTCATGACCGATCAGTTGAGCCAGCCAGGCCGAATGAAGCATCGGCCGCGTGCCCGGATGAGCCGAGAAGGGATCCGCAGTCGGCAGCGCCCGGTGCTGGGCGATCCAGTGGCCAAAGTTGATGTGGCCCCATAGATCGGTGTGGTTCAGCCGATTGAAGCTCGTCAATGCGAAAATCGCGCACAGGGCGATGACGGCATAGAGTGTTGCCTGCGACGTATTGGGAAAGTACGGTCCCGTCAGGTTGTCGCGCGTCACACAGGCGGGCAGTTCATTGGCGGTTGACGTGCTCATTGCAAATGGCCCTATCGATTCGACGAATTTGGGACAAGTGACACGCTCGCCGACCGCCCTCTTAGCCAAGCCTGATAGGGATCCTGATTGCGCCATAACGCCAGCGACCGAGCGGCATGGGTATAGGGACCATAGGCGGCTTCGAGGTCCTTCTGGTCCAGCTCAAGGAGCGTCCTGGCCAGCCACTGACCCGCGCGCACCATGGTCTCGCGCGGCGGTTGAACCGATTCCGGCGCCAGCGCGAGCCATTCCAGCTGGTGGCCCGTCACCAGGATCCGGTCATAGACGTCGCCCTCCTCACCTTTTGCAGGTGTGGCAGCCGCGGGCCCTTGCGGCCACTGGCGCGTCCAGTAGCCCGCACTAGTCTGGGACTGGGTCAAGAGATCGCTCACTCTCTTCATGAAGGCGAGGATCTTGCGCTTCGTGTCGGGTCGCAGGGCATGGGCCTGTTCATCGGCCCGCAGGAGCACAGCAAGGGCCTCCAGCCGGTGGAGGCCATTGCACGGTCCCAGGCCTAGCGCCGGGGTGATCACCTCGTCCACAAGCAGGTTGACATTGATCCGGTCGCCAAACTTGTTGCTGAACTGCTTTTCCGGAAAGACGTAGCGGGCGTAGCTGATGACCGCCCATTCGTATTCAAGCCGGTCGAGATGGAATCGACTCAGCGAATCGTTCAGCAACTGGCCGACTGTTGCCTCGCCATCGCGAAGGTGCATCGGCGTGTCCAGCGAAGTGCCAACTTCGGCCAGCGTCGCCAAGAGATCGTCGGCGTGATAGCTCGAAGTATCGCGATTGGTGAGGGCATCGTCGAATGAGCGGACGGCAAGGCCGTCCTTGTCGCGGTAAAAGAGCGGCGGCGTCTCGTCGCCGGCAAATTGGCGAAACGCTCTATCGTCGAGCAGATATTCCCGCATCTGACGGCCCGTGGGGACCTTTGGATCGTGAAAATCCGCCGCAACTCCCCACAGCCGCAGGGCGTGAACCATGTTGTTCGTTTTGAGCGGTTTGGCGGGCGGCTTGACGCGATCGAGCACGGCAGCGAGCTGTTCGTCGGTCACCACTCGCGGCTCGTCGTAGCGGGCAGTGATCGTCCACGGCTCGCGGCGAACCGGCCGGATCAGATCCGAACCGGCCGAAACAAACGCCAGCCGATAGGCCAGTAGGGCCGCGACGACGACTAGCGGCGGAAGGAAAATACGGCTGAGTCGAACGAGCATGGTGACGGCCGAATTTGGATTCTGGATTTGCGATTCTCGATTTAATTGTCGCTCACCACTCACCACTCACTCCTCCTACATCAGTCCAAACTTCTTCATCTTGTTGTAGAGCGTCACGCGGCTGATCCCGAGTTCCGCTGCGGTTTCCTTGCGGCGGTGGTTGTTCCGCTGGAGGCAGTCCTCGATGATTCGCCGTTCCAGCACGTCAACGCGAGCTTCGAGCGAGGTCTGCGGCAATCGAGCGGCCACTGTCGCCGTCGCCCCTGCGAGTGCTGGCTCAAATGCGTGCGGAGCGAACGCGGTTGCACCGTGGAACGAGCTGGGATGATTCGCACTGTGGGCTGAAGCGTGCATTGGAATCACCGGCCGCAGGGGATGCGGCTGCGTGGGCAGCGAACCGACTCGCACTCGAGCGCCC
>Ga0065705_10104253_pt1 | contig 27545 bp, 24 predicted proteins | sample SwibulcommuniRL2_FD_59092 | JGI IMG/M metagenome (GOLD analysis project Ga0065705, IMG submission 59092) | Bulk soil microbial communities from switchgrass field near Rose Lake, East Lansing, Michigan, USA - RL2 Bulk Soil v2 (version 2) | ecosystem: Environmental > Terrestrial > Soil >...
CTGATTCCGTTTAGTTACGGCTATCCAGCCTTACAGATTCCCGCCAATAGTAGCATCAACAAGCAAGCCGCACTTCACCAGGGCACTTGCGGCCTCCAAAATCGATGAAAAACCGATGTCTGACCGCTCTGCAATATCAAGTAACGAATGTTGCCCATCGGATAGGTTCAAAATCCATAACAACGACATTTCATACTGGCTTGCATCTTTTCTTCCCCCCATTGCGCTATACAATCCCCGCCTCCCTAATTGAGGCTCACCCTTAGGATTGGTATTCAGATATTTCTTGTTGTTGTCAACTACGTTGATGATCTCAACGCACTTTGAAAAAGAGTCTGCCAGGCTTTCCGCTTTGACCAGATCCAGGTTGTCAGCCGATGTATGATATTCGGGGAACTGGCCATGCGGCGTACGAGAAAGGTTGCCTACGGCAAGGTTGAATCCCGGAGATGAATATTGTCGTTCATCATAGCCGTAGGGCGAAAAATCCCGTATACCATATTCATCTCCAGAGTCTTTCAGTACCTGAACGACTGCCCGGTCAATCTCTGTGTTTCCCTGACGAGTTCGTTTGTAATGCACCTTTCCCGCGTCACCCACACACGCCAGAACCAAACCATGTTTTATCCTGGATACCGTCGTTTCATTTAGGCTTAGCCATGTGATCGCGCCAATCGTTCCCGGAATGAACAGGAAACGATAGGAATATCTTAGATTTTGATGGCTCAGATATTTCGCGAGGTGCGTCGCAACACTCATACCCGAGAGGTTGTCATTGCACAGAGATGGATGACAACTATGACAGGAAATCAGGAATTCATCTTCAAATTCGCCCTTGATCAGATACTCACCGTAGGTCAAGTGCCCATCTGCGAGAGAGGAATCGATGAATACGTCATATTCCTCGTCAACTAAGCCCTTGAATGTCTTCTGACTGACACAAAACCCCCAATTTTCCTTGTAATAGGACGTTCGATACGGAATCCAATCTTCATATTCAGGAATGGAAAAAAGATGTTCCTTTAGTTCTGCAAGGTTTACCTTCCCACGAAACGGAATACTGTAATTTAGAATATGCAGATTTGTATTTTGGAAATCAATTACTTTCTCTCCGTGTGCATTCTTTACATAAGCATCCTGAATGTTCCATTCCTTTGGAACAATCCAATCGAATACCTTTGTACCGGAAGGTATCTCATGCAGGTCAAGTGGTATATGATTCTTTAGAATCCGCATTGACTCGCGGAATCCATTCCCCGTAATGCTTCTGCAAATTGGGTATAGGGATTCGATAAGTTGATAGATTTCCTGTCCGACTGAGTGCACATCCATGGCAATCTCTTACTTCAATAGATCGGTGGAAAAATCTGGGAGATCTGCATCACGTTTGGAAATCATGTCTACGGCAATGGGTAATTTGATATCGAAGGCCGGGTCATTCCATCTGAAGCCTCTCGCCAATTGCGGCGCGTAAAACTCGGACATCTGGTAAAAAACATTCGTGTCAGGCTCCAGGGTCAGGAATCCATGCGCGCAGCCTTCCGGCACGTACACAGCATTGTGCCTGACAGCGGTCAATTCAACCGTGAAATGTTCCAGATATGTGGGTGAATCCGGGCGAATGTCGATAATGACATCGTAAATGGCACCCTGAATGCAGCTTACCAGTTTTGCCTCTTCATGTGGGGCTGCTTGGAAGTGCATTCCTCGCAGCGTTCCTCTTACCTTATTGTATGAAATATTACACTGCGCCAGATGCGGGATGAGACCATAATCCTGAAATTCATGCTGACAAAAGCTACGAGCAAAGAAGCCTCTCTCATCCTCCAATCGCTGAAGCTCGATGATAAAAGCTCCCTCCAGTGACGTCCTTGTGAAAATCATCAATACACTTTCACTTCGGGAATTGGAACGAGGAAGCGCCCGCCCCAGCCTCGGATGTCGGCCATTTGTTCCATGATCTCGTCCTTGAAATTCCAAGGGAGAATGAACACGTAGTCTGGTTTTGTCTCTTGAATCTTCTCAGGTGAATATATCGGGATATGTGTACCCGGCAGGAATTTCCCCTGTTTATAAGGATTGCGATCCACCGTGTAATCCACGAAATCGGTCCGGATGCCGCAGTAGTTCAACAATGTGTTGCCTTTTCCCGGGGCGCCATATCCAGCAATCGTCTTTCCTTCCCGCTTTGCCTCAATCAGGAAATCAAGCAGTTTTCTTTTTGTTTCCTTCACCTGCTCACCAAAGGCAGAGTAACATTCCATTTTGTTGAATCCTGCGTTGATCTCTCTTTCGTGCAATTCTCGTGCGCGGTCCGTTATAGGAAGGGCATCGTTCTCAGCATGACGTCCATAGATTCGCAAGGAACCGCCATGCGTGGGTAATTCTTCCACATCGAACAAGCTAATGCCATGAGCTGAAAATATCTTTTCTGAGGTGATAAAACTGAAATACGAGAAATGTTCGTGATAGATCGTATCGAACTGATTTTCTGCCATCAGGCGCATTAAGTGCGGAAATTCAATTGTAATAACGCCAGTCGGCTTGAGGAGAATTTTCATTCCACCCACGAAGTCATTAATATCCGGTACCTGGGCTAAAACATTGTTTCCCGCAATCAAATCAGCTTGCTTGCCTTCATTACGAAGCTGTTGAGCAAGTTTTACACCAAAGAACTCAGTGAGTGTGGGAACACCTTTCTCAACGGCCACTTTTGCAACATTTTTAGCGGGCTCAATCCCCAGGACCGGAATATGACTCTCGACAAAGTATTGCAGCAGATAACCATCATTGCTGGCAACTTCGACCACGAAGCTATTTTTATCAAGCTTAAAACGATCTATCATTGCGCGAGTGTAACGTTCTACATGCTGAAGCCAAGAGGTGGCATAGGACGAAAAATATGCATATTCCGTAAAAATATGTTCCGGGTTGACATATTCCTCAAGTTGCGCGAGATAACATTTCTCGCAAACGTACACATGCAGCGGATAGAACGGCTCCATCTGGTTGACCTGATCGGGGCTGAGGTAACTCTCACACAACGGAGACATGCCCAGGTCCACGAGAGTGAACTGCAAGGGCTCGCTACAGAAACGACATTTCTTATTATTTGACGCAAGGCTCATAGTATCCATAATGATGCTCTTATGCTAGGCAGCTGCCATTGTCCAGCGCAGTGACGAGTCCAGCGTTCCATTGTCCAACAACAGCTTGATATGATCGATGCGTTTGTACTTTGGGCCTTCGAACTCATCCAGCTTCAAGCCACATTTCTTGTACACTTCGTATAGTTCCTGTGCACCGCGGCGCGCATCCCATTGGGGCTTGAATTCGGGGAGTTTTTCGGCAATCTTGCTGAAATCGACCCGGTAGGTACGCTTGTCCGGTCCGGCGTCCTGTGCGTATTCGATCTCGCATCCTGGCACGGTTTCCCTGGCAATGTCTGCCAGGTCGCGGATGCGATAATTCTGATCGTTGCGTCCAACATTGAACGCCTGATCATGAATCACTTCGCGCGGTGCATGTAGAGCGGCAATGAATGCCCGAGATATATCTTCAATATGAATGATAGGCCGCCATGGCGTTCCGTCGCTTTTGATCAGGACGCGACCCGTGGAAAACGCCCAGGCAACCAGATTATTTAGAACGATATCGAACCGCAGACGGGGAGAGACCCCATAGGCAGTAGCATTCCTCAAAAAGGTCGGGCTGAAATTGTCATCCGCAAGTTCTGCCACATCTTTTTCAACAAGCACCTTGGAATGCCCATACGGCGTAACCGGATTAAATTCAGCTTCTTCTGTCAACATCTCTTCCCCAGCTGCGGCACCGTAGGTGCTGCACGAAGAGGAGAACAGGAAGCGTGGTACACCAACTTCCTTTGCAAGTCTCGCTAATTTCACAGAGGCCAGATGATTTATTTCATAGGTCAAATCAGGATTGAGATTGCCGAGCGGATCGTTCGACAGCGCAGCTAGATGCATTACCGCATCAAACCCCTCCACGTCCGTCGCCTCGATATCCCGCAGATCCTTTCGGATCGATTTGATCCCGGGGAGATCGTTTCCGAAGGTACATCTTTGATAGAGATCTGAATCCAAACCAACAACATCGTGACCATCCAAAATCAGCATGGGGACTAGAACTGTGCCGATATATCCTTTATCGCCCGTAACTAGAATTTTCATATTCTCTCCAAATTTTGGGAGGTTAAGTTATTGGTTGCCTATTTCTCTTACCAAAGAAAAACCCTGCCCATCCACCAACCAGTTGCCAACAGAACATCTTTTCCTAAAGCCCGGAGATGATCTGATCTTGCGGCCCATCTTACCATTTGCAGCACACAGTATAACTTTGAGAGTACCTTAGTTGGAGCGCGAGATATCGATCGAATTCCGTCAAATAAATAAAGCCAATAAGGAAGAATGATCTTACCTTTATACGCAGTATTAAAGAACAAGACTCTATCGCGTTGACTAAACTTTACAGCCCCATTTCCTGGAGCGAGTGCACCGAAAGTCGATTGTTGGGCATGCATCCGTACAAAGAACAAGCGTTCAGGTAATTCCTGAAACTGGCCATAAAGGGATAGCTTAGCCATTAAAATTTCGTCCGCTGCCGGATAACTTCCATAACCTCCTGCTTTTCGAATTACTTCAGAACGAATTAATCCAGAAAGCTGTATAAATAAATTAGGAGTAAATATACATTTTTCGAATCGTTTATAGGGAGGCAGCCCAGAGAGAATTGGTTCCGGATCATAGTTAACAACTTTATTCCCATGCTCGTCGATGATTAGTGCTTTTGTATAAGATAGACATACGCTTGGATTCTCGTCGAGCATGCCCACACACTTTTCAAGGAATGAAGCAGCCATAAGATCATCGTGGTCTGCCCATTTGAAGTACTCTCCCCGGGATAATTCGAATGCTCGATTATAGTTTGGCGACGCACCAAGATTTTTTTCGTTCCGAAAATATCTGACTCGCTTATCCTTTTCTGCAAAAGACGTACATATATCTTGAGTTCCATCTTCCGATGCATTATCCGAAATAATCAATTCGAGATTTTCATACGTCTGATTCAGGATAGAATTAATTGCTTCTTGGATGAAGTTTTCGCCGTTATATACCACCAGACCTACACTGACACGAGGGACCGAAGCTGACACCAATGTATTTTCCTTTTCTAAAGTTTCCTAGCATGAGCAGTAGTGACGATCTCAAAAATACGCTTATACGCCTTATAACCTGATTTGATCTGTCTTTCGGCGGCGGCTAACAGTTCTGGCTTCAGTTCTTCGGCTAACTTCCATAAATTGTCGATGTTAATCTGAAGTTCATTTTCCAAATTTGAGCTTTGCAGACTTAACACCTGACATCCCTTGCCAAACTCATCAGATAGGCCTGCCAATTTATAAAAATATTCATCCGTGTTTGCTAAGCCTATTACCGGGATCCCCTGGGCAAGAGCAAAAACGGCTCCATGAAAAGTTCCAGTTATGACGATTCGGCACTTCCTCACTCGTTTAATCGAATCAGTTGGAGAGTCAAGCTTCCTCAAACCGAGGTCAACTGGTTTATATCCTTTGAATATTTCTTTAATACATGTAATATCAGATTCATGGTGAGCGCTCGAAATAGGAATTGCAACTAATGCAGCCTTGTACTTCTCAGCAGAGTTTTGAATTACGTTTTTGATTGTCTCAACATGCCTGACACCTACCTTTGTATACGAAGTTATTCTTAGACTCACACCTATACTATTCCCCAAAGAATTTCCTTGAAACCCATATACAAGCTCGATGGCATCATCACCAGTCATTTCAATTTTATGCTTCGAAAGCCCCAAGTCTCGTAATATTGGTAATGCCACCTTAGTCTCTCGAACACAAATCAAATCTATTTTTGGAAGTATCTGAGCTGCACGAGACCGCAATTCGGGATCATTTAATGGGCCTATTCCTTGACTCACCATGACTGTAGGTATGTTATTCTGAGCAGCTATCTCCAGCTTGTTCAGAACCTGTAGGAGGTTATGTTTATCGGAGTCACAAAAGTATCCACCACCACTCGCCACGATCAGATCATAATTATGGACTGAGTTTTGGATGGATGTATAAGATGGGGAGCCGTCATGACTGGCGATATTATTCTTGCTCAGCAAATTAACATTTTGAGCATAACTTAGCTCATTTGATTGGTTTTTATCCAGCGTTTCATTTTCAGGAGAATTCCGAAAATGAGTAGATCGACGATGAGATAATTCTTCTCTCATTTCCAATACCATTTCCACAAACCTTCGAGGGAAAATCCTTAATAGATTCCAAAACTTGATGGAATAGGGCTGGAGATCGTATGGAGAAACTGGCTGCGCGAATGGATAATAAAGCCGAGTGAGATTGGGCGCCAAGGTAATGATATCTAGAAGAGCATCCGGCCAGAATTCTCGCAACCTTAAGATGGCAACCTCTAATAAAGCATTGTTTCCTTTATTGCGCATATCGTAAGCGGATTGGTCAAATAGAATTCGCATTTTCGTTTAGGCAAAAATCACGATCGGCTTTGTGCATTAATGTTTCCATCAGGTTCTGATTCTTGATAATGACTTTCTTCTTTGCCCTTTTCATACTTATGCCAATGCGACCGGGTAAGAAATCCCTCCCAAAATTCGCGGCGGAATAAATGAAGACCAACAAGTGGCACCAAATTACACAGACGACTACCCGCTATAAAAATTCGTCCAGATCTAAAATTTAATAAAGCCGAAAACACATATGCTCGGCAGCATCTGCCCCTGAGATTCATATCACCTTTAACGGAATCGAGTATTCTGAATAAAGCCCCGGATGTATTAAGTGCATTCTCACGAATTTGACGATTTTCGAATGTCTTGCTACTCCAATCCGTACTGCTTTTAGCTGTTTCACCCACACGAATATTGGCGATTATATAATCAGTGCAGCTAATATCATATCTAAATGCTATTCGCCTTTGCAAATCTCGATCTTCAGACGTTCTAATGCACGGATCAAAACAACCAGCCCCAATAAAGACTTCTCGATCTAATAAAGAAGCACCAACATGGATACTATCTCCAGCCACGGTATGGGCAAAAAGATTCCCTTTTACCTCGGGTCTATTCACAGATATAAGTTTGTCATGATCATCTACACGATTGAGCGCACCATACACCCATACATCGCCCGATGATTGAGCCAAATCTAATAAGGCTTTGAGCGAACCAGGAAGTAAATAATCATCATCATGCAAAATCTTGATATATTTTCCAAGAGCGATTGCGGCGCCAACATTGCAGGCCAAGCTTCGCTCACAGTGGTTCGTGTTTATGACCTGGATTTGAGGTGAGCGAAGCCAGTCATAATCAGGCAGAGGGGTGCCGCTATCATTTACTACGATAATCTCATGTTGTTCCGGCTCTAAGTCTTGTTTCGTCACGCTCTGTACGGCCCGTTCCAAAGTAGGTCGGTTGACTGTTGGGATCACAATCGAACAAAGCATGTTGTTTTAGCCTCTCTGCCTATACATGGTTTTGGCCCGTTGATATACATCTATGGTTTCCAATGCACAATTCTCCCAAGAAAAACTGGCTGACCTCTTAATTCCGCGTTTCGACAATTCGTTTTGCAGGTCTGGATTCGCCAACACATTTGACATTAGGTCTGCTAGTCCGCCCACATCCTCAGCTGAAAACTGTAATGCTGCATCGCCAACAATCTCTGGCATCGAAGAATTATTGGCTACCAGAACAGGTGCCCCACATGCCATAGCCTCCAGCGCAGGTAAACCAAAACCCTCCTCGAAAGATGGGAAAACAAATAACGACGTTTGATTGTATAGCAATGCGAGATCTTCATCATTGACATCATCCAAAAATAAAACTCGCTCATCAACTCCCAACCTTTTTGCCTCTAAAAGTGCTTCTCCGGCAAGTGACTGATGGTTCCAGACAATTACCAATTTATGAGTTTGCTTGAATGATTCAGAAAGCAACACATATGCCCTTATGAGAGTTTTGACATTTTTTCTTGGGTCGGCCGAACCGACTCCTAGAATATAGCTGGATTTCAAGCCATATTTTTTGACCAGCAGATTGGACACTTCACCATCCAGAATCGGTCGATAAATACTTTTAGATGCCTCGAGTGTCACAAATATACGATTGTCCGGTATTCTCATATACTTGGTGATACATTGTTTAGATGCATTCGAGACCGTAATAACAGCTTCTGCTCTTCGAGTTGCTATTGCAGGCACGAATCGATAGTACCACTCCATAAACTTTCTCTTGTTTATTCGATGTTCATTCCGAGAATAGCGAGTCGGATAGTACCAAATCATATCGTGAATGGTGACTACCAACGGCACGCGGAGAGTTAATGGGGCTGTTAGACAGGGGGCATGAAAAATATCTAGATTGTCTCGAACGATCTGATTGGGTAAAGAAAACTGTTCTCGCCAAGGCATACCAAAGAAACGTTGTCCATTCTCGACTACGCGATAAGTAAAATTTGACTGGTTGAAGACCGGAATTGTCTGAAGGGGTGGCCGATCAAGATATAGCACATACTCATTATCTTTGTCGACGCTCGCCATCGCCATGATAAGGTTTTCCGTATAGGTCTTAAATCCACCTTTTTGAGGATGGGTTAAGAATTTTGCATCGATACCGATCCGCATTTTAAGTATTCCTTCCTATGAATAATTGGATATCCCTCTGGTATTCCTCATAACATTACGAGCACGTTCTTGGAGCAATACTCCGCTTAGTTTACCTTCATGGAGTTTGGAACCATGGATTCCGGGATCAAAATAAGGAGTGTAGAATTAAATAGATCACGCCGAACAGCCGTACCGACTTAACAATGAAACCGGAACATTCGCGAAATGAGACTTAATGTAAGGTCAGACAAAGCCCGATCACTTCGAAATTGGAACGCAGTTCCTTTTGAGCGAGGTCTCGTTTCTGCGGCAGAATAAACATAATTGCCCACCAAAGAGACTTCGCAACACTTAATATGCCAAGCAGCAAACGGAGCAATAATGTCCGAACGGAACCATAGTGCTTCTGATAAAACAGCATCTTTCCGCGGTAAACCATTTTGCGCCGGCTCCAACGATTCATGCTCCGTCCGCCATAATGAATGGTGGTGACTTCGGGCAGGTAATATATGTCCCAGCCGGTTTTCTTCAGGCGATATTGCAAGTCAGTCTCGTCTCCATAGATGAAGTAGCCTTCATCCAGCAAGCCAACCTTGTCCAGAGCAGACCGCCTTACCATGAGGCAAGCAGAGCCCATCCAATCCACAGATCGTCTATCGCCTGCGTTCATCACGGCCGGGTAACCAGGACGAATTAGCTCGCCGAACCTGGTTGCAACAAGAAGCTCCTGAAATAGGGAGGAAAAGTAGTTGTATCCTGCCTGTGTCGTACCATCAGGGTTGAGCAACTTCCCGCCCACTGCCCCAGTTTTGGGGTTTTGCTCAAGGAAATCAATCATGGTATCGAAAGACTGTCCATTCACAATCGTATCGTTGTTTAGCAGAAGAACATATTTGCCTTTTGTATGCTCAACACCTTGATTGCTCGCTTTTCCCAATCCCACATTTCCAGCATTTTGGATGACCATGACATCAGGATACTTCTCTGAAAGCATTTGCTGGCTGCCATCCGTCGAACCGTTATCTACAACTATAACGTCGAATGTATTCTTCAACCTAGTTTCGTAAAGAGACTTTAGGCACGCATCCAAATATGATTTGTTATTCCAACATACCAAAACGATCGATAACGTTGGATCATTTTCAGTGGCGTGCCTTTCCTGGGTCCTGGGTTGAGACAGTGAAGCTGACATATCTTGCGTACTCCTCATGAAAAAGATGGTGCAAATCGCCGATGGAGATCTTGCAGGGCAGCTGCTGCGAATGGGATCAAAACCGCATCTACAGGCAAGCGGTAGCGAATTAACGCCCAGGAAAGCAGGTGAATTGTTGTGTAGATCAAAGCAAAGATGAATAGGAGACCCTCTGGTGAGGTAAGCAGAGCGAGGAGGCGGCTGCCTCTTTCCGCACGTTGTTTTCCAATGCTGAGGGCCAATCCATATAACATGAATGGAAGCGCGATCCCAAAACTGGCTACTCGTGAAATATTACTAATCATGCCGGACTTTGCTGAAGGCCAAAACATGAAATAAGCAGGAATGCGACTTAAGGATAAGAGCATATATCGCTTCGGATCATCGACGACAAATTGAATGCCCCGCCTGAGCAGTTCCTGGTCGAGGGCAGCTTCGTCAAGATGGCGGAGCTCTTCGGGCACCAAATCCTGATAGGTTCCCATTTCAATTGGCAGAATTGGAATGAAATGCGTTCCATAGATCGGATGGTTGCCCCAGAAGAATGCATACCCGGAATTCGTGTTGAGAAGGACGAATCGGCCAAAACGGGATTGGTTGTATAGTGAGATGGGAAGAATGCAGAGGACGACAATGCTTAGCGAAATGATTGTCGAAACAAAAGGTATTCCAAAGCCACGTCTGAGGAGGGTAATCCAGACCCAGGCAAACAAGAATGGGATGAACAGCAAAAAGACCTGTCGAAGGAGCACAGTTAATGCAATCGAAATTCCGAATGCAATTCCCAATTTAATATCCTGCCGCCTGTCTGCATTCTCAGCAATCTCCATCGCTATGAACAAACTGAAGAGAATAGCCAGGATATAAAACGGTTCGGTCATCAAGGCTCCCGCATAATAGAAAAAATAAATATAGACCGCAGTAATGCCCGCAGCAATGAGGCTGGTACTCTTTGAAAATATTTTTTCACCAATACGGTAAATAATATAGGTATGAAGCACACCCACAATAAGAGCCTGCAAAACCCTCGCCACAAGCGGCTGCGGACCCAATATCGCATAGATCGTCGTGAGATAGAGCGTGTATAAATAGCTCCAGTGCGCTGTTGGTTCACCTGCACGTGTTAGGGGCCAATGATTTTCCGCAAAGGTGAAGCCATAACCATCAACCACGCGGCGAGCAAGGTTGTCATAAGAAATCTGGTCATAGATACCCGGAAGTTCCGTCACCGTATTGCCCTGGTAAAAAGCCGACAGAAATCTCAAGAGTGTGGCAATTACCATGATCAAAACAAGCATTGATCGTGCAGAAGCCGCAAATTCTCTGTTGAAAAACCTTATATTAAGTTGTGATTGCGAGATTTCAGTAGTCATAAGTTGCTTGTATTCCGATGAGGTGGCAGGTCTGCCGATATGCATTCCACTACGTTTGATCGTGCGCTTCCGCTCCTCCTGGACCTGACCGCAGCCAACCGCAACGAAGCCTAGTCCTCTCGATATTTCTTATCCAGGTCGGCAATCTCTTCATAGGTTCCCAGGTCAATGTAAGCCCCATCTGCCATATGAACACCTCGGAACTTCATTCCATCACCGATTGCATCGTTCATGATACGCGCAAAATCAGAAATACCATGCTCATAAACACATTCATGCAAATATTCAGTAAATCTTGGACGCCAAATAATACATCCCCACATCTCAGTGAGGTCCGTAGATCGCGGCTTGTCAACGATTTCCAAAACACAGTTCTCGTAATTCATCTTGACCATACCGAATTTCTCCGGTCGCGTCGTTGAGAAGAGAGCTAGAACCGCATCGTCATCGGAAGAAGCGGACTGATAGGCTCTCGCGAATACATCCACAGGCTGCATCAACGTGTCTGCCATGCCAAAGAATACAGTTTTGCCCTTTGTGAGATGATAGGCTGAATCCAATGCATGGGCGAGCCCTGGTGAAGTGGATTTCGTCTTCCCCTCAATCACTTCCTGAACCACATAACTGATGTCGCAGCCAAAGCGCTGACCGCTGCCAAAATAGCCCATCAACTGATGTTTGGTGTCATTTACAACAAATACAATATGGCCGAGTCCGGCATTCGTCAAGTTATCGATCACGAATTGAGATATAGGCTTGTAGTGATTATTACGAATGACAGGATATAGCTCTTTTGGATAAGGCAAACCGAGCCGAACCCCCTTTCCTGCGGCTGGGATGAGACCAATCATTTCTTCCATGACAATATTTCCTTTAACAATTCTTAGTTTGAAGTTGCATCTGCTCAATCGCGATCACACCACCCATGAATATCCAGGGTAGTACGCTTGCACGAAATCCTGTCAACCCAATGTTATACACAAACGGCAATACCCAATCCACCAGGAACGCTGCGACCATCGTGCCTATGATGCCTGCAAAAACGCCATACGAATACCCCCGCGCAAAACCTCCAGGCAGCTTATTTGCCATATTCCAGCTCAATCTTCCCATTTCAAAGAATAACCAAAGAAAACACAACAGCCCCAAATATCCAGTCTGAGCGATAAGATCCACGAATTGACTATGAGAGTTAAAACTCACGCGCCAGCCGCGTATTGGGAATAGTGGCGTATACCAATAATAGTTTGAAAAGCCCATGCCTAAAACTGGGCTTACGCGAGCAATCTCCAAGATGATTCTCCACGCGTCCAGGCGTGTTCCCCAACTGTAGTCATCGGACGCAATCAAACCTTGCGCAATATATAGAACAGCCATTATTGCAAAGGGGATTCCGAAAACGACAAGTCGGCGATAACGACTCCCAACCAAGACTGCGAGAACCACGAGTGAGGGCAACCAGCCAGATTTCCAATCATATGCCTGCACGAGTGCCACATACATGGTAACAAGCAAAATCCCTATCAGCAAATACCTGAAGCGGGGGCTCAATTTGTCATTGTAAATGATTTGTCCGGCTGAAAGGGCGACGACCCACGTCCAGAACATGCTTTCGGCTGAGAAACCCAATACGACGAGACGATCGGAGATGGATAGATTCAATGCCCTTCCAACCACATACAATGCCGAAAGCCCAATAAAAGTCCACACGATCGTTTGCAACCAGCGTATGTCTTTGATGAGATGCGCCGCCAAGATGGTGGCGCTAATCGAAAATATGAAAATTGCAAAGCCGCCGAGTTGAGCGGTAAGCGGCGCTTGTCGCGCGAAAACAAACCAGGGCACTTGCCCCATGACCAAGGCAAGAACTGAAATTATCATGAATGTGATAATAGGGAGCATGATCTGCGAGCGAATAAAGGTAAACTGTCGCTTCACCACAAGCATATCCAGAATCCATAAGCCCAGCATCACCCCTACCATGACTGTTGCAGCGTTTAGACCACTGGGGCCAACAAATGGGACAAACATTCCGCCCAGGAATATCAAGATGAAACCCAAATTGGGTTGTTGAAGCAAGGCGATCAATCCTGCAATTCCCACAACCAAGGAAATGACTAAAATGTAAATCCAGGGCGCTCCCCAATAAGATACCACCGTACTCATCAGCAAAACAGACGCAATGATCAGGAATTGAAACCATTGCCTGCTGATGGTTATAGTCCGAGTCGTAGAGAAAAACTTCAAGTGAATGGTGAAGTCCATACTGAAACTATCCGCTCACTGCTCTATCGGCCAGACTCAGAAGTTTTGGCATTGTGATAGACCAATCATAGTTCTCTCTTACAAACTGTCTGGCATTGGAGGAGATTTGATGTCCGAGCTCTCTATCGCGCAATATTCTTACTACATTCTCAGCAAATTTCTTCGGCTCATCCGCTATCAATATGTGTTTCTCATTCTGAACCATTAAACCTTCCGTACCTTTTGCCGTAGCAACAACGGGGGTGCCGATTGCCATCGCCTCCAAAATCTTCAACCGCGTTCCCCCACCGCTCAATAACGGAGCAATACTTGCCGAGGACGATGAAATCAACGATCGAATATCATCGACGTAACCGGCCAGCCGGACATTGGATGCATGGGGAAGCGGCAAGTTTGCGTGGTCACCGGTGATCACTAAATTTGCCTCGGGGATCTCATTGAGGACATACGGATGGATTTTTGCTATATACCACAACACTGCTTCATAATTCGGATGATAGCGAAACGAACCCGAGAAAATCAATTGATTTGGGATTGGTGCTGATTGCTCCGTTGCGTACGTGTTCACATCGACGCAATTCGGGATCACTTCCAACATAACCTTAGAGAGCGCAAAATTACTCACCAGTAGCTGCTTTTCCTGCTCCGACGCGACCGTGCAAGCCTGAAATGAGCTCAAGAGCTGAGAAAGGTATGTACGAAGCTTGAACCAGGTAATTGCATGTCTGAGCTGCTGTATAAGATTCGCATCACGAATCTTATCGTGCCTCAGACCGATTTCGACTTCTTCAAAGATCCCCGGGGTGCTTCTAAAATAGGGACGATAGGATGCCATTGACAATTGTGAGGCAATGACAAGATCATACTTTTGTTCGTTCAGTAATCTCGTGATCGTTTGCGCCATTTGCGGTGAAAATGTGTCAACAATCGAACGAGGTCTGAGACTCCAGAACCCAAAACGCGCCCGCGTACTATTCGGATCGAACTCCCGCCACGGCACTAGATACACCCTGGAACACAAAGCGCGGATTTCAGGCGCATCGGGATTCGCGTCTTTCAGGTCTGCGAAACTCAACAAGGTCACATCATGCTGCTTCGCCAGCCCGCGTAGCAAATTGTAGATCCTTAGTTTGGAGCCATTCGTAATTGGATATGGAAACCAGCGGGACAGGAATAAGATTTTCATAGGTTGACGATGCGCCTAGGAAGGCATCTGCCCTGAACGGTGTTGGAGAAAATCGATCACGCCCTTCCACATTGCATTGCGATGTTCAAGCTTGGCTCTCCACTTTGGTTTGAGCGTCCAGCTCACTAATGTTCGCAGTATCTGCATCCAGTTATACAATTGCACCCCTAAAGGAGCTTTGTGTTTCGAAAGGGTTAAGAGATGATTACGGGTACCATAATATATGAATGAGGGTTTGGGTTGATAGTCCCTGTTCACTCCTTTATGCCATATCTTGGCATGAGGAACGTGGCAGATTTGCCACCCGCCCCGGGATGCCCGAATACACCACTCAGTTTCTTCCCAGTAAATAAAGAATTTGGCGTCCAGCATGCCTACTTGTTCAATCACAGCTTTTCTTACCAGGATTGCGCAGCCCGATATCCATTCGACAAAGTGAGGCTCTTGAAATTGACCGTGATCAGGCTCATTCTGCGCCAGGTGTCGACTTTGCCAGTATTTTCCCAACATTCCACCAGCAGACTGTATCGTAGTCGGTTCATCGTAATGATATACCATGGGTCCTACGATGCCCATGCGAGGACTGCTCTCACCAACTGTAATTAATTCTGATATGCAATTCGGATCCAGAATTGTGTCTTCATTCAAGACCAGAATCCAATCTGCTCCTTGTGCAATTGCCTCTTCAATCCCTACGTTGTTATTCCCTGCATACCCAAGGTTATTGCTTAGGTTTATGATATGAACGTCAGAAAAGGCAGTCCGAATCGCTTCCACGGAGCCGTCTGTTGACTGATTATCCAATACCATAATCTGCAAATTCCTATATGCGGACTTTGCCAGGGATTCCAAACAGGTCAGGGTATCCTCACGGCGATTAGTATTCAGAATAACTACATAGATCAGTGGTTGTGACATGGATCTTTCAGGTTAGTCTCAAACAAGCCAGGCTTGAGGAAAGTTCTTGGTAATTTCAATGTTGCCGAATTTGCTACTGGACCGGGAACCATGTTCCTTCACCCAGTCTGCCATTCGAGCCAAACCTTCCTCCAGGCTGACTAAATTCCTGTCTCCAAAGACATGACGGATTTTCTCATGGGAGGAGTACGCGTGCGCGACTTCGTTTCGAGCCGGCAAATGAGCAATTTTGGGTTCCACACCCATCGCATCGGCGATGGCGCCCGCCAGCCGGTTGACAGAATAATGCTGGTCTGCGCCCACATTGAAAATCTGGTTGTAGGCGCCAGGGATACTGATTGATTCGGCAATCAGTGGCGCCACATCGGCGACATAGCTAAAAGCCCGGGTCTGCTCGCCATCTCCAAAAACGGACATCGGCTTATCCTGCAGAATCTGATTCATGAAGATACCGACAACATTTCGATATTTGTCGCCAATGTTCTGACGCTCGCCGAAAACATTGTGCGGTCGAAAGATGATGTAATCAAGATCGAACATTTCCTTACACGCCTGTAATTCCTGCTCGACGGCGAGCTTGGCAATCCCATATGAATCTTCAGGGTGGGCCGGTGTTTTTTCGGTCATCGGAAGTTGCGGACTCGCGCCATACACGGCAATGGACGATGTAAAAACAAAACACTTTACACCGCAATTCACTGCCGCATTGATCAGATTGACACTGCCAATCAGGTTATTGTCATAGTTGAACCGTTTAATAAAATGGCTCAAACCTTCAGCAGCGTAAGCGGCTAAATGAAAAACATATTCAAACCGGTTTTCGTCAAAAAGCCCCTGGACAAGCTCATTGTCAGTAATGCTTCCCTGAACAAATTGCGCGCCAAGAACAACATTCGCCTTGAAACCACCACTCAAATCATCCAGAACCGTCACATGGTGATTTTGGTTCACCAATGCCTCAGTGACATGCGAGCCGATAAAGCCGGCACCACCTGTGACCAATACCTTGCTCATAAGATTTTCATCTCTCCTTTGATCGTAATTTCGTCGACGCCCGCTGCAGATCCCGATAAATCTTTTCCAATTCATCAGTCTCTTCTTCAATGCCTTTCACAGGGGCAATACCGCCGCTTAGTTTCTGCAGCAAACCTGGTTCATCGATAATCCGTTCGATTTGATGAACCAAATCGTCTGTATTTCCCCGTTCAAAAAGCAGCCCATTTGCATTATGTTGAACCGCTTCAGCCATCCCCCCTAGATTTGTGGCAATAACAGGCGTGTGTGTGGCAAATGCTTCATGGATGATCAGTGGAAAATCATACCAGAAAGAAGGCACCACCAAAACATGGATTTTAGAAAAGACGTCAGCGCTCATTTCACGTGGATACGTTCCACAAAACTGGATATTGTCGACGCCTTGCGCCAAGGCCGCGAGTTGCTTCCCGTATTCAGGATCCTTGCGAATATCGCCGTAGATCAAGAAGTTTACTTTCTTGCCAAAAGTATTTGCGAGTCGCCGTGCCGCTTCCACCAGCAGGTGAACTCCTTTTGAATGGACAATTTGTCCAATAAAGCCGAAATTTATAGTAGTTGTAGACTGCTTCCCATGATAATGCGCCAACCAGGTCAGATCATGACCGTATGGATGAAGTTGAACAAAATCGTCAAATCCATTCTTCTCGTAGACATTTTGAACGAATCTAGATGCCACCATGCGGATATCGGGCAACGAAAAGGCATGCCGCAAATAGCGTTTTCGGCCCTCCATGTCACCGACCAGGCCCCGAAAGCCGCTCTGGCGGCTCAGGACTGGTATTTTTCCAATTGTTGTCAGAAGCGTTTTCGCGCCCCAATCGGGCAAAAACTGCTTTGACAAGCGATATGCCTTTGAGTCGCGTGCCAGGCAGGCTAGGCATTCCCAAGCAGTTGTTACACCGCTGCAATTTTCGCCATCACTTTTCAATAAATTGATTTGAGGACAAAGAAACCAAAAATCTGTGAGGGACAGTACGAGAGGAATACGATGCAATTTGATAACCTCGAGAACACTCGCTGAAAGCGTCTCGCAGGAACTTACATGTACTAGGTCGGGTTTAATTCCCCCAAGATATTGCTCCAAATAATTTGCTGTAACAGGATTCTGATACAGGTACCGAAATGGATCAGGGGATCTTTTCCAATTCAGATTTATTCTGCGAACAGGCAAATCGTTATAAACACTGTCTTGATAGCCATTCCAGTAATTTGCACCTTCCTGCCAATCTCCGCAACATAAAACCTGTATATCATTACCTCTGGTTTGCAATCCCTTTGCAATACCGGCTGTATAGGTTTCGGTACCGGCCCAGCGATGCGGGGGAAATCCGTTCGTGATAAATAGTATTTTCATTCGCGTTGCTCAACTGCTTTCCGAGTGCACACCCAGCCAATCAAGTGGAACGCCTGTAAAGGGTATCTCTACCTTGACGTTTTGATGTGAGTGATTTCAGGATTTCAAGAAAAGCTGGACTAAGGAGGGACTTAAATAGATTTCCAGAAACGCGCAGATCAAACGCAAGGTCAGGTCGATAAAAAAGTGCTCTGATCAGGAAGGTACGGCATAGTTTTCGTGAACCGCTGTTATAAGCTGCCAGGCCCAATGCGAAATTGGCAGTACCGTATGCAAGACGACGGACGGACCATCCCAGTAGCGGCACCGAGAAAACATCGGCTAGCATTTCCTTAATCTCGGATGCATTTTGACGCACATCGAGATGCTGATCCGAACTCCGATAGCCATTTGGCTGCATTCCCAGGGATAACTCGAAGAACATATCCAAGTCTGCAGCCAGTGTTGGATCAATTTCCAGCGCTCGCCGCAAATAGCGACCTGCATTGTTCCAGTTGCCCTGACGTTGAACGGAAGTGATGAGATAGTAGCGGTAAATGCCGCCATGAGCACGGCGTTTCTCAAAGGTCCAGGATACGATTTGGCCATCATCCGGACCGAAATTCTTTTCGATCACCTTCTGTGCCGCCTCATGCATACCATAAACATTCGTAGATAAGCTACTTCCATGGATGCGGTAGCGGACAAGGCTTTCGGGCATACCAACGATCGTCTCGGCAGGAAGGATACGAAGCCAGAGATCCCAATCCTCACAGGAACGCAGATTTGGGTCAAAATATCCGGCCTCGAGAATCGGTTTTCTTCTGAATGTCACAGTACTGGGGATAATAAAGTTCGCCCGCAGTAGCTTCTGATATAACAAATCGGGAGACACGGGTGGTCCGCCGACAACTTGAGGCAGATCATTTCCTTCCGCATCCATGCACTGGGCCATACAATAAAAGGCGGCAGCATGGGGATGCTTTTCGGATAATGCCACTATGTGCTCCAAATACGTAGGGCACCATTCATCGTCGGCGTCCAAAAGCCCAATCAATTCCCCATATGAGGCTCGAATGCCGGTGTTGCGAGCTCCAGCCAAACCCTGATTCTTCTGGTAAATATATTGGACGGCCTCCCCAAACTGAGCTACGACTTCCCGGCTTTTATCAGTCGAACCATCATCAACCACGATGATATCAAAATTCTTATAAGTTTGATTTAAGACGCTACGGACCGCATCGGCAACGTAATGGGATTGGTTGTAGTTGGGAATGATGACAGTAACTTTAGTCATACTCAGTACAAAGGAATTAATTGGGCTTCCTTCTTCCGTGCGTTTTCATTAATTTATCGATCTCCTCCACAAAAATGTCGGCTAATTTCATGCTCACCTGGTCCCAGGCATATTTTGGTGCACGGGCCGCTGCATTATGACCTACCCTGTTGCACAGCTCATCATCTTCAAGCAATCGATTGATACCTGCTGCCAGCGCCTGCGCATTTGCAGGAGCCACCCGCAAACCTGTTACTTCATGCTCGATCATTTCGTGGAGAGGGGTGCTAGAGGCAACAATTCCCCTACCAGTTGCCATATACTCCATAATCTTAAGCGGAGTGCCAACAATATCACCATATTCAAATGGATAAGGCGCTACCAGCACCCTGGCGCTGCTCAACACCGCCGCGACCTGAGGTTGTTGCAGACGTCCAAGGAACCTCACTTTATGACTCAAACCGAGCTGGTCTGCCACGGCAATCGCTTTTTCCTTCCCTGAACCTTCGCCAATGATCACCAATTGCACGTCTGGATGTCTCTGCGCAACCTCCCGAAAAGCTAACACCAATAAATCTACTCCATGCCACGGCTCAAAAGTGCCCACAAACCCGATCATCGGCGCTGGCCCAAGCCCAAACCTCGAGCGAATCTCGACATCATCATATTGTCTCGAAAAGAGGCCAATATCCACGCCATTCAATACGACCGATATTTTCCCGGCGGGAATATGATAATCATGAACCAATGTATGTCGCAACGCATCCGAAACAACTACCATGCGGTCTGCGGCAAGAAACGTGCGTATGGTGATCCACCTGCCAATCTTGCGTTGAAGCCTCGACATTGGCAATTCCCGCTGATCTATTTCTTTGAGAATATTCCCGTTCAACTCCAGGATGAGCGGAATCCTTAACCAGCGTGAGGCAATTACCCCGCCAAATCCCATATAGCCATGGCGCTCATATAGAATGTCGGAACCACTCAATTGCTGACGGCAGGCATCGGCAAAATGAAAATCATCAAACAGCCCCAGAAATGGCAGTCCCAGCTCAGTTTGTATTCTTCTCATGGCACTTTCGACAAATCGAAACAAAATGTTTTTCGTAACACCAAAGCGAGGTGCACGCCATTCCACCAAATCTTCCGACCATCCAAGTTTGGATTTTTGAGTCGCCACCGTCAGAACCGTGTGCCCTAGTTTCTTGAGACCATTGATTACTGCTGTTGTGTGAAGTTGCGGCCCCGACACCTGATCCAGATCTGGCGCACCTGTCTGCATCAAGTAGCCAATTCTTAATCTTGAATCGTTGTTTGCGTATTCCATTAGATTGCCACCTTGCCAGACGGTCTGATTTCCTCAAGACAAGAATCCATGCAGGTTTCAAATGTAAAGGATATGCTGATCAGTAGTAGCAGTTATTATGCCTGCAAAAGCAGAGCATCTTTGATACGTTCCGCTGCGTGACCATCGCCATAGGGATTCACAGCCTGGGCCATCTGGATGTAGGCTGCGGGATCGTCGAGCAAGCGGTGAACCTCCCTACATATCAAGTTCTGATCCGTCCCCACTAATTTCACGACTCCGGCTTGGACACCTTCCGGGCGTTCCGTTACTTCTCGCATCACCAAGACAGGCACACCCAGACCCGGAGCCTCTTCCTGCAAACCACCAGAGTCTGTCAATACAAGCGATGCTCTCTTAAGCATTTGGACCATAGGCAGATAATCCAATGGTGGGATAAGCATAATACAAGGATGTCTCTCGAGTAGAGGATAAACCGTGTTCTTTACATTCGGGTTGAGGTGTACTGGATATAAAATGCGCAGCGTATCGCCGTAATCGTCTGCTAAACGTAGTAAAGCCTCGCAGATATTTACCAAAGGCTGCCCAAAATTCTCCCGGCGATGAGCAGTTACTAATATCAGACGGCGATTCTCATTGAGCTCCAACTTCGAGAGTAAATCTTGTGTTGTTTCGTCTGGTGATTTTGCGGCAATTTGATTCAGGGCATCAATGACTGTATTTCCCGTCACAACAATTGCATCATCCTTAACATTTTCCTTGAGTAAATTTCCTCGAGCCCATTCGGTCGGTGCGAAATTTAAGTCGGCGATTGCCCCAGCCACCTTGCGGTTGATCTCTTCAGGGAATGGCTGCCATTTGTCCGAGGTGCGAAGTCCGGCCTCCACATGTCCAAAACGAATACGATGATAGTAAGCCAGCAGAGAAGCAGCCATGACAGTGGTAGTATCTCCCTGTGCCAATATCCAATCCGGCTTCAAATCATCAAGCACGGGATCAAGGTATGTAAATATCTCGGAAGTTAAGCGAGCCAAGCTTTGGTTGGGTTTCATCAAATTAAGATCAATATCCGCCGTGATCTTAAACAAACCCAAAACCTGATCGAGCATTTCACGGTGCTGTGCCGTAATACAGACCTTCGATTCAACCCCTGTTACATTTGATAACACCTGGATGACCGGCGCCATCTTTATTGCTTCTGGTCTTGTTCCAACGATACTTAGAATTTTCATATTTTGACTTTTGGTTTAAACGTTATTAGAGTAAGTGCAATTTAGTCGATAGATTGGCGGTGCCACAATTCGATCGTAAGAGAATTTCCAACTCAGCAGAGAAATCCTGCCTGCCCATGTGTGCTGAAATCAGATCGATCCATACTGGGCATGTTCCTGTTTTATCACCTGAAATATTTTCTCCTTGGTAGAGTTAATGTCAAACATTTCCTGTGCACACGTCCGCATTTGAGACCGTAATGCAGTTTTTTTCAGCTCAGGCAATTGCGCGTAAGAGATGATTTTTTTCATTAACTCATTCTCTGTCACATAAATGTGATCGGGCGGTAACATTTCATCCACACCATTCCAAAAATGGGCCAGGCAGTAACACCCGGAGGCAAGTGCCTCAATCAAAGCCGTCTGTTGTCCTTCCCAATAACTATTTGAGATAAGAACATCTATCTTCTGCAGCCAGGCCGGCGTATCGTGAATAAATCCATCAAAAAAGACGTGATCTTGCAGATTCAACTTCTTGACCAATCTCTGAATTGCCACTGCATAGCGTTCATCATTATCAGGATTTCCAGCAATGCGCAAAGTGGCTGGATAGCCCAGATTGACCAACTCGTTGAGCATCAAAACAACCTCATAGATCCGCTTTATTGGAGTTATTGTGCTCAACATTCCAAGGGTAAAAGTGAAATCCTTATCCGGAAAAAAATTGAATCGATCAAGGGAACAACCATTGTGGATAATAACCAGTTTCTGCGCCTGCTCCGGATATAGCTCAACAAACATGCTACGCATGGCTTGACTTAGAACAACGATCTTATCCACATTATTCCAATTAATTCTGGGTGCCCACTCGTACAACTCAAAGGAATGCAGGCGGGTGATTATCCTGCACCGCTTGGACATGTGACTCGCAGCCGCAAGCAGATCACTGGCCCACTCAAAAAAACATACGTCGCAATGATTCAACAACTCCTGGATGTCACGAGAGAACACCAAATGATTCAACTTGCCGGAGTACAGAGGCGTATGGAATTCCCGCCGTTTGAATACTCGCGTCTCAAAGCAAGTGGACATTTCTTCATAGATATCCTTGAAGAAAGTCCAGTTATTTTCACCTACAAATACTCCCAATTGAACCATAATCACATTCACCTATTACAGAAAGTGTTTAAATCGCGCGCCCCAGTTCCCCCTGCAACATGGTGATATACGCCCTAACAATCGTAAGAACTCAATCGTCTTTCAGCAATTGGACATAGATATCCTTATAATCTTGAACTATTTTCTGCCAGTCAAATTGCAATGCCATTTTCCTGGCATTGACACTCATTTCTCTTCTTTTCGCGTCTGATTTAAGTAACTTCAATATTGCAGACAACATGTCGTCCGAATCATAGGGTTGGACAAATTCGACACAACCCGAGCTCGAATAATCCCTGATCGCGCCAACATCTGTGACAACGATTGGCAATCCACAAGACATGGCTTCCAAAACTGTGTTGTTTGCAGTCGTCTCCTGCAGAGGCATGATCAACAATGTGGCCACTCTATACAAGGTCAATAATTCCGACTCGGAAATTTCAGAGACTATTTCGTAATTACCAACCAAGCCTTTGAACTCCCCGCGCATTGGAGGATATGCCACAATAACGAATTTGATATTCGGAGCAATAACCCAGGCGTTCTCGATGACCGACCTGAGTGTTTCATAATCACGCAGATGCGCACCAACGAACAAACATAAATTCTTCTCCCGCTCATCAAATTTGTCCGGAGGAGCAAAAAAACAGGTGTCAACCGGATGAGGCAGGTAGTGAATGCGATTATGTGGCATAACCATTTCGAAACAGCTGTATTGGTTTGTGCCGACTATGAATACTGAGGAGAGTCTGGCAATCGGTTTGGAAGTTCGCACCATGTCCTCGTAGTATCCTGGCGGCTTATGATAGGTAGCAACAATTTTGTGTCCGCGCCACCCATTCAGATAGCCAATATAGTTATAGGTACTTTCTCCGTATAGAAAATGATAAACACATCCTCTACGCGTGGCCATGTGTCTAAAAGTCAACAGCTCCAGAGCGACACCAACCCTATCATAACCTGTCATTTTTTGAGTCATCCGAAAAAACAGGTGATTCGACAAAATGGATTCCGGAATGGGTCGGCTTGTCAAAACCGTACCGACATGTTTTCCCAAAATATCGTAGCCTGAATGAGCCGCATGGTGCGTCCAGCGCCTGCTCAACAAGAATACCTTTTTGGATAGTGAGAGATCCATGGGAATTAGAATGCCAGATAGAACCTGCAAAAACGAAAATCACCCGGGCAATTAATAAGAACCATTCCCAGCAAATCTCCTTACCGCAAAGTGCAACTGGCGATTACTCTCGTTCGTCAAATAAACCATCTCCCAGCCATGAACCTTGCAAAATGTATTAACAGCCTCAATTACCTCAAATCTCTGTGAGGTTATCCAATTGCCCACCGCATAATTTTCACCAACAATCATCCCGTTTTTTTTGACCTTCAACTGGCATGACTCGAGGAATTTCGAGATGTTGAAAACGAGGTAGTCTGCGCTTATATATATCCAATCGGCCCATGCATCTGGCAATCCGTTGACCTCAAAATCCTGCGTACCGGAAACAAGCTCAACTTGACGGTCATGGATTTCCTTGCGAAACTGAGTTTGTAACACTTCCATATCGGATGAATTTTCCACATAGATAATTTTCACCATTTTAGGCTGGGTTAACAATATCACCTGATCAATGAAATCCCAGGACCCACCTGCTATGATTACATTAGCGTTTTTTGTGAGCGAGCCCAATAACTCATTTTTGTTTGCCAACACTTTCAGGTTTTTTATGTATTCCGAACTCAAATCGGTATGAGGCGACGTCTTTTCAATATTTCTCCTCTTCTCCCATTCCTGATCGAGGTATTGCTGTACATGCATCTTATATAACCGATCTTTTAGGGAATCTGGGAAAAACAAATCGTAGATTTTCCTTCTCATACGAGCCTGTTCCTTCTATAGAATCGCACAGATCACCTTGTTGAGCTCCGAGGGAGGATCGATCTCATTAATAATGACAAAACTCCTCTATTCAATAGCCACGTTGGGTCCTGGAAAACAGCATCCAAAAGAAGACGGCGGGCAGAATTGGCAGTGGCTGGAGCAATCAGACGAAAAGCTCTTGCTACGAGGGTTCGCGCTCTAAATATTTTTCTCAACCGCCGTACTCGTCTATTGCCACCAGGGAAATTTCGATATACAAGTTCCATGAAGGAATCATTGGGGATGTAATAATTAATTTCAAAGGGAGTATTCCAAAAGAAATTGAAGATCTTTTCAAGTTCAGCCCGCTGGTCTTGTTGTTGAAAAACACCTTGTATCGCCGATTCAAGGTGTTGCCTTCCTGCTTCGATTTTTCCGTAACCAAATGCGATTGCACTCCGATAAAGAGCGATTTCAGTTTCGCGAGCCGGTCTGAACAACAAACCCTGAGCAATATAGATCTGGTTGATCTTTCTTGTTTTCTCCGAATTCTTTGCTTCAAGTTGGAGATTCCGCAATTCAACGGCATAGTGACAATGGACAAGAAAACTTGGTCCGTAGGGTCCAAGATAACGTTCAAATGGATTGAGGCGGGGATTTGCTTTTCTCTCGATGACTTTATCTTTTGTCAAATAAGAATCAGAGTACACCAGTCCGGTTTCTTTGTTCTCCAAGGCAAGACCCAGCATTACCCGAAGAGCATCCCTGGCAAGGCCATCCCCGGCATTAAGCCATGTGATGTACTCTCCCTTTGCGTTTTTCAATGCATTCATAACCCAGTCACTGTTGTCATCATTGATGATGATCCCCGAAATTCTTTGTCCAAAGAAATCCGGTAGTTTCAGGTCAGAAGTATGTGATGATACGCTGACAATGATATCCAAATCGTCTTGCATGTCCTGTGAAACACAAGCTTGAATCGTCTCCATCAAGGGCAAACCGGGATTCGCACAGTTGATAATTACAGTTGCTCTGGGATATTGGCGTTTTTCGGCGGGAACAGAGGCGGCTGATTTGTAGTGCGTGTCAATTTCCTTTTTCACAAAACTCAATTTTTCAACAACTTCACTGTGACTTTTACTTGTATAATCCAGCATCTTTTCCCGAACCAAACGATGATTATCTAGTAAACGCCAGTATGATTTTTCGAGATATTCAGGTTTATCCCAATCCAGAGAGTATTCATTGAGGTCTATATCCTGCATCAATCTCCGGACTTTAGGGTGATAATCTACAGCCAATGATGGAATCCCATTCTGGATTGCAAAGACAATCGAATGGAAAGCGACTCCAATGAATATGTCAAGCCCAAAATAAGACCGTAAATCGAATTCCCGCGGGCATGCCACATCCAGAAGCGATAGAGGTTCTCGATCGTCAAAAGAAGGAACCACGGAAAAGGGAATTGCTCGCCTGGAGCAACGGAGAGAAATGATAGATCTTATCCAATCATTTATTCCGGTTCTTGAGGGTCTTAGATTTACCCCACACGTCACCTGTGACCGGGATAATATTGGATACGGGTCGACTTGTTGCGGTTTATAAAATGTCAAGTCCGGAGCCAGTTGAACCTTGGGGTGGGAAAGCAACGAATGACTTTCCTTATCCCTTACAATGAAAAAACGGGAGTGCTCAACCAGAGAATATATTGAATCTGAATACGATGGATCAATTTTTTTGACTCCAATACCCAATATTCCAATAGGAGGCTTGAGATGCTTCCGCCACTGGTCAAAGGTATCGAATGGACTGGTTGGGGAATCATTAAACAAACCGCCGCCACCGAGAATCAAAAAATCAAATCCATTCAGCCGCTCAATGGACTCTTTGTCAGCCGAGAACCCCGTTTGAATTGGGATTACGTTATGGGGTCGAAGAAATTCACGCATCACCCCCAGGATCGTTTCGTCGCCGACATTTCCATAACCATAATAACCTAGAACGCCGATGTTCATCCAGCATAGCCTCTTAAATTGGTGATCCACCAACTCGTTTTTCGTTCACAAACCTAAAGATATGCTGGTTTTCCCAGGAAAGTGTCTGCTTCAAAACAAAGCCATGACCCGAAAACTTGTTCACAATCTCATTCTCGCTTAGCTTGTTCACCCAGCCATACTTTCGACGCTGAAATGTTGATCGTTGACCCGAAACGTCTGTCGTCGCATACGAGGCGACAATCCCATTACAAGAGTCAGTCAAATGCGCCAGCAATCTATCAAGGTCGAAAATATATTCCAAGACTCCGCCAAACACCATAATGTCATGGTAAGGAAAAACCGGCAGGAATTCGCCATTCAGATCACAAACAATTGTCCCTGCGCCACGATCGGCAATGTCGGAAGGGGTATAGAGACAGGAGGCCGGGAGATATCGTTGAAGGGCCAATCGACCAGCCCCAAATTCAAGGACCGAACTTCTCTCCGGAATCAGGGAGGCAATCAACTTGGTACGGGTATCCCAACTTGGGTTAAGGCTCTCCTCCCTGCCCCATCTTCCAACATCCGACCGGGAGAACGAGTAGAGGATCGAAGTTCTTACTGCCCGGTATAAATAAAGCCCTTTTGACATCAATGATTGAAACATAGCTTCGCTCGCATATCCTAGATTACGTCCGCAAATTGGTGTTCAATACGCTTGAAAAACCAATATCCAACAATCAAAACAATTGAAGCCTCTATTACGGAAAT
>Ga0065705_10104254_pt1 | contig 27524 bp, 21 predicted proteins | sample SwibulcommuniRL2_FD_59092 | JGI IMG/M metagenome (GOLD analysis project Ga0065705, IMG submission 59092) | Bulk soil microbial communities from switchgrass field near Rose Lake, East Lansing, Michigan, USA - RL2 Bulk Soil v2 (version 2) | ecosystem: Environmental > Terrestrial > Soil >...
GCCAACCAGCAACGTGTGCTTGCCGGCAAAATGCTGCCGGTCCTTGCCCAGGATGTCAGGCAAGCGGGTGTCGATCAGGTGTTGATATTCAAGCTCACCGACGGCGGGGACGCCGCCGTGGCCGACGAAAGTGGCCTGGCCGAACACGCCCGAGCAATCGATCAAGGCGTCGGCTCGTTCAATGCGCTCCAGGCCCTCGACGTCGCGCACGAGCAGTCGAAACAACCAGTCGCCGCGATCGATGTTGTCGCCGAGATCTCCTTTGAGCAACTCTTCTTTGCCAATCGCGACGACCCTGGTATGTGTGCGAATATGGTCGGCCAGAAGATCGGACTGTGAGAGCGGTGCGAGGTAGCGTTCAACCCACTCGCGGCCGGTGAGCAGTTCATCGTCGGACGGTGGACGATAGGCATCGTCCTGAGCCTGAATCGCGGCCAGGCCGAGCGGCGAGCGGTTCATGCCAAAGGGCGTAAACATCCGCACGTGCCCCCAGCGGCGGACGCTGTCGGCCACTTCACCCGCTTCGAACACCACGACCTCGTAGCCGAGGAAGCGGGCGTACAGGGCGGCTTCAAGGCCGATGGGACCGGCGCCGAGGATGGCGATTTTGGCAGGCGTGTCGATTGCCATGCGTTAAACAGGGGCCAGGGGCGAGGAGCCAGGAGCCAGCATCCAGGAGCCAAAGTTCAAGATTCGGGGTTCATGTTGTGGGGCGCCACGGCTGAGATTCGTGAGGGCGACGGCGCGGCGGCCGCAGCGCCACGAGCAGTTGATGCTGGCTGTCCCAGGTCAAGTGGCAGGCCGGGAAAGGTCTTCGTCTCAAGGTGCGGTTCCCTAGACCAGGCGGCGAGCCACCGAACACCGGCCGCGGCCGCTCCGCCGCTACCGACGACGAGCAGGCAGACAAGAATGATGAACTTGACCTCAAACGAGTCTCTTGGGCCAAAGCGCCACGGCGCACCGTCAAATATCAGCAGGCAACCAATCACCAGCAGGGGCGGCACGCAGCCGATGGCAAAGGCCTGGGGAATGCCGCGGAAGTAGAGTATCCCAGCAATAACTGCGCTGGGAACGACCGCGAACAGACACATGAGCACCGCGACGCCGACTTCGCCCGGCAATACAAAGAAGAGCCAGGTAAGCAAGCAAGTGGCGAGCATCACCAGCAGCAGCGTTCTCAGGTTGTATTGGAACATGGCCGAATGAGGAGCCAGGGGACTGGAATCAGGACCCATGAGCCAGGGAAAGAGACCTGCCAAATCCACTTGTCAAATCTTAACGGTTGGGCCATGCTGGCGGGCGGAGGAAGGGGAATTTGCCCGGCCGTGGTCGGACGATTGAGGGCTGACGACAACGCCGATGTGATAGAATGAACTAGCGAGCGCGGGCCCACCTTTCCGCTCGAATCGCTACTAGCTCATCGGAGATCTTTTTTGCGAGGGAAGGAGCTTTTCCATGCCGCTATTTGAGGTTGAAACCAACGAGCACATCATCATCACCTGGGCCGCCGACGACAGTGCCGCCAACACCGTCGTCCGCGAGGCCTACCCCAACGACAAGGTCATTCGTTTGACGAAGCGGCCGCGCGATACCTGGGTGATCAGCAAGGGGCTGTTGGGGCTTACCAGTCAGCGAATCGACCCTTGCTCAACCGCCCGCGACTGCCTGTCCAAGGCGCACGGCGACAAGGTCCATGCGATCCGCCTTTATATGCACGAGACTGGCTCGGACCTGGAAATTGCCCGCAAGGCAATCGAGTCCAATATGGTCATGGGGTGGTGAGAAGGAAGGAGCCAGCGACCAGGAGCCAGGGACCAGGAGCCGGGGACCAGGAGCCGGGCCCCATTTGCTAGCACTTGCCTGGCTTCCGGCCGGTTAATACTGGCCCGGGCCCTGTCAAACTTCTCCGCATCTGACGGTTGGCGCGGCTGGGTGCTCGTTTCTGTAAATCTCGCCGCCGCCCGACGATACCGATTGTCAGGTCGTTAGCGTCGGCATGTTGCTCCTTGGCGAAACATCTTGATTGGGCCGTGGCGCTGACTTGTCCCACTGGGAAAGGATTCCCGTATGCGGGACGCCGGCTATCCTCGGCCGGAGTCCTTCGCAAAGGAGTGCGTGATGAAGACTGCGTTTCGCTCGTGGCGACTGTGGATTTCGCTTTGTGGCGCGCTGTCGTTTGGCGTCGCGGCCAGCGCCCAACAGCCTGCGCCGGTCGTCGAGCTTGCCCAGCCGATCGGCGCCCAGCCCATCGCTGGCGAACCTGCCTCCCCGAATCCTGCCGATTCCAAGGCGAGTGACGCAGATTCGACCGAAAGCGAGCCGCGGCTGGCCGTCAAGCCCGCGCCGGCGACACCGCCGCCTGTCGCGACGAAGCCTGCCTCGCAGGGGCCCGTGAAGGTCAAGATCACCGACGAACCAAAACGCGAGGCTGCCGACGAAATCGTCCCAGCCGCGCCAGCCGACGATGACAACGCCGCGCCGAAGCCGCTGCCCACGCCCGGCCAGGACGAAGCGACGGCGGTTGATACGTCGCCGGTCGAAGTGGTGAAAGAACGCTATCCCAGCGGCGTGGTCCGGATCGAACGGGAGGTGACGCAGGACCCCGCGGGCAACTACATTGCCCACGGCCTGTGGCGGCAGTTCGATCCGACCGGCCGGCTGATTGCCGAAGGCCGCTATTTGCAGAGCAAGAAGGAAGGGATCTGGCGGCGGCTTTACGCGGGAGACGAAGCCGCGCTGTTGGCGACGTCGCCGTATTCGAGCTTTACGCCTCCCTTCGTTTCGCAGGCCACCTTCACCCATGGGCAATTGAATGGCAAGTGGATCATTACCGACGCCAAAGAGCGGAAGGTTCACGAACTTGAATTCGAGGCGGGCGAGCGCCATGGTGATTCGATTTGGTATTACCCCAGCGGCCAGGCGATGCTTCAGGCGAAATACGACCACGGGCGGGCAAGTGGTGAAGTCCTCCAGTACGGTCCCGATTCGAGCATTGTTGCCCGCGAGGTGTATGAAGAGGGACGCAAGCTGGCTCCCAAGATCGACTACTACGACGCTCAGCAGCTCAACAAGAAGTCTGAGGCGTTGTATTTGCATGCCACGCTGCACGTGAAGACACCCGACAATTGGGACACCTGCACGCTGGCGGTGTTCGAGAGCCGCGGCCAAGACGAAAAGCACGGCCCGTTCACGGCCTGGCATAAGAACGGCCAACTCGCTCGCCAAGGGGAATTCCGGTACGACCTGCCGGTCGGCAAATTCCTCTACTGGTATCCCAACGGTCAGAAGCAGATGGAAGGGACGTACGTCGATGGCCGCCAGGACGGGCAATGGACCTGGTGGCACGAAAACGGCCTGAAGTCGATTGCCGGCGAATATGAGAACGCGACGCCAATCGGCGTCTGGCAATGGTGGCAGGCCAGCGGCAAGCTGGCCCAAAAGGCGGACCTGTCAGAACGTTCTCAGGTTGGCCCGGTGCCACAGCCGGAAGAAGAGCCCCGGCAGAGCAAAGTGAAGCTAGCCGAACCGGTCGTCGAACCGCGGTAGGTTGGCCCGCGGCGAACAGCACACCCACGCTGCGTGTGGGACGTGGCAGCCAGTTGGGAAGACTGTCCTTAGTAGCCGCTATCCATCCCCAGTCGCAGCTTCAATTCGTCGAACAATTGAAAGTACTTGTCGCTCGACGAGTGAACGTGCTCGGCTTCGGTGATGAACTTCATCTTGTCGTCGCGACGCACGCCAAAGCGGTTGAAGACGTCTTCATAAGCCCGGAGCGGGTTGCCATAAACGATGAGCAGTTTGTGCTCGTCGAATTGCACTTCCTGCGGAATCGACGGATTCAGCACGGCCATCCCCGTGCAGCCGTCGTTCATCAAAAGGTCCTCGAAGTCCCAGAGCATGCTCTTGAATACCGGCAGGTCGATGTGCTCGCGATACAGATCGGTGTGACCGGCCGATTCGCGATTGTGGCTCGTTTCCAGGACGACATCGACTTCGCATCCCAGCGGCTCGATCAGCTCCATAAAGATGTCGAAGAGGATCTCGCGGCTGGCGGATGCCATCAGGACGGGGACCTTGGTCTTGGTCTCTTCGTCGATGTAGAAGTCGTGCCGGAAGCCTTGGCGGGGCGTGACTTTGAGGTCGTACGAGGGGCGGATGGCGTCGGTCAGGGTGAAGCGGCCGTAGCGCTGGACTGCCAGGTGGGCCTCCAGTTGCTCTTCGCTGAGCTGCTCAAAGCTGCTCTGGGTCGGAGCAACCTGGCCTCCTTCGTGGAGGACTCCTCGGAAGAACTTTTTCAGGAAGCCCATCGTTGACCTCGGGTCTGGCTGCCGGGCGGCGAATCGTTGTGGGACAGGGTCGAAAAAGGGTAAATCTGAGCAAACCTAGGTCACGAAATTGTCAGTTTCGAGGCCGAGATTCCCCCGCATGCAAAGGCGGCAAGAGTGAGGCGGCAAAGTCGATACAGGCGGTATAGGGGGACGTGAATCAGGGATCGGCGTCGGGCTTCGTGCAGCATTGGTTAGAAGTCAGGGACCAGGGGCCAGGAGTCAGGGATCGGGTACAAATGACGAAGGAAAAGTGGCCGTGCTTGCACAGCCCGGCAACTCTAACTCGGCATGGCGCGGGAGCCACTCGGCCGCCCCGAGTTTGACGTGAAAAAGGATGCGCGCGGTCCAGGCGTGCCAACGGGCAAAAGTTTGCCGGCGCACCGCTTCGCCGTCCTGTCCACAGTCAGGGACGAGATCTCCCCAGCGCACCACCTCATTCTTTGGCAGCGGCTGCGACGAGTTGATCTGATATACTCAGGCGAGATTGACAATTAGCCGCTTCGGAACTCATCGGTGAGTTGCCTGGATGCCGACAATCTCGCAGAAACTCACTCGTCCTCACCGATGCCTGGCCCCCACCGCGTCGTTGCTGGCAATGGCGCTACTGGCACTGGCGCTGCTGGCAGGCTGCGATACGTCCCATCCGCCGCCTCCCGTCGTTACGCAGCCTGCGGCTTCGGGGATCGCCGCGGCCGCCAATGATCCGCCGGTTGCCAAGCGCCCGCTCGCCGGGCCGAAGCTACCGCCCGCGACGGCGACGGCATCGATTGAGCCTGTCGCAGAGCCAGCCGACGATGGCGAGCTCGTCGAGGAAATCTGGGATGCCTATTCCATCCAGGGGACCCGAGTGGGATACGCCCATACGACGGTCGCCATGGTCGAGGAATGGGGCAAGACGCTTCGCCGCACGCGCGGAGCGACACGGACCACGCTCAAACGCGCCGGACAGACGATCGTGCAAGACATGGTACTCACCAGTTGGGAAACGCCCAGCGGAGAACTCGTCCGCTGCGAAAGCCGGATGAGAATGGGGTCGGCCGACATGGTTTCGCAAGGAAGAATCGAAGGACAGAAACTGATTATCGAAACGACGACACTCGGCAAGACGCAGACGCAGTCGATTCCTTGGAATGCCAATAGTGGCGGCTACTTTGCTGTTGAGCAGTCCCTCAAACAGCGCCCGCTAAAGCCCGGCGAGAAGCGGACCGTGACTGGCTTGATGCCGGTCCTGAATGCCGTCGGGACGACGGAGTTGGCCGCGGCGGACTATGAGACCGTAAAGCTTCCATCCGGTGACCAGAAGCTGCTAAAGGTGGACAGCGTTATCGACATGGGCGGTCAGAAAATGGAGACGACCCTTTGGATCAATGACCAGGGGGAGACCCTGAAGTCGCTCGTGCCGTCAATCGAGCAGGAAGCAATCCGGACGACCAAGGAGGATGCCCTTCAGAAGCCTGTCGGCGAGGAGTTCGACCTGCTCGTGGCCTCGGTCGTCAAACTTCGCGGGGAGCTGCCCAGTCCACTCACGACGAGGCGCGTCGTTTATCGGGCCACCGCCAAAAGCGGCAAGATTCGGGGCATATTTCCCGAGTGCCTATCGCAGCGCGTGCTGAAGGAGGGCGAGCAGTCGGTGGAGCTGCTCGTGCAGTCGGTCAGACCGCAGATGCCGAAGACCGTCGATCTGGAGTTAGCCATGCCGATGGACGCCGACCTCGCCGCGAACAATATGATTCAAAGCGACGATCCCAAGATTATTGAAATGGCGGCGAAGGCTGCCCCAATGTCGGACAATGCCTGGACGACCGCCGTTGCCCTCGAGAAGTACGTCGCCGCGACGATCAAGAAGAAGAACTTCTCGCAGGCCTTCGCCACGGCCGCCGAGGTGGCCCAGTCGCTGGAAGGGGATTGTACGGAACACGCCGTGCTTTTGGCCGCGCTATGCCGGGCGCGGAAGATTCCGGCCCGCGCCGCCTTTGGCCTCGTCTATTATCCGCCGCAGCAAGGCTTCGCCTTTCACATGTGGAATGAAGTCTGGATCGCCGATCGCTGGGTTCCGCTCGACGGCACGTTAGGATTGGGCGGCTTTGGCGCCGACCACATCAAGCTCGGCGATTCCGACCTCAGCAGCGGCTCCGGTTTGGCGGCGATGCTGCCCGTGATGAGTGTTTTCGGCCGGCTGGAGCTGGAGGTGGTCGAAGCGGAGTAAAGGCAAGAGTGGGAGAGAGGGAGCGTGGTCGAGGAGACGGCTGTGAATCCGCCCCCCCCTCTCCCTCGCTCCCGTCGCCCCCTCTAATTTGTTGCTACTGCGACGCCTAACTCCGGACAGCCGGACCCTGCACTTGAATCAAACTCCCGCTCTCACCCGCAAGCTCGCCCCCGAGCAGCCGATCATCAAGACCCAGCGGCTTGTGCTGCGGCCGCTGGCGCTGGACGACGCCCCCACGGTCGAGCGGCTCGCCGGCGAGAAAGACATTGCTGCAACGACGAGGCTGATTCCGCACCCCTATCCGCCGGGAATGGCCGAGCACTGGATCGGCAGCCTGCCGGAGCTCTATGCCAAGGCCGAGATGATCAATTGGGGGATCGTCTTCGACGGCGGGCTGCTGCTGGGAACGATCCGCCTGACGCTGAACCCGGTCGATAACCACGCGGAAATGGGCTATTGGGTCGGCAAGCCGTACTGGAACAACGGCTACTGCACCGAGGCGGCCCGGGCCGTGGTTGGCTACGGCTTCGACAAGCTCGACCTGGAGCGGATTTACGCGAACTACATGGCCCGCAATCCGGCCAGCGGGCGGGTGTTGGCCAAGCTGGGGATGGTGCAGGAAGGCCTCTTGCGCCGCCACCGTCGCAAGTTCGGCCGCTACGAGGACCTGATCGTATGCGGCATCACGCGCGCCGAATGGCAGAGGAACAAAAAGCAAGCCGCGGGTGCATTGCGCGAACCTCCCGCAGTTGCTCCGCCAGCTCCTGCTTCTTAGCGCACGTTGTAACCTTGCCCCGCTAGCCGGCCACCATCTCGCTCTCGCTGGCGGCGGCAGCTTCGCGCTCGTTCTGCTGCCACCAGGCCCGGGCGGCCTCGCGCGTCCAGCGGCCGGCATCGTCGCAGTCGTCCAGGGCGGCCATCAACTCCGCTGCCGTTTGGTAGCGATCGTCGGCGCTCTTTTGCAAGCAACGCATGACCACCAGCTCCAAGTCTTCGGGGACGTCGGCGTTTAGCTGCGAGGGGGGGGTGGGAGCATCGTGGGCATGAGCAATCAGCACGCGCATCGGCTTTTCATCCTCAAATGGCGGGCGGCCCGTGAGAATGAAATAGAGGACTGCGCCCATCGCATAGATGTCGCTGCGGGCATCGGGCTCGTGATCGCCGACCGCCTGTTCGGGCGACATGTAGAGCGGCGATCCGGTGATGGTTCCTTCCTGCGTAATCTGGTCCCCCTCGATATGGGCGACCGGCTTGGCGAGACCAAAATCGAGCAACTTGGCGACATCGAAGAGGCCGCCGCGCACCGCCGCAAAGATATTGGCGGGCTTGATGTCGCGATGCACAAGGCCCACATCGTGCGCCTCGTGCAAGGCGTCGCAGGCCTGCCGCAGCAGGTGGATCGCACGGGCCGCGGGCATCGGCCCATAGCGACGAACCAGCTCCGATAGGTTCATGCCCGGGAGGTATTCCATCACGTAATAGAACGTGCCATCTTCTGCTCGGCCGTAATCGAAAATGTCGATGCTGTTCCAGTGCGAGAGCTTGGCTGTGGCCTGCACTTCTCGCTCAAAGCGGGCGAGGACTTTGGGATCTCCTGCTTTCTCGGGGCGGATGACCTTGATCGCGCAGGGCCGCTTCATGAGCTGATGCTCGCCCAGGTAAACATCCCCCATGCCGCCGCTGCCGATCAGACGTTTCAACTTGTATTGCCCAAGCAGTTTGGCGCGGAAGGCTTCAGTGCGGAGGGAGTTGATCGTATGGACCCCCCAGACGGAGCTGACGGTGGCCAGCCCGAGGATGAGGACTGCCTCGATGATGAACTGTGGGTCGGTGGCAAGCGCTGCTGCGCTGTTGGGATCCAACCACGCCGAAACGGCCATGCTAACGAGCGGCGCCAAGGCAATCAGACCGAGCACGACCGCCGCCCGCTTCCAAGTGTTGGGAATGAACAAGGCATACAGAAAAATCTGCAGGAGCCACACGCCGCCCAATGGCGGGATCACGCCATACCACTGCGCCCAGAGGATCGCCTTGGAGTGTTGAAGCAGCATGCTGAACACTACCGGCAGCCCAAAGGTGATCAGCTCCACCCAGCGGAGCTGCTGTGTGGTCATCGAGCAGCGCGAGCAAAGCGCCATGCCAATCAGGCCGAGCACGAACGTCGTCACGCAGTGCAAAATGAAAAGCACTGTCGATTCGCCGGTTGTCAGGTTGATCCGCGTAATGTGCCAAATCAAAAACGCGGCAAAGCCGGCGAAAAGCAACAGAGCCGCACTTCGCAGCCGCGACCGGAGCAGATTCTCGGTCTCGCCGGACAGTTCAGTGCCGCTCCCCTGAACCAAATGGACCTTGCAGGCCGGGCCGACGCATGACAGCGACGAATCAGACGGCGCTTCCATCGTCATCTCCGTTGGGCCCGAGGGCGCAGAGGCCAAGTGGGGGCCGCCGTTGACTTTACCGGCCGTGTCGGTGCGGGCTAACCGATCGTCCAACACACGCTTCCTTTCAAGACTGTGATGCTGTGCATTAGGCCAGAAGGCGGAACGGCGAAAGGAGATTGGTCAATGATAGCCGGTTCACTTCTGATCGTCGAATCGCCCCGCCGCAACGATGACAATAGTTGGTAGTGTAGAGGGTAGCGCACGGTTTTTGCTCTGATTGAAATCTTCCGAAAGTCACTGCATGCTGCGTGGTGGACGTTCCCGTTCGCTAAGCGAAATGGACTGCTGCCCGGTCTCTTGCTTGACACTTGGCATGCCGATGTTCTGCAGCAAATCCCGTCCAAACCAACTAACTGACAGCGGCCGGATGGCGATTGGGGGGTGGAAAACTCCAAAAAGGGCGAATCAGTGCACCCGGTTCCAAACACCAAAATGCGATTGAGTCTATGTGAAATTGAGCTCGGGAGAAGCAATTCAGTACTTTTGGGTAGTTATACACCAACCCATAAGTGGTTGTGTCTGACCAAGATTCCTATGGCATACTTGGAATGGGAAAAGTCGCAAAAGATTCTTGCGCAGCTTTCGCAAATTGTCCCGGGCAGAAGGGCAGGTGTGTTGCGGAAGTCCGCGACGCGGCAAGGGGAACAGTTGCCGCGTGAAAGTGTCGCGAGGATCTGACCGGTTTGCCGAGATTTCACCACCAAGTTCCCCGGCACTCTGCCTGCGCTTCAGGTGCCACATATGCTCGTCCGCCTGCTGGTCGTCGAAGACCAACCGGTCATTCGTTCTGGGCTCCAGACGCTTCTCGCCGACACCGGAATCACGATTGTCGAAACGGCCGGAACTGCTGCTGAAGCGATTGACCGCGCCGCGGTGACCAAGGCCGACCTGGTGTTGCTGGATATCCGCCTGGGAGAGGGGGATGGCCTGGCAGTCCTAGCCCGGATCAAGGCCGAGCGGCAATCGTTGCCAGTGCTCGTTTACACGGGCTATGAGAATCCGGCCTTCGCCGCCCGCGCCGTAGCGCTTGGCGCGGCAGGATACTTGCTCAAGGGGTCGAGCCGCGACGAGTTGATCTCGGCCATTCGCCGCGCGGCCTCGGGCGAGTCTCTGTGGACGCGCGACGAGCTGCGGCGCGTCACTGGAGCACTGGCCACGCCACGAACGGCTTACGACGTCGATGTGCCGCTCACCAAGCGCGAACTCGAGGTGTTGACGCGGATCGTCGATGGCCACACCAACAAGCGGATCGCAGACGAGCTGGAGATCAGCTATGAGACCGTGAAGGAGCACGTGCAGCATCTGCTGAAAAAGATCGGCGTGGCCGACCGCACCCAAGCGGCGGTGTGGGCGGTGCGGAGCGGAATCCTGGCTTGATGATTTCAGATTTCAGATTTCAGATTTATGATTTGAGGCTGAGCAGCGTGCGTGTGGCTGGTCCGCAAATCTGAAATCTGAAATCCTAAGTCTGAAATCCCGCTATACTTTCGGCATGGCCAAGCCGACCGACATCCGCGTCGTAGATGCCGCTCTCGATACGGAGCGCATCGAGTATCGCTCGCCGATCAAATTCGGCGGCCGCGTGGTGACCGACGTGGTGATTGCCAACGTCGGCATTGACGTCGAAACCCGCGATGGCCGCCGCGGCCGTGGTTTTGGCTCGATGCCAATCGGGAATGTGTGGGCGTGGCCGAGTAGCAAAGTAACGCCCACGCAGTCACTCGCTGCTATGAAGCGGTTTACTGAACTGGCCGTGGAGCAGGCTGGCAAGCACGGCGAATTCGGCCATCCGCTTGACATTACGCGTGAACTGGCCGAGCAGCACGAGTCGCTGGCCACTGCGATTGTCAAGGAACAACGACTGAGCGAAGGGATGCCAAAGCTGGCACAGCTTGTTGCCGCCAGCCCCATCGAAGCGGCCATTCATGACGCATTCGGCAAAACTCTGGGCGCGAACTCGTACAACTTGCTTGGGCAGGAGTTTGTGCATCACGATTTGGCGCACTATCTGACGCGCGAATTCGCGGGCGAATACCTCGACCGCTACACGCTCCGCGATCCGAAGCCCAAGATGCCCCTGTATCACTTGGTTGGTGCGCTCGATCCGCTGACCGATGTTGACATCGCCGAGCGTCTCGAAGACGGATTGCCGCAGGCGCTAGGCGAATGGATCGTGGCCGACGGCCTCACGCATCTCAAGATCAAGCTCAACGGGGACGATCTGCCGTGGGATGTGGGCCGGGTCGTTGGCGTCGAAAGGGTGGCCGTTGAGGCCCAGGGCTCGCTCGGCGTGACGACCTGGCACTATTCACTCGATTTCAATGAGAAGTGCGCCAATGTGGATTACCTGCTCGATTTTCTCGCTCGGCTCAACGAGCAATCGCCGGCGGCACTGGGCCGCGTGCATTACATCGAGCAGCCGACGCATCGCGACCTGAAAAAACACGCCGAAAACAAGATGCACAAGGCCGCGGCCATCAAGCCCGTGGTTATCGACGAATCGCTGGTCGATCTGGAGAGTCTCCAACTCGCCCGCGAACAAGGCTACAGCGGCGTGGCGCTCAAGGCGTGCAAAGGGCACACGGAGGCTCTGCTGATGGGCGCGGCGGCCCAGAAATACGGCATGTTCCTCTGTGTGCAGGATCTAAGCTGCCCGGGCTATTCTTTTCTGCACTCAGCCAGTATCGCGGCCCGTATTCCTACGATCGTGGCAATCGAAGGCAACAGCCGGCAGTATTGTCCATCGGGCAATCGAAGCTGGGGAGAACTGTTTCCAAGCATGTTTCACATCACCGACGGAACCGTCGGAACGGCCGTGCTGACAGGCAACGGACTGGGGTTCTAAGCGTGGCCCCCCTTGATCCAGCGCGGTTGGCGATCGATGGCGGCCAGCCCGTTCTCCCTGCCGGTCCACCGGCTTGGCCGCAGCCCGATGAGGACGTTCGTGACGCTCTGTCTGCGGCGTATGCCGATGGAAGTTGGGGCCGCTATTTCGGTCCACATAGCGACAGGCTGTGCGAGCTCTTGGCCGCCATGCACGGCGTCCGGCACGTGTCGCTTTGTTCGTCGGGTACCATCGCGGTTGAGTTGGCCCTGCGCGGCCTGAAGATTGGCGCGGGGGACGAAGTCATCCTCGCGGCGTACGACTTTCCCGGGAACTTCCGGGCGGTCGAGGTAGTAGGTGCACGGCCGGTGCTCGTGGATTTGGCGAGTGGATCGTGGACTCTCGATCCTGCCGCGCTCCCTGCTGCGATATCTCCTCAGACCAAGGCGGTCGTCGTCTCGCACCTGCACGGCACGCTGGCCCAAATGCGCCTGATCTGCGACATCGCTCAGCAGCATGGCCTGGCTGTCGTGGAAGACGCCTGCCAGGTGCCTGGAGCGATCGTACAAGGCAAACCAGCCGGCTCGTGGGGCGATTGCGGCATCCTCAGTTTTGGCGGCAGCAAGCTGCTGACCGCGGGCCGGGGTGGAGCGATCCTGACCAGTCGCGACGATGTCGTCCAGCGCATCCGCATCTTCAGCCAGCGCGGCAACGAGGCGTTCCCGCTCAGCGAATTGCAGGCGGCAGTGCTCGTCCCGCAGATCCCCAAGCTCGCGGCCGCGAACCAGCGGCGCCTCGCTGCGGCCGGCCAACTACTCGCACTGGTCGGCAGCGTGCCAGGAGTGTTGTCGCCGTCACTTGCAGTTGACGGCCAGAACCAGCCGGCGTTTTATAAGCTCCCTTGGCTGTTGACCGGCAACAACGACGCCTGCGACTCGCCCCAGTTCGAGCAATTCCGCCGGCGATTCATTGCCGCAATTCAGGCCGAAGGGGTGATGATGGACGAGGGATTCCGCGGCTTTGCCCGGCGGACAAGCAACCGCTGCCGCGTGGTGGGGGATCTCGCGAGCGCCCGTCGAGCCGCTGCGGGGACGGTGCTGCTGCATCATCCCGTATTACTGGAGTCGGAACAGACGATCGCCCAAGTCGCGGAGGCGATTCGCAAAGTGGGGCAGGTTTTGAACCTGCCCTAACGTCACGTTGAAGTCCTGCCCCACATGCACATCCTTGTGACCAACGACGACGGCATCGACGCTCCCGGCCTTGCCGCCCTCGTGGAAGTTGCCCAGAGCCTTGGCACCGTCATTGTTGTTGCGCCGGCCGCGCACATGTCCGGGTGCAGCCATTCTGCGACCACCGACCGGCCGCTCCGCGTCATCGATCACGGCCTGAATCGATACTCGGTGAATGGAACCCCCGTCGATTGCGTGCGCCTGGCGATTTTGAGTCTGGCCCCGCAGATTGGCCTCGTGCTTTCCGGAATCAACGACGGCGGGAATCTAGGCGTTGATGTGCTCATGTCCGGTACGGTAGCGGGCGCTCGCGAAGCATTGCTGCTGGGACGCAGTGCAGTTGCTATCTCACAATACCGTCGCCGGGGCCAGCGGCCCGATTGGCCGCGCACGATGCAATTCACTGCGACAGTCCTGGCTGACTTGTCGCGACAGAGCGACACGGTGGCGTGCTGGAACGTCAATCTGCCGGATGTTAATTGCGCCACGATGCCAGCAATCGTACGCTGTCCGTTCGATCCGCACGCGCTGCCGATTGCATACCAGCCGCTCGGTGACACGTTCGTGTACGCCAGCGACTACCACGCCCGCATGCACGATCCAAAAACGGACGTTGATGTTTGCTTCGGCGGCAGCATCTCGGTGACCGAGTTGCGGCTCCCTTGGGACGCCCCGCATACGCGCTGAACGTACACGCCTGCTTACTTCGCCAACCGGGGCACGGAAGCCGTGGTCGTGTCCTCGGCTCGGTCGTATCCACCGCTGGTCCACGCCAGCGCCGGCGCGGGCTCGCGCTTCGATTGGAACTGGTCCACCACTGGCTTCAACTCGCCCCGAATAATCCGCACGTCGTCGGGGGCGTCGATCCCAATCGTCACGCGGTTCCCGGCGACCCGGTTCACGACGACCGTGATGTTTTCCCCAATGACCAGCTTCTCACCGACCTTGCGACTCAGTACTAGCATGACAGCAGTCCTCCTTGAGTGGACCTGACGGCGATATCGTTCAATGCGCCGCGTTGTTGCGAAACCCGTTGCCCCGCGTTGTGGAGATGCCGAACACAGCCCGCTTCTGTCATTCACTGCCAACCAGATGGATTATCCAGTTTGGCAGTCTCTCCGATGGCCGCCTCGATGTAGCAACCTTCGCGCCGATTCCAGAAAACTTGAAAAAATCCATGAAGGCTTGTTACAAAGGCGGAAGATCGACGGCAGAAATCGCCCAGTCGATTGATGAACATGGCTCGGCAGCTCGCTAGCATGGCCTTGCTGGCGAGCGATGCAGTTGTCCCGCCGTGGGACGGCTGTCTCAAAATGGTCCGCACAGTCCGTGACAAGATGGAGAAGATTGATGCATAAGCACGTGTTGACAGCAACATTTGTATTCGCGCTTGGGTCGCTCATGGGCCTGACCGCGATCGGCCAGGAGGACAAAACTGAATCGCTCCTCCAGCGGGCAGCCCAGGCCGACCAGCGGCGCGAATTTGACCTGGCCATCAAGCTGCTGGACGAAGTGATCGCCATGAATCCGAAGCTGGCCGATGCCTATTACCGACGCGGTCGTGCGAATTTCTGCGCCGGTAAGATCGCCGAGTCGGTGGCCGACTTCGACAAATATGTCCAGCTCAAGCCCGATGCCGAGTCGCGTCAATGGGAGCGCGGCATCGCGTACTACTACACGGGCGAGTACGCCAAGGGTGCCAAGCAATTTGAGTTGTACCAGACCTATCACGACCAGGACGTCGAGAACAGCGTGTGGCGGTACCTCTGTGTCGCTCGCACCGACGGTGTCGATAAGGCCCAAGCCAATATGCTGCCGATCGACGAGGATCGCCGCATTCCGATGATGCAGATCTACGATCTTTATCGCGGAAAGAAAAAGCCCGGGGAGGTCATTCAGGTCGCGGAGGCGGGTAAGCCCCTCGCGCCGGAGCTCAACATGCGGCTCTTCTACGCCAACCTGTACATCGGCCTGTGGCATGAGGCGGCTGGACGAGCCGAAGAGGCGAAGAAGCACATCCTTGAAGCCGAGAAACACAAGATCGGGCACTACATGTGGGATGTGGCCCACGTCCATGCCGACCGCCTGCGGGCAGCGAAGTAAACAGGTGCGTACCGCACTTCCGTCTGCGATAATGCCAGCCATCACTCGTCGTCGGATGCGACTCCGCCGCAATCCGAAATCTGAAATCCGAAATCTGAAATTGAAAAAGGGGCCTCTCCATGGACCGCCGCCAATTCATCACCGCTACCACCGCCGTAGCTGGTGCCAGCCTGTCGCTCGCCGCCACGCAGCAGCGTCTCGCCGCCCAGCAGGTTGCCGACCAGAAACCCAAACGGGTTGGCCTGATCGGTTGCGGCTGGTATGGCAAGAGCGATCTGTTTCGCCTGATTCAGGTCGCGCCGGTCGAGGTCGTCTCGCTGTGCGACGTCGATAAGCGGCAGCTCGACAAGGCCGCGAACCTCGTCAGCCAGCGGCAAAAGTCGAAGGCACGCCCGCGGCTCTATGGCGACTTCCGCGAAATGCTCAAGGAGAAGGACCTCGATATCTGCCTGATCGGTACGCCCGACCACTGGCACGCCCTGACGATGATCGCCGCCTGCCAGGCCGGAGCCGACGTCTATTGCCAGAAGCCCATCAGCGTCGATGTGGCAGAGGGACAGGCAATGCTGGCCACGGCCCACAAACTGGGACGCGTGGTCCAAGTCGGCACGCAGCGCCGCAGCACGCCGCATCTGGTCGAGGCCCGCGAGAAGGTTGTCAAGAGCGGCCTCTTGGGCAAGATCGGCCACACCGAGGTCTGTTGCTACTACCATATGCGGGCCAACGGCAATCCGCCCGAGCAGCCGGTGCCCGACCACCTCGACTACGAGATGTGGACCGGCCCCGCTCCGCTGCGGCCCTACGATGGCCTGCCTCACAGGCGCTGGTGGCGGACCTTCATGGAATACGGCAACGGCATCGTCGGCGACATGTGCATCCACATGCTGGACATGATCCGCTGGCAGCTCGATCTGGGCTGGCCGAAGCGGATCAGCTCCAGCGGCGGCATCCTGGTGCAGAAGGAAGGCAAGTCGAACACGTCCGACACGCAGTCCGCCACGTTCGATTTCGGCGATCTCAACGTCACCTGGCAGCACCGCACCTGGGGCGACCCGCCCGACGCCGACTATCCCTGGGCTGGCTTCATCTACGGCGACAAGGGGACGCTCAAGCTCAGCGTCAACCGCTACGACTTCTACCCGGCCGGCAAAAAGGAGCCGACGCTCTCCGGCAAGGCGGTCTTTGATCCCGAGGACAAGTACCCCGAAGACAAGACCGAGGAGGACATCGAGCTGCACGTGGCCACTGCCAACCGGGCCCACCAGCGCGACTTTCTGGCCGCCATTGCCAGCCGCGGCAAACCGATCGCCGACATCGAGCAGGGGCACATCTCGACCGCCAGTTGCATTCTGGCGAACCTCTCGATGCAACTGGGTCGCACACTCACCTGGGATTCCGCCAAACAACAGGTCGTGGGTGACGCCGAGGCGAACGCCCTGCTCGCGCGATCATATCGCAAGCCGTGGGTGCATCCGACCACAGCGTGATTGCCGCAAAGCGTCCGATCCTGAGCCTGCATTAGCAGGCTTGCTCACGGCCGGCTTTAGCCGGGCAAAGTAGGCCACTGACGCCGTCGGTGGCCGGCCCTGATGTGGACGTTATTTGGTGGTGATCCCAGTCTGCTGCCGGTGGAAGATCACTGTGCGATGCTGGTCGCTGACGGCCTCAGCGACCTACGTTGTGACTCTGCAATCCGAGGCAAACAGTGGCAATCGCTGGGTGCCGGGCTAGAATAAGCCCGCAATTGGCCCCACTGCAACCTCGGAGATGAATCATGCGAGCAGCCTGGTGTACGGTGATCTGTGTGTTGCTCTTGATTCCTGCGATGGCAGCGGCCGCTGAGTGGATGCAGTTTCGCGGACCGGGCGGGCTGGGGGTAAGCGGAGATAAGAACCTGCCGACCGAGTGGGGCACGGACAAGAACATCGCCTGGCAGGCGGACCTGCCGGGACCGGGCGCCTCCAGTCCGATCGTCGTAAAGGGCCGTGTCTATCTGACTTGCTACACCGGCTATGGCATTGAGGTCGGGAAGAGCGACCAGAAAGAGCTGCGACGCCACCTGCTTTGCTTCGACCGTCAGAGCGGGCAGCAGCTCTGGGCCAAGGAATTCGAACCCAAGCTGCCGGAGCACAACTATCAGGGCGAAGGCTCCTATCACGGGTATGCCGCCAGCACGCCCACCAGCGACGGCGAGCGGCTTTATGTCTTTTTCGGGAAGTCGGGTGTGTTTTGCTTCGACCTCGATGGCCAGCAGAAGTGGCAGGCCAGCGTAGGTGATCGCACCAATGGCTGGGGCTCTGGGACTTCACCGCTGCTGTTCGGCAAATTGCTGATCATCAACGCCAGCGTCGAAAGCGGCTCGCTGGTGGCGCTCGATAAAATGACCGGTGACGAAGTATGGAAAACCGGCAGCATTGGCTCGGCCTGGAACACGCCGCTCTTGGTGGAAGGCCAGAACCGCAAGGAACTGATCGTCAGCACCGAGAGTCGCCTCAAGAGCTTCGACCCCGAGAGCGGCAAACCGCTGTGGGACGCTGATGGCGTGCACCGCTACGTTTGTCCGAGCGTCGTTGCCGATGGTGAAGCCGTCTTCGCGATTGGCGGTGGACACACTTCGCTCGCCGTCCGCCTGGGGGGCAGCGGCGACGTGACCGAGTCGCACGGCCTGTGGCGGCAAACGAAGGGCTCCAACGTCGGCTCGCCCGTCTATCACGCCGGCCACCTCTATTGGGCCAGCGATGGCGGTGGGCTCATGTGCTGCCAGAATGCCCAGACAGGCGAATTCGTCTATCAAGAGCGGCTGGAGCCGGGGCCGGGCAACATCTGGTCGTCCCTCGTGCTGGCCGACGGCAAGCTCTACATCGTCTCGCAGCACGACGGCACCTATGTCGTCGCGGCGCAGCCGAAATTTGAGCTGATCGCCCACAACAAGTTCGCGGACGACGACAGCCGCACGAACGCTTCGCCTGCCGTGCACAACGGCCAGTTGCTGCTGCGGACCGACAAACGGCTGTATTGCATCGGAAAGAGATAGTAAACCTCGCCGTAGCAATCGTTTGGCACGCGGCTAAAATGGGCCGCGATGTTTTTGGGGAACGTCAGCATCCAGCCAGTGGAGCACACGCCGTGAGCGACTCATTGGGTAAAGTCCTGGAATCGTACGGCGGCAAGTCGTTGGGTCTGGTGCTGGGCATCGGGGGCGGAATTGCCGTGCTGGCGATTGTGTCTGCGATTGTCGGCCTGGTGGTCCGCGAATACTTCGGTCCAGCGATGGCTGTCGGCGGGGTGATTCTCGCCATTGCCGTGATGTACGTTGCCACGAATCTGGCCGGCGTCTTTACCAAGGCGGAGGTTTGCGCCGAAGGCGTGCGAATCGCAAGCTTGAGCAGTACCAAGGAATTGCGGTGGGACGAAATCGACCGGATTGAAGTCGGCACGTACCGCCTCAACGGCAAGCAGCGCTGGGGCGTCACAATTCATGACGAGACGGGCAATTCAACCGACCTTTCGCCCGAGTTTTGGGACTCTGCGGGAGGACCGACCCGCTTTATCGCCGTCGCCCGGCAGTTCACGACCGTCGATATGGTTTGAATTGGCAGCTGGGCAAGCCAACGGCGTCACTGTGCCTTCTTTTTCCCCGCTTTCGCCTTCGGCAGCGGCTGGGCCGGGTCGCGTTCGAACTCAACGACGCTCGTGCCATCGTCCTTGTATTGCTCCATCAGGCGAGCGAGTTCCTTCTTCAGGTCCGTCACAACGGTTGCATAGGCTGGGTCGTCATAGACGCTCGTTAGTTCGTGCGGGTCCTTCTCCAGGTCAAACAGCTCCCACGCGCCAATCGTGTAAAAGTGAATCAGCTTGTGCCGCTCGGTCCTTACCCCGCGATGCGGATGAACGTAGTGCGGCTGCGGGAACTCGTAGTAGTGGTAATAGACGCTCTTTCGCCAGTCGGCCGGCGATTGGCCCTGGAGAATTGGCACGATGCTGCGGCCTTGCATGTCGGCCGGCACCGGCAGCCCAGCGATGTCGAGGAAGGTCTCGGCCAGGTCCAGATTCATCACCATCCGGTCGCTCACACTGCCGGGCTTGGTCTTGCCTGGCCAGCGGACGAGAAGCGGCGTGCGGAACGATTCCTCGTACATCCACCGTTTGTCGTACCAGCCGTGCTCGCCCAGATACCAGCCCTGATCCGACGTGTAGATGACCACAGTGTTTGCGGCCAGTCCTGACTGGTCGAGGTAGTCGAGTACGCGGCCGACCCCTTCATCGACCGCATCGACGCACCGCAGATAATCCTTCACGAACCGCTGATAATTCCACTCCGTTTGCTGCTTGGGCGTGAGCAGGGCAGCCTTGAGCGCGGCGTTCTCTTCGCTGTAGGCCTTGTCCAAAGCGGCTTGCTGCGCGGGTGTCAGTCCCGGCTGAGGCTCGAGCTTCAGGTCGTTGGCCGTCAGGTGCTTGGCCACGCTCATCTGGTTTTCGGACGCGGGCTTGGCACGGCCTGAATAGTCGTCGAACAGCGTCTCCGGCTCGGGAATCTTGACGTCCTTGTATTTATCGAGATGCCGATCGGCCGGCTGCCAGTTGCGGTGTGGCGCCTTGTGCTGGTACATGAGCAGAAACGGCTTCGATTTATCGCGCTTGCTCTTCAGCCAGTCGAGGGCCATGTCGGTGATGATGTCGGTCGTGTAGCCTTCGTGATACACAAACCCGTCCGGCGTTTTCATTCGCGGGTTGTAGTATGGCCCCTGCCCGATGAGGATGTGCCAGTAATCAAAGCCGGTCGGGTCACTGTTGAGGTGCCACTTGCCGATCATCGCGGTCGTGTAGCCGGCCGCCTGGAGCAGCTTGGGCGCCGTCTGCTGCTTGCCGTTGAACCAGGCCTGGGCCGAATTGTCGGGAAAGCCGTTCAGGTGGCTGTATTTCCCGGTCAGAATCACCGCTCGGCTGGGGCCGCAGATCGAGTTTGTTACGAATGCCCGGTCGAACCGCATCCCTTCCTTCGCCAGGCGGTCGATGTTGGGCGTCTGGTTCCGATTGCTGCCATAGGCGCTGATCGCCTGAAAGGCATGGTCATCGGACATGATGAAGAGGATGTTGGGCCGCTCGGCAGCGCGAGACGCGGGAATTGAACAGAAGGAAACAAGGAGAACAAAGAAGAACCAAACGATGGATCGGAGTAGATTGAGTCGCATGGCTCGGGAGGCTGAAACCAGGAAAGAGATACGTGAAGCCGGTGCGGACGCTGGCAGCTTGCCGGCCCAGAATAATGCGGCGGATGGGGCAGAGCAACAATTACCCGCGACGCACAACGGTTGGCGCGAACGGACCGCCGCGCTCGCTCCGTGGATCATCCAACTGTTCTGGCTCGCAGCCGGAGTCGCGACGGTCGGCTACCTGAAAAGCCGGGACTGGGCGATGTTTGAGGCAATCCCACTCGTGATGGGCGCGGCATTTGGCTTGACGGCGTGGCTTGAATGGACCATTGCCTGGGCATTCCTGACACGGTGGAGCATGTATTTGCGATTTGTGTACCTTCTCGCCGGCGCAATCGGGATTTTGGTCATTGCCGACTGGATTTTCGAATGGCGGCGCGATGACATCGGAGTACCGCTGTTACTTGGCATCATTTCGATCGGAAATGCGGTGCCACTGGCGCTCGTTTATTGGCGCGGGTGCCGAATTGATGTGCGCGGCGCAGACGGCCACCAACACTTGCGGACAAACTACCGACTTGGACAGTTTTCACTCAGCGAGCTGATCCTGCTAACGACTGGAGTGGCCATTTTTCTCGGACTGATCTTGGTGCAACGAAATGTCTATGGTCAATATCAATGGGGAGAAGTCGTTTCTGAATGTGTGATCGTTGCCTGTGGATCAATGCTGGTCGTAGTTGGCCTGGCCGCGCGGCGATTCGTACTGGCCATCTCCATCTGTTTGCTAATTTCGCTGGCTTTGATCATCGCAGCACTCGCCTGGTTCGATGTCGGCATATTTTTCCGCCCCAGCGAATGGCTGCTCGTGGGGTTGATCTGCTGCCCTGCGTTTGTCGGAATCGTGGCGTCAATTGGACTGGCGCGGTGGTGGGGCTATCGGCTGACTCGGCACACGCCGTCAGGAGGCGGCGGCTAAGAGGCGCGGTTCGCGCGGCGCGTGCATTCACGCAACAATCTCGTGAATTACCTTCCCGTGCACGTCGGTCAGGCGCATGTCGCGGCCGGAGAAGCGGAAGGTGACCTTGGTATGATCCAGGCCCAACAGGTGCAGCATCGTCGCGTGCAGGTCGTGAATCTCGGCCTTGTTTTCGACCACCTTGTAGCCGAACTCGTCCGTGGCCCCGTGAATTGTGCCCCCTTTGACGCCGCCGCCGGCCAGCCACAGCGAGAAGCCAAAGGGATTGTGATCGCGGCCGTCGGAGCCTTGCGCGAATGGCGTACGGCCAAACTCACCCGACCAGACGACGAGCGTTTCGTCCAAAAGGCCGCGCTGCTGGAGGTCCTGAAGTAGTGCCGCGATCGGCTGATCGACAGCGCGGGAGTTGTCTTCGTGGCCTTCCTTGAGTTTGCTGTGCTGATCCCAGCGATCGTGGCCGAGGCTGGGGCAGGTGAGCTCGACGAACCGCACGCCCCGCTCGACCAGCCGGCGGGCCAAGAGGCACTGCCGGGCGAAGCTGGCTGTTCCCTTGGTCGTGGCATCAAAGCCGTACATTCGCCGCGTCACTTCGGTCTCGTCCTTCATGTCCATGAGGTCCGGCACAACGGTCTGCATCCGATAGGCCAGCTCGTAGTTGGCGATGGCCGATTCAACCGCATCGACGCGGCCCAGCCGCTCGGCGACCTGGGCGTCGAGCTGCTTGAGCAGGGCGAGCTTGTTGCGCTGGAGGATGTCGGTCGCTTCCTGACGAACGATGTTGGCAACCGGCGGATTGTCAGCCGTGAAAATCGAGCCTTGATACGACGCCGGCAGGAAACCGCTGTTAAAGTTGTCGAGCCCGCCGGGAGGAACGAGACCGCCGTTGATGACAATGAATCCCGGCAGATCGCGGCATTCGCTCCCCAAGCCATAGCCAAACCAGGCTCCCATGCTCGGCCGGCCTTGCACGCCCGTGCCTGTGTGGAGGAAGTAATTCGCCGACGTGTGCTCCGGGAATTGGCTGGTCATCGAGCGGATGACCGCCAGCTTATCGACATGTTTGGCGACATTCGGGAACAGGTCGCTGACTGGAATGCCGCTGTCGCCAAATTGGTGGAAATTCCAAGGGCAGCCGAACGTGTTGCCGTTATTGTTGAACTGCGTCGGCTCAATATTGACGGCGAACGGCTGACCATGCTCCTTGTTGAGCCGCGGCTTGGGGTCGAATGTATCGACCTGGCTGGGGCCGCCGTCCATGTAGAGGAAGATGACGTTCCTGGCCCTGGCCTTGAAATGCGGCTGGCGCGGGGCGAGGGGATCAGTTGAAGACTTCGCTGATTCTGCCCCGCCGACTTCACCCTGAGCCCAAAGCGCCGCCAGCGCCACGGCCCCAAAGCCGCAGCCTGCCTGGCGCAGGAACGACCGGCGGTCAAGCGGCAGCGGCGTATAGCGGTGGCAGGGGAACACAAGTCGGCTCCAATCAGCTCCACCGGTTGGTGGGAGGCTTCGGAATTTCGATCGGCAGTAGTCCGCACAGCCTGCTAGACTATCCGCGCACTCCATCGTTGAATTATGGCTGGCGAACTACCGACGTTGCAAATGACCAGGAGTCGCTCGCCGACTGATCCAGTTCAGGTTTTCGTCTGGGTCTTGCTGGTCATCGGGCTGGTGTTTTTCCACCTCTTCGAGCCTTTCGCGCTCGACGCTTTCCGCAGCGAGTCGGCGGCGCGCTGGATTCATACGCTGTTCATCGGAGTGCTCATCGCCGAGTGCGGGATTCTAACTGCTGGTGTGGCGCTCTGTAACCAGCCATTTTGGCTGAGGCTATGTGTGCATTGGACGGTCGCTCTGCTGTTAAGCGGGGCGTGGTTGCTGGGCGTTGCTATCGCCGAAGATCGGTGGTCGTGCAACGATCTTGTGCGTGAGATCGGCTCAAAGGCCATGCTGCTCTGTTTACCGCTCATCTGTCTTGCGGCTCAAGCGCCGCTGTGGCTGGCCCGGCTCCTTTTCCAATGGCGAATCGAGCATATCAATCTCGCGACGTCGCGAGAAAGTCCACATCTCCCTGCGATTCCCGACATGATGATCGCGGCAGTCGTTGCAGCAATCTCCATTGCCACGGCTGGAGCAGGGTTCATGCTGGTGGAGGGTTGGGGCGCGCTCGCATTATTTGTCATTCTGTTGATCGTTAGCGCGGTCAATATGATTGCAATTGGTCCACTCCTGGCCAGTATCTTAGGGCCCCAACACTTCCGATCGGAAGTTTTGGCTTGCGGGCTGAGCGCCGCCGTAGTGGCTGTACCACTGCTCTTAGCAAAGTGCCTTTTGTCTGCGGACTGGGCCCTCTTGGTTATTCCTCTTGTCCTGGGCTATTTCGCAGCGCTCGTCAGCGTCTCGTGGATCGCCCGCCTGATTGGTTTTCGACTGAAGATGCGTCCAGCCGCTCCACTAAGAGCGCCCAATGCGTGAACGCAGCCGCTGGCGACCCTACTGCAGTAACACAAACTCCTTCACATTGAAGATCACGTGCCCCAGATCGGCCCACACCCGCTCGTTGTCGCCTGCGCCCGAAAGGCCGTATTCTCGTGCTTGTGATGCGAGAAAGGCCAAGGCGGCTGACGATTCTTCAGCGGTTGGTTTGCGGGCGAAAGCCTCTTCGTACATCTGGGCAACGCGGACTTCGGGCGACACAACCTTGTCGGCCAGTACCTTTTTCGCCCACCGTTCAGACTGTTCAGCGACGAACGGGTCATTCATCAAGATCAGCGCCTGGGCGGGCACATTGCTGACGTTGCGGCGGCCAACAGTGCCGAGCGGAATCGGCGTATCGAAGGCCAGCATCATGGGTGAGAGGAAGTTTCGGCGGACGGCGATATATATGCTCCGTCGCCCGGCCCCATCGAGCGGGCCGCTAGTTCCGGGTCGGCCGCGGCCTTGCATAAACGGCGTCAGGTGGACCGGCACGCTGGGGCCAAATTGCGTCGGATCGAGCCGGCCGGATATGGCGAGGATGGCGTCACGGATCGACTCGCCCTCCAGACGACGGAGGTTTTGCCGGTGAAAGAGGACGTTTTGCGGGTCGGCAGTTTCGGCACCTTGAATAGCAGGTTGCAAACCTGCCCCACTGGATTGCCGATACGTGTCGCTCAGCACAATCGATCGGATCAACCGCTTCACTGACCAGCCGTCCCGGATGAATTGCTGAGCGAGGAAGTCCAATAGCTCTGGATGCGTCGGCTGTTGGCCGAGGACGCCGAAGTTATCAACGCTTGGGACAATCCCGCGGCCGAAGAGGTGTTGCCAGATCCGGTTGACCATGACCCGGCTGGTGAACGGGTTGGCGGGATCGACAAGTTGCCGGGCCAACTCCAGGCGTCCGCTGCCGTTAACGCTGTTGGCAGGTTGCGAACCCGCCCCACAGGGAATTGCCTCGAGCAATCGCCGCGGGACCACGGGACCGATGGTCTTATGATTTCCGCGGATGAGCAGATTCTCATCGACAGCCGTCCCGTCCCACATCGCGAGGCAGACACGAGCTTGGATGCGCCCACGCTCGGGCAAATCGAGTGTGGCGCGGACATACTCTTCGCCGATCGCAATCATCTCGCGCGTGGGACTGACATTAAACTGCCCCTCGGAAATCAGCCAATTGGCAATCTTGGCGCGATCTTTCGCATGCTTGTCCTTTGCCAGCTCGTTAGCCGCCAACTGGTCGATGGTCTCGGAAAAAATCGTGCGGAAGGGATCCACCGATTTCTCGCGTGGCAAACCGGACGCCGCTTCCAGGGCCCGCGCCAAATAGAAATTTGGCTGCAGCGCGGGAGCGGACGGCCGCTCTGGCCCCTCAACGACCATCAAGATGCTAAAGTCTTCGCCCGATTCCTTGGGGCTGAACTCCAAATGCACCCGCTGACCGGTGTAGCGCGACAGGTCGTGTGTGATCCAGCGCAGCGGCAAGTCACCGCTATTCCCGGCATCCTTGGCCAGTTCTCCGTGCAATGGGCCATTGATCATGGCGTGTGAATCGACCGCCGCATACACATGACCGGCTCCCTCAATCAGATAATGCACCTGCCCGCTCTCCAGCGTCCAGGTCGGCGTCTTCAGCGCCCTCCCAGCTCGCAGCCACCCTCCCAGCCGGCCCTGATCCCCGTCGCTGCCAGCGGCTAGCTCGGACTCGGTAAAAGTTCCAACGTTGCGAGCACCGCTGAATTCCGCCACAAACGACGGCAGTCCTGCCAGGTCACCCTGCACAAATTGCCCCGCCAGAATCGGCCCCAAGCCGTAGACGAAACCATCAGTCTGCCACTGGCCGGGCTGAAGTTTGCCATAGTCCACGATCACCCGTGCGCCGCGAAGATTCGTGTCAGCGACCGTCAGCTTGGACTTGAGCGCGTCGTCGCTGGCAGCGAGTCTGGCGGCAAGTTCGTCTATCCGCGGGCGCAACTGCCGGGCCATTTGAGCTGACAGTCTAGCCGCGTGTTTCGCATCGATCGCAGCAACTTCAGCAGCCAGCTTCCGGTCGAGCTTCCAGGTTTCAAACCGCGTCAACCGATAGGACGAGCTCTGCAAGTAGCCTGCCAGAGCGTAGTAGTCGGCCTGGCTGATGGCGTCGAACTTGTGATCGTGGCAGCGGGCGCAGGCGACGGTGAGTCCCAGAAAGGTCTTGCTGAAGACATCGATCTGGTTGTCGATTCGATCGCACTCATCCTTGCGGATATCGACTGGCGAATGACACCATTCCCCCAGGAACCAGAATCCCGTCCCGATGATCGACTCGTTCCAATCTTCCTGCGGATGCAGGCGCGGCTTCTCGAGCAGATCGCCGGCCACATGCTCGACCACGAACTGATCGTACGGAACGTCGGCATTCAGTGCCCGGATGACATAGTCGCGATACTCAAAGGCGTTGGGGATGTTGTAGTCAAATTCGTGGCCGCGCGATTCCGCATACCGCACCAGATCGAGCCAGTGCCGGCACCAACGCTCGCCGAATTGAGGCGAGTCGAGGAGTTTGTCCACCACTGCCTCGAACGCCTTCCTCTCTCTGTCTTTCTGTCTCTCCGTCGCTCTTTCCTCGCCTGACGGCGAGTAAGCCGCGAGGAATTCATCGACCTCTTTGACGCTCGGCGGCAGGCCGATCAGATCGAAACAGACACGGCGGATGAGCGTGCGCGGATCGGCTTGCGGGGCAGAGGAGAGCCCCTTGGATTCGAGCCTTGCGAGTATGAAGGCGTCGATTGGATTGCGGTTTTCAGATTGCTGATTTCGGATTTGGGGGACTTCAGGATTAGATAGCGGCTGCCAGCACCAGTGCTCGGCCTTGCGTTTGGCGAGGTTGAATTCACCCTTTGGCGCGGTGCTCGCACCGACGGCGATTTCGGTCGCCCAGGGGGCGCCCATTTCGATCCATTTCGTCAGGGCGGCCACCTCTTCTGCCGGCAGGCGAGTCTTCGGCGGCATCTTGTACAGCTCGCCGTAATTGATCGCATCGACGAGCAGGCTCTCCTTCGGTTTTCCCGGCACGATGGCGGGGCCAGTCTCGCCCCCTTTTGTTGCTGCCGCGAGGGAATCGAGCCGCAGGCCCCCTTTGGGCTTGTCGATCTTGCCGCTGTGGCACTCGAAGCAGCGGGCCACGAGGATCGGCCGAACCTTCTTCTCGAAGAATTCCACACCTGCGTCGTCGGCAGCGACAATAGCCGGCCGCAACGTGAGCAGCAGCGCGAGAATGGTCAGGCGACGTGGCATGCCTGAGCGCTCCGAGGACAATGAGAAGGCAGGCGGGACAGCGCGGCGCTTGCCCGACGTAAGGTGGGAAGGCGGAATGACTTCAGTCTAGCCGGGCGAGCGAAATCCGTCAAAACGTGCCGACGATCCACAATCACCGTGCGTTCAGCACGTCTTCTACTTGAATTCCACGACGATCAGCCGAGAGGTCACATCGGTGCTGACGACCTTGCCCGTTGTGATTGCATTGGCGACCCGCTCGACGTCGCCGGAAAAGACCACCGACATTTGAAATCGCGTCCCAATCGACTGCATGCTGTGGCTGGTCGGGCGAATCAACCGCATGAGCGTGAGTTCCAGTCCCCGGAACTGGGTCGGCGAGCCGCCACTGGCCCGCACCGTAACGATTCGGTCGGCGCCGTTGGCCTGCGCAAACGCCTGGCGCTTGGCTTCGAATTCGGCGTCGATTGACTCCGCGGTCGGCGGGCCCTGTCCTCCGAAACCTGGCGACGGCCCGCCGAAACCAGACGTCGG
>Ga0065705_10104255_pt1 | contig 27254 bp, 32 predicted proteins | sample SwibulcommuniRL2_FD_59092 | JGI IMG/M metagenome (GOLD analysis project Ga0065705, IMG submission 59092) | Bulk soil microbial communities from switchgrass field near Rose Lake, East Lansing, Michigan, USA - RL2 Bulk Soil v2 (version 2) | ecosystem: Environmental > Terrestrial > Soil >...
GGCTCAGAGGCGGGAACCGCCCCTCCCCGCCGACTACAATCAGAGGTATGGACGAGAAGCCGACAAAGCCAGGCGGTAGGGCAACTGCCCCAATTGTCGCTGTAGCGCTCGTATTGCTGCCGACCCTCTACGTCCTGTCGGTAGGCCCCGCATTTGCGCTGTGGCAGGCAGGATGGATTGGCTGGGAGCGGAAGGCGACTCTCGAAGCCGTGTACTACCCGATCATTGTGGTGGCTGCGAACAACCAGGGCGCGAGAGCACTCTTCGTGGACTACGTCAATTTGTGGCTGGCGCGAGAGTATGAAACCTACTAGCCCCGTGCAATTCCGCCTCCGCACACTGTTGATCGTGCTGGCCGTGGGGCGGATGGTGCTGGCGGGAGTGTGGGCTCACTGGCAGTCATACCTTCGCACGATGGAAGACGCACATCCGATGGTCGAGCACTTCGTTGGCGAAACGAAGCTCGATCCAATCGAGTGTTCGTTTGAGTCCCCAAAAGCATCACCCCTGCCCTAGATCATTCAGCCAAACTGCCCTCGCCCTCACTCGCCCCGCTTCGCTAGACTGGCGGGCGATGATGGTTCCCATTCGGGCGACATTGGAGGAAGACGCATGGGATTTAGACTAGGTTTGGTTGTTGCTGTCTTCATGGCCAGCTTGGCGCTGACTGCACCCATTACGCGTGTGTCGATCACGAAGTTGTCAGTGAGTGACGAACCTCAAGTAATAAAGGTTCTTGCGCCAGCGGAGCGAGCCGATTTCCAACGTCTCTGGGACGACAAACAAAAGGTCAAGTCCGCGCTCGCTGATGTGGACGGGGAATCCTTCTTTCTCGACATCAAGTGTGAGGACTCGGGAGGGCGTTGGATCTATAAGACCACAGGATACGCTCAGATTTTGAGCAAGATGGTAACGCCAGTCTACAAACTGCGGGACCCAGAATCATTCAACAAACTCATTGAAGCCGAAAAGTGACAGCAGAGTCGCTGCACCTGACCGCGGCACGCCCTAGCCGTCACTCTGGCGGGGCTTTTCCGGGCGGGGGAGAATGGCGGGATGATCCGCGTACTCGAAGCCGCCACGGTCACGCTCCTGGGCGCAATGGCGGGCTGCTGGCTTGAATTGCTTGCGCCCGCCCACCTTCACGGCAGCGAAACGGTCGGGACTCTTTTGGGGGCGATTTGGTGGGCTGGAATCGCAGGAGCGGGGTATCTGTCATGCCGAGCGTGGGGCGCTTTTCGCAGGCGGCCACCAAACACCCTGCCCAATTCCTAACGCACCGCGCCTGCTCGCTGAATCTCCCCTCCCCGCCGGCTACAATTGGGGGAATCAGCAACAGGCCGGGAAGAAGAACCGACGGGAGACGAAAGTCAGGGCGCAAACGGCGAAGGGCTAGACCGTGTTTCGTGAGTTGGGCTATGGCGTGCTGTTTTTCCTCACGGCGATGGCCGGAGCGTTTGTCGGACTGATCTGCTGGGGCGCGCATCCCAGCCACGGGCCAGAGGAGCACACACAGTGGTATGTGGAAGGCGCAATCGGCGGCGCTATCGCTGGTGGTTGGCTGTGGCTTTGGCTCAAATACACTCGACTCTCCGCCGCACCGCCAACTAAGAACTGCTAGTTTGTAAGCACAGATGCGTTTCCGCCTCCGCACACTGCTGATCGTGCTGACTATCCTGCCGCCGCTCCTCGCTACGGGCTGGTGGAGTTACACAGCGTGCAAGTCCGGGCAAGAGCGCCAGCACTTTTATCGCCAGATGGTCGAGGTACTGCATGACCCTATGCGCTTGCCAGACATGAGGGAACCGCAGGAAGTTTACGCCTGGCTACTGCCCAGGGCACCGATTGTGATAGGTTTCGCTTCCCTCGCATTTTTCGTCGCCGTCGTCGTTGTCGCAATGTCGTCGGGTATGCGGGACGATTTACGACCAACCCAACCGCCCCCACCCCTGCCCTAGATCGTTCACTGTGGCCTTGAACTCCCCGCCGCCGACAAGCTGGCCAAGAGAGTTTACGCTGCCCGCCGATCGCTAGTCAGCCAGTCCTGGCAAGCCCGCAGGAGCCGGCTGCGGTGTGCCAGATGAGCGGTTCGATCGCGCTGGTGGATCGCATCGGGTGCCGGCAGTTCGCTGACGGGAAGGCGATGGACGTAGTTCATGCGGCCTGATAGCTGCATGACCGTGTAACTGAAGATGATATCCTCGCCATTGCCGACCGGCCGACCGTCTCGCTGGATGGTCTCGAAGCGGGTTGCCGCCTTGAAGAACTCAGATGCGTAACGGCGATGGGCGAGGAGAGCGCGCGTTAGCACGATGGGCGCTTCGCCGGTGCCGACATTTCGCGGATCGTAGGAGCCGTCAGGGGCAGGACGACGCCCAAAGATACCGTGCAGCACGTCGGGGCTGCGCCGCCACGCCTCGTACAGGACGCGCAGCGAATTCACCGGAATTGCTAGATCGTCGTCCTGAATGAGGATGCACTCGTAGTTGGCAAGACAGGCCGCCGCGAACCGGGTATAGAGGCCGAGGTCTTGTTCGGCATTGACGATCTGCGCCCAGCCGTGGCGGAACGGCGCCGCCGGATTGTTGTTCCAGACGATAGCCTCGGTCACGAATCCATCCGCCAGCCAACCAGACACGATCCGCGCCACGTTCTCCGGACGTTTCCAATTCAATATGACGGCCGAGATTCCGGTGTTCATGTCCATTCCGCGCTGGCAATCGATTCAGGCAAATAGCGCACTTGTTCCACGGATCAAGCAATCGCAGCGTCGGCTGCTAGCGTACTGGCATCGGGCGGACCCACGATCGAGAAGCTAATGGACGCGCGCCAACGCTCCAATAGGACTTTCGATGCGACGATTCTGCCGCCGAAGGCGCTGCAGCGACTGGAGTGGGAGCAACGCTGCAATTTCTCCGGCCTTCTGCCTTAGCTCAAAGACCAGCGCGGCACTGCATTACCGCTGCAGAATTCAGTCGGAATTGTCCCGTTAACGCTGGATGCGGGGCGAAACACGAGGTAACTGTGTCACACCTCGCGGGGAACGCCCCTTTGGCGAATCCCGGAGCCCAGCGCAAAGGACAAGCCATGACCGACACGAACGACGACGTGGACGTAGGCTACGACCTCGAAATCACCAAGATCACACGACGGGCCGCGGGTAGCGGAACGTGGGTTTGCGGAACACTCTGCGGCCACCGCTTCGATGCCCTGGTCTTCCCCGAGCATGCCGACAACCCCGAGTGGGAAATCGGCGACACCCGCATCTCGAAGCTGTGGATTCAGCGGTTGGGGGACAAGCGACAGGTCTTCAACTGGGATCGCGGGGCCGACGTACCGGCGGCCGATGCCACCACGCAGGCGATCGTCGATTTCCTGGCGGGCGGGCTCGCGGACCACATCTACGACTAAGCCGAAACGCCCTCCCGGGCGTCGTTCGCGGGTGGTTCCGCGGGCCTGACGATGGCAGCCTTTCCATCCGCATCCAGATCGAGGAGTACGACCATGTCCAAGAAGACCACGACGAAGAAGGCCGGCAAGAGCACGAAGTCCGCAACCAAGAAGGCCAAGGAGCCCAAGGCCAAGAAGGTCGGTGCACTGGACGCCGCGGCACAGGTCCTGGCCGCGAGCAAGGAGCCGCTGAACTGCAAAGCGATGATCGAGGCAATGGCGAAGAAGGGCCTGTGGACCAGCCCCGGCGGCAAGACGCCGCACGCCACACTCTATAGCGCGATCATTCGCGAGATCGCGGTGAAGGGGAAGGAATCCCGGTTTGTGAAAAAGGATCGGGGCCAGTTCGCGGCGGCGTAGCGCAAGGATCGCGACGCTTCCGCACAGGACGGTCGGCAGTCGGCGGCGGGTTCTCGCAGCCGCTGGCGGATGCGGCGCAGCAAGTGGGCGTCCTTCGATTGAATCTTGGAGCGGATCGTGAACCGCGGCGGCGGCCAGCGACACGAGCAGCGGGCGGTTGCAATCTGCCACCGTAGCCGCGACGATGCCGGTATGAGCGACAAAGAGCGTGATGGCGGGGGCTTAACCGTCCTGATGCTGGCCGGCTTCCTCGCGCTGCTGCTCTTGGTCGGGGGCGGCGGAGTCGTGTTCTTCATTCGCCAAGCGGAAGAATCACGGCTTCAGCAGATGATAAGGCAGGCACGCGCGGCCCAGGACGCGGCCGAAGTCGCGGCGGCGGAACGGGCGGCAAGAGCTGCTATTGAGATTCCCACGCCATCCGCCGCCCAGGCGCCCGAATCGACGCAATAGGACGAGTACAAGTCTCCCAACTCGCCAACGCGTTTCCATGAGCAGCTGATGAACCCGCTCGCTGCCGAACCGGGGATACCACTGGCACCAGCGACGCAGTTCGCCGCTGGATTCCGAGCACGATAGCCGGGGTCCGACTAGCCTCGGACCCGGAGAGCCAAAGATGGCGGTGTCCTGCCCTTGCGGCGAGCTGACAAGACAAATGACGGGAACTTCCAATCCGTCGAAGAATGCCTCCAAGGCGCGGTCCCGATCAGCGTGTCGGTAGAATATTGATGCTCGCCCACTTTGAACGTACACACTGTCCAACCAGGCTGATTGCATATGAAGTCTCTCGAAAGTCCCCGGCGTTCGTTCTTGAAAACCTCTGTCGCGATTGTGGGGACTGCACTCACGAATGGCTGGCTTCGGGCGGAATTGAGAGAAGAAGATAAGTCTCTCCTCGCCTATGTAGGAACCTTCAGCTCTCCGCTCCGCGATGTGTTACCAACCCAGGTCGATCTTCCGCCCGGCAACGGCCGTGGCATTCATCTATTTCAAGTCAATCGCGCCACTGGAGCGATGACACCCGCTGGCATCCACGACATGGGAACGAGCCCGAGTTGTCTGGCTTTGAATGCTGCCGGAACCCTGCTGTATTCAGCCAATGAAACGGATCGGGTGGGCGAAAACAAGGAAGGCACAGTTAGTGCCTTCGCGATCAATCGAGCTGACGGGAAGCTAGAGCTGCTGAACACCGTGGCGTCAGGCGGAGCTGGTCCCACGTATGTCAGCGTTCATCCGTCTGGCAAGTATCTTTTGGTGGCAAACTATTTTGGCGGCTCCGTCGCTGTGCTGCCGATTCTTGAGGGTGGTCGCCTGGGAGAGGCCACCGATATCAAGAACGATGCCGGCAAGATTGGCCCTGCCAAGGCAACCAACGCTCCTCCGGGCAGCTTCGCCATCAGCGGACATGATCGAACGCACGCGCACATGATTCAGGCCGACCCTGGCGGACGCTTCGTGCTGCACGCAGACCTGGGCCTGGATCAAATCTTCGTCTGGAAGTTCGACGAGCAAACGGGCACGCTGTTGCCGAATGATCCGCCCGCCGTTTCTCTGCCACCGGGAGACGGGCCCCGGCATTTTCATTTTCATCCCAGTGGCCGCTCGGTCTACTCCATTCAGGAAGAAGGCTCGACCATCGTCCTGTTTGACTACGATGCCGCAAAAGGCCGGCTCACCCCAAGACAGACGATCTCCACGCTGCCGCCTGGGTTTGCCGGTAGCAACTTTTGCTCCGAGATACTGGTCTCTGCCGATGGCCGATTTGCTTATGCAGGCAACCGCCTGCACGACAGCGTGGGAATCTTTTCCATCGGCTCCGATGGAGCCCTGACCTATGTCGGCGAGGAGTGGACGCGCGGGAATTATCCCCGCAGCTTCAACTTCGACCCGACGGGCCAATTCTTCTACTGCTGTAATCAGCGCGGCGACAATATCGCAGTCTTTCGAGTCGATCGCAAAACCGGCGGCCTCAACTTCACAGGCCACTACGTCCCCGTCGGCAATCCGTCGATTATTGTTTTCCTCGATCGGGCGAAGGCGCGCTGAAACCGCGTGTCTTGAGCATGAAAGCGAACTCGCGCCATCGTCCCATATCGAATGCGCGGCGAGGGCGTGATACGGTGTGTGCGAGTGATGGCTGCGACTCTTGGGAGAAGCAACGTGACACGACGAACCTGTTCAGCAATCGCGGGGGCGATTCTTGTTGTGGCCTGCGCTTCCGGTTTGTTGGCCGAAGAACCGTGGCGAAAACATGTGGTTCACGAGGGTCAGCATACAAACACCGCGGTGGCGGGCGACTTTACGAAGGATGGCAAGCCGGACATTATCAGCAACTCCGGCAGCAAGACGCGTCTATTCGTCGCTCCAGATTGGCGAGAGGTGATTCTCGCCGAAGGAAACGGCCAAGATTTCATTCATTCAGAATTCTTTGATGTCGATCGCGACGGCGATCTCGATTGGATCGGTGCGCGGTATCAGCCGGGATGGATTGCTTGGCTGGAGCAGCCCGAGAAACCACTGGAGCAGCGTTGGACGCTGCGCTTGGTGGATGACGAGGTGAATGGCGTCCACGGACTGCTCAAGGGCGATATCGATGGCGACGGCCAATTCGATCTCATCGCCAACAGCGCTCAGCCGCTTGCTCCCTTTCCAAATTCGGCAGCTTGGTTGCGCGTTCCCAAAGCACCGCATGCCGCGGAGCGCTGGGAGCGGTTTATTTTTGCCGACAAAGACGCACCCGGCCTCAGTCACTACTTTGGCGTGGGAGATGTGAACGGAGATGGCCGCGTGGACATCTCGCTCGCGGCCAAGGGTGGGCCGCAGGCCGAAAGCGGAAGCGGCGAATGGTTTGCCTGGTGGGAAGCGCCGCCCGATCGCACCAAGCCATGGTTGAAATGGCTGATTGCCGACCGGCAGCCTGGCGCCACGAACATTCAGCCCGCAGATGTGAATGGGGACGGCAAGACTGATTTTGTAGCCACACGCGGGCACGGTCGTGGAGTCATTTGGTTTGAGGCGCCCACGTGGCGAAAACACATCATTCACGAGTCGCTACTGGAGCCCCATTCCTTGGTCGTCGTAGATATGGATGGAGACGGCGACACGGACGCTGCGACATGCGCCTACGGAGATCGACAGGCCATGTGGTTCGAGAACGATGGCCGAGGCCAGTTCACAAGCCACCTCGTTGCTGTTGATCAGGCGGCTTACGACATTCGGGCCGTCGATCTGGACCAAGACGGTGACGTGGATTTACTGATTGCCGGACAATTGAGCAAGAACGTCGCCTGGTATGAGAACCCGCGAAAGTAGCCGTCCGCTGAGCCAATTCTTAACGGTTGCACGGCGTACCATGGGACTTGGTTGCCACGATCACTTCCGTGATCCTCAAGATCTATAACCCGGAGAAAAGCATGCGCTGCCTTTCGTTGATAGTGCTTCTACTGCTGCTCGTGATTGCGGTGACTTCGGCTCGGGGTCAAGAGACAACGCCGGTCACACCCCCGCTGCGAACCGACATCGAATTCGCGAAGATTGGCAATGAGAGTCTCACGCTCGACGCCTTCGTGCCGGAGGATGAAGGGCCGTTTCCGACCTGCATTCTGGTGCATGGCGGCGGCTTCGTACGGGGCGACAAACAGTCATTCATCAAGCCAATGTTCGCCCCGCTTTCAAGGGCGGGTTTCACTTGGTTCACCATCAACTATCGGCTGGCGCCGACCCATCGCTGGCCGACCTGTGCCGACGACGTCGAAACGGCGATCCGCTGGGTCAGGTCCCACGCGAAGGAGTACAAAGTTGATGTCAACCGCCTGGCGCTCATTGGCGAATCAGCGGGCGGGCATCTTGTGTCGTTTGTCGGCTGCCATCGCGGAAAAGACCTGGGTTTGTCCGCCGTCGTCCCGTTTTACGCACCCCACGACTTGGAATTTCAGGTCAAGAGCCGTAACGCCCTCGGCGAGTCCATGCAGGCACTTCTGGGCCTTACTGAACTGAATGACGAGGCCTGGAAACAGCTCCGCGAGGCGTCTCCTAGCACTTACGTTCGCAGCGGAACACCCCCCTTCCTGTTGATGCACGGCACCAAGGATGCTCAGGTGCCCTATGAACAGTCGGTCCGTTTCCAGGAGCAAATGAAAGCCGCTGGCAATGCATGCGATCTGATCACGATCAACGAGGGAGCTCATGGAATGGGCAGTTGGGAAAAGCTGGGATCGGACTACCAGCAGCAACTGGTTACATGGTTGAAGAAAACGCTCCACTAACCTGCGCACCGCACATGGCCAGGCGTCAACCGCATTTTCGCCTTCATTTAGGCGAATCGGTCTCTTCAGCCAGCCATTCCAGATTGAAGCGGTACATGGGCGGTTCCTAGGGGCCGGTCAACGAGTGAGCCCCATGTAGAACTCGAACACCTGCCGGCGCTCAATCTCCGCGGCCCGACGTTTCTGTTCCGCCTTCCACTCGGCGTACTTCCGCGATGGGCCTTGGAAAGTCATGTTGCAGGTCCCAGGGCCGTGCCATGGCAAACTTGGTGTCACCCTGGTCGACGCGACCGCAGTGGGCTCAGCCGCCGAGGCGCGACCGTCAATTCCCCGAGCGATTGGAAAGACTAGAGCGGCAGAGAGGAACAGGCCGGCCGCGGCCGAAAGGAATGTGGGGCAGATATAGAGATGTGACATCTTCATGAGATCAGACCGCGATACGTGCAGTAGCCACGAAGTGCGTCTTATCTTGACATGCCGGGAGCCCACCAAGCAATCCGGACGCCGACAGTTCTGGATTGCGGGTTGTGATGGAGGCACTCTGTCGCTTCCACAAGCAAACGCAGCCTGCGCCACCGCGGATCGAGACGCTTGTCATCGCCGCGCCCGATGTCGATCGGCGTAAGTTCGACATCGACATGACGCAAGTCGTTAAAGATGCGAAAATCCCGTTGACGCTCTACGCCTCCTCCAAGGATTGGGCTTTGACGCTGTCCTATCTGGCGAACAAGAACCATCGACTCTGCCACGCGGAGCCGGAACTTGTCATTGCGGACGGCATGGAGACAATCGATGCATCCAGCATCGATACCGATTTTCTGGGGCACGGCTACTACGGCGATGCCCGCGAACTGCTGGGCGATCTCTTCCAACTCATCAAGGAGAAGCGGTTGGCGGACAAGCGGTTTGGGTTAAGTCCGGGGGACAACAACGGCAAGAAATTCTGGACCTTGCTCCCCTAAAGGATCCGGGGCGGTCGATAGGAACTTTTCCGACGGTCAAGGGCGCATCTTTCAACGGCGATCACGACCACATTGAAGTGAGCCGTTGTCGCACACCAGAGGCAACCGAAGGTGCATGATTCTCCTGTGCCATGCTTGATTCAGCTTGGCCGCGTGTTGCCTGGCAATCAAAGAGGGGCGTCAGATCCTTGTGAATAAAGCGCGTACGCTGAGCATAGCTGTGGCGGTCAGTCCACGGGCCCCGAGCTGCGTGGTAATAGGCCAGAGGCACGCACACCGTCAGCAACCGCTTAGCTCGGGTCAACGCGACATAGAAAAGCCGCAGCTCTTCATCGAGCTGCTCCTTGCTGCCGGTAGCCTTATCTGACGGGATGTTGCCATCCACCGCATGGATAACATACACGGCGTCCCATTCCAAACCCTTTGCTGAGTGGATGGTACTTAAGACGAGGTAGTCTTCGTCCAACACGGGATCGCCAGCTAGATCTTGCGTCGAATTTGGCGGGTCGAGTGTTAAGTCGGAGAGCATCGTGGAGCGACTGCGAAATCGGCTGGCGAGCAGCTCCAATTGCTCCAGGTCAGCCAGTCGTGCGGCGGCACGATCGTATCGTTCTTCGCACAGTGGCGCGTAAAACCCGCGGGCCAAGTTGACCTGAGCTGGGAGTTCCTGGTCGGACATCTTCGTCAAATCACTCAGCACTGAGACGAGTTTGCGCCAATGCTCCGATGCATCTGCCGGCACTCTTGCATGCAGCCAGACCGCCAGCTCGCCTCCGGCCTCGAGTAGTGTGTGCATTAGCTGTTGCGCCTTCTTGGGACCAACTCCCGGAAGTAGCTTCACGATGCGCGTGCCAGCCACAATGTCGAGCGGATTCTCTGCCAGGCGCAATAGAGCCAGCAGATCTTTGACATGCGCCGCTTCGATAAACTTGAGGCCTCCGTATTTCACAAAGGGGATGTTATGCCGGGCCAGTTCGGCTTCCAAAAGGATGCTGTGATGGGAGGCCCGAAAGAGGACCGCCTGACGACAAAGGTCGATGCCTGCCTCGCGCTGCTCCAGCACTTGCTGGACAATGAAGTCGGCCTCGTCGGCATCATCGGTGCAAGTAACGAGGCGGGGTTTGCTGCCGCCGATGCTCGCCGACCACAGGTCCTTGCGAAATCGCTCCGTTGCCTGGGCGATAATTGCGTTGGTCGCGGCCAAGATCGGCTGCGTGCTGCGGTAGTTCTGTTCTAGCTTGATCACCGTACAGTTCGGGAATTGCTGGGGAAAATCAAGGATGTTGCGCACGGTCGCCCCCCTCCAGGCATAAATCGACTGTGCGTCGTCACCCACTGCCGTGATGCCGACGCCCGAGGGGCGCAAAAGCCGAACGATCTCGGACTGAAGCCAGTTCGTGTCTTGGTACTCATCTACCAGCACGCAGTCAAAACGCTGCTGGATTCTGCTTGCGACCTTTGGGTCGCACAGCGCTGCGTGCCAATACAGAAGCAGGTCATCGTAGTCTAGAAGGTTGGCCGCCCCTTTCCGCTCCGTGTAGGCGCGGAAGAGCTGCTTGAGTGCTTCAGCGTGCTCCTCGCACCAGGGGAAGCTTGAGGCCAACGTCGCTTCGACGGTTTGCCCCGTATTGACACATTGGCTGCAAATATCAAGGCAAGTCGCCTTTTTGGGGAAGCGTTTATCGGTCCTGGCCAGGTTCAGCTCGCTCCGCACCACATCCAGCAGGTCCATGGAGTCGGGTCGGTCCTGAATTGTAAAACCGTCCTTCAGGCCAAGAGACCTGCCATACTGCCGCAAGAGGCGCGTTCCCACGGCATGAAAGGTTCCGCCCCAGACGGGGCCGGCAACGTGAGGCTTTGGTCCCACGTCGGAGGAGTCGCAATGGACGCGTTGCAGTAGCTGATCGACTCGGCGCAGCATCTCGGCCGCGGCACGGCGAGTAAAGGTCAGCAACAGAATCCGACTGGGGTGTGCACCGCGCACGATGAGCTGGGCGACGCGATGCACTAGGGTGGTCGTCTTTCCGGTGCCAGCACCTGCAATGATGAGGAGTGGACCGTCGTCGTGGCAGGCCGCCCGGCGCTGCTCGTCGTTGAGTCCATTCAGCAATTCGTCACGCATGACAATTGGCCGGCTCCATCGAGACGTTACTGGCAGAATTCTAGCCGAGGAGCGAGATTCAGGCGCGGTGAATTGGATGAAAAACCGGACAAATGCCTGCGTACTTACGAAGCATTGCAACGGTTCGCGATTGTTTGCGCTGATTTGCAACGACTTGGCGATTGGAACAGTCCAGTTGTGATTCAACTTCGAGGGCCGAGACCTCCCGAAAGGCTGTCCTGCGCTTTTCAAGGCCACTACAATCGCACTGCGACACCGGTCGCGCTTGGTCAAGCCCTCACCGAATCCGCGCCGGCGGGCCTCCCAGGCGTTCACGCACGACTTCGAATTGAGGAATTCGAGAAAGCAAGCTCTTGGGAGGACGCGACCAACCGCGATCAGCTTCTCTTCGCTGAGGAGCTTGACTACGCAGCGTATTATGTCGCTGGAGGGCCCAGGCAAAAGCGGGCGGATTTCGTCCTCGGGCGCGGTGAGTAGAAGCTGCTTAAGTTCTCCTAGCGTAAGTCGGGCCGTCCGTGCGGCCGACGCGGAATCAACCTTCAAGCGCGGTGCGGAGGCGAACTCTGAATGCAACGCGTTCTCGAGTGCAAGGTCTTGCAATCAGGGCTTTCGTCGCGTCGTAAGTATCACCGATCTCCTCGGGATGATGAATCAGGATCCTGTCCTCCGTCGTCTCTGACAGCATGCAGATGAAGTCGGCAATCTGCACCTCGTAGGCGGTCGGTCCACGATTGCCATTCGTCCCAACCATTGTTCCTTCGCGATGCGCTCGCGCGATTCGCTGACAAGGATTGACTGAACTCCAAGTGAGCGGATGAAGCCAGGATTTTCCCTGAGCGAACTGGCTCGATCCCAATTATGATCACATGGTCTGCACACCAATCCTTGGCTCCGACGCGGAACATCTTCGATCAATACGAAGCCCCAGAGAATCAGCTTACCCATGCGCTCGGATGCTGTCTTCAAGGTGACCGGCAGTTGCTACGGCAATTCATACGGTGGGTTACCGGGCGACGTAATCTCAACTGGAAGGGGTTGGAAATCTTGGAACAGCAAATCCCTGGCATGCCCCAACTCCTACTGGAGGATGAGGCAAGAGGGCTGCCCGATCTATGGATTCACGGTGACGGGGATTGGTCGTTGATCATTGAAAGTAAGGTGGCGGCCAAGATCTCTGAAGACCAGTTAAAACGGCATCGACGCACGGCTCAGCGGAATGGTTTTGTGGCTAGGCAGCGAGATTTGGTCAACCTTTGCTTCAACGCGCGGAAGGAAGGTCACTCGAACTGAAACAGCGCGCCAATCACCGTGTCATCGATGACCACGTGCAAGTAGCCCGACGTGATGCTCACATTGGCGTGTCCAGCAGCATCGCGAACTTCGGCCAGCGTGCGGCCACCGGCTAGAGCGTGGCTGATAAACGTGTGGCGACCATGGTGTATGGTCAGCGACGCCAAACGCTCCTTTCCCAGCATTTTGCAGGCCGTACGGAATCGCTTGCGCAGCGTGTGACGCGAGAGCCTCGTCCCGCCGCGGTTGGGGACGAACGGATCGTTGTGCTCCCCGCCCTGGTCCAACCGGTAGGACTTCCAAGACACCAGATCGGCCAGCGTGCCCGCGTCCCACCAAAGCGGAACGATCCGCGCTTTGCCCCCCTTCGCGGCACCACGGCGGATTCGTAGGTGTGGTCGAGCCAGTTCCACGCCAACATCGGCGATTTGAAGCTGGGCAATCTCGCTGACCCGCAGCCCGCAGCATGCGGCCAGGCGGAAGATGGCCAGGTTCTGGCGCGTGACTAGCGAGCGCGCCGCTTTGCGCCTCAGCTCGGCAAGGATGGCGGACAGTTCCTGGCGGCTCAGAATCTTCGTGGGATCGACGGCACGGTTGGATAGCAGCATGGCAAGTTCCTAGCAGTTGACGTGGAAAGTCCTTAGCTCAATGGGACTTAGGTCGCGAGCTAAGTCAGTACCCCGTGTTTCGCAGAATGGGAAGCGAGTTTGGACCCAGTTCGCGCAGGGTGGGTCCGATTTTCTGCCTATTGGGATTTAGGGCAGCCGAAACCAACGAGTGGTGCGCCGGGCGAACGGGCGGGGGCGCGACGTTGGCCGCCAGAACGCCACGGGTTGGCCCACGTTGCGGCCGGCAGACAAGGTCCGCCCCGTCAAGCGTTGCGGGGGAAGGCGCGCCAGCGCCCCGCGGAATAGCGGCCGGCGCACAAGTGGGATCAGCGAACAAACTCCCAGTAAGTCAGTCCGCCTTTGGCACGCTCGTGCAAACCCCGTTCGCCCGGAGGCAAGTGTTTACAAAGGACGCTCAGCATGTCGCCCACCACGAGCGGATGATCGCCGTAGTACGCATGCCCCAAAAAGCCTGTATCCAGAGCCGATACGTCGATCGTCTCGACGCCTTTGGCCACCAAAAGATATTGGCCAGCGAGCCCTGCACGCGGACTCCCGCGCAATTTGAAGGACGCGTTCAGTGCCTTGTCGTTGGAAGAGGCATAGAGTGTGATTCGTTGTTTCGAGCTCAGGAACGCAGGCAGAATCTCCGTTTCGAAGAGCTCGGTGTCGATATCGGGGGCCGTCAACAAGACCTCGCGGAACACGCAATCGGGCTTGCCGAGTGCCTCCTTGCCCAGCTCCTTCAGCGCTCGGGTGAGCACGTCGTTTCCCATGCTATGGGCAACCAAGTGGATTTCCTTCGCGCCCGACTCCGCGTTTAGATCCTGGAGAAGCTGCTTTAGCTTGTATGCCGCGACCTCCGCGTTTGTTGAATCCTGAACGTATTCGGTCAGGTCGCCTTGGCTGGGCCAGCTATAGCAAATCGGCGCCCCGGCGAACTGCAGGTCCACTGTCAATTGCGCCGTACGCTTCACGGCGTCGGCGAATGGAACGTTGTAGCCGTGAATGAACACGAAGGCGTTGCGCTCACTGGAAGCCGCCACTTTGTCCTTCAGCTCACGAAAGAAGGCATCCCGGTTCTCTTGGAGCTCCGTCACGACAAAGTGCTTCTCGGGATCCTCTGGAAGCTGGATAACGTAGAACGCGAAGGGCGTGTTGAATTCCCCTCGCTGCCTTTGCTTCGGGACACTTACCTTGCTCAAGCCGTAACGTAGCTCGCCACGTTTGTTCCCATACACGCCGGTGACCTTCGCCGACAAGGATTGCTGACGCTTGGCATCGACCCAGGCAATACCGAGGAAAACTGCGAGCCCAAGGGCGAATGCGGCAGCCAGCCCGAGCAGATTCAGTCGTTTCATGAGCCCAAGTGCAATCGCTCCAACAAGCAGGACGATGACGATGATCGCCACGGTGAACAGGCCATTTGCTGTCAGCACGAATCCAGTCATCAGCGCTGCGATCGTCGGCAGCACAGCTTCCACAGCCCGGCACGTAGCATAAAGTACCGTGACCTCGTGTCCATCTTCATCTCTGTGGCCATTGGCGGCTGCTGCAAACGGACGTTCGGCCAGTTCCCAGGGCGACGCTGTTGCCCGCGTTGTCGTTGCCGGTTCGAGCGACATTTCTGATGGATCAATATCGATACTCCTAAAGTTCAGAATGGACGCGCGGAAGGCAAACGGCATGTCTTTGTCGCTCGAAATCCTCAGTAAACCTGGCTCACTCTGTTCGAGCCGAAAGCCCTCAATTGCGGCTTGAAACTGGGCACCTTCAATCGGATCCATCTGAATCTCGAAGGTCAGCTTGCCTACGAACACCTCATGGATGAGCATGGGCTTTCGTTTCTGGCGGAATGCGGCGATTGCGGAACGCGACATTGACGTCGCAGCGGCTAATCGCTTTGGGTCCTGTTCTTTGAGCGACAAGCGGCGGATATCGCGGACCGCCACTTGAACGCCAGCCCGCGTAGGCAGCGATGTCCGACCGCCAAGCAATCCCTTTAGTAAAGACATGCCCTCCCGAACTTCGGCTCTGTCAATAAGCTCGCCGTCCCCAGCCGCCTCACTTATAGCGGCGGCCTGTTCCGCTAGTCGATCGACGATCTCAATGCCCCGTTCCCCATCAACGCAAACGATGGCACCCGGAAAGACGGAAACGGTCGGCGGTACGTTTAGCTGCAAGTCGTCTGGGTTAAGTTGAAACCGATCCGCCAGTTCACCCCGGAGTCTGCTGATCTGCACCGGTTTGGCCTCTTGGCCTGCGACAGACTGCGGCAGCAATGCCGCCGAAAGGCAACCGATCATGATCATCGCCAGGGAATGCTGTGCCGATTTCATAGCGCCGGCTGGCTTGGTATCCATTTCCATAACGAGAGCCCAAACGGTGAAGTGCAGGTTTGCAAGACACTCGTGCGCATTATCGCGTGTTGGGGCGATTCGTTGTCAAACCTATCTTTCGTTCAGCCGGCGGTCATTCGCCCCATCGATCCCCAAAGACCACCCGGTCCTTGGCCAGCGCGTTGGATTCCTCGACGAGCTCGCGAAAGAATGCTGGTAGTTCCTCGATGTCTTCGGGCGTGAGCGGTTCGTCGTCACCAGGATCGCCGGAGCAGATGAGCGGACCGTCATAGTAGGAAGCGGGCTTCCGCAGCGCCCAAGCAGCCAGCGCCAGCGAGTCGGCGCGGTCCGGGCTTCGGCCAAGAATCTGGCGCAGCGACCGTATGTGCGTCGCCTGGTTCGGCCTCGGGTCCTTGGGCGGCAGAAACATTTTGCCCTCGCTGTCATATTGCAAAGGCAGGATCGCCAACTCCTGACGAAGCTCTGCAGCATCCGGCGGCAAGAGGAACCCCCCGTTTTCGCGTTCGGGGTCAAGTAACCGCCGTAGGTTGCCGTAGAGTTCAGCACGACGATTCTTGTGCGCCTGGCTGTCGTCCGCAGCTTCGCCGAAGCCGATGCTCCGAACGTAGAAACCCTGCTCGTGCAGCCGGTCCGCGATCTGCTTTCCACCGCCGCCCGCATCGATCGCAACGCAGTCGGCAGGGAGATTGTGCGTCTGGATCAGGCGCACCGTGTGCCCGACGATTTCCATAGTGTTCGAGAGATCGAGGACGATCTGCTCGATTAGGCCGAAACGGTCAATTAATGTCCAACAAGAATTGTCGCGCCCCCCGGCAGCAACGTCCACGCCGACCGCTTCGACGGTGCGCTGGCGCCTCTTCAGTTCCTGCCAGCGCTGTAGATTCATTGCGGCGTCGAGCCACTGCATTGGGAACAGCAGGGCCTGATCGCCCTCGTAAAACCGACCGTAGAGACGGGTCGTTTTCTTGACGTCGTCCCACGTGGCTTCGCGGCGCACAAACTCGTCATAGGTCAGCAGACCCGAAATGACGACCGGCGGCGGACCCGGATTTCCTTTCTCCTTCCATCGGATCCCGATTTGGACGTTCGGGGAATCCAGCCCGCTGATGTGGATAACCTTTCGGAGCAGTCCTGCGCCGCCCGCCGGATCCGGCACGTCGCCCCCGCGACACAGCCTGTAAAAAAAGTTCGTCGTGGAGAGTGGATTGCCGATAACGAGTTTGCGGTGCGCCCACGAGTCAGCGGCATCAAAAAAATTGTCTGGTACGCCGGATGCTTCATCGAAGATCACAAGAACGCGCGGCTTGTCGTTCGGAAGATGGTGGCCCTGAAAGTTCTCAACTTCATTTGTCACGTGTCCGATTATGAAATCGCGCGGTTCCGTTTCGCCTATCCGCGGATCCTTGAGCTTCTCGACGCGGAGCGACGTCACACGAAATGGCAAGGGATACGCCGACGTTGCAATGAGGTGGCGAATCTCGCTCCAGAGGATCGAATTGAGCTGCGTCTCGCTCGATGACGAAGTGATTACTCGCGCCGGCGTGCGACTTGCGAACCACCAGACTGCAATCATCGCGGCGATACGCGTCTTGCCCAGTTCGTTTGCCGCATGGACGAACGTCTCACAGTGGTCGCGCACGGACAGCACAACGTCGCGTTGCTTTTCAGATAGCTTCGTCCCCGGCCAGCAGAGGGCAAAGAAACGAAGCGGATCGGTTGCCAGCACTGCAATTCTGCTTTCGCTTCCGTGCTGGCTCATGGAATCTCCGATCCCGGCACTGGATTTGACATTTCATTGGTGACCCGCTGCTCGGCTGTTGGCTCGGACTGCCCAAGAACTGATAGCTGGGACTCGCGCTCAATCGCCTCACCGTCGATTACTACCGGCCCAACGCTTGCCTGTTCGGCCAGTCGCATCAGCTCCGACATCACGTGAATGTGATAGGCCTCAGTCCCATCGGGCGAAACAGGCGCGACCTTGACTGGCGCATCGAGGCCTAGAAGCGCTCGGCGGCTGGCAACGCATTTGTGAACGATCTCCAGATATCGTACGTCGCCGGTCTGCTCGGCAACCCTCTTAACGGTGCGCTGAGTTGTCCCGTCAGAGCTGATTGTCGCCTCTTGGGACGGCTTCTGGCTCTTCTCCCAGGCGGCCCATGCTTCGCGCTCTAGGCGATGCAGTTTTCGAAGCTCAATCTCGCGCGCCAGATCAAAGTCGCGGACCGCCGCCTTGCGCCACTCGCGATGAATAGTCTTCAGGTCGTGCGAGATCGTGGATTGGGCGACCGACAACTCTTGAGAGATTGAAACCTGGGACCAGCCGCGAAGATGGAGGTCACCAACGAGCTGTTGGCGTCGCAGGACTTCCGTTTTCTTCTGTCGTGAAACGGGCATCGGAATTTGAATGTCATGGGCTTCAGACATGGCACGACTTGCCTCGGCCGTTTCGACTCGGGAATTCTAGCGGAAAACCGGCACTGACATCCATGCATAGAGTCAACGCCGCTTGTCCTGGAATTCACAAGTCGTCGCGAGGTGGTAGAATATCGCGTGTCGCTTCGCATACACGCGCAAACGATGTCCAACAATGACTACAAACAACAGCTGCGACTATAAGGTTCTCCCCTTCGATCACAATTTGCCCTCCAGTCTTCGAATCACCTCCGAAAAACTAGATTCGGTCGAGTCAATTTGGACGCAGGGCCATGCCGTGCTTGCGTTTCGGTTCAACAGGTTACTCACACGAGTGTTTCCTGATTCACCGCAATTGCAGCTCCCCTCTTCCACCCTCCCTTCACCTAAAGGCCACAGTCACGGCCTCATGTACTATCACTTGCTTTTTTGCGACGTCCTACCGTCGCCCCTAGTCACACGAATTCCGCCCAAATTCGAACTGGTGAGAGGACTCGACAATGCTCCAGTGGGTGTCATCGACCTTCGGGATGGCGAGCGGGTATTTCCGTGGTGCCTCGGCTTTACTTCTCTGGGCAGGACAGCCAAGGAACTAGACTTGGAGTACCTGGAAATAGAGTGCCAATTGCGACAATCGGGTCACGACGCGGCATGGTTCGAAAGCAACGTCGTGGAACCTACGAACGCACAAGCAGCTTTTTGGCAATCGATATTCGGAAGTTGGAGGACGCGGTTGGCTGCGACAACACCACCACCTCCACCTAATCTCACACAGAGTCAGCGTGACATTTGGGACGTCGTACTTGAGGCTGGCCATCGTCTCAATACGGACGAGATCTATAGGGCGCTCTCGGACAAGGGTCTTCACCCCGGAAGGAGTGGACTAAAACAGCACCTCGCCGAATTGAGCAATCGCCGCAAAGTGCTGCCGTATCGCTGCGACACGAGTCCACCGGGGTATGGACTCCGCGAGTGGGATTGAGATACACGAGGTCGCCACCGAACCGATCCCCTCTGATCGCCGCTCACTTTGCCCGGTCGTGGCTCTGCAGGAGCCGCATAGATGGGTGACGCCCAGCGCGCCTGAAGACTGGCAGTCCTAATCTGCAAGCCTGCGCGACTATCTCTTCCTGAATCATTAAGCACCGGCCGCGTCTGTGTCGACTTGGGATCACTCCGCCCCTAACTCAGGTTAGGACTGACTCTTGCCAGCGGGGTCCTAAGATTCTGCCGACGACCGAACTGAACGGCATTCTCGCGGGAGCTCGCACCAATGATTGACGCGCTGGCAGAAGACGTAGTTTGCTTAGCCGATGCCGCCGAATTGTGTCCAAGGCGGCGCAGGGGCAAGAAAACGCACGTGTCGTGTCTCTATCGCTGGACGACGACCGGTTGCAGGGGTGTCGTTCTTGAATCTCTGCAGGTCGGCGGCACGAGATGCACATCCCGCCAAGCGTTGGCTCGATTCTTCATTCGCCTTAGTTCAGCAGCTGCTGGCCAGCCGCTGAAGATGACATCTTCCTTCTCGGAAGCTTCCGAGAGAACTTCCGACGACAACTAGGACTTACACGAGGATTCAAACGACATAAAAAACTATGACAGCCTCTGTTGGCAGACGGTTTAACAGTTCCGCTACCGATCGCTGAGGCAAGAAAGGCGGAACACCAAATTAGCCACCAGCCGCAAAGTGACAACGCAAATATCGGATTCGTGAGCCCGACGGTTGCGGTGCAATCGATTCGGCAATTCACCAAATGCCGAACGACGTCGTGAGGGAACAGCGTGCAGCGACGAAAAACAACTTGCGGGCTAAGGGGGGATTGCGCTTCAAGGAGAGGTCGAAATGCACGGCATCGATTTTCGGCGTGTTCGGGAGCTCATCAGTATGGACGCTGTTTTGAACGTGCTCCATTGGAGCCCGCTTTCGCGCCGTCGATCAGAGGAACGAGGAAGATGTCCGGTACATTGTTCCACCGCTCCGCGTTCACGCTCGTTCTCAGTGGATCGACGACGGAACTGCTTTCAATGTTTTAGCTGTGGTGCAAAGGGCAATCAGCTCGACCTATTCGCACAGACCCGGAAGCTCGACTTGTACCCAGCAGCAATTGAGCTTTGTCGGCTAGTTGGTATCGACGTTCCCTACTTGAGCAATGGTGAACAGAGAAGAGGAACCCGTCCGGCCAGAAAGGCCGAAGTCGTTAGTTACCTGCAAGCTCAAGGATGCGGTGCCATGCACATTCAACCCGAACGATGGCGACACAAGGTCGGCAAAGCCTATTGCCCTCGCTGCGGTAAGTACATGGGCCACATCATCAACGTCGAACGATCCGTCTTCAGCAGCGTCCCGCTTCCGGAAAACGGGAAACGAAAGGATTGACATGAAGAGACTCAAGGGACTCATGACTAGCAACACGCCGGAGTGGTCCACTCCCGATTGGCTGTTCATGGCGCTCGACGTCGAATTCCAATTTGACCTCGACGCCTGCGCGACCGCCGAGAACGCGAAATGCAAGCGCTACTTCACAAGTAACGATGACGGTCTCGACCAGGCTTGGACCGGCAACGTCTTTTGCAATCCTCCCTATGGCCGGCAAATCGGCCGTTGGGTCCATAAGGCATACCAGTCAGCAATGACTGGTGCCACGTGCGTCTTGCTTTTGCCGGCCAGAACCGACACGCGCTGGTGGCACCGTTTTTGCCGCCACGGCGAGATTCGCTTCCTCCGAGGCAGACTTCGATTCAGTAACAGTAAGCGCGATGCGCCCTTTCCGGCTGCGATTGTGATTTTTCGAGGCAACCCGCTGGCGGTTGCGAGCGCATCGGCTTCCGTCAACAGGACGGCGACGGTAGTCAAAAGAAGCCAAAAATGAAGATTGAACTTTGGTCGATTGAACGCGTTAAGCCGTACGAGCGCAACCCGCGCCTAAATGAGGGCGCTGCCGTGGACGCCGTGGCGGCATCGATTTTGGAATTTGGCTTCCGCCAGCCACTCGTCGTAGATCGGGATGGTGTGATCGTCGTCGGCCACACGCGCTGGAAGGCGGCCAAGAAGCTTGGTTTGGCACAGGTCCCTGTGCACGTCGCGACGGACCTTACGCCCGAGCAGGCCAAGGCCTATCGCTTAGCCGACAATAAGACGAATGAACTGGCCGAGTGGGACAGTGCGCTACTGCCGCTCGAACTAGCGGACCTCTTGAACGCAGAATTCGACTTGTCGCGTCTGGGTTTCACCAAGGATGAGCTCGCCGAGTTGCTCGACCCCGGCCTCCAAGCCGGCCTGTGCGATCCCGACGACATTCCTGCGCCCCCCGACGACGCGGTGACCCAGCCCGGCGATATGATTCTGCTTGGCGACCACCGACTGCTGTGCGGTGACTCCAGCAAGCCCGAGGACGTCGATCGGCTCTTGGACGGCGCCACCATCCACCTCGTCAATTCCGATCCACCCTACAACGTCCGTGTCGAGCCCCGTTCCAACAATGCTATTGCCGCCGGGCTCAGTTCCTTTACCCAAACGCATCACCAGGGCCTGGATCTGGCTCGACATCCGGGAAAATCCAAGCCAACCCAGAAGAAGCTGCGGGCCAAGGACAGGCCACTGGCAAACGACTTCGTGAGCGATGAAGCGTTCGACCAGATGCTCCACGCCTGGTTCGGGAACATGGCGCGGGTGCTGAGTCCTGGGCGGTCCTTTTACATTTGGGGCGGCTATGCCAATTGCTCCAACTACCCGCCTGTGCTTCGAGACACTGGGTTGTACTTCTCGCAGGCAATCATTTGGGACAAGCAGCATCCTGTGTTGACGCGCAAAGATTTCATGGGCGCACATGAGTGGTGCTTCTACGGCTGGAAGGAAGGCGCAGCGCACAAGTTCTTCGGCCCGAACAATGTGCCTGATCTCTGGCACGTCAAGAAGGTGAATCCTTTCAAAATGATCCACCTCACTGAGAAACCTGTCGAGCTTGCCGTGCGGGCCATGCAGTACTCGAGCCGCGCGGGCGAAAACGTACTGGATTTGTTCGGCGGCAGCGGCTCGACCTTGATCGGCGCGGTTCAGACCTGTCGGCGTGCGTTCCTCATGGAATTGGATCCGTTGTATTGCGATGTGATCGTCCAGCGCTTCCAGCAGTTCACTGGAACGAGAGCAGAGCGGATCTCACCTCCACTTGGAGTCACAGGATGAGCAATCTCACCGTCCCTTACAGGCCTGCGGACGACGATGGCTCAGCGCGTGCCCTGTCGCCGCTCCTTGTAACCGCGCGGAAGGCAGCCGCCTTGTGCGGCAAGTCGCTGCGGACGTGGCGAACTTGGGACGCGTCGGGTTGGATTCCACAGCCCGTCCGAATTGGGCGCTCAACGCTGTGGCGAGTAGAAGAACTGCGCGAGTGGGTCGACGCGGGCTGTCCACAACGAAGCGAATGGGAGTCCCGCGAATTGTGACAGACGTTGCCTTGCCATCTTTTTCCCCGCACTGCTCAGTGTGTGACGGTCCGCGAGTACCGATCTCACTGCACTGAGGAATTCAATACATGGCAAGTCTTTACAAGAAACCGATCGTGACGACCGACCCGAAGTCGGGTACGAAGGTCAAGTCCAAGTCGAAGAAGTGGTGGGGCCGTTTCCGCGACGAACACGGCAAGGAAAAACGGGTTCCCCTAGCAACGGACAAGACCGCCGCTCAGGCCATGCTCATCGAACTCGTGCGGAAGGTCGAACGCAAGTCAGCCGGTCTGGAGGATCCGTTTGAGAAGCATCGCAAGCGGTCCTTGAAGGACCATCTCCACGACTTCAAGTCCCATCTTGGCAACCGGGGCTCCACGACGGACTACAAGAACACGACGGCACAACGCGTCAAGGCAATCTTCAACGGCTGCCGATTCGAACGGATCGATCAGATTTCAGCGAGCCGCGTATTGGAGTGGCTGGCAGAGCTGCGAGAAGGCGGCAAGAGCATCGCGAGCAGCAACCACTACCTCAGGGCAATCAAGATGTTCACACGGTGGCTGGTCCGCGATCGGCGAACGAACGATGACCGGCTGGCCCATATTTCGAAGATGAACACTGAGTTGGATCGCCGCCGCATTCGGCGCCCACTGTCAATGGAAGAGTTTGGCAGATTGATTGAAGCGACCGAGGCCGGGCCAGAGATTCAACGCGTCACCGGCCCTGACCGGGCGATCCTGTACATCATCGGCACCTACACCGGCTATCGGCGGAACGAGATCGGTTCCGTCACCGCCAGGTCATTTGCCTTTGACTCCGACCCGCCAACGCTGACCGTACAGGCAGGTTACTCGAAACACCGACGGACGGATGTGCTTCCCCTGCGGAGAGACTTTGCAGAGCGAATTCGCAATTGGATTGCCACCAAGCCTAAAACTGGGCCCGATGAGCCGCTGCTCCAGGTTACCGACAAGCGAACAGCAGAGATGTTAGAAAGGGACCTCACATCGGCCCGGAAGAAGTGGCTCGAGGAATCCAGGGACAAGGCGGAACGCCAGCGGCGAGAGAAGTCGTCGTACTTGGCGACCGTGAACGAGCTAGGTCATGTGGTCGATTTTCACGCTCTCCGAATGACCTTTATCACGAACCTCACACGGTCCGGCGTCGGCCCCAAGACCGCCCAGTTGCTCGCCCGGCACTCGGACATCAATTTGACGATGAACACCTACACGATGCTTGGTGTGATGGATCAGGCGGCAGCGGTCGAGGCCTTGCCGGCCATTCCCACCGTCTTGCCCGTTCACCTCCGAGCGACGGGAACATGACGCGACGGGACGCTGCTATGGTCAAGCGAAGGCGTGCGTGGATGAGCTCAAGGTCGATGTGACCGATGCGCACTGATGCCGAGCGTTCTGGCCAGGGGATCGGGCGCGCTACAACCGATTCTGATCGCTCAATCAGCTACAAGTCGTCCACCGATCGTGTCGCTCCAAACAACGCGTCCCGCTGAAATGGTATCCATTCAGCCTAATCACCAACCGCCGGTGTGATGTTCCTTAAAAGACGTCATCGTTGTTTCTGCTTTTGGATCCGACCGCTGGAAACGACTTCCCTGGCGACGTGGCTCAAAACGCTGCGAATTCCGACACGGGCCTGGTTAAGGACACGCTCGTCCTCCGTCATGATCCAGGCAAAGTTCGCTCGAAACAACATCGCCGTGATCTCGAAGGCTAACTGGTCCAGGTCGGCAGTGGGCTGAATTTCGCCGTCGTCGCGCGCCTGACGCAGCGCCGCGACAAACTGTGCAATCCACTCTCCCTGAAACCTCAGGACCAGGTCGCGCGCCCGGCCGGGACGCGGGGCGAGCTGTGCCGCCACCGTGGCAAAGAAGCAACCAGCCGGAAAGACCCGCCGCGCCAAATGTTGCAGAAACGCTTCGGATAACGCCATGACGCGGGCTTCCCCGCGGACCGATTCCGGGACGCGGCGAACGACGTCAATTTCAAAGATCTCCGCGGCGGCGTCGATGGTCGCCAGTTCGAGCTCTTCCTTGGATTTGAAATGCGCATAGAGTCCGCTCTTGCTCATCCCGATGTGCTGGGCGAGCTCGCCAATCGACAGTCCTTCCAGGCCGTGCGTCGTGGCCAGGCGTGCGGCCGCGTCCAGGATCGCACGGCGACTCTTTTGGCCATCGTCGCGCGGCTTGCGGACGGCCTCAGTGGGGCGATTTTCGGGAGTTTCGTTTTTTGATGGGGAAGGCATGTTGACATTTTAGCACGACCGTTCGTATAATCAACAAGTACGATCGGTCGTGCTATTTTACTCTGGAGGCTTACCCATGTCTGCCGTCAGTACCCGTCCTGTCATCACCCCTCAACAAAGCCTGGATTTCTCGGCTGTAAAGCAGCGCCAGCAGGCGACCTGGGCCAGCGGCGACTTCTCGGTCGTGGCGGCCCGAATTGTCTATCAGGCTGAGCAACTCTGTGAGACCGCTGACCTCCAGGCAGGTTGGCGCGTGCTGGATGTTGCCACGGGAAGCGGCAACGCGGCTCTCGCCACCGCCCGGCGGGGGTGCGAAGCGGTTGGCATCGACTATGTTCCCGCCCTGCTGGAGCGCGGGAAGATTCGGGCGGAGGCGGAGCACCTGGCCGTTGAATTTCTCGAAGGAGACGCGGAGCAGCTTCCGTTTCCGGCGGCCACCTTCGACGCGGTCGTGTCCGTTTATGGAGTGATGTTCGCTCCGAATCACCGACTCGCCGCGTCCGAATTGGTAAGAGTCTGCCGTCCCGGGGGGCGAATCGCATTGGCCTGTTGGACGCCGGGCGGTTTTATCGGCGAAACGTTTCGGCTGTTTTCGCGTTTTCTTCCGCCGACCCCAGGCTTACAGCCGCCGGTCCTCTGGGGCGATGAGGCCTATCAGCGCGAACTCCTCGGGGCGAGCGCAACGTCAGTGACGGCAATCCCGCGGACGGCGATCTTTCGCTACCGGTCCGCCGAGGAAAACGTCGAATTCTTCCGCACCTACTACGGCCCTACGCTGCGCGCCTTTGAAGCGCTTCCCGCCGTTCGGCGAGCCGCATTGAATGACGGCCTGATCGAGCTGGTCCAGCGATATGACCGCAATGCAGGCTCTGGCCCAGTCGCGATTGCCGCCGACTACCTCGAAACAGTCATCGTCAGAAAGTAACGCTCCTGCTTAACGTTCCATCGACCCACAAAAACTGGTGACTCATGAGTACGAATCGAACGATCCTTCGGAAGTGGATTGACTGGGGCGGCCGCGCGGCGACTTTGCTGATGTTTGCCGCCGGCGCCACGCTGCTCCTCTTGTGGTTAGCTGGCAAGTTCGAGCCAAAGGTATTGGTGCAAGAAGAACAGGTAGCGAGTGAGGACACGCCGCCGGGAATCGTTGCCCAGGTGCGCCTGGTTCGGCTGCCAATGGTGGAGACGGCCGTGGGGACCATCCGGCCCGTACATGAAACCACCATCGGGGCCCGGCTCCTGGCGCGCGTGGTTGAGGTCAACCTGAAGGCCGGTCAGGTCGTCAATGCCGAAGACGTCCTGGTGCGCTTGGACGATGTGGATTTGCGGGCCAGGCGCCGCCAGGCCGAGGCAGTACTCAATGCTGCCCAGGCAGCCTGCGCGCAGGCGGAAGCGGATGCGAATCGATCGGCAAAACTGTTCAAGGCCAAGGCCATCAGTCGGCAGGAATATGAGCGAGCCGACACCGCACTCAAGTCTGCCGAAGCGGAAATTCGCCGCGCGCAGGAAGCGATCAATGAGATTCAGGCCACGCTCGAATGGGCCACGATCCGGTCGCCGATACGAGGCATTGTGATCGACAAGAAAGTCGCTGTCGGCGATACGGTGACGCCGGGGCAAATTCTAACGACGCTCTTTGACCCCCTGCGGATGCAGCTCGTCGCCAGCGTCCGCGAGTCTCTCGCGAACCGACTGCAGGTCGGCCAGCCGATCGAGGTGCAGTTCGAGAATTTCAACAAGCAGGGCCTGGGCACGATCAGCGAGATCGTGCCGGAGGCAGAATCCAGCAGCCGAGCCTTTCAGGTCAAGGTCACCGGACCTTGCCCTGAGGGCGTGTACAGCGGCATGTTCGGCCGAATTCTGATTCCGCTGGACGAACAGCAGGTTCTGGTCATCCCGCGTCAGGCGGTGCAAAGCGTAGGACAACTGGACCTGGTCAACGTGCTGGCCCCGAGCGCCACCAACCGGCGGGCCGTTAGATTGGGACGGACGATTGGCGATGACGTCGAAGTCTTGTCAGGACTGCGCGAAGGAGAACAGGTTCAGGTGCCAGCCAACTTGGTAGTGACAAGTGAGGCCAACCATGTCTGAGCACGAACCTCACTTCGCGAACAAGGTCGTGAAGCTCTTCCTGGACTCGAACTTGTCGCTGATCCTGATCTTGCTGGCCACGATTCTAGGATTCGCGGCTTTGTGGCGGACGCCACGCGAAGAGGACCCGCAGATTGTCGTGCCCCTCGCGGATATTTACGTCAACTTCCCGGGTCATTCGGCTGCGGAAGTCGAGCAACTGATCGCGACGCCCTTGGAGAGAATTCTCTATCAGATCGATGGCGTGGAATATGTCTATTCCCTGAGTCGCGAGGGCCAGGCCATCATTACGGTTCGCTACTATGTCGGTCAGGATCGTGAGCGGAGCCTCGTCAAGCTCTACAAGAAGATCGACGAGAATCTGGACGCGGTGCCGTCCGGCGTAACCGGATGGGTCGTCAAGCCGGTTGAAATTGACGATGTCCCGATCGCCACCTTGACGCTCGCCAGCCAATCGGCGGACGACATGAAGCTGCGCCGCGTGGCGGAGGAACTCGCCCAGCGCTTGGCGGGAATCCAAGAGGTGTCGCGGGCCTATGTCGTGGGAGGCCGGCCGCGCGTCGTCCGCGTGCTCATGGATACGGACCGGATGTCCGCCTATCACGTCTCGCCGCTCGAGTTGCGGCGGGCGG